>Ga0335081_10013146_pt1 | contig 13388 bp, 7 predicted proteins | sample Lox_Sample_35_FD_206713 | JGI IMG/M metagenome (GOLD analysis project Ga0335081, IMG submission 206713) | Soil microbial communities from Loxahatchee National Wildlife Refuge, Florida, United States - Lox_Sample_3.5 | ecosystem: Environmental > Terrestrial > Soil > Wetlands | place: USA: Florida...
TTTGCGCCTGGGTCCGTGTACGCGCGGGTACATTGCAAAATCCAACGTCTGCCGGGACCTCGTGCCCGCCATGAACGCGGTCATGAAGAGCAGGGAATAGTCTGCCCTGCGCGCGGTCGGGTTTCTCGATCGGCGCAGATCAAAAATTCTGGCAAGGCATCCAGCCTAAGGAATAAAATCGCCTGCGCCGATTCCACACAGCACATCGGGCGCAAGTATGACCGCTTCGGAAATCAGCCTCGCTATCAGGAAGGTGAGACCGCCGTTCCTGGAAGACATCGATCAGCATGCCATGAAAGTCATCCTTGCGACTGCGCGTCCCCGGCGCTTCCTGGCGAAGTCCATCGTCACGAACCAGGGTCATCCGGCCAATCAACTATTTTTGGTCCTAAGTGGCGGCGCGAGGAGTTTCTTTCTCACTCAGGGAGGGCATAAGCTCCACATCTATTCGTATCCACCGGGAGAAATGTTCGGCGGCATGGCCCTGGTCGCGCGAAAATCCGACTACGTCGTGAGTACAGAAGCAGTCAAGGACAGCCTGACGCTTATCTGGGAGCGCGAGGCCATTCGCCGGCTTGCCGAGCAGTTTCCAAAGCTGCGCGACAACGCTTTGACCATTGCGGCAGACTATCTGAATGTGAGCATCGCGATGCAGGTCGCACTGAGCTGTCACAGCGCCCGGCAGCGCCTGGCCGGGATACTGGTGAATCTGGCCAGCGGAGTCGGCCACAGGGTCTCCGAAGGAATTGAACTCGCTGTCCGCAATGAGGAACTGGCCACGGCTGCCAGTCTCACGCCTTTCACCGTAAGCCGCCTGATGAGCGAGTGGCAACGCAGCGGCCTGGTGACCAAGACCAGAGGCAAAGTCCTGTTGCCCTCTCCCGAACGGCTGCTGCTACAGGATTTATAGCGAGGGTTCTTCCCGAACACCTGACCGGGACAGGGTCAAAGAAATATGCGGTCCACCAGGGATTTCCCTGGGGGACATCCCGCCGACGAGGGAGTTACATTTCCCATGTTCGTTCATGTCTTGCGGCTCAAATCCCCGGTGAGGCGGACTCGAATGGAGGGATCCCATGATCCAGAAATCGATGCTTGTGAAAATTTCCGGTTGCATCGTCCTTGCTACCATGTTGGCGACAGCCATGCCGGCCGTTGCTCAGATCGAAAGCATTGACGCCCGCGCGCGCGGCACGAGCACTCAGATGGGCAGGGATTTCGATATCAAGGTGAGCATCGACAAGTTTTCGACGCCGCAGGACCGGGCGGCATTGGTTGCCGCTTTTCAGAAAGGCGGCAATGACGAAATGGTCAAGGTACTGTCAAAGATGAAATCGGTAGGGCGTATCCGCATACCCGCCAGGACGGGCTACCCCATAGCGTACTCACGATCCATCCCGACGCCGACCGGACGCAAGATTCGTTTCGTCACAGACCGCCCGATCGCCTTCGCCGAGTCACGGAACATGACCCGCACGCAACAATACAGCCTCACCTGCGGTGAAATCGACATTAATGACCAGAACAAGGACAAGAGCACTGGCGTGCTTTATCCGGCGGCAAAGCTGAGGGTCAACAAGGATGGCGAGCTGGAGTTCGAGCTCTATCAAAACCCCTGGCAGCTGGTGAACATCATCGATTGGACCAGGAGCAAAGAGTAATGAGGTGGTTCCATGTCCTTTGCTCGGCGTTCCGCCGCTGCAGCTCCTGCGCCGACGCAAACGCATGCTGCCCGCGCGTAGGGTCGCCAGGCCCTCTGGTTTTCTCCCCTGCTAGGGATTTCCCTAGTTGTTGCCGGAGCTTCGGCATATTAGAAACACCCGTGGGGTAGGGCGACGCCTGCGGTGCCTTACCGTGCACTTAAAGAAAGAATGTGTTTCCTGCCAGGGAATCACGAAAGAAGCTCACATTGAGGAGCTCGCTGTGCTGACAAAATCCAAGCATAGGATTCGTTTTGCTGAAGTCTTCAAAGTCGGCGTATCTGCCTTAGGCCTGATTCTTCTGGTCGGCTGCAACAAGAAAGAAGAAAAGCCGCAGGCCGCTCCGCCCGAGGTGCTGGTCACGGAAGTGGTCCAGCAGAATGTGCCGGTGGTGCTGGAGTTTGTGGCGCAGCTCAATGGGCCGGTCAACGCGGACATCACTCCCAAAGTCCAAGGCTACCTGCTCCGGCAGGATTACCAGAATGGCTACTTCGTCAGGAAGGGCCAGCTTCTGTTCGAGCTCGATCCTCGCCAGTACCAGGCGTCAGTGGATGAGGTGAAGTCCCAGGTGGCGGTGGCAAAAGCGAACCTGGCTCGGGTCACTGCGGACGTTCAACGCGATACGCCGCTGGCCGCGCAGAATGCTATTCCGCAGAAGCAGCTCGACACCGACCTGGCAAACCAGAAATCGATGCAAGCGGCCGTGCAGGCGGCCCAGGCGGCCGAGCAGAACGCCGAACTGAATCTGCAGTGGACGAAAATCTATTCCCCGATTGACGGCATCGCCGGGGTGGCCAACTCGCAGGTCGGCGACCTGGTTGGCACCACGACCAAGATGGCGACCGTCTCGCAAGTCAATCCCATTTGGGCCTATTTCAATGTGAGCGAGGCCGCGTTCCTCGGCTTCGCGCCCGAAGTGACCGCGATCATCAGCGGCAAGGCAAGCAAGGGCAAACTCAAGGACATGGCCGAGTACATACAGGCCAATGACGAACCGTATCCGCACAAGGGGACCATCATCTCGGTGAATCGCTCGGTCGGCACGGCGACCGGAACGATTCAGCTAACCGCTGAGTTTGCCAACCCTGACTCGGTACTGCGACCCGGGGGCTTCGGACGTGTGCGCGTCAACACCGGCGAGGACCAGAACGCGTTGCTGATTCCGCAGCCCGCCGTGATTGAAGTCCAGACCGATTTTCAGGTGATCGTGCTCACGCCCGAGAACAAGGCGACCTTCCGGCTGGTGAAGGTGGGCGACCGCGTGGGGCCAAACTGGATCATCACTGAAGGCCTCAAGCCGGGCGAGCGTGTGGTTGTGGAAGGCATCCAGAAGGTGCAGCAGTTCGCGGCGGCGGCGCCCGAGCTGATGAAGACAGGAGGCGTCCCGGTAGTTGCCAAGCCATGGGCTCCCGCGACGACGCAGGCGGCAGCCGGGAGCAACTGACCATGTCGAAGTTCTTCATTAATCGCCCCATTGTCGCGATCGTCATCGCCATTCTGATGACGATGATGGGCATTGTCGCCACATTCGAGCTGCCTACCCAACAGTTCCCCAACATCGCGGATCCGATGATCCAGGTGAAGGCGACTTATCCCGGCGCCGACGCGCAGACGATCGCGGAGTCGGTGGCCACGCCCATCGAACAGCAGATGTCGGGCGTCAGCGGTATGAACTATATGTACTCGCTGAGCGCCAGTTCGGGCGGCGGCATGACGCTGTATGTCGACTATCAGCTCGGGACCGACGTCAACACAGACCAGATTCTGGCGCAGATGCGTCAGGGGCAGGCGAATGCACAATTACCTTCTGAGGTGAACCAGCAAGGTGTGATTGTGCAGCCGGGCACGACCGCGCCGTTCATGCTGCTTGACCTGTATTCTCCCAACGGCGCTTACGACAACATCTTCCTCGCCAATTACGCGACCATCAACCTGCAATATGCGCTCACCCGTATCCAGGGCGTCGGACAGGTACAGATCTTCGGCGCCGGTCCGTATGCCATGCGCATCTGGCTGAACCCGGATCGGCTGGCGAATCTGGGTGTGACTGTCTCCGACATTACGAATGCCGTGAAGGCCCAGAACAAGGTGAACCCCGGCGGCCAGATCGGCGGCCAGCCTGTGCCGCAAGGGCAGCAGTTCACGTATAACGTTCGCGCTCCCGGGCGCCTGCCCACCGCGCAGGAGTTCGGCGAGATCGTGGTTCGCGCGCAGCCCGACGGCTCCATCCTGCGCCTGAAGGACGTGGCGAAAATCGAGATGGGCTCGCAGTATTACTCATATCTGTCGCGGCTGGGAACGGCCGGCGAGAACAAGCCCTCACAGGCAGCGGCCTTGATCGCGCTCTATCTCACTCCGGGCGCCAATGCGATCCAAACCCGCAACAACGTGTTGAAAATGATGGAAGAGGCCAAGGGTCGTTTCCCGCAGGGCCTCGACTACATCACCGCACTCGACACGACGCTCGCCGTCACCGCCGGCATCCACGAAATCTACAAGACGCTTGTTGAAGCCCTCATTCTCGTCATCATTGTGGTCTACATCTTCCTCCAAGGCCTGCGAGCGACGCTCATCCCTCTGCTTGCGGTCCCGGTTTCGTTGATCGCGACCTTCATGGTCTTCCCGATGCTGGGCTTCTCCATCAACACGCTTTCCCTGCTGGGACTGGTGCTGGCGATCGGCCTGGTGGTGGACGACGCCATCGTCGTGGTGGAAGCCGTGGAGCACAACATCGAGCAGGGCCTCTCGCCCCATGACGCCAGCATTAAGGCCATGGAGGAAGTCTCCGGCCCGGTCATTGCCATCGGGTTGATTTTGGCCGCGGTGTTCGTGCCAACGGCCTTCATTCCCGGGATCACCGGCCAGCTCTACAAGCAGTTCGCTGTGACCATCGCGATCTCGGTGCTCTTCTCTGCCTTCAACGCGCTGACGCTGAGCCCCGCGCTATCGGCAATGATTCTGAAGCCGAAGAAGCCGACGCGCGGGCCGCTGGGCGCGTTCTTCCGCGGCTTCAACAAGGTCTTCGGCCGCGCGACCGACGGTTATGTCACCGCTTGCAGCCACCTGATCCACAAGGCAGGTTTCGCCTTCATTCTCCTGGGCATCCTCGTCGTGGGCGCCGGCTTTTTCGGCAAGAAATTGCCACAAAGCTTCCTCCCCGACGAAGACCAGGGCTACCTCTATGCAGGCCTGCAACTGCCCGACGCATCGTCGTTGCAGCGCTCATCCGAAGCGGCGCGCGAGGTCGAGAAGGTCATCCTCGATACGCCCGGAGTCGAGTACGTCAGTTCGGTCATGGGTTACAGCCTGTTGAGCGGCGTGAATGCGACGTATAGCTCGTTCTTCTTCGTTTCGCTCAAGCCGTGGGAAGAACGCAAGACGCCGGAGGAGAGCTACGAGGGCATCAAGAAGCACCTGCAATTGGCGTTATCCAGAGTTCCTTCGGGCATTGCATTTTCCTTCCCGCCGCCGGCGATTCCCGGCGTCGGAACCTCAGGGGGTGCAACCTTCATTCTTGAAGACCGCTCCAACAGCGGCATCCCTTTTCTCGCCAGGAACACCCAGCTCTTCATGGCCGAGGTGCGCAAGCGTCCCGAGATCGGCGGTGCTTTTACCACCGCGTTGTTTGGCGTGCCGCAGGTCGGCGTGAAAGTTGACAATGCGAAGGCCATGACCCAGCAGATCCGGCTGGACGAGCTTTATCAGACGGTCCAGACCTTCATGGGCGGCTCGCTGGTCAACTTCTTCAACCGCTTCGGACTGCAATGGCAGGTGTACGTGCAGGCCGACGGCGACTACCGCACCAATGCCGGCAATCTCGGCAAGTTCTATGTGCGCAACGCTGCCGGCGACATGGTTCCGTTGAGCACCTTGACTAGTACATACCCGCGCAGCGGCGCCGAGTTCGTCATGCGCTACAACCTGTTCAATTGCGTCCAGATTAATGCCTCGGCCGCGCCCGGCTACAGCTCGGGACAGGTGATCGCCGCGCTGGAAGACGTCTACCGCAAGACAATGCCTTCGCAGATGGGCTACGACTTCAGCGGCATGTCGTACCAGGAGGTGAAAGCGTCCGAAGGAGTTTCGCCGGGCGTCATCTTCGGAGCGGCGTTCTTCGTCGTGTTTCTCATCATGGCCGCGCAATATGAAAGCTGGACGCTCCCATTCAGCGTGCTGCTCGGTGTGCCGATCGCCGTCTTCGGCGCATTCATTACGCTGTACTTCCGCCGGCTCGACAACAACGTGTACGCGCAGATCGGACTGGTCATGCTCATCGGACTCTCGGCCAAGAACGCCATTCTGATCGTCGAGTTCGCCAAGGTCGAGTATGACAAGGGCAAGCCGCTGATTGAGGCCGCGCTGACCGGTGCGCGGCTGCGGCTGCGGCCGATTCTGATGACCGCCTTCGCCTTCATTCTCGGCTGCGTGCCACTGTGGACCGCATCCGGTGCAGGCGCGATCTCGCGCCAGGTGCTGGGCACCTGCGTCATTGGCGGCATGATGGCGGCGTCCATCCTGGCGATCTTCTTCATCCCGGTTTCGTTTGAAGTGGTCGAGAAGTTTGGCGCATGGCTGTCGAAGGAAAAGCCGCATGCGGCGGCAGGTGTCGCGGAGGGGGCCGGCGATGACTAGCATGAAGACCTGCGCTGTTTTTGTGCTGTTGCTGGCGCTGAGCGCCTGTAAACTGGGCCCGAATTATCAGCGCCCGCCGCTGGATATTCCGGGAGACTATCGGGGTGTTGCCCCTGAAGCAGCACCGTCAAAGACCGCTGCGCCGTCGCCGCTGGAGTCGGTACCGCCTGGCGCTGTCCAGCAACCAGCCACGGCTCCTCCCCAGCAACCGCCGGAAGAACCCCCGACTGCCTCCGCGCCGCAAGCTACCACCCCCTCAGAACCCCTGAGTGCGCCCCCTGGACAGTCACAGCCTGCAGCGCAAACCCAATCCGCAGGCCAACCTGGCCAGACCTTCGGCGAGATGCAATGGACTGCCATCTTCCAGGACGAGGTGCTTCAGGAGCTGATCAAGGAGGCGCTCGCCAATAACTACAACCTCCGAATTGCTGCCACGCGCATCCTGCAGGCCAGCGCGAATCTCGGCATCGTGCGCGCCAATCAACTCCCCAGCCTCGAAGGCCTCGCTTCTGAAACCTACGAACGTAATCTGCAACTTCCCGGCGCTCCCACGTTTGGGACGTTAGGGTTGAACTTCAACTACCTCGTCGACTTCTGGGGCCAGTACCGGCGCGCAACCGAATCGGCGCGGGCGACGCTTCTGGCAACGGAGTTCGGCCGCGAGGTCGTGCAGATTTCGCTCATCGACGCGGTGGCTAACAACTATTACCAGCTGCTCCAGTACGACGATCAGCTCCAGTACTCCAAAAAAACAGTGGAGGCGGACCAGGAGATTCTCAAACTCAACCAGATCAAGTTCCATGGCGGCGAAGCGGCGATCACTGACGTCTATCAGGCCCAGGTGATATTGCAGCAGGCGGAAGCCGGCGTGATCACCTACCAGCAACTCGCCGAGCAGAGCGAGAACAATTTGAGCATCCTGCTGGGCAGAAATCCCGGTCCCATCAAACGTGGCTTGAATCTGGTCGACCAGCCGCATCTGCCGGAAATTCCAGCCGGTCTTCCGTCTGATCTGCTGCGTCGCCGGCCGGATGTGCGGGCCGCTGAAGAGAACCTGATTGCTGCGAATGCCAACGTCGGCGTCGCCAAGGCGGCCTTTTTTCCGCAATTCGCCATTACGGGTACGTTCGGGTCGATGAGTACGGCTTTGAATAAGTTTCTTGCCGGCCCCGGGACTTTTTGGGCGATTGCCGGCTCGGCGGTGCAGCCCATCTTCGAAGGCGGCCGCATCCGCAGCAACTACCATCTGGCCTGGGCACAGCGTGATGAGGCGGTACTGCAATACAAGCAGACGGTGCAGCAAGCCTTCGACGATGTCTCCAACAGCCTCGTTGGCTACGAACAGGCTCACAAATACCGCATGAAGCTCGAGGAGCAGACCAGAACCTATGCCGACCTGGTGCGGCTCGCCAACGTGCGTTACCAGGGCGGCGTTACCGCCTTCCTCGAGGTGCAATACAACGAGCAGCAGTACTTCCAGTCGGCGCTGCAGCTCTCGCAGGCCTGGTATCAGGAGCTGCAGTATTACGCCGCGCTTTATCAGGCGTTGGGCGGCGGCTGGCAGTAGCTTCATCTTCGCCGCCGATCGTTGCCGGAATGTTTGTGGATCCTCAGCGAGTTCTCGAAGGTTGAACCGATGTCCCCGATCAGGAAGATCGCCATTTGTACCGGCGGCGGAGATGCCCCCGGACTGAATGCTGTCATCCACGGCGCGGTGTATGCTGCTCGCGGACTGGGGTGGGAGATTGCCGGCATTCGCGACGGCTATGACGGGCTGCTGGAGCCGGAGCGCTATCCGCAAGGAGGTCTGGTTCACCTTACGCGCTCCGTAGTTCGCGAAATCCCGCACCTGGGCGGCACGATCCTCGGCACCACCAATCGCGGCAATCCTTTTCGCCGGGTGATTGAAAATTCCGACGGCACTACCAGCGAGATTGACTGCTCGGACGATCTGGTCCAGCGCTTTCGCGACAACAAAATTGACGCGCTGATTGCGGTGGGCGGAGACGGCAGCCTGACCATTGCGAATCAACTGCGCCAAAAAGGCCTGTGGGTGGTCGGCGTGCCCAAGACCATCGATAACGACCTCGAATCCACTGCAACAACGTTCGGCTTCAACACTGCAGTTTCTTTTGCGACGGAGTGCATTGACCGCCTGCACAGCACCGCACATTCCCATCGGCGGATCATGGTGGTGGAAGTGATGGGGAGGTATGCCGGATGGATCGCTCTGCACGCCGGACTTGCCGGGCGTGCCGACGCCATCCTCATTCCCGAGATCCCATACCACATCGAGAACGTGGCCGCTCATCTGAAGCGCAAACACGAGGAAGGCAAGCCGTACTCCATCGTGGTTGTTGCCGAAGGCGCCAAACCGGCAGGCGGCGACGTTACCGTGAAGAGCCGCGAGCCGGGGAAGGTCGAACGGCTTGGCGGCGTCGGTGAAACCGTAGCTGCTCAGCTGCAAGAGCTGACCGGCAAAGAAAGCCGCAGCATTGTTCTCGGGCATTTGCTTCGCGGCGGAGCTCCAACTGCATTCGACCGCAACCTGGGGGTGGCTTTTGGAGCAGGCGCCGTGCTCGCGTTGTCGAAGGAAATGAACGGAGTGATGGTGGCCCTGAAACCTCCGGGGCTTGATTTCGTTCCGCTGGAGGAAGCCATTGCGAAACTGAGACTGGTGCCGCCGGACAGCGAGTTTGTGGTAGTGGCTCGCACGGTCGGGATCTGCTTCGGAGATCAAGCCGCCGCATTCGCTTCCGGCGGCTAGAGAGACAGTTGCTGCCTCTCCTCCCCGGTGGTGTTCCTGTCGGCGGATCATAGCCGGGTGTCCGCGGCGTGATCGCGTATTGAAAACAATGGAGCTGGTGAGCGCGGAAGGAATCGAACCTTCAACCTACTGATTAAGAGTCGCTGGAAGCGGGGGTTGATGGCATGCCATCCTTTGCGCTAAGCAACTAGCCGACAACGAGTTCTGAGGCGAAAACGAGCGCTCCTTTATGAAGGATTGATATGTATTTTGAACGGTTGGATCACGGAGTGGGGCAAACATTGCCTTGAGAAGGGCGAGTATTTGCCGCTTGATGCTGGGCTGTTCATGGAGCGCATCAGGAAAGAGATTCCCACTCTTGATTCAGTCGTTGAGCTTTACCTCGGCGAGTCTTTACACTTGCAGTCTGATGTGAGCCCTTGGCCTCTTTGACTTGCCTGAATCACCGACGTAACATTCCTGACCGTGATTGGCCGAACTGTTTCTCACTACCGCATCGTCGACAAACTCGGCGGTGGCGGGATGGGTGTGGTGTACAAGGCCGAGGAAGCGCGGCTGCATCGCTTCGTTGCGCTGAAGTTTCTCCCTGATAGCGTAGCCCACGACCCGCAGGCCCTCGCCCGTTTTCGGCGGGAAGCGCAGGCCGCTTCTGCGTTGAACCATCCCAATATCTGCACGATTTATGACATCGAGGAAGAAGACGGCCGCGCGTTCATTGCCATGGAGTTTCTGGATGGCGTGACGCTGAAGCATCGCATCGCGGGTCGTCCGCTGGACGCGGAAGAGCTGTTCCCTATCGCCATTGAGATCGCCGACGCGCTTGATGCTGCGCACGCTGAAGGCATTGTTCACCGGGACATCAAACCCGCGAACATTTTCGTCACCAAGCGGGGACACGCCAAGATTCTCGACTTCGGTTTGGCCAAGGTGGAGTACAGGGCGGTACCCGGCAGCGCCGAGTCAGAAACGTTGGTCGCCGAGCCGGATATTCCCCACCTGACCAGCCCGGGAGCGATGCTGGGTACCGTGGCCTACATGTCACCCGAGCAGGTACGCGCCAAGGATCTTGACGCGCGCACGGACCTTTTTTCCTTCGGAGTGGTGCTGTACGAAATGGCGACGGGCAAGTTGCCCTTCGATGGCAGCAGTCCGGGTGAAATTTGCGGCGCTATCCTGCACCAGGAGCCTCTGCCACCGTCCCAGGTTAGCCCGGAGGTTTCTACCGCACTGGAAGCAATCATTCACAAGGCATTGGAGAAGGATCGCAATTTACGCTATCAGCACTCTTCCGACATTCGCACCGACCTTCAGCGTCTGAAGCGCGATAGCGATTCATCGCAAAGACACATGGGCGCTGCGTCCGGCAGCGAAGTGGGTAGGGCACAACCGGTCAACTCTGCCGGTTCCTTCGACGCAAAGGACAAAGCCGCGCCTGCTTCGAGTGGGGCTGCCGCCGGCACCTCGGCAGCGGTGCAGCAACAACCTGCCTCGCGCTGGAAGATCATCGCACCTATTGCACTGGTCCTTGCCGGCATCATCGGCGGCGGATTGTACTGGCGCTCGCACCGCGCGCCGGTTCTCACCGAGCAGGACACGGTGGTACTGGCCGACTTCAACAACAGCACCGGGGATGCTGTCTTTGACGATACCTTGAAACAGGCGATCTCGGCGCAACTGGGGCAGTCACCGTTCCTGAACATTCTTTCGGATGCCAGAGTCCGCGCCACCCTGCGACTGATGGCCAAGCCGCCGAATACCAATTTGACGCCGGAGGTCGCGCGCGATCTCTGCCAGCGTGCGGGTGGCAAGGCTTACATCGCAGGTTCGATTGCCAGCCTGGGTCGTCAGTACGTGATCGGCGTGGATGCCATCAATTGCAAGACCGGCGATTTTCTGGCGCAAGAGCAGGTAACTGCGGAAGACAAAGAGCACGTCCTGGGTGCCCTGGACAAGGCAGCGACGGCGCTTCGGAAGAGACTGGGTGAGTCCCTCAGCACAGTGGAGAAGTTCGATGTTCCGCTGGATCAAGCCACCACGCCTTCGCTCGACGCACTGAAAGCTCTGTCGGTAGGAAGAAAGAATCTGCAGGAGAAGGGCTTTGAGGCAGCGATTCCGTTCTTCAAGCGCGCCGTGGAACTCGATCCGAATTTCGCCGCTGCCTACTCGGCATTGGGGACCTCGTATTACAACCTGCGAGAGCCGGGTTTGGCGAGTGAGAACCTGCAAAAGGCGTACGACTTGCGCGACAGAGTGAGCGAGCGAGAGAAGTTCCGCATCTCCGGTAACTATTATCTCCTCGTGACCGGCGAGCTGGAGAAAGCCATCCAGACATACGAGACGTGGGCCCAGACTTATCCACGTAACAATGAGCCCTTCGGCAATCTGGGAGTGGACTACACCTACCTGGGGCAATACGAGTCGGCGATAAACTCCAGCCTCGAAGACCTCCGTCTGTATCCCGGTAGCGCTGCGGCTTATACCAACCTCGTTGGCTTGTATACCGCTGTGAATCGCCCTGACGACGCCAACGCCAAGTATCAAGAGGCGCTGGCGCACAAAGTTAACAATCCCATCTTGCACGGCAATCGCTACGGCGTTGCCTTTCTTGAAGGCGACGTGGCCGAGATGCAGCGCCAACTCGACGCCTGGAAAGATAAGCCGGGTGGCGACATACTCCTCTCGTTCGCCTCCGATAGTGCGGCCTACTATGGTCATCTCGCCAGCTCCCGCGAACTTTCCCAGCGCGCCATCGACTCCGCACTCCACTCCGACGCGAAAGAAACCGCCGCGGAATGGCAGATAAATGCCGCCCTGCGCGAGGCGGAGTTTGGAAATGTGGCCCGCGCCCGTCAGGCGATCGCCACTGCGCTGGAGACCGCCCAGACCCGAGACGTGCAGATTCTCGCAGCCGTGGCGTCCGCACGGATCGGTGACGTCGAGCAGGCACACCGAATCAGCGATGATTTGGCGCACCGCTTTCCGCTCGATACTACGATTAACCGCTACTGGTTGCCCACGATCGAGGCCTCGGTCGAGATGAGCCGCAATAATTCCGCGAAGGCCCTCGAAGTTCTGCGAACGGCCGAGCAATATGAGTTGGGCACACCTTCTCCCCAGTTCGAGGTGGGCGGTTCCCTGTATCCAGCCTACGTTCGAGGACAGGCGTATCTTTCGCTACGTCAAGGCAAGCAAGCCGCACAGGAGTTCCAGAAGTTTCTGGACCATCGGGGTCTCGCATTGAATTCTCCACTGGCCGCTCTGGCACGCCTGCAACTTAGCCGCGCTTACGTGTTATCGGGAGATGAGGCCAAGGCACGCAACGCTTACCAGGAGTTCCTTGCCCTGTGGAAAGACGCCGACCCCGACATTCCCATCTACAAGCAAGCGCAAGCCGAGTACGCGAAGCTATATGCGCGCGCTGGAAGTTGAAAAGAGTTACATCATTGGGAAATCTATTCCGAGTCCGAGTAGGAAGTGCGCCTGTTCCACTGATCACTCCCGAAACACACTTTTCAGAGACAACTCCATATGAGCGAGAGGTCGGCCAAACCGTAGGAATGCCAATCGCCGATAACTTGTATTAGTTCCGGGAACTCGGCTGATGGGTACTGATTCCGACTGACATTCCATCAGCCGACTTCAAAAGCAAACCGGCAATTTGCCTAACGCTCCGTCTTTGTAGTGTGCCAACACTGTGCCACTCCGGCGAGAGGAACCGAAGTCCCGACGCCTGTATTTCTCGCGTCCGCACGCGGATGCCGCCGCCAACCTCGATAAAATACATTATCGCGTTAGGGAACACGGCCGAGCGGGTAGGTGGCAAGGAGTCTGGAAGCATCGACTTGGGCGCGCGGCCTTCCAAGCTCTCTTCCTTTTGCCCGCGCATTGCGTGGGCCGGCGCGGACCGCTCGCGTATCAGGTCACGCTCTACCTCAGCGACCGCCGACACGGTCGGATTGTCCTGGTCGAGTATGCCAAAGCCTCAGGCTAAGTACTGCTCAGCGAGCTTTCTACTACTTGCCCAATCGCCCTCAGGAAACGATGCCTCTAAGTGCCTGATGGTGCGCTGTGGGCGAGCCGACGGTTGGCTTGCCCACAGACATCAGATTTTGATGCGCATATCCTTAACGCCGACTTGTGGGCACTAACCTCACCGCCGCATTTCGGCGACATGCCGACTATACGTCCAGGTGACTTAATCCGACAGAATTGGCTCCACGCCAGATCCGTATCGTTCGATGACCGTTTGTTAATGACTGCAGTTTCGCCTCGGTTCAGGCGTGCAGTTT
>Ga0335081_10013147_pt1 | contig 13387 bp, 15 predicted proteins | sample Lox_Sample_35_FD_206713 | JGI IMG/M metagenome (GOLD analysis project Ga0335081, IMG submission 206713) | Soil microbial communities from Loxahatchee National Wildlife Refuge, Florida, United States - Lox_Sample_3.5 | ecosystem: Environmental > Terrestrial > Soil > Wetlands | place: USA...
CTGACCCCGACTTGGGATACGTTATCGTTGTTCCCCTGACATGGGCCCAAGGCGTCATCGTGTGTCTTTTCGCGGTCGTCTTATTCATGATGTCCATGACCGTGATTTCGCGAGCGAGCAACGCATCAGCAATGAGCGAGCGGTGACAGCGCCAGGGTACCGCTTCAGCGCACAGGATCGCCGTGGATTGCTTTCCCGCTGTTTCGATGAGCGTATTCAAACTTCGTTCAAAATCCTCCGTCTGCATGTAGTCGGCGAACCCCCGAAACGAGGCATTTTCCCAGGCAGTGTTGATTGAGTCTTTTTTTGCGTGGCGAAGCCCGCCAAGACCTGGCATATGTTCGTAGCCGATAGCGTGCCCGTGTAATGCCGTAGCTAGCGTGTCGCTGTTATATTGAGGGTTGTGACGGGATTTCGGAATGGTCCTCACGTCGATGACGAATTCAATGCCATGGGCCTTCAAGATATCTACAAACTCTTCGATTGAATGCGTGGAATGTCCAATCGTAAAGATCATCATACTGGTTTTCGCAAGCTTTTTTGCCATGAGTAAAACCCCAAATGACTGAATGCCTTGCGAGCGAAAGATGACGCCGCGCTCGATACAAATCACGACACTTCAGCGGCGTTATCCGGACAGTCAGAGCAAGCTGCTGGCAGGCAAAACGGAACCGTACTGTTCACCTCTTTTTAGGGTCTTGTCCTTGACCCCCTATCCTTTGTACGTCACGATGCGGCCCCAGATGCTCTTGGTACCCCAAATGCCCCGCCGGTAGATCTCGCACTGTACGATCTGGCTGTGGTCGACGAAGAGGTTCACTTCAGGCCCGTAGTTCTTGATGTACCAGGCATAGACCTCGGGATCGGCTGCCTCGAACATGACCTTTTCGAGCCCGAGTCCGTCAATGATCTTCGCGACCACGTCGGTCCTCCACGTCTTGACGCTCTCGGTGATCCCTTCCGACTCGATCATGATGAGGTACGCACCGGCATCGAGAAATTTCTTTGCCTGCTGAATGGCCCATCCTGGATCCCGGGTACCTTCTGTTTCCAGTTCTTCCGCAGTCGTTGCCCCTCCCGCGCCGAACTGGATGCCGACCTCTGGTTTGGGCTTGAGGCCTGCCTTCTTGACCTTCTCAACAAGACGGAGCCAGTCGTCGGTCGAGATGGTGATGAACCCGCTCGATATTTCGAGAATGTCAAACCCGACGTTCTTGCACTCCTTGATATACTTGTCCACGACATCAGGTCCTTGGGTGAGCACGTATTCGATAAAGCCGCCAGTAGAAACCATGACGTCATGCTTATGCGCGAGACCAATGATCTCCTTGAGCGCCGTCTTCGGCATGAGGCTGAATGACCCTGCCGCAAACTTCAGGGAGTCAACGTATTCTCCCATGGTCTCGAGGACGTCTTCGAGGTAGCGTTTTCCCATGACCGTATAGTATGGGCCCCGGATCTCGGTGAGTCCCCTGGTCCTCGGTTTTCCCTGCCTTTCGTTCATACGAATGAAGTCAAACGCCCGCTCCTGCTTCGTGATGTCTGCCATAATGGTCACCTCTGTTTTTGTGAAGAAACCTTGCCGAGAAGCCTCGTGAGCTTCGCTACATCGATTTCTTCAAGATGTGCGGTTGCATGGACGATTTTCTCGCGAAGCCTCTTGTCCAGAGAAGGAGGGCAAAGAGTGTTGAACTTATTTACAACACTCTCCCATGACAGGCGTCGCGTGAAAAAGCCTTCGTAGTCTTTTTTCTCTTTCATTAAAATTTTTCCACTGTTGAGGCGGATTGTTATTCTGCAGGGGAGCGCATCAGGGAACAAGTTGCTGTATTCCACAACAGGCCTAACAGAGACCTTGCGCAGGAGGGACTGGACATCGGGTTTTAGTATGCGGTCAGGCAGATATTGTTTCGGTCCTACAGCGTTGTCTAGAATCGCGACTGCGATCATATACTGCAGGCTGTGGTCTGCCTCTTCCTTTGTACGGACATCGATCTTTGCGCCTTCCTCACCGCCGCCGATGATATTATAGGCAACGTCGAAGATTTCTATATCTATTGATTCGACGTCTTCGGCAGCAATTTTCTCCTCTTCTTTCAGTTCCAGAATTCCTTCGATGGCCGATTGGGAATGTATCTCGGCATTGTATTTTTTAACGATCGTGCGCTTGACACGCTCCAGATCCTCCTTTGACCAGTCGATCTCGAATTGTCCTGCGATAGTCTCCATGAAGCCCTTGTTTCCCTCGAAAACCTCCGAAGGGCCGGTAATCCCGCGCATGGCAAGAAAAGCAGCGTGGGTAGCGCCGAGGGCGGTGTTTGGAAAAGCGAGCCCTTTCCAGTGAGAAAGTTTACCTGTACGGGTGACGCGGAGAGCGTTATACGCTGTCCCGCTGATGGCAATGGCATTGGCTGTTTTTTCTTCGTCGAGACTAAGGACTTTCGTAACTCCCGCGGCCACGGAATAGGCCCCCTGCGTCGTGTGATCAAAGCCCTTCTGACGCACCGGCGCCACATCGCTCAGCCTGCACTGGACCTGGTAGGAAATAGCGATCGCCGTGAGGAGGTCCCTTCCTGTTCCTTTGGCATATTCTGATGCGGCAAGGACAGCACCGATGTTGTCGCAGGGGTGGCATGTCTCTCCCTTGGCCAGGTAGCTGTCCATGAAATCGAGGTAGCGGACGAGCGCGCCGTTATAAAAAGCCGCGCGGTCAGGAGCCGTCTTTCCTCCCCCGATCAGCGTACAATGCTTCTTGCCACCGAAATCATCAGTCTGGGCGCGCAGCATCAGGACTGGCTCTGCGCCAAGAGCGCCTATTGCGCAGCCCAGGGAGTCCAAGACCCTGATTTTGAGTTCCCTTTTCGCTTCTTCCGACAGGGTGTCGAACTTCGCCTGAACAACAAATTTTGCAAGCTCCTGGACCTGTGTCATGCGCGGTAACCTCAATTTCTCTCAGTTGTCGGCTGTCTTTTCTGACCCTCTGTTCGACAGCAAATCACGTATCGATGCTCGACGGCACGTTATTCCCACCCCTCTTGTGCAATCTTATGGGATTAATTATAGGAAACCTTTCCCTAAGTTTGTCCATCGGTAACTTCTCAGCTCCTACCCTCATGAAATGGAGCAGCGCCACTGAGGCCCAGTAATCGTTGTAGTATCCCGTGTTCTTGAGCTGGGCCGGAACGCCATTGTTATTTCACCCATGGCATGCCCCGCAAGCCACCGACCCGGCATACTTTCCATCGGGGCTGAACTGAAGCGCTTGCTGGTGCGACGTTATGTACACGGTGCCTTCCTATCCCTCATACCGTACCGGATAGAGCCCGTGTATTGAATCATGGCAGGACTGCAGACAATGTTCCCATATGCCTTCGAGTACCGGTACAGAGAATACTTGTTCGGCTGATCGATGGGGAAATAGGTTCTTCCTTCGCTCTCGACATTGGCTCGCGGCGAGTTGTTGCATCAGTTTTCGAATCGTACATGTGTAGACAGTGGTTAATTCTGAAAATTGTATAGGCAGGCCGATGACGCGAATGTGGTTCGCTAAAGCCCGAGTAATAGTCCGTGTGATCCACCAGGAGGCCAAGGTGCAGAATTTTATGCCCCGCTGTTGCCCAAACTGCTCGACGGCCCTAATGAGTCCTATATTCCTCTTTTCGATGATGTCTAAAAATGGTATCCCCCGATTGATATACTGTTTCCCGATGTCCTGGACTAGGCGAAGATTGGACTGTAGCAGTTTGCTTCTGTCATCCTGATCTCCTGCATGGACTCGTTTCGCCAGCGCCTGCTGTTCTTCACAGGTGAGAGTCGCTACCTTACAGACATCCTGAACATATCGTTGAATAGTGTTTGAGCACATTGGAGCTACTTCGCCTATTCTACAGTAAATAATTAGACATGCGTCTTTGGTAATCGTCACGCTCCTCATCGAATCGATGAATACCCGCCGGGAACTCCGTCTTTTGAAAGGACGATTTGCCAGACCTGAAGGTCGCGCGACCTGAATGCGGCTGCGCAGCTCAATAAATAGTATTTCCACATACGGTAGAATCGTTCGCTGTATTTACTTCTTAATGCTACCCATGCTGCATCGAAGTTTCTGAACCATGCAGTCAGTGTTTTATCGTAGTCTGCACCGAAATTGTGCCAGTCCTCGACCACAAAGAGATTTTCGACCGCACTGCTGATTTGCTTCATCGATGGGAGAACGTAGTTGGGGAAAATGTATTTTTCAACCCATGCATCGCCGGCAATGTTCGACCGCCTACTCCCGATAGTATGCAAAAGGAACAAACCGCCGTCTCGTAAACAGCGATGCGCAACTTCCAGGTACGTTCTGTAGTTCTTACAGCCCACATGTTCGAACATGCCCACGGAAACAATGTGATCAAAAGTCTCATCAAGATCCCGATAATCCTGCAGCCGTATCTCTACAGGCAGCCCCGCGCAATGGTCCTCGGCGAACCGTGCCTGCTCTTTCGAGACCGTAATGCCGACTACATGAGCGCCGTACTGTTCCGCCGCGTGCTTTGCAAAGCTTCCCCACCCGCAGCCGATGTCCAGAACTTTATCTCCAGTGCGAATGCCCAGCTTTCCGCATATCAGCTCCAGCTTGGCCTCTTGGGCATCGTTCAGGTTGTCCGCTTCCTTCCAGTACGCGCAGCTATATAGTATCCGTTGGTCCAGCATGTTCTGGAATAGATCATTCCCTATATCATAGTGTCGCTCCCCAATCTGAAACGCCCGAGATTGGCGGCCCTTGTTTCTCAGCCTTTCAATAAGAGAATATATCATCAATTTCCAGTTCTTCCTGATTTTGTCCTCTGGCCGCGACGGAATGATTCTTGTGAAAAACTCATCAAGGTGTTCGCTGTCCCACCAGCCATCCATGTAAGACTCTCCTAAACCCAAACTACCATCACGCAGTACCCGCCGATAAAAGGCTTCATTATGTACCTGGATGTCCCAAGGCTGATTACCATTGATGGCAATGCCAGCAGGCGCAAGGATATCTTCTACGATGTTCTTCATGCAATCAACTTTCATTAGTAACTAAAGAATCAAAATCTTCTCAGAATGGGTAGAACTTTTTACTAAATATGCATCAAATATGCGCCAATTGCGGGATTACGGACATATTTCTGATGGCCATTCCCGCGGTGATAACAGCCTTGCCGAGCTTTGAGATATAGTACTTGTATGTTTTCCCGACTTTACGAATAATGCCGTGGACGTGAAGACGTTTCAGAATTCTCGTCATTGTGCTGCTCGTCATTGTTGGTAGTTGTTTTCGCAGAGACTTGTTCTGCAGTCCATTGATGTTGAACTCACCGCGGGCCAGGACTTCGAACAATTTGAGATCATCGTCGCTGAAGAGATTGAACCCTTTATAAGAACGGTCATCGGCGTCCACGGGCTTTGAGATTCTTTCGAGGTTCTTGATCCCCTGGCTTTGGTCATCAAACGTGGAGATGAACTCAAGATAGAGGCGCGATGCACTTCTCGAAGTTCTTCCAGAGCTTCATTCCCTCAGACTTGAGCGAGAATGAAAATCCGGTCAACGACCACTTCATGACCGCGACCAGAACCATGCCGATCATCATGGCTGCAGACGAACGAGCATCAACGTCCTTTCGTATTGCCTCTAAACGCTGCCCTTCCCGTATCAAGGACGATAGTCCTGAAGAATAAACACTGATGTTCTTCAAAAATTCTTTCTGCAACTGTTCGTTGACGATATGCAATTCCTCGGAAAAGGCCAGACGGGGTATCCCTTCGTTATTCTCCATATATTCGAGGTGGAGAAGAAAGGCACGCTTGAGCTTCTGGAGCGGCGGGGCAACTGTCCTTAATGCAATTTCAATATTTTTTTTGAGAGCCTCGCCTATACCTTTGCCCGTCGCATAGAGAATCTCGTCCTTATTCTTAAAGTGTCGATACAGGCTAGCCTCGGAGAGGCCGACCTCACGTGCAATGACTGCTGTTGTAAGGCCACTCACGCCCTTTTTCCCGATGATCTTGAGCGCCGCCTTCACAATCTGTTCGCGCCGCACATCCCCGCTGTATTTTATCATCTTAACTGGTTTCGACTTCACGAACTACACTCCCATGTAAGTAAATGTTTACTTAGAGTCTACCATGATAAGACATGTTGTCAAGTTTTTCACTTCTTCCGTAATACTTATTGATCATTCTTGAACTACATAGTCAAAGAACATAACCGTTTATTCCCTTTGTCTCGAAATAGGGGTTTCATATCGCATCTTTTATGGGGGGACCTTAACGAGCTATGTTCATGGCATAGGTAAAAAACGAAAATCTTACGGGTAAAAGGGAGGGAATGCGGTTGCTGCAGTTACTTTTATGAAGATCGACTCTTACTCATTCAAGCACATCATTGTAGACTGACGGTGATGGCATCGTTTGCCACCACCCGGTGAAAATATCCTACTTATTAACTCATTCACCTTCTTGGCGGCTTCCGTGGTTGCCATGTCTGCGTCCTCTTGTACGTGGATGTGAAAGGTATTGTCAATTCAAATTGCTTTCGCATTTAATATTAAGACTAGTACATCTTTCGACAAATGCAATAGTACTTAATTCGCATAACAAATACCTTACTCCGACTATCTGTTCATATTAGAAACAAAATGAAGTGTTGAGAGTTTTTCCTGTTTAGCACTACAGATTGTTATTACGATTTTCGAATAAATCCGCTCACCATCCCTATGAAAGTTATAATCCATGCTGCTAGGGCGAGATATACGAAATATTGTGAGATTTGTATAAGGGCTGTCAGCTTCATAGCATTCCCTAACTGAAAAGAACATGCTGCATACATACCGAGGGGAAAGACCATACTCCAGTGCTGAACATCATAAGCTATCGGGAACCGTTTGTAGCTGTACCGCCAGACGTTTAGAATAACGATAAGAGGAATCCACCAGGTGGTCACAGCCCAGCACAACAGGGTCGACCATCTGAGTGCGGGAAGAACGTTCTCAAGCAAACTTCCCGGCCGGGCATGAAGCATGAGGTCAGCGCCAGCCAGCGTACTGATCGCCGCTGCACCCATGTTGATCCAATAGGGAGGGATGAGTTTCTCTGGAGGCAAATCCAAAAACAACATCCTGCGAACGATCATGACGATGAGGATGAAGTAAAGCGCTGTACCTGCCAGATGAAGGCTTATAGCCGCCAGAGCAAGCTCGTCCTGCCAAGGGGCAAGCTCGGGGACGAGCAAAGTCGTGAGGATTGACAGTGACTGGGTCCCCACGGCATAGAGCAGCCATTCTCCGCTCAGTTCCGCCTCACCTGCGGCTTTATTGCTTCTCACGATCATAGCGGCAAAAAATGCATAGCTGAGGACTGCCCAGAAGAACATGCCGACAAACCAGAACGCTGCGGCCGTATGAACGCTGACCGAAAACTGGAGAAACTGGCTACCGAGGATGCACGTCCCCGCAGTAATTGTAAAGAGCGCAGGCGCCCGGGATGGTGTCGTCATGTCGGCGAACAGTTCGCCTGGAAAGAGCACTCCGCGGATGACCATGACAGCGGCCAACGCGGCATAAGCAATAGCGTTGATGCCAAAGAGCGGGTAAGCAATCGTCTCCATCCGATGCTGGAATGCAGCAAGGGACACGATGCCCGTAGCCATGACGAACGAGAATGCACCGGGATGAAAGTCGGCCGCCGTTCGTGAAAGTATTTGTTTCATGATAGAACCATTGTTATTGCCGTGTTTGCGAACGTCCCTTCACTCCTATGCAGGTATCCGCAGCCCTATGGGGCTTACATCCATCTTCGACATTCCTGATGAACTGCTGTTTTATCCTATTTTGACCCCATCATTGAATGCGTTCCCTTACCGAAACGTAGGGGTCGACGCCGGGATTTGCTGCAGTAATCTCGTTGTACCCAGTCTTGTATGTCCATCCCATGCGGCTATTACGGTGAAGGAGATGATCTTCATAGTTGATGACCAATTTAACATCCTGTAACAATTATATTAAATCAGGAGAGGTGATGTCACGGTCCTCTGCTCTATATAGCCTTGCATGCCTTTTTTTATTGTATCCTATCTTTGCAATCCCAGCGGACATAGCCGACAAAAAGATGAGCAAGCGCGCGTTACCGATTCCTTTGTTGCAGGGGGAATAGAAATATAGGCGGTTCCGGTCAGGACATCGAATAGTACGTGAAGCCATACCAACGACAGGTCCCACATAAAGCAAAAGCCGTGGGCTATATAGTCACCAGTCATGCTTTGGTCCATATCTCCTCCGTACTCATGGGTATAAATTCTTTCCTTGATTTAAATAAAAAAAAGCGGAGAATTTTATATTCGCAATTAGGACATGTATAAGTAAGCGCTCCGTGTGACATTCGTTTACAATATTCTCCACGACTATATGCCTGCCTTACTATCCATGTCAATAATATCAAGTGAGTTTTTTTACGGCAGACGTTAACGAATTCAGCTTGATTCTTTATGTGTCGCGAAAAATAGCAACTCCACCAGATTCAGGATGAAGTCGATGATTGTTTACACTTTTTTGAAATTACGAGTTTGTAGGTGGATCCCGGAGTGCTAGGGTTGCAAAGAAAATGAATAATTTCATTTGAAGTTTATATTCAACCGTTCTTCCTCTGTGGTTCTACTCAATTTAAGGTTATCATACGAAAGGAAAAGGAATGAAAAGAAAAATTCGTCGGATTGACGGAGCAACACCAGAAAGTGAAGCAAGAAAGATATTGCAGAATGGGGAATATGGCATTCTATCTACTGTATCCGATGATGGGCAACCATATGGAGTCCCTCTCAGTTTCAGCTATGCAGGAGATGTAATTTATTTTCACTGCGCTTTAGAAGGTCAAGTCGTTGATAATATAAATACGAATAACAGAGTCTCTTTTTGTGTTGTCGGAAAAACGGAAGTATTGCCGGATAAATTTAGCACGAAGTACGAAAGCGTTATTGTGCATGGCATGGTAACTAAGGCAACTGGCGATGAAAAGCAACAAGGCCTATTAGAATTGTTAAAGAAATACTCACCTGGATACATTAAAGAAGGTCTGCAATATATTCATCGAGATGACGGAAAAACACGAGTATATAAAATAACGATCGATTCTCTATCAGGGAAATCGAGAAATTAATCAGTCAGTCGAGTCATCTCGCCTTCCTCGGTGGCTTATCTCTTCGTTCATGTAAAGGCTACAACCAGTTATATATGAGTAGAGCATGAAGTTAATCTTCCCTATTTAATCATAAGGGATAGTGCACTTTCAATCTACCCAAAATAGAAACCTCCTGCTAAGAATTAGTTTATCTAGGAACTAAATTCAATTGACAGGAGGCTTCTATGAACTGCATTAATGATATCAGACTTGAGCAGTTCCATCAACTGAAGAACGAGATTCGCGGTTCTGCGGAGTATTTGGTAGTCGGTTTGGACATTGCCAAGGAGAAACACAATGCTTTCTTCGGTACAGCAACCGGTAAAACGCTGCACAGGGGAATGTTCTTTGATAATACGTTAGAAGGTTTTCGCAAGCTGCTTACGCAGGTAGAGGCACTCAAGACGCAATATGGTCTTCCGAAGGTGGTCTTTGGCATGGAGCCGACGGCTAATTACCATAAACCCTTGGCGGAACATCTCATAAAGTGCGGCCACATGGTTGTTCTGGTATCTACCGCATCGACAGCAAAGAACCGGGAGCTTCTGGACGGCCGATGGGACAAGCATGACACCAAGGATGCGGCGAACGTTGCCGACCTTGTCGCCCAAGGGAAATGCCTGTACTACGACTTTCCGGAAGCAGCTATACGTAATATGAGGGGCCTCCTTTCGTTCAAGAAGCGGCTCACGAAAGAAGAGCATGCACTGCAGGTCCGCATCCGCAATCAGCTGCTCGCACAGTACTTCCCGGAGATGGACCGCCATTTCCGCTCAGCAGTGAGCCTGGCCGTGATCCGGACCTGTCTTGATCCATCGTTGATTGCTGGGATGGAATACGACGAGTTTTGCCGGACCGTAGCGCCAGGGAGGGTGAACTTTAGACAACAGCGTCTGCTCCAGCAGATCTGGCAACTAGCTCACGAGTCTATCGGTTGTCGGGTAGATGAAACCGTATTGTTTGAAGCGCAAACGATGGTTCTGAGCCTCCACGATGTGCGGGAGACGATTAAAGCCGTTGATGATAAAATAAAGGATCTCTGTTTACCGTATCCCGAATACGCCTGTCTTTTAAGCATCCCGGGCTTTGGTCCAGATGTTTCTTCCACTGTATTGAGCGCGATCGGCAATCCGTACCGGTTTTCCTGCAGTAAGCAGGTTCTAAAGATGGCCGGTTATGATTTGTGTGCTGATCGGAGCGGTAAAACAACATCAAATGCCGTTCCGGTTATCTCCAAGAGAGGCAAGGTTGGTCTGCGATCCGCCCTTTATCAGGCGGCGGTTATCGCTTCCAACAGCAATACTTTATTCACGGCCTATTACACCGATAAGCTTAAAGATCGAAGTAGGGAGAAAGGAATCGGAACCAAAATGCGGGTGAAACTCGCCGCGAAACTCTTGATCATTGCCTGGACACTGATGAAGAAGAAAGAGATGTTCGATCCGGCCTGTCTCAATACGGGGGATACACAGGTATAGGCCAGTCCAAAAGAACTCAATTACGGGCTTTCTGCGCAATCGTTTTCTGAGCTGGAAGCCCGAAAAACCGATTTTCGACGAAGAGAGCCCGGTCAACCAGATTGAGGCGCATGACCTCGGAGAATACACTACAGGGCCTCTTACTAAACTTGAGATTTTGGATAATGGATGCTAGGCGGCCCTGCACGCCGGATAATCGATAACTCTTAGAGGTCAAGTTCGCTTTATGTAAGAGAGACTCGTCGAGCAAAACCAGGGACATCCGCAATGGATGCACAGTGAAGGAGTGTTCTCAAATCGGCTGACAAAATAAAATGAACGAATTTCTTGTCTTATGATTTTTTTAAGGAGCTCCTTGACAGGAGGAGTATAGGATGTATTTTTTGTCAGCGTCACAACATTGGCAGTGCAGAGTTGTAGGTGAAGGCCGGATGACCGGATTCGTTACAAAGATGAATTATTCTATTTGAAGTATGGATAGTATGATGTAGTTTATCTGGCAACGAGACTCCCCGAGAGACGCGACTGCTGCGAGTATTTGAAATTGTAAGTACATCCAGAAATTATCACATCTAGCTATCCAATTCCATTTCAACATAGATTCCAAAACATAGATTCCAAAACTTGACACGCTGATAAACATGATATATCCTTTAAAAAGATTATTTAGAATGTTTTCTGATATCATGCAAATGGTACTTTGCTGACCTTTCAAGTTTGAGAGGCCCCAGAAAGCCCGCATTATGAGCGAAATGCTTTGATGCGGGCTTTTTCATTCATCGGAAGTTGGAAATTATGTCGTCTTTAAAAAGTGTAGAGAAAATATGATAAAAATCTTATTATTGATATCTGTTTTGTTACTGGAGTCGCTGTTTTTCGCGCCTGGAAGCTTATATGCATCTTATACATTTACTACTCTGGATTACCCCGGTCCTGGGGTTCCTCCGTCTTTCAGTACCTATGCTGGCGGCATAGACGGCAAGAACATCGTCGGATGGTATAAAGATTCATATGGTACTGGTCATGGGTTTGTTTACAACGGCACAACTTGGTCTACGCTAAATTATCCGGGCGCTGCTCAAACTATTGCCAGTCACTTAGATAACGAGATAATCACTGGCTCTTTCAATGATACCACCGGAAACTCTCATGGCTTTACGTACGACGGTACTGCATGGACATCCCTGGATTTCCCAGGCGCTAATTGGACCTCTGCTGTCGGTATTAATGGTCGAAACATCGTAGGAGCTTATTCCGATGGCACTCATTATCATGGCTTTATTTATGACGGCAAAACGTGGACATCTCTAGATTACCCTAGTGCCTATTGGACTTTTGCCAATGGCATTGATGGCGCAAACATCGTAGGAACTTATTTCGATAGCAGCGGTAGCGGTTATGGCAATTCTCATGGATTCGAGTATGACGGGACAGCATGGACCGCTCTAAATTACCCCGGTGCGGCTGAAACCGTCTTCGCTGATATAAACGGTGCGAATATCGTGGGGTCTTATTTCAATTCCGGTCATTGGTATAGTTTTATGTATGACGGGACAACATGGACACCTCTGGATTATCCGAACGCCGTCGATACTTATGCTCGTGGGATACAAAACGGTAATATCGTGGGGTATTATACTGATAGCTTTGGGGAAGACCATGGCTTTCTTGCAACACCAGATATTGCTATGGCATCGCCGGTTCCTGCGCTTGGGGTCTGGAGCATGATGGCAACTGTCGCCGTGCTAATAGCGTTCATGGGCAAGAGTAGGTGGCAAAATATAATAAACCCGAAGCAGAAATGACCAAACAGAAGGCACAATATCACCACGGGAAAAGAGGATACTCGTCAGAATGATGAGGCGTGGAAAGATTGGAATTTTTATATGATGTTTACATATTGGATCATGGATATTTTGATATGGTCCTCCTAGCAACAAGAACTTCCTGAAGGTGTGAAGTTCCGGATCTTTCCAATATTGTAAGTTTCGTGTAGAATAAAATATAAGACCTTAATTGATGGGTAAGGATGTATGAAAACTAATCTTATAGCGCTGCTTGCTTCCTTTATTATCTGTGGATGCGATCAATACAATAACATCACGAAAACTAAATCCGCTATTTCTGAGGACTGGAGAACCGAGCAGGTTGTTTACCAGGGAAATACTGCATTCATCAGGTATAATCATGGTCTCATTACTCTTCCTAAAAAAGACCATCCACAACTGATTCGTATAACAATAAGCTTCAAGACAAATAATCCAAACGGTTTTCCCACTGACTCGGAATCATCCCAACTTTGGCAAATCGAAGATTTGTTTGTTGATTCACTGACCCAGAAAAACCATGCCGTTTTTGCAGGTACGATCACTATGCAAAATAGGAGACACCTTCTTTTCTATTCTCCTCTCTCCGACTCTTTAAAATGGAATGTGACATTGCTGGTTCAATCTATAAAAAATCAAAAAATTGAATTTTCGATTTACCAAGATCCGGAATGGAATGCCTATAAGGGATTTTATGAACGATAGCCTGAAAAGACCAACATCATGTACATCCTATAGTCAACGATAGTTGCGTCTTTTGAAAATTGTAGAGTCAATCTTTTTCTTAGTTGAAATTCAGTAGCAGCTCCATAATGGTTGTTTCAAGCCACTGACGTCTCTTTCCCATTTCCTTGTCCCGACGTTCGATGCACCTCACGTAACAATGAATCTCTA
>Ga0335081_10013148_pt1 | contig 13387 bp, 12 predicted proteins | sample Lox_Sample_35_FD_206713 | JGI IMG/M metagenome (GOLD analysis project Ga0335081, IMG submission 206713) | Soil microbial communities from Loxahatchee National Wildlife Refuge, Florida, United States - Lox_Sample_3.5 | ecosystem: Environmental > Terrestrial > Soil > Wetlands | place: USA...
GGGCGCTCCACCTGGACCAGCGGCGGCCGGCGCGCACCCCTGCGGGTGGCCGACGGTGACGGGATGGACCACCCGCGGCGCCGCGCCCAGCCCCGGAAACGCCTCCAGAACCGCGCCTGGGAAAGGAGGAAAAACCGTGATGCCGGAAACGGGAAAGGAGCCGGGAAAACACGACGGTAATTCGCGAGAATTATGGATTAGCCACTCATTATCAGGTACAATTGAATGAGGGGAAAAGCCGGGCGGAATCAATGCCCGGCACCAGCTCAGCATCGCCACCGGGAAACGCGCCGCCGGAATGAGCGCGCGGCAAGCCCCGGGTGATCATGGAGGTACCGCAATGGCCACGCCAGCACACGCACCCGGGACCTCGGCCGCCGTCCCGGCCGAGCCGGTCCCGGTCGCGTTCATCGGCCGGACCTCCACCCTGGCCCTCCAGGATCCCCGGGCCTCGCTGAACCGGCAGCTCCGCTCGGCGCGGCAGTGGCTCCCGCCTGGATGGTTCCTGGCCGCGATCTACTGGGATATCGAGTCGGGCGGCATCGACCTGGAACACCGCAGCCAGGGCGACGCGTACAAAGAGTTCACCGCCGCCGGGCTGCCCCGCGACGGCGGCATGGCCGACCTGCTCCGCGAAGCCGCCTCCCCCGCCCCCAAATTCGCCGCCGTCGTCTGCGAGGACATCGAGCGGTCCGGCCGGGACATGTTCAACGCGCTGAAACTGGAAAAGGAACTGTCCCGGCAGGGCATCCCGCTATTCGCCACCGACGAGCCCGCCGACATCGAAGGCGTCAACGCCACCACCGTCCTGGTCCGCCGGGTGAAACAGGGCGTGGCGGAATGGTACCGGCTGCAATTGAAGGAGAAGATCTGGAAAGGGCTGGTGGAGCATTGCATGGACGGCTGGAACATCGGCAGCCCCGCCTACGGGTACGCCGCCGAGCGGATCCCGCACCCGGTCCCGTTCAAGGCCGCCCAGGGCCGCACCAAATCCCGCCTGGTGCTCGACCCGGACCGCGCCCCGGTCATCGCCCGCATGCTCACCTGGCGGACCATGGACAAGCTCGGCTGCCCGGCCATCGCCGCCCGGCTCAACGCCGACCCCGCCGCCTACCCGCCACCCAACCCGGGCACCGGGTGGACGGCGCAGAACGTCCGGGTCATCCTCGCCAACCCCAAGTACACCGGCCACATGGTCTACGGCCGGCGCCGCACCCGCAACGGCCACCGCACCCCGGCCCCGCCGGATCAGTGGCTGTGGACCCCCGCACCCGTGCACCCCGCGATCGTGGACCGGGCCACCCGCGCACCGTCCAGGCCCCCGAAGCCTTGCTGGACCAGATCGTGGGCCAGTTCTTCGCCACCCGCATCTTCGGACCCGGACGCGCCGAACTCCTCGCAGCCCAGCTCCCGGGCACTGACGCCGACGCCATCGCCGAGCGAGACGCCCAGGCCGCTAAGATCCAGGCCCGGATCAAGCGGATCGAGACCGCGCAGAACTCCCAGATCCTGGAACTGGAAGACCTCCCGGCGGATCCGGCCGACACCGCGGCCGCCGCGATGCGCGCCCGGATCCGCGCCCGGTTCGCCGAGCTGCACCACGAACGCGAGCAGCTCGAAACCCAGCTCACCACCCTCGCCAAGACCACACCCCAGGCCGCCGACCCCGCCCTGCTAGACGAGCTCCCGCTGGCCGGGGACATCCTGCCCGGCCTGCCGCCCGCCCTCAAGGCCCGCCTGCTCGCCGCCTTCGATCTCCAGGTCCTGTGGAACAAGCCCGGCCAGCAGGCCACCGTATTCGTGGAGATAACCGAGGCCACCCTCCAGGCCCTCCCCGGCATCTTGGACCCCCGCCAGGATGGCTACCACGACACCAGCACCGACACCGACACCGAGCTGGGCGCCCCCATGTGGGATCTGACCAACACCGATAGAATCGGTAGAGCGCCACATTCACGTGGAAAGGAGGCGGCTAGTCGGGCTTGGACTCGGCGGCCACCTTGGCGGCCAGGTGCGACGGAAGGGGCTCGTGGCGCAGGTAGGACCGCGTGAACGATCCCGTCCCGTGTGACACCGAACGCATGTCGATGGCATACCTGGTGATCTCGAGCTCCGGGATCTCCGCCTTGACCAGCGTCCGGCCGACGCCGACCGGCTCGGTGCCGAGCACCCGGCCGCGGCGCGAGGACAGGTCGGACATCACCGCGCCCACGTAATCGTCGGGCACCAGGACGGATACCTCGTCGACCGGCTCGAGCAGCACCGGCTGCGCCTTGTCCACGGCGTCCCTGAGCGCCAGCCGGCCGGCCTTCTGGAAGGCCATGTCGGAGGAGTCGACCGAGTGCGCCTTGCCGTCGAACAGGGTGACCCGGAGACCGGTCATCGGGTAGCCGGCCACCACGCCCTGCTCCATCTGCCACCGGACGCCCTTTTCCACCGAGGGGATGAACTGGCGCGGCACCACCCCGCCGACGATCTTGTCGACGAACTCGAAGCTCGACGCGTCCTCGAGCGGCTCCACCTCGATGTGGCAGATGCCGTACTCGCCGTGCCCGCCGGTCTGCTTGACGTTGCGGCCGAGCCCCTGCGCCTTGCCGGCGATCGTCTCGCGCAGCGGCACGCGCAGGTCGGTGGTCTCCACCGCCACGCCGTACCGGTGCGCGAGCCGGTCGAGCAGCACGTCGGCGTGCGCCTCGCCCATGCACCACAGCACCAGCTGCCTGGTCTCGGCGTTCATCTCGAGCCGCAGCGTCGGGTCCTCGGCGACCAGGCGGTTCAGCGCCTGGGACAGCTTGTCCTCATCGGCCTTGGACTTGGCCACGATCGCCACCGGCAGCAGCGGCTCGGGCATGGACCACGATTCCATCAGCAGCGGGCGGTCCTTGTCCGACAGCGTGTCGCCGGTCTCGGCGGTGCCGAGCTTGGCCACGGCGCAGATGTCGCCGGCCACGCACTGCGTGAGAGGACGCTGCTGCTTGCCCAGCGGCGAGGTCAGCGCGCCGATCCGCTCGTCGTCGTCATGGTCCTGGTGCCCGCTGGCGGCGCGGCCGTGGCCGGACACGTGCACCGAGGCGTCGGGACGCAGCGTGCCGGAGAACACCCGGACCAGGCTGATCCGTCCGACATAGGAGTCCGAGGTGGTCTTGACCACCTCGGCCAGCAGCGGGCCCTTGGGATCCGAGGACAGTCCGGTGACGGGCTTGCCGTCCGGCGTGGTGACCGGGGACAGCGGGTGCTCGGCGGGGGAGGGGAAAGCTTCGGTCATCACCTCGAGCAGCTCGAGCATGCCCATCTTCTGCGGTGCGGAGGCGACGAGCACCGGATAGAAGCTGCCCTGCGCGACGGCCTTCTCCAGGTCCTCGATGAGCACCTTGGGGTCGATTTCCTCGCCGGACAGATACCTGTCCATGAGGGACTCGTCCTCGCTCTCGGTGATGATGCCCTCGATGAGCTCACCGCGCAGCTCGGTCATCCGGTCCTCGTCCTCGGCCGCCGGGGGGCCCTCGGTGCGCGTGCCGCCCGCGTAGCTGTACAGCTTCTGGGACAGCAGCCCGATCATCCCGGTAGCCGGCTCGCCGACCGGCAGGTACAGCGGCGCCACGGCATCGCCGAAGGCCTCGCGGCACGCGTCGAGTGTCGCCTGGAACTCGGCCCGCTGGTGGTCGATCTTGGTGATGACGACCGCGCGGGGCATGCCGACGGCGGCACACTCCTCCCACAGCATCCTGGTCACGCCGTCGATCCCGTCGGTGGCGGAGACGGCGAAGAGCGCTGAGTCTGCGGCGCGGAGCCCGGCCCGGAGGTCCCCCGTGAAGTCGGCGTAGCCGGGCGTGTCGAGCAGGTTGACCTTGATGCCGTTGTGCACGATGGGCGCGAGCGTCAGGTTGATGGAGCGCTGCTGCCTGACCTCAACCTCATCGAAGTCGCTGACCGTGGTGCCCTCTTCGATGCTGCCCTGGCGCTGGATGGTGCCGGTCACCGCGAGAAGCGCTTCGATCAGGCTGGACTTCCCGGTACCAGAATGGCCGACCAGGACCACGTTCCGTACCTGATCGGCCGCCGGTGCCCTGCCGGCTCCTCCCGAACCACTGCTGGTAGCTGTCACTGCCGTTCGCCTCCTTGCGATCGCTTCTCCCGCGGAGCGCAGCTCCGCTCGGGGGGCCGGGGGTCGTCCCCCCGGGAACCAACGCTGCGCACGACCAGCCTTTACCCGCGAGCACCGTGTCCACAAGCCCCCCGGAAAGAATCTCCCCGGTTGCCGGAAAGTGAAGCCCGCCCCAGCGCCGGAAAACTCGGTGTCTTTGCAAAAGTTCGCGTTATGCAAGAACCCGCTGCGGTTGCTGTCCGTGGCCCGCACCGTGCTGCCTGGATGCTCGCGTCATCCAGGTACCCGCTGTGGTTCTCACCGTAGCCGGGCACCGGCCACTCGCACGGGCTCAGAAGGCCCGTGCTCGCTAGGCCGGTTCTGGATGACGCTCCCGGGCCGCTCGCGCAGGCCCGGAAGGCCTGCACTCGCGGCCGGTCTTGCATAACGCTCACAAGCTCAGCCCGGCGGTAGGATCGGACGGCCATGCTGAACGTGCTGCGGCCCGCCATGACGCGCCTGTTCACCCCGCTGGGCAAACTGCTCGCGCGCACCCCGATCACGCCGAATGCCATCACGGTCATTGGCACGGTGGGGGTGGCCGGCGGAGCGCTCGGCCTGTTCCCCCTCGGCGAGCTGTTCCCGGGCGCCCTCACCTGCACGATCTTCGTGTTCCTCGACATGCTCGACGGTGTGCTGGCCCGGATGAAGGGCACCACCGGCAGCTGGGGCGCGTTCCTGGATTCGACCATGGACCGGATCGCCGACGCCGGCATCTTCAGCGGCCTGGTGATCTGGTTCATGCTCGGCGGGCACAACCCGCTGCTCGCCGGGGTGTCGCTGTTCTGCCTGGTGACCGGGATCCTGGTGTCCTACGCCAAGGCGCGGGCCGAGGGCCTGGGCCTGCGCTGCGACGTGGGCCTGATCGAACGGCCCGAGCGCATGCTGATCTCGCTGACGGCCGTGGGCCTTTCCGGCCTCGGCGTGCCGTACATTCTCAACGTGGGGCTCTGGGCGCTGGCGGCCGGCAGCGCCTTCACTTTCTGGCAGCGGGTACACGCGGTATATAAGGCAGCGAAGGGCTCTGGCCCGGCTGAGGAAGGTTAGCGGTGGCCGTACTGAGTCGTCGGCTGAGCGAGCGGCTGACGGGGGTCGCATACCAGCTGGGCTGGAAGGTTATCTGCCGTGTCCCGCTGTCCTGGGCGCGGTGGGCCTTCGCCGAGGTGGCCGGCATCGCGTGGCGCCGGCAGGGGCCTCACGTCCAGGTGCTGGAGGCCAACCTGCGCCGCGTGCTGAGCTGGAAGCACGGCACCGACGAGGTGGACGGCAAGGAACTGCGGACCCTGTCCCGGGCCGCGCTGCAGTCCTACGCCAGGTACTGGCTCGAGACGTTCCGGCTGCCGGTGATCCCCGCCGACCGGCTGGTGACGGGCATGCGTTTCCAGGGCCCGAACCAGGCGACGCTGCTCGCTCACCTCAAAGCCGGCCGCGGCGTGATCATCGCGCTGCCGCACATGGGCAACTTCGATCAGGCCGGCGTCTGGGTCATCGCCGTCGGGGCGGGCACGCTCACCACCGTGGCCGAGCGGCTGCGGCCCGAGTCGGTCTACGAGAGCTTCCTGCGGTACCGGCGGAGCCTGGGGTTCGAGGTCCTCCCGCTGACCGGCGGCGGCGGCCCGTTCGGCACGCTGGCTCAGCGGCTGCGGGCCGGCGGCCTGGTCTGCCTGGTCAGCGACCGCGATCTTAAGGAGAGCGGCGTCGAGGTCGAGATGTTCGGGGAGAAGGCGCGGATTTCCGCGGTGGCCGCGCTCGCCGTGCACACCGGCGCGGCCCTGATGCCGACCGCTACCTGGTTCGAGGGGGAGGACTGGGGCGCCCGCATCTACGACGAGATCCCGGTCCCCGAGACCGGCACCCGCGCCGAGAAGGTCGCGGCGATGAGCCAGCAGCTGGCGCGCGTGTTCGAGCAGGCCATCGCCGAGCACCCGCAGGACTGGCACATGCTGCAGCGTGTCTTCACCGCCGACCTCGATCCCGGCCGGCTGCCGCCGTCCGCCCCGGTGCCTGCCCCGCGGAGCGGCTCATGAAGATCGGGATCACCTGCCCGTATTCCTGGGACGTGCCGGGCGGGGTGCAGCAGCACATCAGGGACCTGGCCGAGGCGCTGATCGACGAGGGCCACGAGGTCTCGGTGATCTCCCCGGCCGACGACGACACGCCGCTGCCGCCCTACGTGGTCGGGGCCGGCCGGGCGGTGCCCGTGCCCTACAACGGGTCGGTGGCCCGGCTGTCGTTCGGTTTCCTGTCGGTGAGCCGGGTGCGGCGCTGGATCAAGGAAGGCGGGTTCGACGTGCTGCACGTGCACGAGCCCGAGATCCCCAGCCTGTCGCTGCTGGCCTGCTGGGTGGCCTCCGGACCGATTGTGGCGACGTTCCACACCGCGATCCCGCGATCCCGCGTGCTCCTGGTCACCTACCCGGTGGTGCGTACCGGGATGGAGAAGATCAACGGCCGGATCGCGGTGTCCGAGGCGGCCCGCACCACGCTGGTCGAGCACATCGGCGGCGATGCCGTGGTCATCCCGAACGGCGTGGCCACCCGCCGCTACCGTAAGGCGGATCCGCTGCCCGGCTGGCCGGGACCTGGCGGCACGATCGGGTTCCTGGGCAGGCTCGACGAGCCGCGCAAGGGCCTGTCCGTCCTGCTCAAGGCGTTCGAGACCCTTGGCGCGGAGCGCCCGGGGCTGCGGCTGCTCGTGGCGGGCCGGGCCGCCGACGCCGAGGAGGTGCTGCACCGGGTGCCCGCCGGGCTGCGCGACCGGGTCGTGCTGCTCGGGCAGGTCAGCGAGGAAGACAAGGTGCGCGTGCTGCACTCGGTCGACGTGTTCTGCTCGCCGAACACCGGCGGCGAGTCGTTCGGCATCGTGACCGCCGAGGCCATGGCGGCCGGCGTTCCCATCGTGGCCAGCGACATCGACGCGTTCCGGCAGGTGCTGCGCGGTGGCGAGGCGGGGGAGCTGTTCGCCGCCGCAGACCCCGGCGACCTGGCCCGGGCGGCCGGCCGGCTGCTCGACGACGCCTCCCGCCGGGCCGAGCTTTCCGCCGCGGCGCTGGCCGCGGTGGCCGACTACGACTGGTCCGTCGTCGCCCGCGCCGTGTTCAGGGTCTACGAGACCGTCGTCCTCGGCAGCACCCAGGTGGCCGTGACCGCGTCCGGCGGCGAGTTCCCGTGATCACCGACATCGTCATCGTCATCGCCGTTGCCCTGTTCATCGGCGTGTACGTGTCGTGGCGCGCCGGGCGGATCGACCGGCTGCACGCACGGGTGGAGATGGCCCGCACGGCCCTGGACGTGACCCTGCTGCGCCGCAGTTCGGTGGCCCTGGAGCTCGCCACCTCCGGGCTGCTCGACCCGGCTACCAGCCTGCTGCTGGCCGGCGCGGTGCACGGAACACGTGGCGGCGGCCGGCCGCGGGACCTGGCCGAGAGCGACCTGACCCGCGCGCTGCGCGCCGCGTTCGGCCAGCCCGGCTTCCGGTCCTCGCTCAGCGGCAAGGAGGGCGCCGACGAACTGCTGGCCGAGGTCGAGGCGGCCGCGCACCAGGTGTTCCTGGCCCGCAAGTTCTACAACGACATGGTCGCGGCGACCCGGGAGGCCAGGAACCGCCCGCTCGCCCGCCTGCTGCGCCTGTCCGGCAAGGCCAAGCCCCCCGAGTTCTTCGAGATGGACGACTCGCTGGTCGCCGAGAACAGCGGCGTCAGCCTGGGCCTCTAGTCAGCCCGCCATACCATGGTGGTAAATAGTCACGATCATCAAGTGAGGTTCCAAGTGTCCGCTGTCAACGCCGACCAGCCCGCCACCGGCACTGCGCGAGTGAAGCGCGGCATGGCCGAGATGCTCAAGGGCGGCGTGATCATGGACGTGGTCACGCCCGACCATGCCAAGATCGCCGAGGACGCGGGCGCGGTCGCCGTCATGGCGCTTGAGCGCGTGCCTGCCGATATCCGCGCGCAGGGCGGGGTGGCCAGGATGAGCGACCCCGACATGATCGACGGCATCATCGCGGCGGTGTCCATTCCCGTCATGGCCAAATGCCGGATCGGCCACTTCGCCGAGGCGCAGGTACTGCAGGCCATCGGGGTCGACTACATCGACGAGTCCGAGGTGCTCACCCCCGCCGACGAGGCGCATCACGTCGACAAGTGGAAGTTCACCGTGCCGTTCGTATGCGGCGCCACCAACCTCGGCGAGGCGCTGCGCCGGATCGCCGAGGGAGCGGCGATGATCCGCTCCAAGGGCGAGGCCGGCACCGGCAACGTGGTCGAGGCCACCAGGCACATGCGCTCCATCCGGTCGGAGATCGCGCGCCTGTCCGGGCTGCCCGCCGAGGAGCTGTTCACCGCGGCCAAGGAACTGGGCGCGCCGTACGAGCTGGTCGCCGAGGTAGCGAGGGCCGGCCGGCTCCCGGTGGTGCTGTTCACCGCGGGCGGGATCGCGACCCCCGCCGACGCCGCGCTGATGATGCAGCTCGGCGCCGAGGGCGTGTTCGTCGGCTCGGGGATCTTCAAGTCCGGCGACCCGGCCAAGCGCGCCGCCGCGATCGTGAAGGCCACCACCTTCCACGACGACCCGGACGTCGTGGCCAAGGTCTCCCGCGGCCTCGGCGAGGCCATGGTCGGCATCAACCTGGACTCCCTCCCCGCCGACCAGCACTACGCCTCCCGCGGCTGGTAACCGCCGGCCCGGCCCGGCACCCGCCACGCCCGGCCCGGCACCCGCCACGCCCGGCCCGGCACCCGCCACGCCCGGCCCGGCACCCGCCACGCCCGCCCGGGTGGCATGTGCCCGTGCTCCCGGTCACGCCTGCCCCGCCCGGGCGGACGTCAGCGCACTCCGTAGACGCGGCGGGCGGTGCTCCCGGGCGGTCAGGTTCCACAGATGGTGGTGCGCGTCGATCACGACTGGGACGCTACCGGGCCACCGCACCAGGCCGGGAAGACACGCCACTGCCAGAGCGTTTTAAAGTTGTCGACCCCCGTGATCCATGCCGCGCCGTCCCCTAGGGCCGCGCCGCCCTGGGTTGCGCTGCGCCAGCCAGCCAGGGCAGGGCAGCCAGGGCAGGGCAGGCGGACCAGCAGACAGCCAGATGTGGAGGAAACGATGAAGCCGCCCGCAGGACCGGTCATCGGCGTACTCGCCCTTCAGGGCGACGTCCCCGAGCACCTGCGCGCGCTCGAGGCTGCCGGTGGCAGGCCCGTGCCGGTGCGCCGCCCGGAGGAACTCGGCCAGATCGATGGCCTGGTCATCCCCGGCGGCGAGTCGACCACGCTATGGCGGCTGTCGGTCGCCTTCGACATGCTCGACCCGCTGCGCAAGCTCATCGCCTCCGGCCTGCCCGCGTTCGGATCCTGCGCCGGGATGATCATGCTGGCGGACCGGCTGACCGACGGAGTCCAAGGCCAGCAGACCTACGGCGGTATCGACATGACCGTCCGCAGGAACGCCTTCGGCCGCCAGGTCGACTCCTTCGAGCGCGACATCACCCTCCAGGGGCTCACCGAGAACGACCCGCTCCGCGCGGTCTTCATCAGGGCGCCCTGGGTGGAGCGGATCGGGGCGGGCGTCACCATACTGGGAACCGACCAGGGCACGGGTAGGATCGTCGCCGTCCGGCAAGGGCCACTGCTGGCCACGGCCTTCCATCCCGAGCTGACCCCCGACCGGCGCATTCACCAGCTATTCGCAGACATCGTGAGGAACAACACATGAGCGGCCACTCCAAGTGGGCCACCACCAAGCACAAGAAGGCGGTGGTCGACGCCAAGCGCGGCAAGCTGTTCGCCAAGCTGATCAAGAACGTCGAGGTCGCCGCGCGTACCGGCGGGGGAGACCCGGCGGGCAACCCGACGCTGTACGACGCGATCCAGAAGGCCAAGAAGAGCTCGGTCCCGAACGACAACATCGACCGGGCCGTCCGCCGCGGCAGCGGCGCCGAGGCCGGCGGCGCCCAGTACGAGAACATCACCTACGAGGGCTACGCCCCCGGCGGGGTGGCGGTCCTCGTGCAGTGCCTGACCGACAACAGGAACCGGGCCGCCTCGGACGTGCGCACCGCGTTCAGCCGCCACGGCGGTTCCATGGCCGACCCCGGCTCGGTGTCCTACCTGTTCCACCGCAAGGGCGTGATCGTGGTGGACAAGAACGGCGTCACCGAGGACGACGTGCTCACGGCGGTGCTCGACGCGGGCGCCGAGGATGTGAACGATCTCGGCGAGTCCTTCGAGGTGGTGTCGGAGCCGGCGGACCTGGTGACGGCGCGCACGGCGCTGCAGGACGCCGGGATCGACTACGACTCCGCTGACGTGGCGTTCCTGCCCAGCGTCGAGGTCGACCTGGACGAGGAGCACGCCAGGCGGGTGTTCCGGCTGATCGAGGCGCTCGAGGACTCCGACGACGTGCAGGACGTGTACGCCAACTACTCGGTCGCCGACGACATCGTGGAGAAGCTCGACAACTGACGTGATCATCCGCCCGGTCACTCCCGGCGTCGACTGGGACCAGTACCTGGACCTGACCATGCGCTCGTTCGGGCCGTCTGACGAGTCGAGGATCCAGGCGAGCACCGAGCCCATCGTGGCCGGCGGCCGGTGCCTGGGCGCCTTCGACGGCGACCGGCTCATCGGCACCGCGCTGTACCACGACATGCGCCAGTGGTGGTACGGGCGGCCGGTCCCGATGGCCGGGGTGGCGGGCGTCAAGGTCGCGCCCGAATGCCGCGGCCAGGGCGTCGGCCGCGCCATGATGACCGCGCTCGCCCAGCTCATGACCGAACGTGGCTACCCCCTGTCAGCCCTGTACCCGGCGACGATGACGATCTACCGGTCGCTCGGCTGGGAGATCGCCGGGCACCTGCACGAGGCGGTGCTGCCGTCGCGGGCGCTGACCACGATGGCCAGGCCGGACGCGGAAACGGCCGGGATCAGGCGCCCCGGGCCGGACGACGCCGCCGAGGTGCTCGAGGTCATCGGCCGGGTCCACGCCGACGCCCGCGACTGCGGCCCGGTCACCTACGACGAGGTCACGATGCGCCGCTGGCTGACCCGTCCCGGCCGCTACGCGGACCGGGACCGCTACGCCTACCTGGCCCCGGACGGCTTCCTCGGCTACCGCTGGCAGCGCGGTAACGACGAGATCTTCGTCGACCGGATGGTGGCGGCCTCGGCCGGGACCACCCGGGCGCTGTGGGCCGTGGTCGCCTCCAACGCCTCGGTGACCGAGACGGTCCGGGCGCAGGTCGGCCCCTCCGATCCGCTCTGGTGGATGCTGCGCGAGCAGGACGCGAACGTCGCCGACCGGATGAGCTGGATGCTCCGCCTGCTCGACGCGCCGGCCGCCATCGCCGCCCGCGGCTTCCCCGCGACGGACCTCGCCGTACCGCTGCAGATCACCGACGACCTGCGGCCGGCCAACTCGGGCCGCTGGGAGCTGACCGTCCGGGCCGGTTCCGGCCGTCTTTCTCGATACCGAACGGAGCAGGTTTCACCGTCTCCCTCCGCTGCGTCGGCCGGCGGGCGGACGCCGCTGGCGCTGGGGCCCCGCGGCCTGGCCGCGCTCTACGCCGGCACGCCGGTCGCCACCCTGCGCCGGGCCGGCCTGGCCGTCGGTGGCAGCCCGGCCGCCGACGCCGCCCTGGACCGCGCGTTCGCCGCGACGCCCTACATGCTCGACGACTTTTGATGGACACGCCGCCCGCGATGCGCGTTCCGCCGCCCGCGAGCCGGTAGGTTCGAGGCGAACAGATGTTCGCGGACCAAGACAGCCAGATAGAGGGTGGAGACCGCCTGGTGGGCTTGTCATACGCGCGGCACCCGATCAGGGTGCTCGGAGTCGACCCCGGGCTGACCAGATGCGGTGTCGGCGTGGTCGAGGGTGCGCCCGGCCGGGCGCTGACCCTGGTCCGGGTCGGGGTCATCAGGACGTCGGCCGACGAGGACGTCGCGGCGCGGCTGCTGGCCATCGAGACCGGGATCGAGGCCTGGCTGGACGCCTGCCGGCCCGACGCGGTGGCCGTGGAGCGGGTGTTCAGCCAGCAGAACGTGCGCACGGTGATGGGCACCGCGCAGGCTGGCGCGGTCGCGATCGTCTGCGCGGCGCGCCGCGGGCTGCCGGTGGCCTTGCACACGCCCAGCGAGGTCAAGGCGGCGGTTACCGGGAACGGGCGGGCCGGCAAGGAGCAGGTCACGACGATGGTGACCCGGCTGCTGCGGGTCACGGATCCGCCGCGCCCGGCCGACGCCGCCGACGCGCTGGCGCTGGCGATCTGTCATATCTGGCGGGGTGGCGCCCGGGCGAGCATTGGAGCTAGAGCATGATCGCTCATCTGCGCGGGACGGTGGCCGGCGTCGCGCCGGACGGTGCCGTCATCGAGGTCGGCGGGGTCGGGATGCGCGTGCAGTGCACCCCGGGCACGCTGGCCACGCTCAAGCCGGGGGAGCCGGCCCAGGTGGCCACCTCGCTGGTGGTCAGGGAGGACTCGCTCACCCTGTACGGCTTCGCCTCCGACGACGAGCGGAACGTCTTCGAGTTGCTGCAGACGGCGACCGGAGTGGGGCCCAGGCTGGCGCTGGCCATGCTGGCCGTGCACGCGCCCGACGCCCTGCGCCGCGCCGTCTCGGCCGAGGATCTGGGCGCGCTGACCATGGTCCCGGGCATCGGCAAGAAGGGCGCGCAGCGGATCGTGCTCGAGCTCAAGGACCGCCTCGGGCCGCCGGGTGAAGTCGGCGACGTGCCGCCGCGGGCGGCGCGGCGGGCCCCGTCGTGGCGCGATCAGGTGCAGTCCGGCCTGGTGAACCTGGGCTGGCCGGCCCGCGACGCCGACCAGGCCATCGCGGCCCTGGAGGACGAGGGCGTGATCAGCGCCGCCGACGGCGAACAGGTCAACGTGGCCGCGGTGCTGCGGGCCGCCCTGCGCAAGCTGAGCAAGCAGTAACGCCCGATGGTGACCGACGAACCCGGCCCAGCCCCAGAGGCAGCTTCAGAGGCAGCCCTTCGCGCGGCGGAGGAAGCCGAGCTCGCCGCGCGCGCTCGTCACGGCGAGGAACTCGTGTCCCCGCTGGCCGACGCGGACGAGCGCGCCATCGAGACCGCGCTGCGGCCCAAGCGGCTCACCGAGTTCGTCGGCCAGGCCCGGGTGCGGGAGCAGTTGTCGCTGATCCTGCAGAGCGCCCTGCGCCGCGGCCGGCCGCCGGACCACGTGCTGCTGGCCGGCCCGCCGGGCCTGGGCAAGACCACGATCGCGATGAT
>Ga0335081_10013149_pt1 | contig 13387 bp, 6 predicted proteins | sample Lox_Sample_35_FD_206713 | JGI IMG/M metagenome (GOLD analysis project Ga0335081, IMG submission 206713) | Soil microbial communities from Loxahatchee National Wildlife Refuge, Florida, United States - Lox_Sample_3.5 | ecosystem: Environmental > Terrestrial > Soil > Wetlands | place: USA: Florida...
AAAGGAATTGCTGCCGCTATTTGTCTGAATGATTAAAATGGCGCGCATGGCTGAGCCGGACGAACTCAACTGCATTCAGAACAGCCTCGCCGGCGACACGGAGGCTTATGCCGCGCTTGTGAAAGCACATCAAAAAATGGTGCATGCGGTGGCATTTCGGATGACCGGCTCGCTCGCCGATGCGGAGGATTTGACACAGGAAACCTTTCTGCGTGCGTTCAGGCAACTTGGTTCATTCCGCGCGGAATCGAAATTCTCAACGTGGCTTTGCCAGATTACCGTGAATTTGAGTTTAAACTGGCGCGCGCGGGAAAACCGCCGTGGCGCCGTTTATTCGAAATGGGCGGAGGATGCCATTTCTAAAAACGATTCACACGACCGGTTTCCCGATGAATTGTCGCGCCAGGTACAAAGCGCCATGAACAAGCTTCCGGCAAAACAACGCGCCGCCATTGTGCTGACGGTTTATGAAAATCGCAGCCATGCCGAGGCTGCAAAAATTATGAAATGCGCCGAAGCGACGGTTTCGTGGCGTGTGTTTGCGGCGCGGCGAAAGTTGAAACGATGGTTGAGCACCAAAGGAGGCCGGAATGAATGATTTTGAATTGGAGAAAAAACTGAAAGCCGCTCAAGTCCCGTCACGGGATGAAGATTATTGGGAATCGTTTCCGCGGTTGGTGTCGGCGAAATTGCGTTCTGCTCCGGCTACCCGATTGGTCGAACGCCATTGGCTGCCTCGGCTGGCTTGGGGTGGCAGCATCGCTTTCGCCTGTCTGGTCATCGGCTTCGTTTTCGGCCATTGGCATGGGCAACAGCAAAAGAATGATGCCTATGCACTGCTGCAAAACGAGAAGGTGCTTCGCGAAGTATGGACGCTCTTCCCCAACCGTGTCCGTGCTGTCGTCCAGGATGAGCACGGTTTGCAACTGGTGCTTTCTGACCAGCCGGACGTGCCGACCTCCACGCCGCTCTGGGTCAAAATCTGTGACGGCAAGCAGTGCGCGTCGCTGGTGACCTTCAGCGGCCAGGAGCTGGAGATCGCCGGCCAGAAAATCACCGTGCTTTCTGACGCGCAGGGTGGAATCATTCTGGAAGGTAACCAATTCGTATGGTCCAGTTCGGGGAACCTTCTCGGGCCGGGCAACTGGAATATCGAGGCCAGGCGGCTGAAGGCCATAACCCTATGACCGGCTTTCTATGAAGAGACTTTTGGGAACCCTGGGGATTTTCCTTCTGGCGGCACAACTGTTCGCCCAGACCAACGCGCCGGTGCGGCTGGCGTTGATTTACGAAGCGGCAGAGCTGTCAGCTGCGGGGGATGTCTTGACAGCGCAACTTTCAAAGGATCCCCAAATTCGGCTGCTCGAGCGAGACGAGATCGACAGAGTCTATCGGGAACAGGGACTCTCCGTGGCGAACCGCGATTACCTGAAGCTCGGTCACCTCCTTGGTGCGGACGGGTTGCTGGTCCTGCAGTTGACCAGGGAAACCGCCCTTCCGCAACTGAGCGTTCGCCTGGTGGCCGTGAAGCCCGGAGTGACATTGCGCCAGCGAGAATACCCCTGGCCGCCGGGCGACCTTCTGGAATGGGCCGGGGCGGTGGTGCCGCAGTACCGGCCGCTCTTCCCCAAACTCATGGTTCTCGCCAAAGAGGCATTGCCCATTTCAATCCTCAACCTGCATTCAGCCGTCGCCTCAGTCTCGGAAGAAGCCACCGAACGGGAACTGACGGAATTGCTGTACGCCCGGCTGGAGAATGAAAAGGACATTTTTATATTGGAACGGCGGCGGTTGGAATTGCTGGAGGCTGAAAAGGAGCAGAGTGACGCCGCCGAAGGCCCCTTTTGGAACGGAAGTTATTTGCTGGAAGGGATCATTGACAAAGCCGGCTATCGGCAGGACACGGTCACTGTTGAGGCCCGTCTGACGCCGCCGGACAAAAAGGAAATGCTTACCGTGGATATTTCCGGCCCGCGCACGAATCTCCCCGCTGTGGCCGATGCTTTGGCAATCAAACTCCTGGTAGCACTCAACAGAGGCGCTGGCGCGGCGGCGTGGAATCCGCAGGCGGAAGCCGACCGCTATTTTGCGGAGGGGCAATGGATGTTGAAGTGGGGGATGTTTCCGGCGGCCAAATCGGCGAGCGAAGCGGCTTGGGCTCTGGGCCGACAGGACCGCGAAACCGCCGAGTTGAGAGTCAAAGCCTATCAGGCTGCCGCCGATGAGCCCGGCATTTGCATGGTGATTAACGATTCGAGGCGAGTCACTTTTGGCCAACCCCTGAATCCCAATGTCCACGATTTCAGCGAACTGGCCGCCTATGCGAGCGCGCCTCATCCGGATCAGTTTGCCGACCTGGTACGCGCGGATGAATTGTACCTCGAGGCCTTCCGCCGGTTTGCCGAGCCGAATCAGAAACTGGCTCCGGCCTGGCTGATTTTGGGACGCGACATTCTGGAGCGCACCTCACTCTGGCTGCGCTATTTCTATTTCACGGCCGAAGCGCGTCCGGGGCAGGAGACCAGAATTGAAGCGGCGAAACAGTTGTGTCGGGACATCACTCGCGTGATGGAAGGACACCCTGACTTTGCCAATGCCGACACGAATCATCTCTGGCTAATCTTGAAAGCCCAGAACGTGGCATTCTGGTGGGACACGCCCGAACCGTGCCTGCCCGTCTATCGCGCCATGGTCGAGACCGGCCAATGGCCGATCATCCGGCGCCGCTTCTTCAATGCGGCCTATGCAGAAGTCAACGCCGGAATGAACCACCGCGGGTTCGGCCATTCGACGGTTTCCGATGCCTTGGAGCGTTTGGTGCCTCACAACTCCGAACCGGCGCTCCCCCCCGCTAATCCGGCCAACCCGTGTTTCACCGGCTGGACCTGGAATGACCGCCAACGCTGTCCGGTGGTCTGGAGCAGTTTCATCGACGAATTATGCGGCTCTACCCAACCGTTGATCCGCTTGGAAGGATTGGTCCTCCGTTGTTCGTATTCCTGGTCCGAAGCAGATTTCGAACAGAATCTCGAAATACTCCTGGGGTTTGTGCAACAACAGCGCGTTGCGATTGCCGCCGCGGATCTCGACGGTCGGCTCCCTGATGATTTGAATACGATGATTAATCTGCGGATGGAAACGTTGTCGCCCGAACGTCGCGTGCGGGTCCAAGACCAGATCCAGCCGGAATTTGAAAAGGTATTTGCCGGCCTGCGTGAGCAATACGGGAATGCCGACGAAAGAAAAAAACAGTTAGCCATGTTCGAGGAACAGAAACATTACCTGAACTCACAGACCAATTTTGATTTCATGTCCTATGTCAGAACGTTGTTCAACCAGGAATATCGCCCGGACGAAGCCCGGGAGTTATTGCCTTTGCTGACCAATTACGAGGCCAGAATCAGAGGCCACCCGCCCGGCGACGGGACCAACCGCCTGGCGCTGATGCGCTATCAGTCCGAACAGAAACAAATCGACGTTTGGGTCGGTCAGTTGCGGGAAAAATTGGTCAGAGCGGTATCGCCGGCCACGCCGCCAACCAACGTGCGGTCGGAGGTGGTGGCGTCCAGAGCCGCTGCATCCGCCCCGAAACTCGCGCTTCCCAACACCAATCCACCGCCAGCGGCGGCACATGCCTCCCTGGCATCGCCGCTGAGCCCGCTCGAGATCCATCGTTTCTGGGAAATCCCCACTCCGGTCGGGATCGAAACCGTCGACGCGGGAAGTGGCAACACCTTACCCAGGTTTAACGGACAGGAATATGTCCCCCAAATCGCATCGTGCTGTTATCGGGACGGGAAATTGTGGGTGGAAGTGAGGTACGATCAGATGGGCTTCGCGGGCCGCGCGGCTTTTTATGCGGTGGATTTGCAAACATTCGCCGCCAGCCGGATCGAATTCGAAGGGGAGCAGGGTTCTTTGCCCGGCTTGTTTTCGGCGAACGGCAGCCGGCCGTTTGAAGTGCATGGGGGTTGCCTCTATCTTTCCGTCGGCGGGGCGATCAGAAAATATTCGTTTAAGCAGAATGCCTGGGAACAATTCCGCGTGCCGGCGTCCGGCAAGGTCCTGCCGGTGCGGCTGGGAAACCGACTGTTTTTCACCAGTTCGTCCAGCATCCTCGAATGCGCGGGGGACGGTTCTTTTCGCACGCTGGCCAGTTGCCGGCGTCAGCCGCCAGCCAGCCTGCTGGACAAACTGGACAGCTACGGAAGCCCGCACCTGTTTCTCAATGCGGCGGGAACGCTCCAAGCCCGTATCGGCACCAACGTTTATGCGTTTTCAACCATAACCAACGATTGGTTTCCGGTGGCAACCCTGCCACAGGTGGACGAGTCCAATTACCGGGGATTTGATGACGGTTTCCTGGCCCTGAGCCCCAACCTGGGCGGCGCCGGAGTATGGCTGGGAATGTTCGGTCACTCGACTTCACCGACAAACCTGTTCCGGCGGTCATGGCCCCAAGGCACAGTATTGGTCAGTCCCTTCGGCCGGTCCCAGCGGCAAAAGCAGCTCTCGACCTGTTGGCCCATCGACCTTCCCAGTCTGGAGATCTGCCTGCAAGACAATCATCTCTGGTTCCTGACCGGAGCCCCGAAATTCCGGACGGACGATTCCCGTCGCCTGCGTGTCCAGGCATCCGACGAACCCGGCCCGACCATGACGCGTTTCGCGACCGGCGACAAACAGCCTCTGACCATACCGATACGGTTTAAAACCGACGACATCAAGTTGACGCCCGTTGCCGCCGGCAGCCTGGCCAGCTCCTACGCGGTGCCGTGGTGGCACAAATGGATTTTGCAGTGGACGCCGCAGGGCATGGTAATGATCGCCCGCGCACCCGTGCCCGGGTTCTGGTTCATTCCAGCACCGGACCTGGAAGCAGCGGTCGCCCGGGCTGAAGATCAGCGTCGCCTGGAAACGGAGGCCGACCGGGCGCAACAACGCCGGGAAGTTGAGAATTTAAATGCGCGGCATGAGGAATGGCGGAAGGAATTGCTCGCCACTTATGACAAAAATCAGAACGGCACCTTCGAGCCGGAGGAGCGTGAGGCCATGATCGACGATCCGCATTACTTGGAATTGGAGTTGCCGGCGATCGACGCCAACACTAACGGTCTGTTGGATGCCGCGGAGCTGAGATTCTTTGATCCTGACTCCAATGGAATGCTCGAGCCCCGGGAACAGAAAGCCATTGAAACGGCCCTGGCCCTGTTCGCCGACCAGATGATGGCGAAGCTGACGCCTGACGCGGATGGCAAGGTTGATCCGGCTGACCTTCCCGACAATTTGATGATGGCTTCAGGTCCGTCCGCTGCCGGTCCCCGTTTTGTTTTTGACGGAACCGCTGCCAGCCGCGGCGACAAAATTGGCCGGGAGGAACTGATCACCATGCTTCGTTCCCATCTCAGCCGGGAACTGCTGGTGTCTGGCCAACGGATCATCCCGAGTATGCCCCCTGGGATGCGTACCGATGCCGAGAGTCTGTTCAGAGCCCGGGTGGAGGCCTACTGGAGAGCGTCCGGATCCAAAGCCGACCCGCCACCACGTCCGGCGAATTCGCCACCCTGAGGACTTATGAAACCAGAATCCTGCCTGCCCCTTTATCTGGCGCTCAGCTTGCTTCCGGTTATGCGCCCGGTCCCGAGTTGCGCACAGGTGCCCGCCGTGTCGCCAGGTTCCTCGACCGTTCCGCTTTCGGCCGGCCAATTGGCGGAATTGCGCCGGAAATGGGACCGGGTCTCTTCGGCGGACCTCCTTAAGGCGGCGGAAGCGGAAGATGCTCCGGCACAGTACTTTTACTGGGCTCGCGAGTGGAATCAGGCACGGAACGATGAAGACGTTGCCACCGCGGAGATGTATTCATACTGGCATCAGTTGAACGGTGACGAGCAGAAGAAGGCGGACCACAATTGGAGGGCTGTCGGCGAATCGGATCTACGCCGCGCTGCTGAGGGAGGAGATGTCGGGGCCAAAGTATTTTGGGCGAAACGCAAAGTGGATCGGGCGCTTGAGCGGGCAACCAACGTGGTCCAATGGCTGGAACGGTCCGCACAACAGGGATTTCCCGCCGCCGAATACGATGTCGCCATTCGCTATCTCGGGCAATCCGGCTGGATGATTATCGACATCGACCAGCCGAAAGGTCTGGCCTACCTTCAGCGTTCCGCCGAACACGGATGGTCACCTGCTCAGTATGAGCTCGGCAAATTGTATGTCGCCGGCGAATTACTGCCGCCGGACCCGGCCAAGGCGGTTGAGTGGCTGCGAAAAGCGGCCGACCAGGGAGGCCCCCGTTCACAATATGAACTGGCCCGCCTGTACGCGGCTGGGATAGGGGAACCCCGAAGCGAAATGGATTCGCCGGTGGCGCTGTTGCGCCGAGCTGCCACGAATGGTTATAGCGCCGCCTTACAGGCGTTGGCCGAGCGGTACCGGATCGGTCTGGGCGTGCCGGCAGATTATGTCCAAGCCATTCGCTATTATCAGGCGGCCCGCCGGGCGGATCAGAATGCCGGAGCGGAATCGGAGCTTCGTACCGAGGACATATTCAAGTTGGTGGACGAGAATCTGCAACCCAAGCCGGACATTGCGCCTGGTTGGAGGAGTTTCGCTATGGTCTTGAGTACTTACCTCAAAGCCAACCAGCGGATGGATCCCGAAGCCATGAATCAACTGGGCGAATTGTATTCCAGCGGGCAGTCTCTGCCCCGGGATCCGGTCGCTGCTTATTTCTGGTACGACCGGGCGGCGAATCATGGTGTCGAAGGCGCTGCGGGCAAACGGGATACCATCAAAGCCACTCTGAATTCGGATCAGTTGAAGCAGGCGAAGAATCTGAACGAGCCTGATCACTGAGTTGCAACAAAGGATGTGCCAGATCCATTTGTCTTATAGATTGAAATGAGAACATGCGGTCCATGGATGGCGTTCATCTTTGCCGGCTGCTGGCCGGTGGCGGTTGGCGCGCAATTGCAGATCCTGCCCGACCGGGAACCGCAGTGCGTGTTCGCTGAAGACGCACGGAAAATCAACGTCATTTGGTACAATGACGGTGATCAGGCCGCGCGAACCGAAATTCACACGCGCCTCTCTCAAACCAGTTCCGCCACGGCCGTCCCGCTCGCCGAAAAACCATGGAAGACAATTGAAATGTTGCCCGGACAAACTGTGCTCGAAACCGCGCAATTGGATTTTCCCACCGTGAGAGGAGAGACCCGGTTCCTTATCCAATGGCTGGACGGCACCAACCGCGTTCTAGGCAAAACCGAAGTGCTGGCCTATCCGACGAACCTGTTGGGTCAATTGAAAACGCTGATGGGTGAAAACGTTTTGGGTGCGCTTGATCCTGACAATGAACTCAAGCCATTGCTCAGGCAAAACCGCGTGGATTTTGTGGATTTAGACGAAGCGTCGCTGGGCGATTTTCATGGGAAATTGGCCATCATCGGGCCGTTTCAATCGAAGCTGCAAATGCGCGAAGGATTGGCGCAGACCATTCGGCGAATTGCTCGAAAGGGCGCGGCGGTGGTCTGGATTCAACCGACACCTGCACCGAATGACAATATCACGCCTTCATTCTATCTCGTGCCGGAAGGCAAAGGCGTAGTTGTAATCGTCCAGTCTGAATTGGTTGCCAAATCGGCGGAAAATCCCCGATCGCAACTCAACCTGATTCGTTGTTCCAAGCTGGCGCTGACTCCAGAACCGTTTCTTTTGCCCGATTTAAAAGCTCAACCATGAAGCCAAAAACATTATGAAAACAAAAATTCCGTTCATCTTGGCCATTCTGCTGGCTGCGGGCGCAATCGCCCGGGCAACGCCGCAGCCGATGCTCACCGTCGCGGTCTTCGACTTCAAGTCGGAAGACGAAGCCGTGCGCGACCTCGGCCCCAAGGTGGCCACGCTTATCAACGCGAACCTGTCCGCCGAGCCACAACTCATCACTGTCGAGCGCGCCGAACTTGAGAAAGTCCTGAGCGAACAGGAACTCAGCCTGTCCGGCACCGTTGACCCCAACAGCGCGGCCAAAATCGGCCAGTTGACCGGCGCCAAGGTGCTCGTCACCGGCCGAGTATTCAAGGCGGATGACCAGACCGTTATTGTGGCCAAGGTCATCGGCACTGAGACCAGCCGGGTTTATGGCGAAATGGTTCAGGGCGGTTCGTCGGCCAGGCTGGTTGACCTCGCTGCCGATCTCTCAAAGAAAATCGCCGCGGACGTGATGGCGAAAGGCGACACGCTGGTGGCCAAAGTGGAGACCCGCGACGAACGGATCGCCCGGCTTAAAAAGGCGCTCGACGGCAAGAAACTGCCGGCGGTGTCGGTGAAAATCGGCGAGCAACATTTTGGCCGGCCGGTCATTGATCCGGCTGCACAGACGGAGCTGTCGCTGATTTTGCAGCAGTGCGGATTTACGGTAGTGGATGGCAATTCCACCAACAAACCGGCCATTGAAATCACCGGCGACGCCTTCAGCGCCTACGGTATGCAGAAGGGCAACCTGATTTCCTGCAAATCGCGCATCGAACTCAAAGCCCGCGACGTGGCCAGCGGAAACATTCTGGTTGCGGATCGCCAGACGAGCGTAGGCGTGGACATTGCGGAGCAAACCGCCGCCAAGACCGCATTGGAAAATGCGGCAGATGAATTGGCAGAGCGCGTGATTCCAAAACTTGGGAAATGAAGGCGCTCTCACTGCACATCGCACATTTTTCAAAGAATTACACTTTCGCAATTGTCATATGCTGTAACGAAGCAAATACAGCATAAACACGACCTTATGACACCTTCAATTCCTTTCTCAATTCGTGAACGCCACAAAGTGGACGAGCACCATGTGAGATTGCTGGCCATCTTCCGTTTCATCGGTACGGGGCTGGCGATACTCGTTGTCCTGTTGCTATCAAGCGGCATTTGTCTGGCCCAAATACAAGGCGGGAGTGTGGTCGCATGGGGGAGAAACGATTTCGGGCAAGCCAATTATCCGTCGGACTTAACGAATGCGGTGTCGGTTGCCATTGGCATTCAAGACAGCCTGGCGGTCAGGACCGACGGATCGGTTGTCGGTTGGGGTGATGTTAATGGGCAGGGCGTAATCCCTTCAAGCGCGACAAATGTAGCAGTTGCCAAACTTGGGCAATCCTGGAATGTGGCGCTAAAAAACGACGGTACTACTATTTCCTGGCCGACATCAGCAGCGGGAGATACCAATATCCCTCCAAATTTGTCAGACGTGGCTGAAATTGCCGCCGATGCAGAATTATTTCTGGCGCGTTTGGAGAATGGTTCGTTGGTTTCGTGGGGAACGGGGTGGAATGGCGCCGGTTGGGTTTCGGTGACCCCACCGGCTGGGTTGACGGATGTCGTATCTATTGCCACTGGTCAGGCGCATTCTGTCGCACTGAGAAGCAACGGCCAAGTTGTTGCGTGGGGCGACGATTCCTTTGGTCAAACCAATGTGCCGACCAACCTGACCAATGTTGTAGCGCTTGCCGCCGGTCAATATTTTACCCTAGCCCTAAAAGCAGATGGAGCGGTGGCGGCGTGGGGTGACAACGAGAATGGTCAAACAAGCACTCCGCCCGGTGCGACGAATGTCGTAGCGATTGCCGCTGGTGCATTTCACAGTCTGGCCCTCAGAAGTGACGGAACCGTCATTGGCTGGGGATCTAATTCATTGGGAGCCATTGATATTCCCGCCGATGTCAGCAGCGCTATTGATATTGCAGCCGGGGGCTGGAACAGTGCGGCGATAATAAATGGCGCCGTGTCATTTGTCGGCAGGCAAGCGTTCAGCCGGACCGCGTATAGCGGAACCTCCGTTCTTTTGAAGTCCGGTATCATCGGCATCTCTCCGTCCGTCTATCAATGGCGGCATGATGGAACAAATATAAGCGGCGTGACCGGCGCCGTACTATCCCTGACCAACTTACAGTTGGTTGACTCGGGCGACTATTGTGTAAGCGTCACAAATATCTATGGAGCCACCGCGAGTTCGAATTTAAATCTGGTGGTAACCAATTCTCCCCCAATCATTGTCAACCAACCAACAAACCAAGCGGCACCGCCTTTGACCAATACATTTTTCGTGGTTAATGTTGTCGGTTCCCTGCCATTAAATTATCAATGGCAATTCAACGGGACAAATATTGTTGGTGCGACCGACGCTGTATTGAGTCTGACAAATTTGCAGCTGGCCAATGATGGATTCTATGATGTTGTGGTCAGCAATTCCTATGGGGGGATGACCAGTACCGATGCTTATTTGCACGTGTATGATGCGGGTGATGCGTTGGATGCCACCAATCTCGTTTGGAGTTCTGGTGGGGCCATGCCCTGGTACGCCGAAACCTTCCTAACTCATGATGGCTCCCTTGCGTTGCAGAGCGGGGCCGTAACCGCCGGACAACAGTCCATCATTCAAACCACCGTCACTGGCCCCGGCACACTGACATTCTGGTGGAATGTCAGTTCAGAGCAAGACAGCAATTACTTGAGTTTTTCAGTCAATGGAGCCGAACAAGCTCGGATTTCGGGCGTCATTATTTATGGCTTCTACGGTTGGAATGAGCAAATGGTTTATCTCGGCGCCGGCCCACAGCTATTGCAATGGTCCTATGTCAAAACGGATTCGGGGGTCAGCATCAGCGGGCGGGACTCGGGTTGGTTAGACCAAATCAATTTTTCCCCCGGAGGCACGGCGCCATTCGTAACGCTCGATCCAACCAACCAGGTCACCTTGCTAGGATCAAATGTTACCCTGAGTGCTGCAGCTTCAGGCACACCGCCGCTTTCTTACCAATGGCAACTGAATGGGGCGAGCCTGGACGGTGCTACCAACACCTCTCTCTCGTTGACCAATGTCCAGTTTGCCAACGAAGGCAATTACAGTCTGGTGATTAGCAATGCGTTTGGCGTCACCAACACCACGCCGGTCTTCGTCAATGTGGTGGATTTCACTGAGTCCCTCAATGCCACCAATCTGACTTGGATTACCGGCGGTGATGCCCCATGGTTTCCCGAAACCAGCATTACCCATGATGGCGTAGCCGCGCTACAAAGCGGAGCCATCGGTGCAAATCAGCAATCCACTCTTCAAACCACAGTTAATGGTCCAGGCACTTTGAGCTTTTGGTGGAAAGTGTCCTCCGAAACCAATAATGATTACGCCAGTTTCTCGCTGGACGGTGTGGAGCAATCCCGGATTTCGGGGACGGTCAACTGGCAACAGCAAACCGATTATCTCACTCCGGGAACACATACCCTGTTGTGGGATTATAGCAAAAACGCCACTGTGAACGGCGGTTCCGACGCGGCGTGGCTGGATCAGGTTTCCTATACGAATGGATCAACTCCAGCCTTTATCATTTCCGGTCCGACAAACCTGGTGTCATTCAATCCATCCAATGCGGTTTTCGCCGTGGTGGCACAAGGCACGCCGTCGCTTTCCTATCAATGGCAATTTAATGGAACGAATATTGCCGGCGCGACGAATCCAGTTTTGTCCTTGGCCTCCTGGAACAGTGAGGGCAGTTATAGTGTCGTCGTCAGCAATGCCTATGGATTAGCGGTGAGTTCCAATGCTACATTAACACTACTGCGCTCACAGATCGTGCCTTGGGGACAGGACTTCTTCGGTCAGACAAACATCCCGGCTGGCCTGGGCAACGTGTTGGCCATCTCCGCTGGCGCCAACAACAGCATGGCGCTGAAAAGCGACGGCACGGTCGTAGTGTGGGGAGACAATTCTCAACATCAAACCAACGTCCCGTCCGGATTAAGCAACGTTGTGGCCATAGCTTGCGGAAATTTCTATGATTGCCTGGCGCTCAAAAGTGATGGGACCGCCATCAGTTGGGGATTGAACGGCTTTGGCAAGGCCACGATACCAGCCGGTGTAAGCAACATCATTGCCATTGCGGCAGGCGACAGCCACTCGATGGTCCTGCAGAGCAGCGGGAATGTCATTGCGTGGGGCAGCAGCAGTTCCGGTCAGACCAATGTGCCCGCCGGGTTAACCAACGCCGTCGCCATTGCCGCCGGCTCGGCTCACAGCCTTGCGTTGCGCGCTGACGGAACGGTCGTTGCGTGGGGCAGCAACAGTTCCGGTCAGACAAATGTTCCAACCACGTTAACCAATGTCGTGGCGATCGCAGCGTGCGGCAATGACAGCCTGGCCTTGCAGAGCAACGGAGTCGTGGTTGCCTGGGGCAGCAATAGCTCCGGTCAAACCAACGTGCCAACCGGCCTGACCAATATTATCGCCATCGTCGCCGGGCCGTCGGACAACATGGCCTTGCGAAGTGATGGAACTGTAGCGGTTTGGGGTAGCAATAATTCCGGCCAGACAAATATGCCGGCTGGTTTGGGTAAGGTTGTGGCCATTGCTGCGGGGCAATATCATTGTCTATCCCTTCTGAACGATGGGCCGCCTATCGTTGCGGTCCAGCCACAAAATCTGACCAATTACGCCGGGTTCACAGTTGCCTTCAATGCCAGTGTATTGGGGCTGCATCCCTTGGCTTATCAATGGCAGTTTGACGGAACCAACATCAGCGAAGCAACGAACAACCCACTGATATTGGCGAACATCCAACCGACAAACAGTGGCAGCTACAGTCTTGTGACCACTAACAATTTCGGCATGGCCGTGAGTTCGAATGCCACATTGACCGTCATCACCAACGCTCCAGTTTTTGTGTTGCAGCCGACGAATCAAACCGTCATTGCCGGCTCCAACGTCGCCTTGTCCGTCACGGTCGGCGTCGGCCCAATACCCAACACCTTCCAGTGGCAGTTGAATGGCACCAACGTCATCGGTGCTACCAACGCAGTATTGGGCTTGACGAATGTCCAAACCACCAACCAGGGCAATTATTCGGTGGTGGTGAACAATGGCTACGGCACGACTACCAGTTCAAATGCGTATCTCACCGTGATAGTATTGGATTTGCCAACGGCATTGAATACGCCGGGATGGACATGGACCAACAACGGCAGTGCCGCGTGGTTTGCGCAAACCAATACTTCGCATGATGGATTTGAGGCGGCGCAGAGCGGCTTGGTAGCCAACGGACAGTCTTCAACCCTGCAGACAACCATAACTGGACCGGGGACTTTGACCTTTTGGTGGATGTTCTCCCCGCTGACCAGTCCGTTCCCAAACACCCTCTCGTTTTCCTCCAGTCAAGGAAATGCTTCAGCCAGTGTTAATTCAACGACTGGCTGGCAACAAAAAACAATTTATCTCGGAACAGGGCTGCAGACTCTGAGTTGGAATTATTCGCGTTTTTCATTCATTAGCGCCCAGAGCACCGGTTGGGTGGATCAGGTAAGTTTCACCCCTGGCGGCACACCGCCAACGCTTACGTCCATGTCACCAAACGCC
>Ga0335081_10013150_pt1 | contig 13386 bp, 12 predicted proteins | sample Lox_Sample_35_FD_206713 | JGI IMG/M metagenome (GOLD analysis project Ga0335081, IMG submission 206713) | Soil microbial communities from Loxahatchee National Wildlife Refuge, Florida, United States - Lox_Sample_3.5 | ecosystem: Environmental > Terrestrial > Soil > Wetlands | place: USA...
ACCTGGCTGCACCGCTATAACTGGCATAGGCCACACGCCGGCATCGATGATAGAACACCCATCAGCAGACTCGGTCTCGCCGAGGACAACCTGTTGAGACTCCACACCTAGAGCCCCGTTGGCGCCCCTCCCTGATGTTGCATTGCAATAACGCTTGCGCCACACTGCCGGCGCAGGCGACAGATGCGCGACAAACCCTGGATTTTCCGCACTTATGCCGGCCACACCTCGGCCGCCGAGTCCAATGCGCTCTATCGCAAGAACTTGGCGAAGGGGCAGACAGGTCTATCGGTCGCCTTCGATCTGCCGACCCAGACCGGCTACGACAGCGATCATCTGCTCGCCAAGGGCGAAGTCGGCAAGGTCGGCGTGCCGATCTGCCATCTCGGCGACATGCGGGCGCTGTTCGACGGTATTCCGCTCGCCAGCATGAACACCTCGATGACCATCAACGCCACGGCGGCGTGGCTGATGGCGCTCTATATCGCGGTGGCCGACGAGCAAGGCGCGCCGCGCACCGCGCTGACCGGCACGATCCAGAACGACATCATCAAGGAATATCTCTCGCGCGGCACCTATGTGTTTCCGCCGGCGCCGTCGATGCGGTTGATCAAAGATGTCGTCCTGTTCACCACCAAAGAGATTCCAAAATGGAATCCGATCAACGTCTGCTCCTATCACCTGCAGGAAGCGGGCGCGACGCCGGTGCAGGAGCTTGCCTTTGCGCTCGCCACCGCAGTCGCGGTGCTCGACACCGTGAAAGCGTCGGGCCAGGTCGCGCCGGAAAAATTCGGCGAGGTGGTCGGCCGCATCTCGTTCTTCGTCAATGCCGGGCTGCGCTTCGTCACCGAAGTCTGCAAGATGCGCGCCTTCACCGAACTCTGGGACGAGATCACGCGCGAGCGCTACGGGGTATCCGATCCAAAGCAGCGGCTGTTCCGCTACGGCGTGCAAGTCAACTCGCTCGGCCTGACCGAGCAGCAGCCCGAGAACAATGTCGCGCGCATTCTGCTCGAGATGCTGGCGGTGACGCTGTCGAAGGGCGCGCGCGCCCGCGCCGTGCAATTGCCGGCCTGGAACGAGGCGCTCGGCCTGCCGACGCCGTGGGATCAGCAATGGTCGCTACGCATGCAGCAAATCCTGGCCTACGAAACCGACCTCCTCGACTACGGCGATATTTTCGACGGCTCGTCCGAGATCGCGCGCAAGGTCGACGAGCTGCATGCCGCTGCGAAGGAAGAGCTCAAGCGCATCGAGGAGATGGGCGGCGCCGTCAAGGCCGTCGATACCGGCTATATGAAGCAGCAGCTGGTCGAATCGAACACCGCCCGGCTCGAACGAATCGAGCGCGGCGAGCAGATCGTGGTCGGCGTGAACAAATATCTCGAGAGCGAGCCTTCGCCGCTCGCCGACGCCGCCGGCGCGATCGTTACCGTGTCGGAAGGAGCCGAGCGCGGGCAGATCGAGAAGCTGAAAGCCTGGCGCGCTCAGCGCGACAACGATGCGGTCAAAGCCGCGTTGGAAGGATTGCGGCGCGCGGCCGCAGGCTCTGGCAATATCATGCCGGCCTCGATCGACTGCGCCAAGGCCGGCGTCACCACCGGCGAATGGGGCTGGGCGCTGCGCCAAGCCTTCGGCGAGTACCGCGCGCCCACCGGCGTCGGCCGCGCCATGCGCAACGACGTGAGCGGCCTCGACGATATCCGCGCCGATGTCGACCGCGTGTCGCGCAAGCTCGGCCGCAGGCTGACTTTCCTGGTCGGCAAGCCCGGGCTCGACGGCCACAGCAACGGCGCCGAGCAGATCGCGGTACGCGCGCGCGACGCCGGCATGCAGGTGGTCTACGAGGGCATCCGCCTCACGCCGGAAGAAATCGTCGACGCCGCGCGCAAGGAGAAAGCGCATGTGATCGGCCTCTCCGTGCTGTCCGGCAGCCATATGCCGCTGGTGCACGACGTCGCCGATCGCATGAAAGAGGCCGGCCTCGACGTGCCGTTGGTCGTGGGCGGCATTATTCCGCCCGAGGATGCCGCAGCGCTGGAAAAGGCCGGCGTCGCCGCAGTCTACACGCCGAAGGATTTCGAATTGAACCGCATCATGAGCGACTTGGTGCGGATCGTGGAAGGCCGCGCAGAAAAAGCGGCGTGAAGCACAAGTAGCGGTGCGCGTATCTCACCTGTCCACCGACCATTAAGGTTCACAGTTCGATAACGCGGGTGCCCACGACAGTGGCCGAATACCTTAGGCAAAATTAAAGGCGATTGTGGGAGCCTCGTGCCCGCCATTTCATTGCAGAGGGCGCGCCCCATGGCGGACAACGAAACGGTCGAGGCAATCCTGTCGCGCGGCAAGATCACCGCGGACGACGTACTCAAGCTGCGGCACAGCGTTTTCTGGAAGGGCGTGGTCACGCCCGACGATGCCGAGATGGTGTTCACGCTCAACGACCGGCTGGAAGCGAACGCCGATCCGTCCTGGGCGCCGTTCTTCGTCGAAGCGCTGACCGACTACATCGTATTTCAGGCCGAGCCGAGCGGCTACATTTCCGAGGAAAACGCCGACTGGCTGATGCAGCACGTCGCCCGCTCCGGCGACATCGACAGCGCCGACGAACTCGAGCTGCTGGTGAAAGTTCTGGAACGCGCCAAGCTGAGCCCGGTAAAGCTCGTCACCTTCGCGCTCGAACAAGTCAAATGGGGCGTGATCGGCGGGCGCGGCTACATCGGGGCTTCCCGCCGGAACGAACTCGGCGTAGTCGACCGGGCCGAGACCGAGCTGGTGCGGCGCATCCTCTTTGCCTTCGGCGGCGACGGTAATATCGCCGTCACGCGGCAGGAAGCCGGCGTGCTGTTCGACATCAACGACGCGACTTCGGAAACCGAGAACGACCCGGCTTGGTCCGACCTGTTCGTCAAAGCTCTCGCCAATTTCCTACTGTCGACCCTCGGCTATCAGGTGCCGACGCGCCAAGAAGCGCTGCGCCGCGAAGCCTGGCTTGACGCGCCCGCACCCGGCCTCGGCGCCTTCATGAGCCAGATGCTGGCCGGCAGCCTGAGCGCCATATGGGACGCCTGCACGCACGGTGCATCCGACAGCGAGCCCGCGCAGAGCCGCGGATCGTCAGGATTAACGATCGGCACCGAGCCACAAGCAACCGAGGAAGACGCACGTTGGCTTGCGGAGCGCATCGGCCGTGATCACAAGCTGAAAGCCAACGAGGTGGCCTTGATCAACTTCCTCAAAAGCAAGCAGGCGTTCCGGTATCCGCAGTTGCGTCCGGTCCTCGACTGCATGGCTGCGTGAGCAGGCAAACAGCGCTAGCCGCGTTCACTTTGCAATTGCGGCCAGCGCCTGCGCCAGCTTGCCAGGGCTGACCGGCTTCGCAAAAAAATTGGTCATGCCGGCGGCGCGCGCCGCCTCTTCGCCGCCGCTTTCGGAGCGGCCGGAAATTCCGATCACCGGCACCTGGCCCGCTTTGCCGGGCAAGGCACGGATGGCACGGGTGGCAGCGATGCCGTCATAGCCGGCCAGAACCACGTCCATCAGCACGGCGTCGTAGCCGCCGCGTTTGGCCGCCTCGACCGCCGCCTCGCCGCTTTCGACGAAATCGACCCGGTGACCGAGCTCGGTGAGGATGGTGTTCATCACCACGCGTCCATAGGGATTGTCCTCGGCACATAAGAGCGTCAGCGCGCGCCCCGGCGGGTGACGCGCGCCGCCCGGCTCGGCGGGCGCTTTCGCATCGAGGCGATCGACCAGCGCGCTGAAGCGGAACGTGGAGCCCGCGCCCTTCTTGCTGGCCACCTCGAGATCGCCGCCCATGACCTTGGCGATGCGTCTGACGTAGGCGAGGCCGAGGCCCGCCCCGCCATAGCGCCGCGCGATCTCGACACTCGCCTGCGCGAACGGGCGGAACAGCGTTTTGCGCTCGCGCGCGCTGATGCCGATGCCGCTGTCGCTCACCGTGAACAGCAGGCGCACGCGGCCGCGCCCGGCCGGCTCGGCGGCGGCGGAGAAACGGACAACGCCGGCGGCGGTGAATTTGACGGCGTTGTCGACTAAGTTGTCCAGCGCCGCGCGCAGCCGCATGGCGTCGCCGGCCACCATGGCCGGCAGATCGGCGGCGATCGTCGTCTCGGCCTTCAGTTCCTTGTTGCCGGCGCGGGCGGCGAGCACCTCGCCCACCGTTTGCGCCAGCGCGCGCGGCGAAAACGGCTGCCGGCGCAGCGTGAGCCCGGCCGCCTCGGCCTTGGCGGCGTCGACGATGAGGCTGGCGAGCGCGGTCAGATGATCGGCGGCGCTTTTGATGGCGTTCGCCCATTCACGTTCGCGCGGCCCGAGGCTGGAGGACGAGAGCAGCTCGGCCAAGGCCACGATGCCGGTTAGCGGCGTGCGCACATCGTGGGCGATGCCGGCGAGCGCGGCCTCGATCGCGCGCGGCGAAAGCGCGCCGGCCGTACGCGCCGCCCGGCGCCTGCCGCGCGCCTTCACCCTGCGCTTTGCTTTGCGCCGCTGCTTCGCCATCAAACCCCCGCCCAGGCGGCCGACAATGCCACGGAAACAAGGGTCAATCGAGCCCAACGAGACTGCGGATGTCGGCCGGGGTCGTGCCGGCCGCGCGCAATTCGCGTAAACCCGTGGCGGCGGTCGATTTCGACAACTTATGGCCGTCGGCGTCGAGAATGAGCCGGTGATGTTGATACCGGGGCGCGGGCAGGTCGAGCAGCACCTGTAGCAACCGGTGCACACTGGTCGCGTGGTATAGGTCGCGCCCGCGCACCACGTCGGTGACGGCCTGCGCGGCGTCGTCCACCACTACCGCCAGGTGATAGCTGGCGGGCGCGTCCTTGCGCGCCAGCACCGCGTCGCCCCAGGCGGCGGGATCGGCGCGAATGATTCCAGTTTGACCGTCCGGGCCTGCGCCGCTCTCCCGCCAAGTAAGGTCGCCGGCACGGGTCAGCGCCGCCTGCATGTCCAAGCGCAGCGCATAGGGCTCGCTCGCCATGCGCCGCGCACGCTCGGCCAGCGGCAAGCTCTTGGCCGCGCCGGGATAGAGCGGCGCGCCGTCGGGATCGCGCGGCCATGGACCTTTGGCCTCGCGTCCGGCTACCATCATGGCGATCTCGGCGCGGCTCTCGAAGCTCGGATAGATGAGCCCCATGGCGTCGAGCTTGGCGAGCGCTGTCCGGTAGTCGTCGAAATGCTCGGACTGCCGGCGCACCGGTCTTTCCCACTTGAGGCCGAGCCAGGCGAGATCCTCGTCAATCGCTTTTTCGAATTCAGGTCGGCAGCGGCTTTGGTCGATATCCTCGATGCGCAGCAACAGCCGCCCGCCGGCCGCCGCCGCCATGTCGGCATTGATCAGCGCCGACAGCGCATGGCCGAGATGCAGATAGCCGTTGGGCGAGGGCGCGAAGCGGAAAACGGGTGGCGGCATCTATCCTCGGTGTCATCGTCCGAGAAAGCGGACGATCCAGTACTCCGAAGCGCTTGCGAGTCCAATCGATTTCACGGATTACTGGTTGCCCTCGCCTTCGCGGGGCACAACAGTCGAGAGTAATGACCCAGTTTCTCCGGACCCAAGCCGACCTGGAAACCGCGCTCGCGCAGCTCATCCTGCACGACCCGCGTCTTGCGCCGGTCGCGGAAAAAGCCGGCAGTTTCGCGCTGCGCCGGCGCGAGGCGGGCTTTCCCGGCCTGATTGCCATCGTCTGCGGCCAGCAGCTTTCGACCGCGGCCGCCGCCACCATTCGCAACCGGCTGTTCGCCGCTTTCGAACCCTTCCACCACGACACAGTGCGTCGCGCGCGCACCGACAAGCTCAAGCGGCTCGGCCTCTCGGCGCCCAAGATCAAGTCGATCCGCGAGATCGGCAAGGCCGTCGCCAAGGGCCGCATCGACTTGACCGCGATCGGCAACATGGATGCCGACGTCGCACACGCCGCGCTCACCGCCCTGCACGGCGTCGGGCCGTGGACCGCCGACATCTATCTGTTGTTCTGCCTCGGCCATGCCGACGCCTTCCCCGCCGGCGATCTGGCGGTGCAGGAATCGGCGCGCCTCGCCTTCGGCCTGCGCAAGCGGCCCGACCCCAAAGCGCTCACCAAATTGGCCGAGACCTGGCGGCCCTGGCGCGGCGTGGCGGCGCATCTGCTGTGGGCCTACTATCACGTGGTAAAGCGGCGCGAGGGCATCTCGCTCAAGCCGGCGGCGCAAACCAAGAAGCGCGCGAAGGCGACGAAGAAAGCGAAAACCAAAAAAAGGAAAACCCGGAATGGCTGAACTCGACGGCCCGCGTCTTGCGCCGCGCTCAGGGACCGCCAAGCACCTCGTCGTCTTCCTGCACGGCTACGGCGCCGACGGCAACGACCTGATCGAGATCGGCCGCGCCTGGCAAGGCCTGTTGCCGAACGCCGCCTTCGTGTCGCCGCACGCGCCGCGCCCGTGCGGGCAGGCGCCGATGGGGCGCGAATGGTTTCCCTTGACGTTTCGCGATCCGGGCGAGCGCTGGGCCGGCGTCAATATGGCGGCGCCGGGGCTCGAAAGCTTCCTCGACGCCGAGCTCGGCCGCCACCGGCTGCCGCCCTCGGCGCTCGCCCTGGTCGGTTTCTCGCAAGGGACCATGATGTCGCTGCATGTCGGCTTGCGCCGCGCGGTCGCACCGGAGGCGATCGTCGGCTATTCCGGCATGCTGGTGGTGCCCGAGGACATCGAGCCGGAGCGCTTCGCCGCCGAGATCCGCAGCCGGCCGCCGGTCCTGCTGGTGCATGGCGACCGCGACGACCTGATCCCGGTGGAGGCGCTGTTCCATGCCGCACAGAATCTCGCGGCACTCGACGTGCCGACCCAATGGCACATCTCCTCCGGCGTCGGTCACGGCATCGACCAGGAGGGCCTGCGCCAGGGCGGCGAGTTCCTCGCCCGCTTCCTGCGCTAGGGCCATTGCGGGTAACCCCCCGGATATGCTTCACAATCCCGTCACGCTCCATGTAGACTATCGCCGCGGCAGAGAATCGCCGCCGATCTAAGAGGACGGTCAGGCTTGAACGTGCATGTTTCGCCCAGCGGGTACCCGGCCCTGGTCCTGAACGCGGATTTCCGGCCGCTGAGCTACTACCCGCTGTCGCTGTGGTCCTGGCAGGACACCATCAAGGCCGTGTTCCTTGAGCGCGTGAACATCGTCGCCAACTACGACCGCGCGGTGCACTCGCCGTCGTTCGAGATGAAGCTGCCGAGCGTGGTTTCGCTCAAGACCTTCGTGAAGCCCTCGACCTACCCGGCCTTCACCCGGTTCAACGTGTTCCTGCGCGACCGCTTCAGCTGCCAGTATTGCGGCGAGCGCGACGACCTCACCTTCGACCACATCATCCCGCGCTCGCGCGGCGGCCATACCGTGTGGAACAACGTGGTGGCGGCCTGCTCGCCCTGTAACCTGCGCAAGGGCAACCTGACCCCGGCCGAGGCCAAGATGTGGCCGTCGCAGATGCCGTTCCAGCCGACGGTGCAGCACCTGCACCGCAACGGCCGGCTGTTCCCGCCCAACTATCTGCACGAGAGCTGGCTCGATTATCTCTATTGGGACACCGAGCTCGAGCCGTAAGCGGGCGGGCCGGCCTCGCGCTCGGCGAACGAGCCAAGGCCCGAATTCTTACAATTTTTCCATGATTTGACCCGCATCAAAGGCGCAGGGCCGCGCACGGCTTATCCGTTTATCCATATGAAAGGCGATGCGGAGCCCAGCATGAACAAGCCCGTGGGGCCCACCGAAAAACGGGGCGAGCCGGCGCTCACCCTGGTGCCGCAGGCGCCCGCCCGCCCGCGCTGGCGCAAGTCCTGGGTCATCGGCGGGTTGTTGGCGCTGGCGCTGATCGCGGCGGTCGGCGCCGTTTGGCGGCTGTCGAGCGCCGGCGGCGAGGTGCGTTACGTCACCGCGCCGATTACTCGCGGCAACGTCACGCGCGCCGTGGTCGCCACCGGCACGGTCAATCCGGTGCTCACCATCATCGTCGGCAGCTATGTCTCGGGCACCATCCAGGACATCCAGTGCGACTTCAACACGCAAGTGAAGAAAGGCCAGATCTGCGCCAAGATCGATCCGCGCCCGTATCAGACCGTGGTCGACCAGAACAAGGCCAACTTGCTGGTGGCGCAGGCGCAGCTCGAAAAGGACAAGGCCAATCTCGGTTACGCGCAGGTGGCCTATGAACGCAATGCGCGGCTGGTCAAAACGAACGCGGTCTCGCAGGACGTATTCGATGCCGCCAAGAGCGCGCTCGAACAAGCGAAAGCGCAGGTCGGCGTCGACGAAGCCACCATCGAGCAGCGCAAGGCCCAGCTCGAAGCGGCCCAAGTCAATCTCGGCTATACCGACATCGTGTCGCCGGTGGACGGCACCGTGGTGGCGCGCAACGTCACCATCGGTCAGACGGTGGCGGCGAGCTTCCAGACCCCGACCCTGTTCCTGATCGCCACCGACCTGACTCAGATGGAGGTCGACACCAACGTCAGCGAAGCCGACATCGGCAACGTCAAGGACGGCGAAAAGGCCACCTTCACCGTCGACGCTTTCCCGAACCGCACCTTCGAAGGCACGGTGAGCCAAGTACGGCAGGCCCCGCAAACCATTCAGAATGTCGTGACCTATGACGTCGTGCTCGGCGTCGACAACAAAGATCTCGCGCTCAAGCCGGGCATGACGGCGGCGAGCCGCATCGTAACCGCCGAGCGCAAGGACGTGTTGCGGGTGCCGAGCCAGGCCCTGCGCTATTCGCCCGACGTCCTCAAGGCGGCGACACGCCCTGCGGCCAGCTCCGCCGGCGGGCATCCGCCGACTGTCGGCGGCAGCCAAAGCGCAGTCTATGTGCTGCGGGACGGCCGGCCGGTACGGGTTCCGGTCACGGTCGGGCTCGACGACGACACGCATGCCGAGATTGTCAAAGGCGATCTGCAGCCCGACGAGCAGGTCATCGTCACCGAACAGCGCAGCGGCACGGCCGACAATGTCACGGCCGGGCCGCGCCTGCGCTTTTGATCATGCCGCGATGCTGCCCCACCCTTCGCTCATTCGGAGATGGGTCGGGCGGACGAGCGGATAAATCCTGAGCGATGGCCATGGCCGAACCGATCATCAAGCTCGAGCACATCACGCGCACCTATCATGTCGGCGACATCGACGTGCACGCGCTGCGCGACGTCAGCCTCAAGGTCGAGGCCGGCGAGTTCGTCGCCATCATGGGCGCCTCCGGCTCGGGTAAATCGACGCTGATGGCGGTGCTCGGCTGCCTCGACCGGCCGACCAGCGGCCGCTATTTCTTCGAGGGCGTCGACGTCGCCGGCTTGAGCGAGCCGGACCGCGCCCGGTTGCGCAGCGAGCGGCTCGGCTTCGTGTTCCAGAGCTTCAACCTGCTGGCCCGCACGTCGGCGATCGAGAACGTGGCGCTGCCGCTGTTTTACGCCGCCGCCGGACCGGCCAGCACGTCATTGCGCACCGAGCGCGCACGCTCGGCGCTCGGCCTGCTGGGCCTGGGCGAGCGCGAGCGCAACACGCCGGGCCAGCTGTCCGGAGGACAGCAGCAGCGCGTCGCCATCGCGCGCGCGCTGATCAACCGGCCGGGCCTGCTGCTGGCCGACGAGCCGACCGGCAATCTCGATAGCCGCACCTCGCACGAGATCATGGAGACGCTGACCCGGCTCAACCGCGAGCAGGGCGTCACTGTCGTCGTCGTCACCCACGAAGCCGACATCGCCGCCTATGCCGACCGCGTGCTGACCATGCGCGACGGCGAGATCATCGCCGATACGCGCAACGTAAAGCCGGCCAAGGCCGCCGCGCCGGGCGAAACAGTGTCGTTCCTGCGCCGCCCGCGCGGCGCGCCCATGGCCGCCCCGCTCCGCCACGCCTTCTGGGCGTTCGCGCTGATGATCATGGCGGCCGCCGTGCAGGCGCTCCGCCGCAACATGATGCGCTCGGCGCTCACCATGCTCGGCGTGTTCATCGGCGTCGCCGCATTGATCGCCATGGTCGCGGTCGGACAGGGCGCCAACGACGCGGTGCGCAAACAGATCGCGCGGCTCGGCACCAATCTCGTCGTGGTGCTGCCGGGCGCCGCTACGATGGGCGGCCTGCACGGCGGCTATGGCAGCGCATCCACGCTGACGACCGCCGACGCGCATGCCATTCTGCGTGAGGCCGACGCCGTCAGCCAAGTGGGTTACCTCATCCGCCAATCCGGCCAAGTGCAATACGGCAACCAGAACTGGACCACCCAAATTCAGGGCATCAGCGCCAACTACCCGCCGATGACCAATTGGCTGATCGGCGCCGGCCGCGAAATCTCCGCCAACGACGAGACGTCGGCTGCGCTGGTCACCGTGATCGGACAAACCGTTGCCCGTCAGCTTTTCGGCCAAACCCAGACGCCGATCGGCGCGTTCATCCAGGTCAAGGGCGTGCCGTTGCGTGTGATCGGCGTGTTGCAGCCGAAAGGGCAGACGCCGTTCGGCCAGGACCAGGACGACGTCGTGATGATCCCGTTCACCACGGCAGAGCGCAAGGTGCTCGGCGTCGCCGCTCCGACCCAGGCGCAGCAGCAGTTCAACTGGATCTACCCCCCGCTGTCGAACCCATACGGCTTGCAGCCGCATCTCGCCGGCTACGTCAATCAGGTGTTCGTGCAGGCGGTCAACCAGGCGGACGTGCAGACGGCGATCGGCCAAGTCACCCAGATTCTCGCGCGCCGCCATCGCATCCGGCCCGGCGAAGAAAACGACTTCAACGTGCGCAACCTCAGCCAGATCGCCGAAACCGCCGAGAGCTCGAGCCGCATCATGGCGATCCTGCTCGCCGCGGTCGCCTCGATCTCGCTGGTGGTGGGCGGCATCGGCATCATGAACATCCTGCTGGTCTCGGTGACCGAACGCACGCGCGAGATCGGGCTGCGCATGGCGATCGGCGCGCGGCGGCTGCATGTGCTGCTGCAATTTCTCGCCGAAGCCGTTTTTCTAAGCGTGACCGGCGGCGTTGCCGGCATCGCCATGGGTGTCGCCTTCTCGCTGGCGATCTCGGCGATCTTCGGCTGGTCGGCGCCGATCTCGGCGGCGGCGATCGCCAGCGGCTTCATCTTCTCGGCCGCGGTCGGGATTTTCTTCGGCTACTACCCGGCGCGCAAAGCCGCCCATCTCGACCCGATCGAGGCGCTGCGCTACGAGTAGTCATTCCGGAACGCCGCGAAGCGACGGGCCCGGAATCCAGGGGCCGGGCATGAGAGCGTTGCTCTGGATTTCCGGGTTCGCTCGCTTACGCTCGCACCCCGGAATGACGGAAATCAGACCCCCGGCAGCATCCGCTGCAGCACGCCATCGCGGCGGACGAGATAGTGGTAGAGCGCGGCAACCATGTGCAGGCCGACCAGGGCCAGCAGCAGATAATTGGCGAGCAGAGCGTGCACGTCGCCGGTCCAGGCCCAGCCGGGCGCCCGCGTCGCCAGCAGCTTGGGCAGCTCGAGCCCGAACATCGCGATCGGCATGCCGCGCCAGGAAGCGTTGAGCCAGCCGAGGATCGGAATAACGAACAACAAGACATAGAGCAGCCAATGCACGACGCGCGCCGACGCCGTCTGCCAGGGCGGCACGCCATCCGCCGGCGCCGGCTCGCCATGGGCGGCGCGCCAGATAAGCCGCAGCACCGCGACGGCCAGGATCAGCACGCCGAACGAGAAATGCAGGCTGATCAGCGCGGTCACCGGCGTGTTGCGCCCGATATGCGGCATGGTCCAGGCGAAGATGAACTGCCCGATCAGTAGGGCGACGATCAGCCAATGCAGGGATATCGCGGTGCGGGTATAGCCGGCGCTCTTAGCCATGTTTTCTCTCGGCCCTTGCGTGGGAACAAATAGCCCCTATATGGGTTCAAGCGGTGATGTCGAGCCGCAAGGTTCCGTCATCGGCCCGGAGCCAAGCTCCGCGGTAGACGACCACGATAGATCGGTGACGCCGGATGTACGCGCGCCCTTCCACTCGTGGTCGTTAGCATTTTTGGCGCAGTCATATTCGTCATTGCGGGACGCCGCGAAAGCGGCGGACTCGGAATCCAGATACAAGCACTGCGGTTGTTTCCGGATTCCGGGCTCGCGGCCTAACGCCCGCGCCCCGGAATGACGACCGACGATCCGGATCTCGCATCAGTCGCGCCGCTGCGCGAAGGCGGCGCGCGCGCCCCAGGCGGCAATGGCCGCGAGCACGAGCGAGACCAGCGCGTCCCAACCGGCGAGCGAGAGGCCGAGCAGCCGCCAGGCCGCCTGGTCGCAGCGCACCACGCTGATCTTGTTGAGCGTGTTGAGCAGGTCCTTGGCCGCGCCGAAATTGTCGATCGGCCCGCTGCAGTCCTGCGGTCCCGGCCAGAACTTCCATTCGACGCCGGCGTGGTAGGCGGCAAGCCCGCTGTTCCAGAGCATGACCGCGGCAATCACGGCAAAGCCCGCGACCAGCACTTTCTTCGAGGCGCCGAAACTGCCGCCGAGCCAGAGCAGCGCGGCGAGCGGCACGCTGACGTAATAGGCGTCGCGCTGCTCGAGGCAGAGCGGGCACGGCGGAAAGCCGAGCCCGTATTGGAAGAAGAAGAAGCCGCCGATGGTCGCCAAGCCGATCAGCGCGACAGCTGCGGCGGCGGTGACTTGCGGCTCCTTGCGCGCGCGCGAGAGATAGTCGGTCGTCATGCGTTTAAGTCTTGCGCCTCCTTTGCCCGCCTCGGCTTGCCGAGCCGAAGCTCGCGAAGGCTGGCCTGCCGGCTGTAACTCTTCGAGCGAAGGCTGGCCCGCCACCCGTAGCCGAAGGCGTAGGGTGGTGCCCCTGGCCGGACTCGAACCAGCACGATGTTTCCACCACCTGATTTTGAGTCAGGCGCGTCTACCAATTCCGCCACAGGGGCATTTTTGCGGCGCAAGCGGCGCGGATAATAGCGGCGCGCCGCCACCGGTCAACGGCGCCGCCACACGCTTCCGCCGCCCGCCGGTGCCCACTAAAATCGACCCGAACGTGCCTTTTTCAAGGAGCCGGCCATGAACGAAGAAGCCCTCAATATGTCGTTGCGCAAGTTCCTCAAGGTGGTGGGCGTCACCTCGCAGCAGGAGATCGAGAAGGCGGTGCGCGCCGCCGCGGCAGCCGGCAAGCTTGCGGGCAAGAAAAGCGTGCAGGCGCATATGGTGCTGACCATCGACGAGGTCGGGCTCAACCACAAAGTCGACGGCGAGATCGAGCTGGCTTAGGGAGTAACCTGATGACAGGCGAATGGACGTTTGGGGAAAGACCATGCATGACGTCGGCCCGGCTCCCGAACAGGGGCTGATTTTCGGCTCCGAGCACGACGAGATCCGCCGCACCGTGCGCCGG
>Ga0335081_10013151_pt1 | contig 13386 bp, 9 predicted proteins | sample Lox_Sample_35_FD_206713 | JGI IMG/M metagenome (GOLD analysis project Ga0335081, IMG submission 206713) | Soil microbial communities from Loxahatchee National Wildlife Refuge, Florida, United States - Lox_Sample_3.5 | ecosystem: Environmental > Terrestrial > Soil > Wetlands | place: USA: Florida...
ACCAACACCCAAGTGCTTCTGGATTTCGGCGCCGCTTCCCGGCCCTTGTTCCATCAGGGCGAGTACTGGCGGCTGGTGATGCCGATGTTCCTGCACATCGGTTTTTCTCATCTCCTGCTCAACAGCCTGGCGCTCTTTTTTCTCGGTCGTCTGGTGGAACCCGTCTATGGATACGGGCGCTTCGCTCTGCTCTACGTGGTTTCGGGAATGGGCTGCGCGGCGCTGTCCATGGCCGTTGGCCGTGGGGTCTCGGCGGGAGCCTCGGGAGCGATCTTCGGCATCGCCGGCGCCTTGCTGGTGACGACTTATTTTCATCACGAATTCGTGCGGCGGCTCTTGCGACGCCCCTTGGGAACCGGAGTGCTGCTTCTGGCTATCCTCGCGGACCTGGCGATGGGATGGCTTGTTCCCGGCATCGACAATTGGGGGCACCTCGGCGGTCTCACCACCGGGATTCTGTTGGCGCTGCTGATTCCTCCGCCTGGTCACGACGTGGCGCCCGGCGAACTGACGGAAGAGCCGTCGCAGGCTGTCGTGGTAATCCCGATTCTACTGGTTGGCCTCGCTGCCGCCGGCGGCGCCGATCACTATCGGGTTTCTCGCGACGTAACCCGCCTGCTTGAGCAGGGCGAACGGCTGCGCTCGGCTCACGAGAACGACCGCGCCCGGGCGGCGTTTCAGGAGGCGGCGCGGCGCGCGCCCCGCGACGAGCGTCCCCACGAGGAGTTGGGTTTTCTCGACCTCAGCGAACACCAGGCGGCGCAGGCCCTGGAGGAGTTCAAACAAGCCCTCCGCGACGACCCCGACTCGCCGGAGGCTCAACTCGGACTCGCCACCGCCTATCAGCAGACCGGCGATCTGGGTAAAGCCCAGCAAACCCTGGAAGCGCTGCTGGGGAAAAACCCCCACAACCCCGACCAGCAGGAAGTGCTCGGGGAACTCTACCTGGAGCAGAAGCTTTACGCACAGGCGATCGAGCACTTCCAGCAGGCGCTGAAGTTGAAGCCCGACGCGGCCGTCTCCCACAACAACCTGGCTTGGCTCTATGCCACCAGCGAGGACCCCAAGTTCCGCAATCCCCCTCAAGCCTTGGTGCACGCGCGCCGAGCGGTGGAACTGAGCGAGTGGAGGGAGCCGACCTTTGTCGATACGCTCGCGGAGGCGTTCTACGCCAACGGGAACTTCCCGGAAGCGGTTAAGGTGGAGGCCGTAGCCCTCCAACTTGATCCCAAGAATGCGGAGTACCGGGACCACATGGAGCGCTATCGCAGGGCCGCGGGGACCGGCAACCCACCTGGTCCTCCTCTCGAACACCCACGGCCGCTCACGCCGGGCTCGGTGGTGACGTAGGGAGTATGAGAGCCAGCGCGGGGAGGGTCACTCTGCTGTCCATGGCAACATTGGCCGTGCAGATCTCAACGGACAAACTGCCGCCGGGTGTGAAAGCGGATCGCGTGGTAGTGATCAAGAGCAAGCGGTTACTAATGCTGGAAAAAGAGGGCAAGGTCCTGAAGGCATACCGGGTGGCACTGGGCGGCCATCCCGTGGGACCCAAGACTCAGGAGGGAGACAGCAAGACGCCGGAGGGCCATTACCGGCTGGATTCGCGAAACGCCAACAGCAAGTTCTACCGCTCGATCCACGTTTCCTATCCCAATGCCTCCGACGCCGCGGCCGCCCGGAAACGAGGTGTCCGGCCAGGTGGCGCCATCATGATTCACGGCCTCCCGAGGGAGTGGGCATGGGTCGGAAAGCTGCACGTTGCGACCGACTGGACCGATGGCTGTATCGCGGTCAGCAACGAAGAAATGGATGAGATCTGGCGTGCGGTCTCCGACGGCACGCCGATCGACATCCAGCCGTGAATGGTGGCACGTATCCGGCTGCGGTATTCATGGATCTTATAGCCGCGGTCGCACTCCATCCGCGTGAAGCCGCAAACCGGCGGTCCACAAGGCGGTAGGCAAATGGCAAGTGGCAGTGATGGATAACGAGAGACAGACGCCAGGGGCTACTGCGCCTTGGCCGGTGCTTCGGGAGCAACGGGCTTGGAAAATGCCGCGTACTTGCGCCGGAACCGCTCAACCCGACCAGCGCTGTCCACCAGTTTCTGCTTGCCGGTAAAGAACGGATGACAATTCGAGCAGATTTCGATGTGCAACACGTCGCTCTTGTAGGTGGAGCGAGTCTTGAAAGTATTACCGCAGGCGCAGACTACTGCGACTTCGTGATATTGGGGATGAATATCTGGCTTCATGGAACTCCTTCTCGGATCGATGACAATTCGTTATTCTACCGGCTTCGACCGAAGTTTTCAATTGGTACTTGCAGTTCAGCCGGCAGGTGCGACATAAGATAGGGAGAATCCACCGATTACGCAGAAGAGAAGAGCGAGGATTCAGGACACGACAGGTCTGGAATGCCGCTGTTCCCCTATTCTAATCCGTGCCACCCGTGGGTTCTTCTCACTCCTATGTCGCCCACCCTTGCAGTCAGTAGTCACAACAGGACGTCAGCAACCTATTCGATGCGCCACCGACGCTCCCCGCTTCGGCGAGTCGCTTCCACCGGCTTGGCTCACAACATGTGGCAGTTCCTCCTCCGGTAGTAGAATGGGCTACTTAGATAGTATAGCACTACCGGGAAGCAGGCGCCAAAACTCGGCGGGAACAGCCTGGCCCGGAGCCCAGTCGAGGAGCCATCCCCGGAAGGATGGTATAATCCGAACATGCGCCAACGCATCGTTTTGATTGAAGACGAAAAGGATATCGTCCAGCTTGTCCAGTATAACTTCCGTAAGGAAGGGTACGAGGTGGAGAGCTTCGGGCGCGGCAAGGATGGGCTCGACCACCTCCGCCGCAAGCCTGTCGACTTGGTACTGCTCGACATCATGCTGCCGGACCTCGATGGCTTCGAGGTTTGCAAGCGGATTCGGGCCGACGACCGCCTGAGGATCGTGCCGGTGATTTTTCTGACCGCCAAGGGCGAGGAGATCGACCGCGTGCTGGGTCTGGAAATTGGAGCTGACGACTACGTGGTGAAGCCCTTCAGCCCGCGCGAATTGGTGGCGCGTGTGAAAGCGGTGCTGCGGCGCCAGGACCGTCCGCTGGAAAGAGTGGAAGTGGTGGAAGTGGGAGCGGTGCGGCTTGACGCGCGCACCCATGAGGTGACGGTGCGCGGCCAGCCGGTCGAGTTGAGCTCGATGGAGTTCAAACTGCTGCTCTTTCTCGCTTCCCACCCGCGGCATGTCTTCAGCCGCGACCAGTTGCTGGACGGCGTGTGGGGCCGCGAGCGGTTTGTTACGCCGCGCACGGTGGACGTCCACATCCGGCGCCTGCGTGAAAAGATTGAAGCGGAAGCTGACCATCCCCAACTCCTGCAGACGATTCGCGGCTCCGGATACCGGTTCGCGGCGGAGTCGGAAGCGGAAACTGAGCACTGAAGACCGGCAACCAGTTCTGGCATGACCCTTAGCAGCCCCATCTTTCGCAAGCTCCTCGCAAGCTCTTTCCTGCTGATCGCCCTCACCCTGGTCATCGTGGGTTTTCAGATGGCGCGGGTCACGTCGGAGAGCCAGAGGGAGAGTGCCCAGCAACGGCTGATGGCGGAGGTAAGTATCCTCTCCGAAGAGTTGGGGAATGTCCCCGTGAGCCAACTCGCAGCTTGGGCGCAGCAGGCCGGGCAAGGAGCGCAAGCTCGCGCCACCGTCATCGACCCGTCGGGCGTTGTGCGGGGCGACTCCCAGCATGACCCCGAAACGATGGAGAACCATGCCAACCGGCCGGAGATCCAGGAGGCGATTCGCAGCGGGACGGGTTCCTCGATCCGCCACAGCGCCACGCTCGACCGAGACCTCTGTTATGTGGCTTGGCGGATCAACTACGCGGGCCAGCAGAATTGGGTGTTGCGCCTGGCGGTTCCGCTAGAGGATCTTGACGCGGCGACGGCCAAAGTGCGCTGGCGGATCTTCCAGGCGTCGCTGCTGACGGCGCTGGTGGCGCTGTTCCTCGCCTATTTCTTCTCGCGCTCGTTCACGCGCCGCATCGGCCAATTGAGGGCGGCGGCGGAAGGGTTGGTCGACGCTCGTGTGGGCGCGACGCTGCCGGTGGGAGACGACGAGTTGGGGGCGCTGGGCCGAGCGCTGCGCCAGACATCCAGCCAGCTCCAGGAGTTGATGACCAACCTCAAAGTAGAATCGGAGCGCCGCGAGGCGATCCTCGCCAGCATGGTGGAAGGAGTGCTGGCGGTGGACGCCGACCTTCGCGTGACGTTTTCCAACCAAGCCTTCGTCGAGGCGGTGGGAGCACTGGCGCCCATCCGCGACCGCGTGCGGCTGATTGAAGTGGTGCGCGATCCGGCCCTCACCGACCTGCTGAAGGAGGTTCTGCGCAGCGGACAGACGTTGAAGCAACGCCTGCAATTGACGGCCGCCGAAGGGCGGGTGTTCGAGATTCAGGCGGCGCCCCTCACCGCGCCCGCTGGCCCCGGCGCCATCGCCATTCTGCATGACATCACCGATCTCGATCGCCTGGAGCGCGTGCGGAAGGACTTTGTGGCCAACGTGTCGCACGAGCTCCGTACACCACTCACCGCCATCCGCGGCTACGCCGAAACGCTGTTGGAGGGGGCCCTCGACGATAAGGAGAACAATCGGCGGTTCGTGGAGATTATCCAGGCCCATTCGATCCGCCTCAACAACATCGCCTCCGATCTGCTGGTGCTCTCGGAACTCGAGTCGGGCAAGCACGTGGCGGACCCGGCACCCGTTTCGATCCGCGAGGCGCTGGAGAGCGCGCTGCGTACCGTGGAAAGCGAGGCGCGAGTGCGCGACGTGACCTTGCGCACCGGCAGGCTCGACGACGTCCGTGTGCTGGGTGATAAGACCCGGCTCGAGCAGGCACTGGTTAACCTTCTCGACAACGCCGTCAAATTCAATCGCGCACGCGGCGAGGTACGGGTCGAGTGCGGGTCGCCATCCCCCGGCGAAGCTTTTATCGCCATCACCGACACCGGGGTCGGGATTCCTTCTGACGACCTTTCGCGCATCTTCGAGCGCTTCTATCGGGTGGATAAGGCGCGCTCTCGCGAAGTCGGCGGCACCGGACTCGGCCTGAGCATCGTGAAGCACGTGGTGGAAAGGATGAAGGGGACTGTTTTCGTCGAGAGCCAACTGGGCAAGGGATCCACGTTTACGCTTCGATTTCCGGCGCTTGGCGGCAGGGATTGACAAGAGCGTTAAACCATCCGTGGTTAACTCTTGCTTTGTGTGGTTGTTTTCAGGGACAATCACAGGTCCGGCCCCCGTTGTTCCGGGCAGGAAGTCAGCGGCGCGCTGAAGGGACGGTGGCCCTGGGCGGTCGACGAAAGTCCAAGCGATATATCCGATATTCTGATTGCTGTATTCTGGTTGCTGGCGAGCCTTCGGGCGGAAGGTGTTGTCTGTCTGGAGCCGGTCGGCTGACGGCACGCGGCGAGGCGAGCTTGTGGGTGAACCAGGCAGGAGCGTGCACGGCGCCGGGTTCAGGGCATTCTTGAGGGGAGAAAAGTGCGACTGATACCCCGGGAAGAGAAGTTTTACGACCTGTTTAACCAACAGGCCGACCAGATCTACTCGGGAGCGCAGAAGTTGGTGGCGCTCTTCGAGAATTTCACTGACGTCGAGAAACAGGTGACCGAGATCAAGTTCGTCGAGCATACGGGCGACCAACTCACCCACTCCGTGATGCTGAAGTTGAACCAGACGTTCATCACCCCAATGGACCGCGAGGACATCCACGCGCTCAGTTCGGCCCTGGACGACGTCCTGGACCTGATCGATGGCGCGGCAGGCCGCATGGTGCAGTATAAGATCAACGCCATCACCCCTGGGGCCTTGCGCCTGGCAAAGGTGATCCAGCATGGAGCGGAGATCCTGCTGAAGGCCGTTTCCGAGTTGTCTCGGCCGCGCCACATCCTCGCCTACTGCGACCAGCTCAAGCAGCTTGAAGAAGACGCCGACCGGATCAAGGGAGAGTGCGTCGGCAAGCTCTTCGAGGACTCTCACGCGCCGGTCGAAGTTATTAAGTGGAAGGAAATCTACGAGGTCTTGGAGTCCACCACGGACCGGTTTGCGGACGTTAGCGACGTGCTGGAAGCCGTGGTGTTGAAAGCCGCTTGAGGGATGCTTCGAAATTCCTGCGCCACGCCCCGAAGCTCCTGGAGCTTTCCCGCAGCTTCTCCACCTGATCGCCCAACGGAATCTATGGTCTGGTTTGCCATTCTCATCTGCGCTGTGGCTTTTCTCTTCGACTTCTTCAATGGATTCCACGACGCCGCGAATTCGATCGCCACGGTTGTCTCCACCCGGGTCCTGACTCCGCGCGTCGCTGTGGTCTGGGCGGCGTTTTTCAACTTCATTGCCGCTTTCACCTTTGGCACCGCCGTGGCCAAGACGATGGGCCAGGGGATGATCCGCCTAGGTGCCGTGAACCTTTATGTGATCCTGGCCGGTCTTCTGGGTGCCATCTTCTGGGACATCATCACCTGGCTTTGGGGCCTGCCCGTGAGTTCCTCGCACGCTCTCATCGGTGGCTACGCCGGAGCTGCGGTGACTAAGGCCGGCTGGGGTGTGATCCTGGTGCGCGGCTGGAGCAAAACTGTACTGTTTATTTTCCTCTCGCCGGCCATCGGGCTTGTCCTGGGCGCGGCCTTGATGATCGGCGTTTACTGGTTGTTCCAGCGCTGGCCCCCTCAGCGCCTTGACCGATATTTCCGCAAACTCCAACTCATTTCGGCGGCGGCCTACAGCTTCGGGCACGGCACCAACGACGCGCAGAAGACCATGGGGATCGTGGCGGGAACTCTGTACACCGCCGGCATCCTCAAGACCTTTGAGATCAAGTTCTGGATCGTTCTGATGGCGCACGCCGCCATGGGACTGGGGACCCTGGCCGGAGGCTGGCGGATCGTGAAGACCATGGGAATGCGGATCACTAAGCTGCGACCGGTGGGCGGCTTCTGCGCCGAGACCGCCGCCGCCACCAGCATCCTGGCAACGGCGATGGCTGGCATCCCCGTTTCCACCACACACACCATTGCCGGGGGCATCATGGGGGTGGGCAGCGTCAATCGCCTCAGTGCCGTCCACTGGGGTGTGGCGCGAAGCATCGTCTGGGCCTGGGTGCTGACCATTCCCGCAGCGGGACTGATGTCGGCGCTCATCTTTTGGGGACTGCGCCTCATCTTTCCGGCGGCGTAAGCGCACAACCGGTCTTCCTGCCGGACCAGGCTCGCGCAACACCAGTAAAATTGCCGATTGCCATTGTCGATGGACGATTGGGAAAGAAGAGAATCGGCAAGCCGCGCGGTCCCCTGAGAAAGTCAGCCACCGTGGTCAACGAACGTCTTTCGGTCGCCAATTGGCAAACTGCAGTCGTCAATCCGAGCCGCCCGACGGCTCGATCGTCACCACGGGCAGATTTGCCTGCTTGAGTTGTGCGTTCAGCTTGGGCAGGTCCTCGTTTTGGACCGCCGTCCAGCGGGCCAACAGGCTAGCCAGCGCCTTCTGCCGATCGGCCACGGCGGCAGCGGTCTGCGTCGTGGGGGCGACATCGGCTTCCTGCAACCGCCCCAGGAGCAAGCCCAGCGTGCCGCGGATGCTGTTTAAGGTGTCGGGCCCACCGCCGCCGCCGAACCTGCCGAAACCGCGCGCCTCGGCCCCCACCAGAGCTTCAGCCGTTTTATCGAGGGCCGCCACCGCGTCCGCCACCGGACCCTGACCTGCAGCCTTCTGAAGTTGCTGGAGTTGCTTGCGAAGCCCGCGAACCTGCGTGGCCGCCGAGACAGCTCGCATCTCGCCCTCGTACATCTCGCTGGAGAGCGCGAACTGCTGCAGGAGGCCGGAAGCCGGCGTCTTCACCCGAGGGTCCATCTTCACGGTGAGTGGTTGCGTGGACGCGTGGCCGTCGACCGTCAGCCTCACCGTGTACTCTCCCGGCATAACCCAAGGGCCGGTTGGGGCGGGCGCCGTATCGTGAGCAACGGCCTTCATGGGGTAATTGGCCGGCGATCCGGGCACCGGCGAATAGTGCAGATCCCACAGGAAGCGATGCATTCCGGGTGCCGTGGAAAGCGCCTGGAACGGCCGCACCCAGTACTTGGGAATAGCGAGCTTGGGGTCGATCTCCGGCACCGGGTCCGCGCTCGAGTAGCGGCGCACCAGCTTGCCGGCTTGGTCGAGAATCTCCAACGTCACCGGCCCTGGCGACGCTGACTTCAGGGCATAGTCAATAATGGCGCCCTCCGGCGGATTTTGCGCCGACGGCTCGTCAGGCGGCAAAGGCGTATCGGTGTTGGTATCCCAGCGCACCCGCATCGCGACCTGGGGGCGGAAAAGTATATGGTCCGCGCCAACGGTCTCAGCATCGACCTGGCGCAGCGGTGTGATGTCGTCGAGGATCCAGAACCCGCGGCCGTGCGTGGCGGCTATGAGATCGTCGCCCTTGATCTGAAGGTCGCGCACCGACGTGGCCGGCATGTTGAGCCGCAGCGATTGCCAGTGATCGCCGTCGTCGAAGGAAACAAACACCTGGCGCTCCGTCCCCGCGAACAGCAACCCTTTGCGCTTGGGGTCCTCTCGCACCACATCCACCGGCGCCCCGTCGGGAATCCCACTGACGATTTCCGTCCACGTCTTACCTCCGTCGTGGGTACGAAGGATATGGGGGCGCAGGTCGTCCAGGCGAAGGGTGTTGATGGCCGCGTAAGCGGTCCCGGCGTCGAAGTGGCCGGCGTCAAGAATGGAAACCTTGGCCCACGGCTTGAGTTGGCTTGGAGTGACGTCTTTCCAGTTCTTGCCGCCGTCGGTGGTGATATAAATCAGCCCGTCATCGGTGCCGGCCCAGATGCGATTGATATCGAGAGGCGAGGGCGCCACCGCGTAGATGACGCCGTTCTGCCGGGGCTTAGCGGAAGGCTCAGCGTGATACTTGCCCACGCTCGCCGGTACTTCCCAGGTCTTGCGGGTGAGATCCGGACTGATTTTCAGCCAGTTCTGGCCGCCGTCGCGCGTCTTCCACAACGTGTTGGAGGCGAAGTAAAGCGTGTGGGGATCGACAGGCGAGAACACCACCGGCTCCGTGCGCACCACACGATAGTCAGGGCCGCGCAAGGGCAAGGGAGACACGTCCGCGGTCTGGTCCGTCCGCCAGTCAAAGCGGGTGATCTTGCCGCCGTAGACGAAGTTCGAGTCGAGCGGGTCGGGCGCCACGTAACCGTATTCCTCGGCCCCCACCGGCAGCCACTCGCGCACGGTGATCTCACCCCAATCGCCTCGGCTCGCAACGCAGGCCGAGCCGCTCTCCTGCTGGCCGCCGCACACGTGGTAAGGGAAGGCGTTGTCTGTGCCCACGTGGTACATCTGCGCCGTCGGCTGGTTGTACCACGAACTCCAGGTCTGGCCGCCGTTCGCGGTGATGATGGCGCCCTGATCGCTGACGATGAGAATGATGTCGGGGTTGTTGGGGTTGATCCAGATGTTCTGGTAGTCGTCGCCGCCCGGCGCGCCGCGAATACCGGTCCAGGTCTGGCCGCCGTCGGTGGACTTCCACGTGACGATGCTGGTGGAGTAGACGACGTCGGGATTCCGGGGATCGACCTTGGGCACCGCCAGGTCGCCGCCGCCGATGCGCAACGCGGGACGGGAGTCGCCAGTCGCCTTGCCCCAACTCTCGCCGGCATCGTCGGACCGGTAAATGCCGAGGCCGCCACCGAATCCAGCGGATGGGCCGGCAGATTGATAGGCCACCGTCGCATAAACGCGATTGGGGTTGCTAGGCGCAATGGCCACATCGATCTGCACCAAGCCTTCCGGCAAGCCCTTGGTGAGCTGATGCCACGTCGTGCCGCCGTCGATGGATTTGAAGAGGCCGCCGTGCGTGCCGGCCCATGCGGAGTTCTCCCACGGACCTTCTCGGGCCTCCCACAGCGAGGCATAGACCACGTTGGGGTTGGACGGGTCAAGCTCTACGTCCGATCCGCCCGTGTTCTCGTCCTCGTAGAGTACCTTCTCAAAGGTCTGGCCACCGTCGGTGGAGCGGTAGATCCCACGCTGCTCGTTGGGGCCATACGGATGGCCGAGCACAGCGACGAACAGCCGGCTGGGGTCGTGCGGATCGATCGCAATCTGGGGGATCTGCTGGCCGTCGCGGAGACCCAGATGGGTCCACGTCCGGCCGGCGTCAGTGGACTTGTAGATGCCGTCGCCGGTGGAAAGGTCCGGCCGATGCAAGCCTTCGCCGCTGGCCACATAAACAATGTTCGGGTCCGAGGGCGCGACGGCGAGAGCGCCGATGGAACCGGTCGGCTCGTGGTCGAAAATCGGTGCCCACGTCCGACCGTAGTCGTCGGTCTTCCAAACGCCGCCGTTGCACACGCCGATGTAGAAGACGTTGGGCTGGCTCGGCACACCGGCCACGCCCCGCGTTCGGCCGCCTCGCAGCGGGCCGATCTCGCGCCAGCGCATCTCCTGGTACAGACTCTCTGGATACTCCTGCGCCGAAGCCGTCGCCGTGTAGCCACCTGCCATTGCAACTGCCACGAGCCCGATCAGTACGAGTGCCTTACATAAAGCAATCCCCCTCAAGCCGCGATCATGAGGGTTCATTGACCCACCTCCCCAAGACGGCAACTATAACACCAATCTGGGGGCCGCTGCCTTTTTTGGCCGAGCCATCGTTTTCCTGAATACAGTCACGTATTTTGCGCTACCCCTCACCGGCGGCGCAGAGAAGCGCCGCGGGCAAAGACCCGGAACGGCTTGCGAACGCGCCAAGCCATCAGCCCGAGCCCTTCCAACGAAAGGTTACCCACACCCCGACGCGTCACAGACTCTTACCGCTCCCTTCCCAACACCTTCTTGCGTCGCATATTACCGCAAAAACTGCTGAGGACCAAAGATATTTTTCGCCGAGTCCGATACCGCATTACCAAATCACAGTGCAATATTCCCCCTCCCCCAAGCTGCGGTTCGTCACGACTTCCCTCTTGTATTACATGCGCCCCCTTCCGCTCTGTGGCATCAATGCCGATTCGCGAGCCTCTGCGACCTCTGCATTGGGCTCTTCCTTTTTTGGTCGCGCCTCGGCCGCGATAGGAATCCGTTCTCTGCCAAAATGACACCATGCTGCTACTGGATGGCGGGCTAAAAGTGCGTTGTTGAAACAATTATGAAATAGTAGTTGACACCGCTAATAAATAGAAGTATAGTCATTATCGACGATCAATATGCCGAGTGACGACCAGACCGTACTGACTTGTCCCGATCACCTAGACCACGCAGCTTTATGCGTCGAAGTTGATGTGCTATACTCCAACGACGTGACCACGAAGGAAAGCAAAACCAGCCTGGAATCGCGCCTAGCAGGCATCGAATCGCGACTTGATAAATTCGAGGGCGTCGCAAAGAGGATCACGGCTCCAAAAGGGTGGTGGCAGAGGCTTTGGAGATGGATCAAGAACAACAAAACTCTCGCTGTCTTGGGCATCGTAATCACGATTATAATGGGGCTATACCCTGGCTACGAGAACCACGTTAACGAACACCTGGAACGCGTAGTTGATGGTGAACTCAAAGCTCCAATAGCAAATTTGAATCACAAATTGGACGATCTGTCTACCAAAGTAGCCGAGGTACAGGGGAAATTGGAGGTGCTCGATCCTTTGGTAAGAGAAATGGCAGCGCAAACAATGAAAAAGGTCGCTCTCCTAACCGGGGGGAAACTGAAGGACTCTTTGTCTGAGATAGGGGATGCGGCTCGGCAAGCCCGTCTTGCAAAGGCGGTAGTTCCGCCGTCAGACATCAGGGATCTTGGACTTCGAATAATCCAGCAGTACCCGAGAACCAATATTCCAGAGGATGCGTGGCAGGCAGTGTCTCGCCTCTTGGACTACCGTTCGTTTCTAAATGTCGACCAATCGCGGTCGCTAACGCCGCGTCCTGTAAGTACTGTTCACCTAGAGCTTAACCTGAAGGTTGCACCTGGGTATGAGATTCCGTCTAAGCCGCAACTTGGAGTGTTGGGCTCGATCGCAGGCCCCACGGTTTCACCGGACAAGTCGGCTACAATCGTCCCACTGGCTCGGGCTGGAACTCCCAGCCCTATTCCGGGTGCCGAGTGGTTGGTGCTGGAGATTGGTAAACCATGGATAGTAGTTATAGACGGTCAATTCATGAGAAATGTCATAATCACAAACAGCAGAGTCGAGTACGACGGCGGCTCTATAAATTTAGTAAGTGTTTACTTCCTGAACTACATCCTCGATGTCCGGAGAACAGAACAAGGGGTCACGTTTGCCCAGACCTTCTTGTCCTCCGTCGCGACAAATCTTAGCATCCAGGGAGGCAGCGCGCCAAATCGCCGGGCTCGGGTGCGAGACATGCCCAAGGTGTTTCGAGGGGACAGTGTGTTGACTGTTAGATACTATAAAAATAACACATCAAGTTGATCAAATGTACCCCTTTCTGCGGAACGAAGCCATCAGGTCGATGTAAAATAGGCTACTTAGAATTTACGCGGCGCGGTAATTAAAGGATTAAATCGAAACTCTTCGGGCACACAGTCAAGCCGTCTTAATCGCCCTACCCCAACCGCGGAAATCAGAAACACCACCGCCAGCGCCGCGCTGCCGCGCCGAAACTTTCTCTGGCCCTTAAGCGTATACTGGATTGAGAGCGAAGGGAGGTCAATATGTATTGCCCGCGATGCGGAAAGGCTTACCAGGAGGACGTAAACTTCTGCTGCCAGTGCGGCGCTGCGATGCACACCGCGTCGACTCCCTGGTCGAGCAGGAAACTGCACCGCTCCCGCCACGACCGCAAGATTGCGGGGGTCTGTGGGGGCTTTGGCGAGTACTTTGAGATCGACCCCACGTTGGTGCGGCTGCTCTGGCTGATCACGGCGTTCTTTGCGGGATGGGGTCTTCTTGGCTACTTCATCGCTTGGATCGTGATGCCGGATGAGCCGGAGTTCGTGCCGGCCACGGCCTCCTCAGCCACGGCCCAGCCCGCGCCCAGCCACTGAGTTGAGGAAAGAGGTCAATCCAAAGATACGCAGATTACGGGGATTTCGAATCGAGGAGACAGACAAGCGAGATCGCGACGTTCAAGCTCCTTTGGTAACGTCGATCTTTCAATCCGACCTTGGACGCTTGGGATTGACTCACCGATTCCGAATCGCCGACAAGATCTGGACACTTTGCTGAACCCACTTTCGTTATGCAATCTGTGAAAATCTGCGCAATCTGTGGATTGATCGCCTCGGGCATCATTCATAGCGCAGGGCCGCCATCGGGTCCACCTTGGTCGCCCGGAGCGCCGGAATGTAGTTGGCGATCAGCGCGACACCCGTC
>Ga0335081_10013152_pt1 | contig 13386 bp, 11 predicted proteins | sample Lox_Sample_35_FD_206713 | JGI IMG/M metagenome (GOLD analysis project Ga0335081, IMG submission 206713) | Soil microbial communities from Loxahatchee National Wildlife Refuge, Florida, United States - Lox_Sample_3.5 | ecosystem: Environmental > Terrestrial > Soil > Wetlands | place: USA...
GGGCGTGTCGAACAGGGCGTCGCGGCTGCCGGTGTTGGTCAGCGTGAACGTGCCGCCCGCCAGCTCGTCCGGGGCGACCTGCCCCGACCTGGTCCGGGTGGCCAGGTCGCTGATCTTGCGGGCCAGTCCGCCGATGTTCAGGTCGCCCGCGTTGTGGATGACCGGCACCATCAGCCCGCGCTCGGTGTCCACCGCCATCCCGAGGTGCTCGGCGTCGTGGTAGGTGACCTGGTCCCCGTCGATCACCGCGTTGAGTTTCGGGTGCATCTTCAGGGCCTCGACGGCGGCGAGCGCGAAGAACGGCAGGAAGCTCAGCTTGACGCCCTCCCGGGCCTCGAAGTCGCGCCTGGCCGCCTCGCGCAGCCGGGCGATGGCCGTCACGTCGGCCTCCACCACCGTGGTGAGCTGGGCCGAGACGCGCAGCGACTCCACCATCCGCTGGGCGATGACCTGGCGGGGCCGGGACATCCGCTGGGTCGTGCCGCGCAGTGACGAGGGCACCACGGCCGGGCGCGGCGCCGGGGCCGGCTGTGCCTCCTGCGGAGCCTGAGCCACGGCCGGCGCCGGGGGTGGCGGAACCTGAGCCGGCGCGGGCGCGGCGGGCGGGACAGGCGGGGCGGCCTGGGGCTGCGCGGCGCGCTGGGCGCGGGCGGCCTCGATGACGTCCTGCTTGCGGATGCGCCCGCCGACCCCGGTGCCGGTGACGGTATCCAGGTTCACGGCGTGCTCGGCGGCGAGCTTGCGGACCAGCGGGGTGACGTAGGGCGTGTCGCCGCCGCTGGGCAGCTGCGTGGGCGGCGGGTACTCCTCGGCCCGGGTTTCGGCCGGAGCCGACGACGAAGCCGCCGGGACTGGCTCCTCCGGCGCGGGCTGGCTCGGGGCACCGGGGGCAGCCGTCGGCTGGCCGTAGGGAGCCGACGAGGCCGGCCGGCCGTACCCGGGAGCGGGAGCGGATGAGGTGTAAGGAGCGGTCGGCTGGGGCTGGCCGTATGCCGGCGGGGGAGCGTAGGCCGGGCTCGACGGGGCGGAGGAGCCCGAGGACCCCGGCGCGGCCGACGGAGGGAACGACACCGGCGGCGCGTAGTTGGGCTGAGAGCTCCAGCTGTCCGAACCGGCACCGGCCGGTGTCGGCTCTGCCGCCTCGGCCCCGGACGCGTCGGCCGAGGGCGCCGCGGCTTCGGCCGGAGCGGCTTCGGCCGGACCGGAGGGGCCGCCGGAGCCGTCGGCCCCGGCGCCGGCCTCGTCCTCGATGATGGCAAGCCGCGCACCCACCGCGACCGTCTCGTCCTCGTCGACCGCGATGCCGCGCAGGATCCCGGACGCGGGGGACGGGATCTCGGTGTCCACCTTGTCCGTCGACACCTCCAGCAGCGGCTCATCCACCTCCACGCGCTCGCCTTCCTTCTTCAGCCAGCGCGTGACGGTGCCCTCGGTGACGCTCTCGCCGAGCTGCGGCATGGATACGGAGACCGACATTCTCGTGACTCCTTTAGGCGTGGAAGTGCAGGGGCTTGCCGGCCAGCGCGAGATGCGCTTCGCCGATGATCTCGGACTGGGTCGGGTGCGGGTGGATCAGCTGGGCCACATCCGCCGGTTCGGCGTCCCAGTTATAGATCAGCTGGCCCTCGGCGTTCAGCTCGCCGACCCTGCTGCCCACCAGGTGGACGCCGAGCACGCGCCCCGGTCCCGAGCCATCGGCTTCGGCGATGACCTTGGCCGTCCCCTGCGTCTGCAGGATGACGCTCTTGCCGTTGCCGCCCAGCGGGTAGTTCACCTCGACGATCTCAAGACCGCGCTCCGCGACCTGAGCCGAGGTCAAGCCGACCGAAGCGACCTCGGGATCGCTGTAGGTGATCCGGGGCACGCCGTCGTAGTCGATCGGGTGGACGTCTAGGCCGCTGACCCGCTCGGCGACCAGGATGCCCTCGGCGAAGCCGACGTGCGCGAGCTGAGGATGCCCTGGCTGCGCCATGGTGACCAGGTCGCCGACCGCGGAGATCGTCGGCACGCCGGTGCGGCACAGCTCGTCCACCACGACGTAGCCCCGGTTGAGCGTCACGCCGTTCTCCTCGTAGCCCAGGCCGGCCGACACCGGCCCGCGGCCCACCGCGACGAGCAGCAGCTCGGCGTCGAGCGTCTTGCCGCCGGCGAGCGTCACGCTGACGCCCGCGTCGCTGTGCTTGACCGATTCGAACATGGTGTTGAGCTGGAACGAAATGCCGCGGCGGCGGAACATCCGCTGCAACATCTTGGCACTCGACTCGTCTTCGAGCGGCAGTAGTTGCGGCAGCATCTCCACTATCGTCACGTCCGCGCCGAATGACCGCCAGACGCTCGCGAACTCGACCCCGATGACGCCGCCGCCGAGGATGATGACCGACCCGGGCACCCGGTCCAGGCGCAGCGCGTCGTCCGAGGTGATCACGCGCGAACCGTCGATCTCCAGACCGGGCAGGCTGCGCGGCTCAGACCCGGTGGCGAGCACTACGTGGTCCGCCTCGTAGACCGTGTCGTTGACCCGCACCGAGGTGGGCGAGACGAGCCGCCCGTCGCCGATGACGGTGTCGATCTTCCGGCTGGCGATGGTGGACTGCAGCCCCTTCCAGAGCCGGTCGACCACGGATTCCTGATAGGAGAGCACGCCGGGCATCTCGACGCCCTCGAACGTCGTCTTGATGCCGAACTTCGCGCTCTCCCTGGACTGGTCCGCGATCTCCGCCGCGTGCAGCAGAGCCTTGGTCGGGATGCAGCCGCGGTGCAGGCAGGTCCCGCCGACCTTGTCCTTCTCGATCAGCGCCACGCGCTTGCCGAGTTCGGCCGCGCGCAGCGCGCAGGCGTAGCCGCCGCTGCCCCCGCCGAGCACGACGATGTCGTAGCTGCTGATGCCCTCTGCCACCGCTCAAGCCTCCTTCGTCAGCCAGTCAGCCCCAGCCGGGCTACCCAGCTTTCATCATTTCACTTGCCGTCGGCCGGGTCTCCGGCCAGCTTGCCTTCCGCCACGTCGGCCGCGATCTGCACCAGCGTCCGGACCGCCGCCCCGGTGCCGCCCTTGGCGATGTACCCGTACGGGCCGCCGTCGTTGTAGGCGGGACCGGCGATGTCCAGGTGCGCCCAGCGGACCCCGGCCGGCACGAACTCGCGCAGGAACAGCCCCGCGACGAGCATGCCGCCGCTGCGGTCCCCGGATACGTTGGCGATGTCCGCCACGGTGGAATCCAGCCCCTTGCGCAGGTCCTCGGGCAGCGGCATCGGCCACATGGCCTCGCCCGCCCGCCGGCCCGCGTCCGCGATGTCAGCGGCCAGCGAATTGTCGCTGGCCATCACCCCGGCCGTGCGGTTGCCGAGCGCCACTGTCTGCGCACCTGTCAGTGTAGCCACGTCGACGAGCAGGCTGGGCCCGTCGGCGCCGGAGCGGGCCAGCGCATCGGCGAGCACGAGGCGGCCCTCGGCGTCGGTGTTCAGCACCTCCACGGTCTTGCCGCCGTAGATGCTGATGACGTCGGACGGCCGCTGCGCCCCGCCGCCCGGCATGTTCTCGGCGAGCGGAAGGTAGCCGATCACGTTCACCGCCGGGCCGAGTTCGGCGATGGCCTGGACGGCGGCCAGCACCGCCGCCGCGCCGCTCATGTCGGCCTTCATCGTCTCCATCGCCTTCGGCGGCTTGAGGGAGAGGCCGCCCGAGTCGAACGTGATGCCCTTGCCCGCGAACACCACGGTCCGGACAGCATCCGGGTGGGCGTACTCGAGCCGGACCAGCCGCGGCGGGTGAGCGGAGCCCATGCCCACCGCCAATATGCCGCCGAAACCCTCTTTGGCCAGTTCGTTCTCGTCGAGCACCTGCACGCCCAGCCCGCGCGCGGCGGCCACCTGCCCGGCCACCGCGGCCAGGTCCGCCGGGACCATGTCGGCGGGGGCGGTATTCACCAGGTCGCGGACCAGCGTCATCGCGTCGGCCAGGATGCGGGCCCGCCGGGCCGCGTCCTCGTGCGTCGTGTAGACGGTCTGCTCGACGTCGCCAGGCCCGTTCGCGGTCGTCCGGTACTTCCTGAAGGCGTAACCGCCGAGCAGCACGCCGAGCGCCACCGCCTCGGCCTCGTCCGGCTCGCCCGCGGGCAGCGCGAAGGCGATGCGCCTGGGGCGCCCCGGAGAACCCGAAGCCAGCTCGCGGGCGGCCGCGCCGGCCGCGCGGCGCAGCCGCTCCAGGTAGGCCTGCCGCTCCGCAGCCCCCGTGTCCTCGATCCCGGGCTCCTGGCCGAGGCCCACGGTGACCACGACCGGGGTCGCCAGCTGCCCCGCCGTGGGGATCTTGGTGATCTCCTCGGCCTTGCCCGTCGCGCCGAGCGCGGTAAGCGCGGCCATGAGATCGATTTCATCCGTGCTCAGCGCGAGAACCGGGCCGTCCGGGCCCTGGAACACGCCGATGACAAGGGCATCCGCGTCGGTCGCCGTCGGCGCTGACTGGCTGGTAAGCAGTGTGACCGTCATTCTGCTGATCGTAGGGCATCGGCCGGTGTCACAGCCCGGCCATGACAGCGCCGCGAGCAAATCACGGCCCCGGGGCAGCCAGCAGGCCCGTTCGGGGTCGCACTCTAGTGATCCGCGGGGAACAGGTGACAGCCGGCCGGATTGAGCCGCAGGCCCACGGTCTCGCCCCGCGCCACCCGCGCGCGGGCGAAGACCCCGGTGAGCCGGGTGCTCCCGTTGACGTCGATGGCGTGCTCGTAGCCGCGGCCGCGGAAGGCGACGTCGGTGACCCGCCGGTCAGGTGGTGACCGTCGGACCCGTCCGTGCTCAGCTCGACCCCGGTCGGGCGGATCATGACCAGCGCGACCTCGCCCGGCAGCGACCCGGCCGACCGCCAGCCTGGCGGATTCCAGGGCCGTTGGTCGGGTGGTTGACATCCTCTCCCGCTGAAGGCGAGAGATTCCAACCGCCGGCTTCCTCAGTCAGGAGGCAAGCAAGTTGAGGTCCGCGGTTCACAGGCCGGGCTGCCCGTCGCCTCCCCGCGCAGTCACGGCGTGCCCCGCCGCGATGTTCCTTGCCGCGTTCACGTCAGCGTGGATCTGCAAGCCGCAAGCGCGGCACCGGAACCTGATTGGCTCTCTCGCGATTCCGGGTCGCGGTGCCCGCAGCCTGAGCAGGTCTGCGACGTGTGTTCGGCGGGTATCTTCTCGAATCTTCCGGACGCCTCTGCAGGTCTTCGACACGGATCACGTCGAAGCGGCGCGCGATGTCCGTGCTGGTCTTTAGCTGTCGACACTGCTCCAGGTAACCCGGAGCACTCTTCCTTCCTGGATACCAGTGCGAGATCTGCTCGACGGCTAGGTTCCATACGAACCGCGCGTGGGCGCAGTGGTCGCGCAGCACCGCTTCCTCAGCGGGCGCGAGGAGCAGACGGTATCGGGACATACGAACGCACTAGCGACTAGCACCGACATTTCTTGCAGGAAGAAGCCGTGTCCTCGCGGCCTGAAAGCCGAGACTGAGTCTGACCGGGCCAGACGTACGCAGGCTGTCCGGAAGTTGACGTACGGATGAAGCAATAGTCACAAAATGGTCATAACTCCGGTTAGTGCTATAAGCTAACGACCGTTGCAACGAAAGGAGGCGTTCGTGCGGGTGGTGCGGAGCCGGAGCTCAGCGGCTCTCCGCTTCCTCGGCGTACACCCGCGCGGCGTAGGCCTCGAGCGACTGCTCGCACCCCTCGATCGCCTTCTCGGCCGCTTGCCTGCCGTCCGCGTCGAAGGTGTCGCGGTCGCGGACCTTGGCGAACCAGTTGCGCAGCTTGACCAGGTCGACCTCGTTCTCCTCGAGTTCGGCGTAGGTGAAGTGGTTTTCCGCGTACTCCTTCTTCACCTGCGCCAGGAAGTCCTCGCAGCGGTCCACGATCTCCTCGTACTCGTCGTTCCTGGCCGCCTGGAAGGCGTTGAGCACATCGGACTCGCCCGCCAGCACCGAGCAGGACAGCAGCACGGCCGTCCCGGACATGTCGATGATCTCCCGCCTGAGCTTGCGCAGCGCGCGTTCGGTGGCCACGCTGGCAGGCAGCGCTGCGGCCGAGTTCTGCAGATAGATGGCGCCCAGGCTCTTGATCCGCCGCCATACGGTGGAACGCAGCCGGGTTGGCTCGGGCGGTACCCGGTAGATCAGCACCAGCCAGCCCGCGTCTCCGTCCGTGCTAGCAGTCTTTTCCGTCACCCGAATATTCAAGCACTTGGCCGGGAAGGAGCCTCATGACCGCGCTTCCCCTCATCCTGACCGTCTTCGTCGCCTGCGCGGTGGAGGCGATCGAGGCGCTGACCATCGTGCTCGCCGCGGGCCTGACCCGCGAGTGGCGATCCACGTTCCAGGGCATGGCGGTGGCCCTGGTCGTGCTGGCCGCGGTCGTGGCCGTGCTCGGGCCGACGATCACTCTGCTGCCGCTGACCGCGCTCCGCCTGGTGGTCGGCGCCCTGCTAGCCATCTTCGGGCTGCAGTGGCTGCGCAAGGCCGTCCTGCGCGCGACCGGGTACAAGGCGCTGCACGACGAGGCCAGCGCCTACCTGCGCGAGGTGGCCGCGGCCAAGGAGGCGGCGTCCTCGTCCCGCCGCGGCGTCAGCGACTGGTACGCCTTCACGCTGTCGTTCAAGGGCGTCCTGCTCGAAGGCCTGGAGGTGGTCTTCATCGTGATCACGTTCGGCGCCAACCAGCACAACGTGGGCGGCGCGGTGATCGGCGCGGCCGCCGCGGTCGTGGTCATCGCGGTGACCGGCATCGTGGTCCGCGCGCCGCTGGCCCGGGTGCCGGAGAACGCGATGAAGTTCGCGGTCGGCATCATGCTCACCTCGTTCGGCACCTTCTGGGGCGCCGAGGGGGCTGGGGTCTCCTGGCCGGGTAACGACGCGGCGCTGCTCGTGCTGGTGCCGGTGGTGGCGCTGGTGTCGCTCGGCCATACGGCCGTGCTCCGGCGCACGGCGACCCCCGTGCCCGCCCCCGCTGCGGACCCTTCACAGGAGGTGCCCAGCTCGTGAGACGGCTCAAGTCGATCGGCGCCTTCTGGTACGACTTCGTCGTCGGCGACGACTGGCGGGTCGCGGTCATCGTGGTGGCCGCCCTCGCGCTGACCGCGCAGCTGGTCCACGCGGCCGGGGTCAACGCCTGGTGGCTGCTGCCGCTGTGCGTGTTCGCCGCCCTGGGCTGGTCGCTGCGCCGCGCCACCCGCCCGTAAGCAGCTCAGCCGTCCAGGCGCCGGGTCTCGAGGCGGGTCTCGGCGATCCCCCGCTCGACCCGGTACGCGCTCGCGCCCGGCCGGTCGGCGATCAGCTCGGTGAGCTCGTCGTCGGTGAAGTGGGCGGCCGCGCCGTCGTCGCACGCGATGCCGCCGGGCAGCGTGCCGTCCGCGATCAGCCGGTGGTAGAGCGGCCGCCGCCCGGGCTCCGAGTCGTAGTGCGGGCAGTAGCTGCCGGCCAGCAGCCCGAGCCCGTCGGTGAACGCGCGCAGCTCAGGGCCGAACGAGTCCGTGGTCCCGCCCTCGAACCAGCAGATCCCCCCGGCGCTCGACCCGGCCAGCACGATGCCCGCCTGCCACGCCTTGCGCAGGATCTGGTCGAGCCGGTGCACCCGCCACACGGCCACCATGTTCGCCACGCTGCCGCCGCCGACGAAGATGACGTCCTGGGACAGCAGCAGGTCCTCGGGGTCGGCGACGTTGGGCATCGGGAACAGGGCCAGGTGGCTGAGCCTGGCCGGGTGCCCGGCGAAGCGGTCGTACATGTGCAGCGCCCACCGCGGGTCGTCGCCGCCCGCCGTGTTGAGCACGCAGATCCGCGGCTCGGGCCGGCCCGTCAGCCGCAGCGCGTAGTCCATGTGCACCGGCACCCGGCCCTCGGGTACGCGCATGCCGCCGCCGATTGCGATTACGTGCCGTCGCCCGTCCGCTGCCATGGTGGCACGCTAGCGTCGCTACAGCCTGCCAGCAAAACCGGCGTCTGCTTTATACCGTAAGTAACGTTACCGCCGCTCATTGAATTCTTTTGACCGAACGGGGCGGGTGGATGCGCCGGGAACGTGCGAGCGTCCCCTGAGTGCCGCCACCGATCGCATCGCGTTCGTCGCAGCTTCGTAACTATCGGATTCCCGCCCTGACTTCGCATCGTGATGTATCAGCGGCAGCTCTCGGTGCTCTGCCGGGTAAAGCCGAGTCAGTATCCGGACATGCCACCGCTAGGGGATCCGATGACCGTCACCGCTGTTGCTGCCTCGCCCGCGCGGCCCAGGCTGTCCCCGTTCATCGCGGCCAACGGGGACAAGGTCCTGCCCGGTTGTTACGGCGTGAGCCACGGCGGCGACATCACCGGCGAGCTGATCAGGCACGCGACCGAGTCGCGGGCCGGGCACGCCTTCGTGTACATCGGCAACGGGCGGATCATCGAGGCCGTGCCGCCCGCCGTCAGGGTCGCCCCGGCCGCCTCATATCCCGAGGCCGTGTGGAATGTGCGCTACCCGCTGACCGACGCCCAGCGCGCCAGGATCTGCGCCCGGGCCCGCGCCCTGGTGGGCGGCCCGTACGACTACCCGTCCTACACCGGTTTCGCGCTCAAGGTGCTGAAGATCAGCGACGAAGCCGAACTCGATCCGGTCTTCAAGGCCGACCACTGGCGGGTGTCCGCGGAGCTGGTCGCGGACTGCTACGCGCGCGCGGGCATCAGGCTGCCCCTGCCGTCGCTGGCCCGGCCGGCCTAGACGGTGACCGGCCGCCCGGGCCTGCTCATCGTGCCCGGCGGGCAGTACCAGGTCATGATTTCGACGCTGAGCCGCCCGGCCCGGACCGCGGGGTCGGCCTCGGCTAGCCGCCGCGACTCCTCCAGTGAACCGGTGCGGTAGAACGTCTGGCCTTGAGGGCACCGGCCAGCGCCCGCCGTAGCCGGGTCCTGATATCGCCATCTGGGCACACGCCCGCCACTATACGGAGGGCTCAGCGGTCGAACTGCGATGTGCTCGGCTCGTGCCCGATATCGGTCGCGACGCAGCGATAGACGCGCGAGCCACTGTCGTAGGCAGCCTCAGAGGGCGGCAGCACCTGGATCTCCCAGTCCGGGGCCGGGAGGCGGCGCGCCGGACCCTGCCGTGACGCGAGCATGACGGCTACGGAGCAGACCTTGCGCACGGTCGGGTCCGCGGACACCGTCGGCTGGTCGAAGGTCTGCACGCTGGCGGGCAGGATGGCCAGCGCGAACGTCTCCCAGTAGTGCGGCTGGCGACAGGGCAGCGGCTCCGCGCTCGCGGCACCGGACATCACCACCAGCCCGTTGAAGCATTCCGGCGATGCCGGGCACCGCGCCACGGCGACCCGCAGCGCGGCCGCCGGGCAGCCCGCGGTCCTGACCGGGACCCCGAACACGTCCGCGACGCTCACCGCGCCACCGGTTCGGGTGCTCGCCGGGGTTCCGCTCGGCCCGCCGGTACCGGCGCCGTGGGGGAGGAACCGCGCGCCGGCGAACAGGGCCGCGGCGATGATGGCCGCGAGCCCGGCGGCCAGCCCGGCGTTCCGCAGCGACAGCCACCGCCCGGCCGTTCCCCTGCCGCCGGCCGGGTCCCGGAAACCTGCCGGGCCCGCGGCCATTTCCTCCTGGCGGACCAGGCCACCCTGACGGTGCCGCGCCGCCTGGCCGACGGCGGGCGTGCTGGCGTAGCGGCCCGGCGGGGACGTGCCGGTCAGGGGATCAAGCGCGGGCGAGCCGACCTGGCGATCCGCGGTGGAGGCGCCATCATGGAGATCCCACCCGGGCCCGCCGACCGGGCCGGCCGGCGCGGGGCGGCTTGCCGGGGTGCCGTAACCGGGCGGCGCGACCGGTACGTGGCCGCGCGGGTTCGGCGAGCGCCTCCCGCAGCGCCACGGCGCTCTGCGGCCGCGCCGCCGGGTCGGGCGACAGGCCCGCACGCAGCAGCGCCATCAGCCCCGGCGGCGTGCCGGGAACGTCCTCGACCGGCTTGTCGTGCAGCGCCATGATCGTGGCGAAGCTCGGCGGCCCGCCGTCGGCGGCGAACCGCGGCGGCCGCCCGGACAGCAGGGCGTACAAGGTGGCCGCCAGCGAGTAGATGTCGGCCAGCACGGTCGGTTCCTCGCCCCGGAACGTCTCCGGCGACGAGTAGGCCGGCGTGAGCGCCTCACGCGAAGCCGTCTGCTCGCCGTGGGCCGAGACGATCGAGGCCAGCCCGAAGTCGGAAAGCCCGACCAGGCCGAACCGGTTGACCAGGATGTTCGCCGGCTTGATGTCGCGGTGCAGCACGCCGGAGGCGTGCGCCGCGGCGAGCGCGTCGGCCAGCCGCACGCCGATGTCCCGCACCTGCGCGGCCGGCATCGGCCCGTTCCTGCGCAGCGCGTCGTTCAGCGAGCCTGCCGGGCACAGTTCCATCACCAGGTAGGGCCGGCCGTCCTCCAGCGTGCCCGCGTCGTAGACGTCGATGACGTGCGGGTGCCCGGACAGCCGCCCCGCCGCCGTCACCTCGCGGATGAACCGGCGGCGATCACGCTCGGTGAGCAGCACTCGGTTGTCCACCTTCACCGCGACTTCCCGGCCGACCGCCAACTGCCAGCACCGGTACACGGTGGCGAAGCCGCCCGCGCCCAAGACGCCGGCGACCCTGTGCCCGGGAATGTCCCGCGCCGTGACCACGACCCGTCAGCCTAGCCCCCCGCCCACCCGGCCCGGCGATCCGGTCCGCGCACTCAGAGCTCGTCGCCCTTGGCGGGGGAGTCGGACCCGAAGTACTTGTCGTCCTCCTCCACCCGGGCGACGTCCGCGGCGGCGGCCTCCTCGATCGGCTCGAAGGACGGGTCCTCGTAGCGGTACTTGAGCAGGCTGTGCTGCCCGCTGCCAGGGTCGCCCGCGTCGTCCGGCGCCCGGCGAGAACGGAACCAGGAAAGGATGCCCATAACCGACCCCCAGGTCAGTGCGCTCTGGCGTGCGGCCGCCGTTACCCGCGGTCAATTCGAGCGTACGCCGGTATCTCCGGGCTGGTTACCCGGGACCGTTCGGAGTTATTAAGAACTTCCGCGTGAACCCGGGCCCGGTGCAAGCCGTGATCCCCGGTGTCGGCGAGTGCCGCGAGAGGTGACCGGATGACGGGTTCTGGGCGGACCGGCAGACGGCACAGGAGATCGGCAACACGACCGGTGCGCGGAAAGGTCTGGGATTCGATGAGGAAGCCGAGGACGGGCGGGCCCCTGAACTGCCGGGCGTGCCGGCTCGCCGGGCCCCCGCAGGGAGGCTCCCGGCGGCTGGCCACGGGAGGTTCCCGGGTCCGGGCCGCTGGTGCCGGACGGGAGCCGGGCCGCCCCGGGGCCGGGTGTCGCTGCCCCGGTGTATCCCCGCGGCGGGGACCGCCTGACCGCGTATCCAGGCCGATCCGGCCGGCCCGATCTCACCGGCCTGGCGCCATGCATATGGAGCCCGGGGCGGTCCGATTATCAGATAATCCGCACCCCTGGAGAATTGCGCCAGGAACCGGAAATCCGGCACTCCTGGAAAACCGTGGCACAGCGGAGAAGCAGCAGGACTGCACCCCGGAGAGCCCGCCAGCGGGATTTACGATTCCGGTTCTGGCTCGTGGCGTGACGGCCGCCGCCCTGTCGTGCATTCTTGACCTGTTCAGGCCAATGTGTGCCTGGCTCGCCAGGGTGCGTGCGGAAAGTCATATCCTTACCCGGCCGATGCGATCATGGCCTGCCGAATTCCGCTGGCCAGGCCATACTGGGGCGGTGGCACTGCCCCGTTTTGTCGTCCAGTTGCACGACGCGACGACGCTGCACTTCGACTTCCGGCTCGAGTCCGGTGGGGTGTTCCGCTCGTGGGCGGTGCCCAAGGGCCCGTCGCTCGACCCGGGCGTCCGGCGGCTGGCCGTGCCGGTCGACGACCACGCCCTGACGGCGGGTGAGTTCGAGGGCGTGCACGAGGGCCACTCGCGCGGCAGCGGCGCGGTGATCATCTGGGACGAGGGGACCGCCGAAATCGTCCGGGAGGAACCGGGGCACGTCTCGCTCGTTCTGCACGGTCACAAACCGTCGGGGGGCTTCGCGCTGACCCGCACCGGTGAGCAGCGCTGGATCCTGGTCAAGGCGCGCGACGCGGATGCGCGCCCCGGATCGGACATCGTGACGGAACGTCCGGACAGCGTCCGGAGCGGCCGCACCTGGCAGGAAGTCCGGGACCAGTAGCGAGCCGCGGCGCAAAGAGCCGCTCGCCAAAAAGCACCAGCCGGGCCTGGCCGCAATCGCGCCCGTTGAAATGTTTGCTGAGAGGGAAAAGAGCATGGACGGCCAGGCCGATAGTGAACGTTACATGAACATGACCGCCGGCGGTTCACCGGGGATGAGCGGGGAATATCGCGCCGGGCAGGCGACCTTCTCAGCGAGAACGTCCGGACCAATGGTGCCCTCGCAAGCGTGGCCGGACCTAAACGGAGGATACAAGAACAGCTGGCCGGCTTCCGTCATCTCACGACGACCATCGAGGATATGTTCTCAGTGAGCGATAAAATCGTAACGTGGCTTGTTCGCCGCGGAACCGATACCGGCCCATATGGGGGCGTCAACGCCGCCGGTAAGCCGGCGGAGATCCGCGACTTTGCCGTGCGGCGCTTCGAAGACGGCAAGGTGGCGGAAATCGCGGCGATACAGGGATCAGTTCGCCCGGCTCAGCCAGATCGGGTATCTCCCGGAGGGTCTATCCGTTCTAGTCGGCGCACGTCGGCCGAGCGGGGCGTAACGTCGCAGGTAGTGCGCATATCGCAGGTGGCGGCGCGGCCCGGGCCGTGATCCCGTGCGCCCGCCCGCCGGTTCGGGCCGGCGGGCAGGGCGGCGATACCTAAGCGCCCGCGCCGTGGTATCAATGAACCGCTGTCCTTTTAGGCGATTCTGAGAGAATCCTGAGAGTTCGGCCTGGCGAAACGGAAGCTGATGCACGTGCATCACGGTCAAACCCGCTAAAGTGCCGACCGCAAGCGCAGCCCGCTAACCAGGCTCGTTCGGCCGGGAGCATAAGGCAAGCGAGTCGGCAATGCGATCGCCGGCCGGGCGGGCGGCCCCGTTTCGGCCCTGACCGGAATGACGGCAAACGATTTCATATGGTAACGGAGTACGGTCGGCAAGCACTCCGCTACCTGCCTTTAGGTGTGCACTCGCGCACCGTTGGTGACTTCTTCGCCGTCCGCGAGTTCATGGCGAAGGCGGGGGTCAAGGTTCAGCCAACCGTGTGCAATGTAAATAGGGGGCTGCCGCACCCTTATCGTGCGATGATCGTCTACGCTTATGCACTATTCAACGAGTGGAACGGAGTACACGTGGCTCAGAAGATACAAACCCTGTTCATCGATGACATCGATGGCAGTGAGGCAGAGGGTACCGTC
>Ga0335081_10013153_pt1 | contig 13385 bp, 9 predicted proteins | sample Lox_Sample_35_FD_206713 | JGI IMG/M metagenome (GOLD analysis project Ga0335081, IMG submission 206713) | Soil microbial communities from Loxahatchee National Wildlife Refuge, Florida, United States - Lox_Sample_3.5 | ecosystem: Environmental > Terrestrial > Soil > Wetlands | place: USA: Florida...
CCCGCCCGCGCTGCGAAAACGCGCAAGCGCTTCGCAGGCCGGCGCAAAGGCGGCCACGCCGTTGTGAACCACGCCCCAGACATCGCAGAGAAGCACGTCGTAATCGCACGCGAGCGGCGCAAACCGTTCCGCGATCCGGGGCGAGTGCGTCGGGGGCGAAGGCGGGCTCATCGGTAGGATCGCCTCGCCGCTTCTCTTCTACGCAACGAAGGCCGCTTTGCTTAACCGCGTCCGCCGGCGCGGGCAAACTGCGCGAGCACGCCGCTTTGCACGGTCGCGGCGGTCTCGCTCGCCGCAGCGGCAACCTGGCGACGATCCTGTTCGGCAGGATTTCCGCGCGCAAGATCGCCTTTCGCCGGCTCCGCCTTGGCCGGCTCGGCGCCGCCCGAATCGCCGGCAAGGCCATGCAGAGCTTCGGCGCGCACCGGACGCGGCGGCGAGAACAGAAAACCCTGGCCGAAGCGCACGTCGTAGTCGAGAAGATCGACCACGGTGGATTCGCTCTCGATCCTTTCGGCGATGAGATCGATGCCGAAGCGGCCGAGGAGGTCGGACAGATCGGCGGGATGAATGTCGGTCGAAGCGGCGCTGACGCGGTTGAGCAGCAGCATGGCCGGCGCCTTGATGAAGCGGAAACCGCGCTCGGTCAGTTCGCGCGGGTCGACGCGAAGATCGGAGAGGTTGTCCATCGAGAAGCGAAATCCGCGCTCGGCCAGCGCGGCGAGACTCTCGTGCTCGATCGGCCCCATGGCTCGGACCGCGCTCTGCGGGAACTCGAAGACCAGGGACGAGGCGATCGCGCGGTTGGCGTCGAGGAACTCCAGCAATTGCGGGAATCCGCCGCCGGTCAAGGACGCCGAAGCAAGATTGCAGAACAGGCCGATGTCGCGGTTCTTGACGAGGAGCCTCCGCACCACCTGAACGCAGCGCAGCACCGACAGATCGTCGAGCTTCGGCAGCAGCGAGCCGGCCTCGGCATAGGGCAGGAAATCAGCGGCGGCGACGATCTCGCCGTTGCCCGCTTTGAGCCGGGACATCGCCTCGTAGTAGCGCACCTTGCGCTGCGGCAGAGTGACGATCGGTTGCAGGTAGAGCTCGATCCTCTGCGACTCGATGGCGGCGCCGATGAAAGCGATGATGGAGTCCTTGTCCAATCCGCCGAAGGCGGCGACCTTGCGTTCGCCGCGCATGGGCGGAGCGAGGGACGCCGCCGCCGGCATCGGGGGAAGCACGGCGCTCGCCGCGGGCGAGACGGCGGCTGCCGGCGGCATGGGCTCGGCAGCGGCGAGCCGTGATGGGCGATCGTTGCTGCGCACCTCCGCGAGCGCGGCGTCGTGGGCGGCGACCGAGTCGGCGAGTTGCTTGACCAGCCGCGAAAGCTCTTCGATCTCGGACGCGAGCGGCTGCGCGGTCGTCATGGCGCGTTCGAGCGCCGTATCGACCCGCGACTCCATCGCTCCGACCCGGCGACCGAGTTCCGCAACCTGCCGCGCAAGGTCGGCCGACCCGCGGGCGATATCCGAAACCTGATCGCTCACCTCGGAACGGTCGCGCTGGCGCGCGGAAATGGCGTTGTAGACCGCGAGTGCGGTCAGCAGGCACAGCGCCACGAGGGCCGACTCGGCGCCGGTAAAGCCGAAACGCAGATAGAGCACGACACCGAGCGAGCCGGCGATCAATACCATGCAGAAGGCAATGAAGACGGCGCTGATGCGCACCATAGGATCCCGCTCCGCCTCGGCCCCACAGGCCCGAATACGCCGGCCTGCGGACGCAAGGCCCGACGGCGATTCGCACCGGATACGCTACCAATGTCCACAAGCGCCGCGGCGCCGCAAGAGATCGCGCGCCGGTTCACCGCTTTCCTCGCCCCTCTGGCGCGGCGGAAAACTACGCTACAGCGCGGATCACCCGTCCCACCTTCTCGAACATTTCGGCGATCTGGGCTTCGGTGATGATCAAGGGCGGAGCGATCGCCAGCGTGTCGCCGCTGATGCGGATCACCAAGTCCTCGTCTTGGAACGCGCGCTCCATGGCCTCGTAGCCGCGCTCGCCAGGGCTGCCGGGGCGCGGGGCGAGATCGATACCGGCGGCAAGCCCGACCGTGCGCACGTCCACTACGCCCGGGAGACCCTTGAGCGTCATCGCGGCGTCGGCGTAGCGCGGCTCCAGACGCTTTGCGCGGTCGAACAATTTCTCGTCGCGATAGAGGTCGAGCGCTGCAAGACCGGCGGCGCAGGCAAGCGGGTGCGCCGAGTAAGTGTAGCCATGAAAGAGTTCGATGACGTGCTCGGGGCCGTGCATGAATGCGTTATAGACGCCCTCGCGCGCGATCACGCCGCCCATCGGCACCGCGCCCGAGGTGACGCCTTTGGCGAAGCAGAGGAGATCGGGAAAGACGCCGTAGCGCTCGGCGGCGAAGGCGTGCCCAAGGCGGCCGAACCCGGTGATGACCTCGTCGAAGATCAGCAGAATGCCGTGGCGGTCGCAGATGGCGCGCAGGCGCTGCAGGTAGCCCTTCGGCGCCGGCAGTACGCCGGTCGAGCCAGCCATCGGTTCGACGATCACCGCGGCAATGGTCGAGGCGCCGTGCAACGCGACGATGCGCTCGAGATCGTCCGCGAGGTGAGCGCCCCACTCCGGCTCGCCCTTGGTGAAGGCCTGGTGATCGCGGCTATAGGTCGCGGGCAAGTGGTCCACGCCGGCAAGGAGAGTGCCGAAGAACTTGCGGTTGTTGACGATGCCACCGACCGAGATGCCGCCGAAGCCGACGCCGTGATAGCCGCGCTCGCGCCCGATTAGTCGCGTCCGCCCGCCCTCGCCGCGCACATTGTGATAGGCGAGCGCGATTTTGAGGGCGGTATCGACCGCCTCCGAGCCGGAATTGCAGAAAAAGACGCGGTTGAGATCGCCCGGCGCCAAGGCCGCCACCCGGCTCGCAAGCTCGAACGATTTGGGATGGGCGAAGTGGAACGCCGCCGCGTAGTCGAGCTCGGCTGCTTGGCGCTGGATCGCGGCAACGATCGGATCGCGATTATGACCGGCATTGGAGCACCACAGCCCAGCAAGTCCGTCGAGCACGGCGCGGCCATCGGGCGTGAAATAGTGCATGTCCTTGGCGCGCACGATGAGCCGCGGTGCGCGCTTGAAGGCGCGGTTCGGCGTGAACGGCAGCCAAAATGCGTCGAGATCGTTGGTCTGCCGCGCCAGCACGGCCGAAGGGGCACTGGTCATCGTGGAACATCCTTTGGCTTGGTTCTGTTGTGCTCTCTATCAAAGGTACAATACGCGGTCGCTCCCATTGACAGGCGCATATTGGATCAAATTTAAATAACTGTCATACGGGCATCCACGTCTTGTGATGCGGGGGCGGCGTACAGGCTGGTTTGCGTGCGGGGGTGCCGCATGGCGAGCGAGCAGCCGAAGTGGAACCTGTCCGATCTACGACGACTCTTGACCGGAGGCAGCGCCGGCCATTCGCGCGAGCGTTTTGCGCCTGCGCAAGTCATCTACGCGCAAGGCGACCCCGGCAATGCGGCGTTCTTTGTCGAAAGCGGCCGGGTCATAATCACGACCGTGACGCCGTCCGGCAAGGAAGCGGTCGTCGGGATCCGCAGGGAGGACGAATTTTTCGGGACGCGCTGCCTCGTCGGCCGACGCGCGGGAGGGGCCACTGCGCTGACCGCCAGCACCCTTGTTCGCGTGCCCGTGACGACCCTGAGACGCCTGTTACGGGAGCAGCCGGATTTTGCGGTCATGTTCGCCACCTTTCTGGTCGCGCAAAGCATCAGCGACCAGGAGAACCTGGTCGACCATTTGACCAACTCAGCGGAAAAACGATTAGCCCGGACCCTGCTGCAACTGGCCGATCGCGACGCCAGCGACGCCAGCAACGGTTTCCACGCGGTTTCCACGCCGATCAATCAGGCCGTCCTCGCGAAAATGATTGGTACGACGCGGCCGCGCGTGAGCTTTTTCATGAACAAATTCAAGAGGCAAGGTCTGATCGACTACAGCCGAACGGGCGACCTCAAGGTCAGCAAAGGGCTGCGCCGACTTCTGCAGGAGGCCTCCTGACATAAAGATTTAAAGACTATCCACAGACTTATCCCCATACCTCGGGTGTATAATTTTGTACAGTGCAACGAGAGATTGTGTGACAAAATTGGGAGATTCGAAATCTGCCAATCCGGGATTGAGGGTAGCACGGATCCTTCACAACTCGGCAAAGCGTCGCAATGAACGTACCGGTTGGGAGCAAGGGCTTCGATACGCGTCAACGGGCGTCGCTTGGCAGCGAGGTGCGGCTGTGCCTGCATCGCATCTTCGCAAGCCCCTCATTTCGGGACTCGCTTCGCTTGACCCGGTTTCTCAGTTTCGTGGTGGAAGAGACGCTTTCCGGCAGGGCCGATGGTATCAAGGCCTACACCGTCGCGATTGAAGCCCTCGGCCGCAGCACCGATTTCGATCCGCAGAAAGATCCGATCGTGCGGGTCGAGGCCGGACGGCTGCGTCAGGCTCTCGCACGGTACTATGCGGAACTTGGGTTCGACGATCCGGTCGCGATTGAGCTACCGCGTGGCACCTACGTGCCGATGTTTCGCCGGCGCGAGGCGCGGCGCGGAAACACCATATCGCATGCGCACGCGGTGGCGCGTGCCCGGAGGAGCGTCCGTCTGCCCCCTGACGGCGACGCCGACCCGCTGAACTCGTCCTTGCAGCAGCTTGTCAAGCTCTGTGAGGTCATCCCAGCGCTCGTAGGCCGAGCGCAATCGCCGGCACGCGATACGCGGCGCGAGGCCGAGCACGTCCCTAGGGTCGACGCGGCGCTTTTGCTCGGCCCGAAAGCCGAAGCCCCGGCTGATCGGAACGTCGCGCCTTCCGCGGCCGAACAACGCACTGCTTTGGCGTTCGGGCTTATATCCACGCTTGACGAATTGAGCGCGCAGTTGCTCGCCGCGCCGAACTTGAAGAGCGCCGTCGAGAGCATACTCGCCGCTGTCATGCGCCTGCATCGGTCCGATTTCGGCAATGTCCAGTTGCTTGATCGGCACTCGAATGAGTTGGTCATCTATGCGGCGCGCGGCTTTGACGAAAAGTTTCTCAAAGCATTTGCACGAGTGTCGGCAAGCGACGGGTCCTCCTGCGCGCGCGCGTTGCGTTGCCGCGCGCCGGTTATCGTCGCGGACGTGCTGCAGGATGCCGACTTTGCGCCATATGGTGGCGTCGCTGCCGAGGCCGGCTTCCGGGCGATGCAGTCGACACCACTGATCACGAGCTGCGGCAGCGTTGTCGGCGTCGTGTCCACCCATTTTTCCCAGCCGCACGTTCCCTCGCCGCTCGACATGCTGATGACCCAATTTTATGGCCGCCTTGCCGCTGACATCGTCGATCGGCTGGCGCCGGCCTAGTGGAGTGGGTTTGACATTCGCTACCCGGCGAGCCGTGGGTCCGCGAAGCGAATCTCAAATCCAAACCCCCACTGGAAACCCATGATTTGTGGTCCTTTGATTCCAACATTCGCACAGCGACTTGCCGCAACGGGATGCGAATGTTGGAATCGGACCACTGGCCGGGCGTCAACAAATTCACCGACCGGACCCAAACAGTCGCGGCCGAGATCGAAAGAGCGCGATCGAAAGACCGTCGCCGACTCTTGAGGGACTCGCTGTGTTGCTGCAGCCCGCGGGCTACTTCAACAGCCGAACCAAGGCTCGCCCGGCGGGCGTGTGAAACTCCCACGCCACCAGCGTGCCGTCATGATCTGCGTCGGCGGCTTTGAAACGCTGCTCGACGACGGCTAGGTACTCGTCCTTGGTCAAGGTCTTGTCGTGATCGCCGTCGGCGGCGGCGAATTCCCTGCGGCTCAGGCGGCCGTGCAACTCCTTGAAGGTGAGCGTGCCGTCCTTGTCGGTATCGAGATGATCGAACATGTCGCCGGCGGCCTTCTTCGCCTCGGCGAGGTCGACCGAGCCGTCATCGTCGGTATCGAACCGGCCGACAAGCGTGGACTTCTTGGACCGGGCGAGCGCCGGTGCCGCCGCCAGCATCAGTCCGGTCACGGCCAGTGCGATTGCCTTGCGTCGGGAAATCATGGGGAGAAGCCCTCGCTTGGGGAAGCTCTGCGGGCCATGTAGCGACTCGAATGACGATTCGCCAGAGGTTCGGCCATCGACACGGCGGCCCGATGGTGCCGATTCTTGCGGGTCAGACGCCGTTGCGTTACCACCCGCGCCGTCATCAAATCCCGATGCATCGAGGGCGTCCGATGGCCGACAAGAGCAAAAACACGAACAAGCTCAGGGCCCGCCTGCCGCGCGGGCTCGCCGACCGCGGGCCGGCGGAGATCGCCGCGACGCGCGAAATGATCGAGAAGATCCGCGCGGTCTACGAGCTTTACGGGTTCGAGCCGGTGGAGACGCCCGCGATCGAATACACCGACGCGCTAGGCAAGTTCCTGCCGGACCAGGATCGGCCGAACGAGGGCGTGTTCTCGTTCCAGGACGACGACGAGCAATGGCTGTCGCTGCGCTACGACCTCACCGCGCCGCTGGCGCGCTACGTGGCGGAGAATTTCGACACGCTGCCGAAGCCCTATCGCAGCTACCGCTTCGGCTGGGTGTTTCGTAACGAGAAGCCCGGACCCGGGCGCTTCCGCTCCTTCATGCAGTTCGACGCCGACACCGTCGGCTCCGCCTCGCCCGCCGCCGACGCCGAGATGTGCATGATGGCGGCGGACACGATGGAGGCGCTTGGCATTCCGCGCGGCTCGTATGTGGTCAAGCTTTGGAATCGAAAGTGTCTTGATGGCATTCGAGAGGCCTCAGGAGCGCCCGCTGAGAAAACTCTCACAATATTGCGCTCCGTAGACAAGAAGGACCGCATCGGGCTCGTTGGAGTTCAAGAGTTGCTGGCGAAAGGCCGCAAGGATGAGAGCGGCGACTTTACAAAGGGAGCAGAATTATCCATCTCGGCAAATAACTTCATCACCTACAGCCTAACTCTCCGGTCACTTGACTATAGAAGCGACCAACTATTTTCGCATGAAGCGTTACGTGCCGCGGAAAAGGCATCGAGCGGACGGTTTGAATTCGAAGAATTCCGTGAGAGAATCAAACAAGGATTGAGCGGGAAGCCCATCCCAACAATTTTGGACGACGGCCTGAACGAGCTGAAGCAGATTCAGGAGCTCACGGACAAATCCGGACATCGAGATAAGGTGAGAATTGACGAAACAGTCGTCCGCGGTCTCGAATATTACACTGGAACGGTATTTGAAATTGATTTGACGCTCCCAATTCTGAGCGACGACGGCAAACCCGTGCGGTTCGGCTCCGTCGGTGCGGGCGGGCGTTACGACGGCCTTGTCTCGCGCTTTCGCGGCGAGAGCGTGCCGGCGACGGGATTTTCCATCGGCGTTTCGCGGCTTGCCGCCGCGCTGACGCACCTCGGCAAGCTTGACGCGAAGCCCGCGCCCGGCCCGGTCGTCGTCACCGTGTTCGACAAGGAAAGGCTTGCCGACTACCAGAACATGGTCGGCAAGCTGCGCGCGGCAAACATCCGCGCCGAGCTCTATCTCGGCAACCCGCGCAACCTCGGCAGCCAGCTCAAATACGCCGACAAGCGCAATGCGCCCTGCGTCGTCATCCAGGGTGGCGACGAGAAGGCCAAAGGCGAAGTCACCATCAAGGACCTGATCGTCGGCGCCGAGCTGGCCAAGCTTGAAAAGGGCCGCGAGGAGCATTTGCAGAAGCAGGCTGAGGCACAGCAATCCGTGCCGGAGGAGAAGCTCGTCGAGGCCGTGCGCGAGGTGCTCGCACGGCGCGCGCTAAAGCCGTAGGCGCCGCCGGCTGTGGCGCGCGCCGCTGTCCGCGTGCGGTTCGTTCAAGCCACGACCAAGGATCAGGACCGAGATGTCCCGCATGTTTGTCATCGTCGTCTGCGCGCTGCTTTTTGCCATCGTGGCGGTGCTGGCCGCCATGATCGTGCTGGGCACGAGCGACACCCCGCGTCCGCTCGCATCCCTGGCAAAACCGTTCGAGAGCGTTGATTTCAGCGATCTGCCGCCGGTCGAGCGAATTCCCGCTCCCGACCGCACGCCGATCGCCTTCCGCGCCTGGCACGAGACGCCGCCCGCGCCGGAACTGGCCCCCGTGGTCATCGCCATTCATGGCTCCTCGGCGACCAGCCTGACGCTGCATCCGCTGGCCAGAGCGCTCGCCGCCCAGGGAATTCCGGTCTATGCGCCCGACATTCGCGGCCACGGCGATACCGGCAGCCGCGGCGACATCGACTACGCCGGCGAGATCGACGACGACATCGCCGATTTCACTGCCGCGGTCGCCGCACGTCGTCCGAATGCAAAGCTGGTGCTGCTCGGCTTTTCCTCCGGCGGCGGATTCGCGCTGCACGCCGCCGCCTTGCCGGTCGGGAAGATGTTTGCCCGCGCCGTGCTGCTCGCGCCGATGCTCGGCGTCGATGCGCCCACCGTTAATCCACGACAAGCCTGGGCCAAGCCATTCATCCCGCGCATCATCGCGATCGCGCTGCTAAATCGGATCGGGATTCACGTCTTCGATCATCTATCGGTGCTGGCCTTCGCCATTCCGTCCGATCGGGCCGATTTCCTCACCGGCCGCTATTCCTTCATGCTGATGCGAGCCTTCGGCACCGCCGACTACGTCGCCGATCTGCGCAACGCGGCGCCGGCGATCTCCGTCCTGGTCGGGGGAAAGGACGAGCTGTTCAAGGCCGACAAGTTCGCTCCAACCATCGCAGCGGTGAGACCGGACATTCCGGTGACGATCGTGCCGGGGCTCGGCCACATCGAGATGACCACGAGCCCCGAAGCCGTCCCGGCGATTGCGGCGGCTGTGCGCGGCGCCGATCGGACCAGATGATCCCGATTATCCCGCCGCGGTCGAGGTGGTGCGCAGGGTCGTCGCGGCACGGCCTTGCGCCGCGGTGATCGCCGCAGCGGAGCTCGCCTCGGCGCTATTCCCCGACAGCGAAGCGGATCGCGACGACCAACGCGAGATCGGCGTCGGAAACCTCCGGCGGCGGGGCCGGGAACGGCGCAGCGCGCTTGACCATCGCCAGCGCCGCGGTGTCGAGGACGGGAGAACCGGAACTCTTCGCGACCCGGCTGCTCACGAGTTTGCCGGTGCGATCGATGGTGAAGGCGAGGGTGACCACGCCGGCAGTCCCATGAGCTGCGGCCGGATAACGCTTGAACCGATCAAGCCGCGCGACCAACGCCTGCCGCCAGCGCGTGACCTCGGGCGACGGCGATGATGGCGGCTGGGTTTCCGCAGCGGCCGGCGCCGAAACCGGCGGCGCCTGCCGATCCTGCTGCGCCGAAGCAATAAATGCGGACGACGCAACAAGCGCCGCCGCGGACAGCGTGCTCAGCGCCTCGCACCGGAATTGTGCCGGCATCGACCGAAAGCAGTGAAGTGCGCTGCTCAGCCGCCGCGTCCGTCCCGCATTACCGTTCGTGCTCATCGTCATCCCCGTCGGTTCACGGCGGAAAAGCGTTTCCACCGCGGCGGCACATCAGAGCTTCTTCGAGATGCCGGCGAAGTAGCCGCGGCGCGGCCCGTATTGCGGCGCGAACACACCGATGCCGCTGCCGTCGCGGATGAAGTAGACGGTATCGAAGAGGTTGACGATATCGAAGCGCACCGTCACGGGCTTCGGATCGTTCGGCAGCAGGAATTCGCGCGCGATCCCGATGTTGAACTGAGTATAGGGCGGCACCGTGCCGATATTGGCGTCGCCGTCGCGCAGGCCGCTGCCGTAGATCATGTCGGCGGAAAGCTTGGTGCCGCACCAAGCGCCGTAGGAGAGCCACGATTCCTCGGGCGCGGCCCCACCGCCGAATATCTCGGTGGCGCGCGCCGGCCGGCCGCAGAACTGATAGGCGACGCCGGCCGATGCCGTGACCCACTGCGCGTGGTCCGTATAGACCCAGTGCGTTTGCAGGTATTGAAACTCGGTCAGTCCGCCGAGATCCGGCAGCGGCGTCGAGTTGTCGAACAGGAACTGGTTCGAGACCGGGTCGATCGCTTTCTGCCGCGCGACGGCAAGATTGCCGTAGGCCTGGAAATTCCCGCTTTTGTATTTGGCCGACAGCTCGAGCCCGATGTTCTCAGCTTCGGCGTAATTGAACGCGGTGAGAACGTAGGCCGCGCCGAACTGGCCGTCGTCGATGAGGTTGGTCGCCCGCTTGTAGTAGGCGTCGGCGCCCAGTTGCAGCTCCGGCAGCACCTGCTGCACCACGCCGGCGTCGAAGACGTGCGCGCGCTCCGCCCGCACCGGATCGTCCAGCGGCACGCTCGGCTGTTGCGTCGTCCCTTGCACGAGCGCGAGATTGGTCGGCGCGGCGAGCACCTGCTCCGGCGGAGTGAAGGTGCGGGCGTAGCCTATGTGAACCGTCGTCGTGTCGAACGGCTTCCAGGTGAGGTTGACCCGCGGGCTGAATTGATACTCGCTGATGTACTGCCAGTACTGATCGAAGCGCAGCCCGGCGTTGAGAGTAAGCTCACGCGTCAGCCGCCACTCGTCCTGAACGTAGGCGCCGACCGCGTAGCCGATCTTATCGCTCGCATCGACGACTCCGAATGGCGCGTCGACCGGATTGCCGCTCATGTCCACCGGCAGCAGGATGTTGCTGTTGGTGACGTCGGTCGATTCGGTGCGCAGCAGGAAACCGGCACGCAGCGTGTGCGCGTCGTTGACCTTGTAGGCCATGTCGCCGGTCGCGCCGTTGGCTTCCGACGAGCGGAACACGTCGGAGGCGACGCCGTTGAAGAGAAGGTCGCCGATCGGGTCCGGCGTGAAGTGCACGCTGCTGTAGCGGGTGAAGTAGGACAGTTGCACGTCGGCGCCATTGATCGAGCGCTGCCAGGCGAGCACGCCGAAATAGTTCTGCTCGACCTGGTTTTCGTTTAGCAGCGCCGAGTTGAAGTCGGAGATGCCGAACGCGGTAAACGCGGGCGGCTGGCCGGGATTGTCCGGGATCTGGAACTTTCCGTAGGACGCGCCGGTGATGAGGCTGAAGCGGGTATAGGGGTCGATCACGGTCGAGACGTAGCCGAACCCCCTCTCCTGCTCGGTATGGTCGTGTATGGCGTTCCAGTTCGGCGTCGGATTCTCAAGGCCGATATTGCTTTCCAAGAAACGGCCGGTGAAAAAATACTGGGTCTGGCCGACTTGGCCGCCGTACTCCACGCTGGGCATGAAGGTTCCGCGGCTGCCGCCATAGACGCCGGCGCTGCCGCTGTTGTTGAACGCGTCGTTGCGGGTCTGGATATCGAGCACGCCCGATGTGCGCAGCCCGAACTGGGCCGGCAGCGCCCCCGTGATCAGCGACATGTTGCCGATCAGGGCGGTGTCGAGGAAGGTGCCGAAGCCGCTGACGCCGTCCGGCAGCATGATGCCGTTGATGCGGATCTGCACGTTGGCGTGCTCGTTGCGCACATGGAAATTGCCGCTGGCGGCCGAATCCTGCGAGACGCCGGGCGCCTGCAACACGATCTTCTCGACCGTTGCATTCTCGCCCTGGGGAAGGGCCTCGATCGCCTCGTGGCTGATCGTGGTCGGCGCGGTGCCAATGGGCGCGTAGATAGTGTTGAGGCTCTGGTTGAGCGCGGTGTTGGTGGAAGCTGTCGGATTCGGCGGTGCGGCGGGCGCCGCCGGAGCCGGCGTGGCGCGCACCTGCGTCGGATGCGGGAGCGGCTTCGGCTTCGGTTTTCCGCCTCTGACCACGATTTCGGGAAGCTGGCTCTGCGCGCCGGCTTCGCTGGCGGCAGCGAGCAAGGCCAGCAGCGCCGAGCCGCCGAGCAAATACGCGCGACACACGCGATAAGGACTGCGAACAGACATGACACCCCGCCTTGGTACTGTGCACGGAATGGCCGGATGGCCGGCCCAGTCGGCGGTCGTGCTGCGGCAGGTCGAAATATGAACTGGATGCCGCGTTTCGATCTCGCGGACACTGCCTGGCGCAAGCTCAAGAAAAGCGCGCGGCAATGCCGGAGATCAGCACCGACCGCTGGTCAAACAAGCGGAGGTGCGCGCGACTGGAACGGCGCCCGGCGAGGCGCGACGAAGACAATGGCCACCCGATCGGAGTGCTCGACCGAGCCCGTGACGAAAGGCAGGACGAGTTGCGGCGCCAGCGGCAACGGCGCGTTCCCGGCCAAATGGATTGTGGCGCAGATCGCGCAGTAATCCCTGGTGTCGTTACTGGGCTGATGCGCGGGCGCCGAGGAGTTGCTGCCCGAAACGGCTGCCGTTACCACGGGAACGCCGCGACGGACGCCATCGAGATGGATGTGCCCGAACGACACCGCCATCTGCAGCGCCAGCGCGGCGAGCGCCAGCCATCCGCCCCATCGCCTGTTGGATCGAACCCAACGCATCGGCCGAACCAAGCCCCCGCAACCGCCCTACGAGTCTACGGCAAAATGACCTTCGCACAATGCGATCCCGCTCGGGTGCGGGCCAGACAAAGCAATTGAAGCAACGTGTTGCAGCGCGGCAACAATTATCGTCAGGCGGCAAACGATGGCCACATCGTTGAGGCGCGCACCGAGAACCATGAACCGACCCCCATCCACACCGCAGCCAGTGTAATGTTATAATATAACATACACAAGGGCCTTTGCGCCGATCGGCACTGCCTTCAACGTGCGCGTGGAGCGCAAATGCCAACGGCGGCGCTGGATGCAGGTGCTGTGCCAGGCGAGGGAAGCCGACGCCGCGCGCGTGCACCTAATCGGCGGCGGCAAGCAGGCCGCCGCCGAACTTGTATGCAAGGCCGGCGCGGAAGTCGCTGATTGGTGTTTTGGCCGCGGCTTCGGCAAACCCAGCCGGCGCGTTCACGAAGCCGTCCGTCACGAGATTGGTGTAGCGGTATTCAAGACGCGCAAGGACGTGATCGGTGATGGCGTACTCGGCGCCCGCGCCAGCGGTCCAACCGTTCGCGGAGTTGCCGTTGGTGAAGAACGGAGCGCTTCCGGCCAAGGCGTAAGCGGTGGAGGATTTGCCCCAGGACCAGCCGGCGGTGCCATAGACAAGAAACCGATCCAGCGCCACGCCGAGGCGTCCACGGATGGAGCTTAGATCCTTCACCGTCGTCGAAATCGTGAACGGGCCTCCGGGGAACACGCCAGTTTCTCCGAACGGCGCAAGCTTCTGACTGTCGCCGATGAGGTTGGTCCATTGCCAGTCGCCTTCGACGCCGAGGACCACGCGGCCGAACTGATAATTGCCGCCGACGAAACCGCCGGCCAAAGGCCCGTCGGCGCCGTAGCTGAAAGGCGCGAGCGGCGCTCCGGCCGCGGTAGTGAGGGCGCCTTGCGGCTGCGCCCAGCCGAAGC
>Ga0335081_10013154_pt1 | contig 13385 bp, 14 predicted proteins | sample Lox_Sample_35_FD_206713 | JGI IMG/M metagenome (GOLD analysis project Ga0335081, IMG submission 206713) | Soil microbial communities from Loxahatchee National Wildlife Refuge, Florida, United States - Lox_Sample_3.5 | ecosystem: Environmental > Terrestrial > Soil > Wetlands | place: USA...
ACGATGTCGCAGCCGGCGGAGTAGACGAGCGCGATGGGCGTATCGAGTGGCCCCTCGAAATCGATGCCCTGGATCCGGCTCTTGACGGGAACCAGGCCGAGGATCGGAGTGACACCCCCGTTGATGGTCGTCATGTGCCCACGTACGGTCTCACCGATGAGGCTCACGTCCGTGGTCAGGTTGACGCCCCCACCGCCGGGTCCGGCGGCGCCGAAATCGAACGCCGTGGGCACGCCGACCGTGTTGGTTGCCTTGAGGATGACCGTGCCGCCACGGTCGATGGCGGCCTGCACGTTCTGCATGTCGAGCGGGAACGTGCCGGTGGGATAGACGGTGGCAGTGGCGGCCGCCGTCACCTGCGCGGCCGCACACATGCAAATCGTGACGATGAGGACATGCCTCAACATGCCCGGCAGATGACTGCTCATGCTCTGGAGTCTCCCTGCGCAGGCGGCTCGCGCGCGCGAACCGCGGGCGACGGCGTTGGAATTGTTGTGTTTTACCCGCGCGTAAGAGTCCACCCAGGCTGACACGATGTCAACGAGCACACGCCACCGCCGCGCTTGTTGCGTCGCGGCATCACTCAAAGCGGGGCCGCACTCAACCGAAGTTGATCTTCGCCTCGAGGTTGGCGCGCGAATCGGCGTTGGTGAGCGCCTCTTCCAGTGGCACGCGCCCGGCGCGGTAGAGGTTGAAGAGCGCCAGGTCGAAGCTCTGCACGCCGCGCTCGGAGCTGGCGTTGATGGCCTCCTTGATGCCCACCACGTCGCCCTTCTTCACCAGCGTCTGGATGTGCGGCGTATTGATCATCACCTCGAGCGCCGCGAGCCGCTTGTTGTCCACCCCGATGACCAGGCGCTGCGCCATGATGGCGCGCAGGTACTGCGACAGGTCGAGGAAGATCTGATTGTGCTGCTCGCGCGGGAACATGTTGATGATGCGGTCGAGCGACTCGGCGCAGTTGTTGGCGTGCATCGTGGCCAGCACCAGGTGGCCGGTGCCGGCGAGGTTGATGGCCGCCTCCATGCTCTCGCGGTCGCGGATCTCGCCGATCAGGATCACATCCGGCGCGGCGCGCACCACGCCGCGCAGCGCACGCGCGTAGGACTTCGTGTCGAGCCCCACCTCGCGCTGGTTGACGATCGAGCGCTTGTTGGTGTGCAGGTACTCGAGCGGGTCCTCGATGGTGACGATGTGATCGGATGAGTTCTCGTTGCGGTGATTGATCATCGCCGCGAGCGTGGTGGACTTGCCGGAGCCGGTGGCCCCGACCATGAGGATCAGCCCGCGTTTCAGCAGCACCAGGTCGGAGCACACCTCGGGCAGCCCGAGCGCATCGAGCCGCGGCATGTCGGCGGTGATGTAGCGCATCACCATCGCCGGGTAGCCGCGCTGCATGAAGACGTTGACGCGGAAGCGCCCGAGCCCGGGCTCGGACACCGCGAAGTCGAGCTCGAACTCGCGCGTGAAGTACTCGCGCTGCTCGGGGGACATGATGGCGAAGGCGGTCTGCTTCACCGTCTCGGGGGTGAGCACCTGGCGGTTCACCGGCAGGATCTGACCCTCGATCTTGATCTTGATGGGCGCGTTGGAGGTAAAGAACAGATCCGAGGCCTTCTTCTCCACCATCAGCTTGAAGAGCGGCTTGGTGTTGAGGGTCGGGTGACCGGCGGTAGCGCTGACCGTCGCCAATGCCTCCGCGCCGGTAAGCGCCGCCTGCGTCCCCGTGGTGGTCTCCAGGGACTGTGCTTTGGCTTCTTTGGCCATCAGATGTTGCGTCCGGGCTCTTCCTCGACGACCTGCAGCGCGGCGGCGTCTTCGACGGTCTTCGCCTCGCGTTTGCCCTCGAGCTTGATGCGCAGCCGCAGCTCGTTCTTGGAGTCGGCGTTGCGCAGCGCGTCCTCGTAGGAGATGAAGCCGGTCTCGTACATCTCGAACAGCGCCTGGTCGAAGGTCTTCATGCCGAGGCGCGTGGAGCGCGACATCACGTCCTTGATCTTGGCGACCTCGCCCTTGAAGATCAGGTCCTGGATCAACGGCGAGTTCAGCATGATTTCCATCGCCGCGATGCGCCCCACTCCGGCTTCGCGCGGAATCAGCCGCTGCGACACCATGGCGCGGATGTTGAGCGACAGGTCCATGAGCAGCTGATCGCGCCGCTCGTCGGGGAAGAAGTTGATGATGCGGTCGAGCGCCTGGTTGGCGCTGTTGGCGTGCAGCGTTGCGAGCACCAGGTGGCCTGTCTCGGAGAACTGGATGCCGTACTCCATGGTGTCGCGGTCGCGGATCTCGCCGATCAGGATCACGTCCGGAGCCTGGCGCAGCGTGTTCTTGAGCGCGTTGTGCCAGGACTCGGTGTCGACGCCCACCTCGCGGTGGGTGATGACGCAGCCCTTGTGGGTATGCACGTACTCGACGGGGTCTTCGATGGTGACGATGTGGCCCCGGGTCTTCTCGTTGCGGTAGCCGACCATCGCGGCCAGCGTGGTCGACTTACCCGAGCCGGTGCCGCCGACGATGATGCACAGTCCGCGCTTCGACAGCACCACCTCCTTCAGGATGGGCGGCAGGTCGAGCTCCTCGAAGGTGGGAATCTTGGCGTTGATCAGGCGGATGACGCAGCCGATGGCGCCCTGCTGCACGAAGCTGCTGACGCGAAAGCGCCCGATGCCGGGCGGCGCGATCGCGAAGTTGCACTCCTTGGTGGCGTCGAATTCCTTGGTCTGGCGGTCGTTCATGATGGCGCGCACCAGGGTGGCCGACTGCTCGGCGGTGAGCGCGCGCTCGGACTGCGGCCGGATCTCGCCGTCGATCTTGATGGCCGGCGGGAACCCCGCCGTGATGAACAGGTCCGAGGCCTTCTTCTCGGTAACCCGGCGCAGCAGGTCCTGCATCAGCTTGATGGCTTGATCGCGGTCCATAGATCAGTCCTCCTGCTCCGTCCCCCGAGCCCTACAGCGCATCCTTGTTCTGCGCCTTGTAGCGCGCCTCTTCCTTGCTGACCTGTCCCTTGGTAACGAGCTCGGAGAGGCACTGGTCGAGGGTCTGCATGCCCTGTGCGCCGCCGGTCTGGATCGAGGAGTACATCTGCGCGATCTTGCCCTCGCGGATCAGGTTACGGATCGCCGGCGTGCCGATCATGATCTCGTGGGCCGCGATGCGCCCGCCGCCGTTCTTCTTGAGCAGCGTCTGCGAGATCACGGCGCGCAGCGACTCCGACAGCATCGAGCGCACCATGTCCTTCTCCTCGCCGGGGAACACGTCGACGATGCGGTCGATGGTCTTGGCGGCCGAGCTGGTATGGAGGGTGCCGAAGACCAGGTGGCCGGTTTCGGCGGCGGTGAGCGCCAGGCGGATGGTCTCCAGGTCGCGCATTTCACCGACCAGGATGACGTCGGGATCCTCGCGCAGCGCCGAGCGCAGCGCCTCGCTGAAGCCGAGGGTGTCGCGGTGCACCTCGCGCTGGTTGACCAGGCAGCGCTTCGACTCGTGCACGAACTCGATCGGGTCCTCGATGGTGATGATGTGGTCGGGCCGGTTGTCGTTGCAGTGGTTGACCATGCCGGCGAGCGTCGTGGACTTGCCCGAGCCCGTCGGGCCGGTGACCAGCACCAGACCGCGCGGCAGCATGCACAGGTCGCGGAAGATCTTCGGCGCGTTCAGGTCGTCCAGCGAGAGGATCACCGAGGGAATGTTGCGGAACACCGCGCCCGCGCCGCGGTTCTGGTTGAAGGCGTTGACGCGGAAGCGCGCCAGCTTTGGAATCTCGAACGAGAAGTCGGTCTCGAAGAACTCCTCATAGGCCTTGCGCTGCTTGTCGTTCATGATGTCGTACACCATGGAGTGCACTTCCTTGTGCGACAGCGGCGGCATGTTGATGCGCTTCATATCGCCGTCGACGCGGATCATCGGCGGCACTCCCGAGGACAGATGCAGGTCCGAGGCGTTGTTCTTGACGGCAAACGCCAGGAGTTGCGCGATATCGACGGCCATTGATGCTCCCTGGAACGGTGCCTGCAGCGCGGTGCGAAGCGACAATAAAGGGCGCGCCCGAGCGGCGGCAGTATAACGGAGGGGTCACACCTTCAATATGTTACGGGGTCCGCAGAATTTACCCGAGCGAGTGCGCGCCGTGCAGCAGCGTATGGCGCAGGCGGCGGCCCGGGCCGGCCGGAGTGCGCACTCGGTCACACTCCTTGCCGTGACCAAGGCCCAGCCCCCCGAGGTAGTGCAGGCGGCCGCCGACTGCGGCCTCGAGCACTTCGGCGAGAGTTATCTGCAGGAAGCGCTCGAGAAGCTTGATGCGCTGCGGGAGCGGCAGCTCACCTGGCACTTCGTCGGCCGGATCCAGGCCAACAAGACCCGCCCGCTCGCGGAGCGCTTCGCCTGGGTGCACGCGGTGGATCGCCTCAGGATCGCCGCGCGGCTCTCCGAGCAGCGCCCCGAGGGGGCGGCTCCTCTCAATGTCTGCCTGCAGGTGCATCTCGGGAACGAAGCCAGCAAGGGCGGGGCCGCGCCGGCGGAGCTCGCCGAGCTGGCACGCGCCGTAGGCGCCCTGCCGCGCCTCAGGCTCCGGGGCCTGATGTGCATTCCGCCCGAGGAGACCGAGGCGGCGCGCCAGCATGCCTGGTTCCACCAGCTGCGGCAGCTGTACGCGCAGTTGAATGCCGCCGGCGCCGGGCTCGACACGCTCTCGATGGGAATGAGCGCGGACTTCGAGGCCGCGATCGAGGAAGGCGCGACGATCGTGCGCATCGGCACCGCCCTCTTCGGTCCGCGGGACGGTCGGCTACAATCCCGGCATGTTTGACCAGCCACTCGCGATCCTCGGCGGCGGCCACATGGGCCGCGCGCTCGTCGGCGGGCTGCTGCGCTCCGGAATCCGGCCGGAACGCATCGCGATCGGCGAGACGGCGGAGGCCGCGCGCGTCAGCCTTGCGCACGAGCTCGGCGTAACCGCCACCGCCGACAACGCGCGCGCGGTCGATGGCGCCGCCGTGATCGTGGTGGCGGTCAGGCCCCAGGATACCGGTGCGGTGCTCGAAGGCGTGAGCTCCCTGCTGCGCACGCAGCGTCCGCTCGTGCTGTCGATGGTCGCTGGCGTGCGCATCGCCACGCTCGAGGCGTGGTGCGGCCGGGGCGTGCCGGTGATGCGTGCCATGCCCAACCGGGCGGCGCTGGTCGGCGCCGGAGCCACGGCGCTGTACGCTCCGCCCTCCGTGAGCGCCGCGCAGCGCGCGGCTGCCGAGCACGTTGCGCGCGGGGTCGGGGGGCTCGTGTGGGTGAGCGAGGAGGATCACCTCGACGTCGTGACCGCGCTCTCCGGCAGCGGGCCGGCCTATTTCTTCCTGCTGGCCGAATACATGGCCGAGGCCGCCGAGGGACTCGGGCTCGCACCGCCCGTGGCGCGCATCCTCGCCGCCGCCACGCTGCACGGCGCGGGCGTGCTCGCGCACTCGGGAGTTACCGATCTGGCACGGCTGCGTGCCGAGATCGCCTCCCCGGGGGGCACTACCGAGGCGGCGCTGGCGGCGTTCGCCGCGGCGGACTTCAAGGGCACCGTCGCCCGCGCCGTCGGGGCCGCCGCCCGCCGCAGCCGCGAGCTGGGCGCAGCGGCAGCGCCGCGCACGACTCCCGCTGCATGAGCGCCGTCAACTACATCGTCGAGACGCTGCTGTCGCTGGCGCTGTTCGTGGTACTGGCGCGTCTGCTGCTGCAGCTGACCCGCGCGGACTTCCGCAATCCGCTGGCGCAGGCGGTCGTGCAGCTCACCAACCCGCTGATCGTGCCGCTGCGGCGCGTGCTGCCGCCGATCGGCAAGGTGGACACCGCCTCGGTCGTGGCGGTGATCCTGGTGGCCGGGATCGAGGTCGCAGTCCTCTCGGCTCTGCGCGGCGGGGGACTCCCCGACTGGCTCACCTGGCTCGACGCGATCGGGCTCGAGATCGCGCACACGCTGCTCTGGACCTACTGCTATGCGATCCTCATCTACTGGCTGCTGAGCTTCATCGCCCCCGGCGGCTATTCGCCGCTGCAGTCGGTGCTCACTTCGCTGTGCGAGCCGGTGCTGCGGCCATTCCGGCGCATCATTCCGCCGATCGCGGGCCTCGATTTCTCGCCGCTCTGGGCCACGATCGCCATCCAGGCGCTCCTCATTCTCATCCGCTGAGGCGCGCGTCCGCGCTGACGGAACACACGCTTAGCGCGCACTTCGCACCGGGAGTCGCAGCATCGGGCAAGCGCTTCCCGCACCGCGGCGCTGCCCGCCTGCGGAAAAAACCCTTAGAAAAAAGGCATTTCACGAGCGGCGGCGGAAAAAAACCGCTTGCCAAAGCGCGCGCATGTGCTATTTTCCGCGCCGATTCTCTTCGCGCGACGACAATCGGCGCGCGTGGCAAGCAACCAACAAATCCTCGAGGAGTACCGAACAATGGCGAAAAAGGGTGGCGCACCGACTAAGTCGGAAGTCCTGACACACATCTCCAAAGAAACTGGGCTGTCCCGCAAGCAGGTCGGAAGCGTCTTCGATTCGCTCGGGGGCGTGATCAAGAAGAGCCTGCGCGGCAGCGGCCTGTTCACCCTGCCCGGGCTGCTGAAGATGAAGGTCGTCAAGAAGCCCGCCACCAAGGCGCGCGAGGGCGTCAACCCCTTCACCGGCGAGAAGATGATGTTCAAGGCGAAGCCGGCCAGCAAGAAGGTCCGCTGCCTGCCGCTGAAGAGCCTGAAGGGGATGGTCAACTCCTGAGACCTGAGGGTTCCCCGCGCGCAGCGCGCGGCAAGAAGGCCCGGACGGAAGCAACAGCTCCGCCCGGGCTTTTGCTTTTCAGGGCAGGAAGGCCAGCACCGCCTCGCGCAGTTCGTTGATGCGCCCGTGGAAGAAGTGGCCGGCCTGCGGCAGCACGCGCACCTCGGGTGCCGGCACACCGGCCGCCGGCTCGCGCGCAGCCGCCCAGGCGAGCACCGCCGGCGCCGGCACGACGTCGTCGGCATCGCCCTGGACGATGAGCCACGGACAGGTCGGCTGCGCCGCGCGTGCGCCATCGAAGTCGGCACGCTCGAGCCGGGTGATTCCAGGCGCCACCAGCACGAGACGCTCCGGGCAGGCGAGCGCCGCGATGCGCAGGGCCACCGCGCCGCCGAAGGAGAAGCCCGCCAGCCAGAGCGGCGCCTGCGGCCAGCGCCGCCTGCCGAAGGCGATGATCGCGAGCGCGTCGTCGCTCTCGCCGCGTCCCTCGTCGTAGCTGCCGCCGCTCGCGCCCACGCCGCGGAAATTGAAGCGGACGGCCGGCGCCCCGCGCTGCTCGCAGGCGCGTGCGACCGTGTAGACGACCTTGTTGTCCAGGGTGCCGCCGAAGAGCGAATGCGGATGGCACACGACGGCGAAGGCCGGCACGGTGAGCGGCTCGCCGTGGTCCGTCACCGGGGTCTCGACCAGCGTCTGCAGCGTCCCGGCGGGACCTGCCAGACTCAAGCGCTCGGCGTGCGGGGGCTTCAGCACCACGCGCGCATTGTAAGCGCGCTCGAAGGGACTCAGCTGCCCGGGGCGGCGAGCCGCACCAGCAGGCGGTTCAGGCGCTGCACGAAGTCCGGCGGATTCTCGAGCGCGGCTCCTTCGGCGAGCTGCGCCTGCTCGAGCAGCAGCTGCGCGAGCTCGGCGAACTGCGCGGCATCGGACAGCCCGTCGAGATACCTGACCAGCGGGTGCGTCACGTTCACCTCGAGCAGCGGCTTGCCCTCGGGGACTTTCTGGCCAGCGGCGGTCAGGATGCGCCGCAGCCGGTCGCCGAGGTCGTGCTCGCCGAGCACCAGGAGCGCCGGCGATTCCCTGAGGCGGTCGCTGACCCGTACTTCGGTCACGCGCTCGCCGAGTGAGTCCTTGATGCGCTTCAGCAGCCCCTTGCTCTCCTTGAGCTCGGCGTCGTGACGCGCCTTGTCGGCCTCGCTCGCGAGACCTCCGAGCTCGAGATCGCCGCGGGCGGCGTCCTTGAAACGCTTGCCCTCGAAGGTCTCGAGCTGACCCATCACCCACTCGTCGATGCGCTCGGCGAGCAGCAGCACCTCGAGTCCGCGCTCCTTCAGACGCTCGATGGCGGGATGGGCCCGGGCCGCGGCGAGCGTTTCGCCGATCACGTAGTAAATGCGCTCCTGGCCGGGCTGCATGCGGGCGCGGTAGTCGGCGAGGCTCACCGTCGGGGCGTTATCGGCCTGATGGGTGCTCGCGAAGCGCAGCAACGGCAGCAGCGCGGCCTCGTTGGCCTGGTCCTGGGCGATGCCCTCCTTCAGCACCGCGCCGAACTCCTTCCAGAAGGTGGCGTATTTCTCCGGCTCATCCTTCGCGAGGCGGGCGAGCAGGTCGAGCACGCGCTTGGCGAGCCCCGAGCGGATCGCCTCGACCTCCGGCTCCTGCTGCAGCAGCTCCCGCGAGACGTTCAGCGGCAGGTCGCTCGAGTCGACCACGCCCTTCACGAAGCGCAGATACAGCGGCAGGAACTGCTCGGCGTCGTCCATGATGAACACGCGCCGCACGTACAGCTTGAGCCCGCGGACTGCATCGCGCTGGTAGAGGTCGAAGGGGGCGCGTGCGGGGATATAGAGCAGGCTCGTGTACTCGCGCTTGCCCTCGACCCTGTTGTGGCTCCAGGCGAGCGGGTCGGTGAAGTCGTGGGCGAGGTACTGGTAGAACTGCCGGTACTCCTCGTCCGTTACCTGCGTGCGCGGCAGTGTCCACAGGGCCTTCGCCTGGTTCACCACCTCGTAGTCGAGCGTCGCCTCCCCTTCCTTGGGCATGCGCACCGGGAAGCCGATGTGATCCGAATAGCGGCGGATCAGCGCCCGGAGGCGCAGCGGGTCGGCGAACTCGCGCGCGTCCTCCTTCAGATGCAGCGTCACGCTCGTGCCGCGCGCGGGCAGGGTCACATCCTCGACGGTGAACTCCCCGTCCGCGCTCGATTCCCAGCGCACCCCCGCCTCGGGCGGCGCCCCGGCGCGGCGCGAGCGCACTTCGACGCGATCGGAGACGATGAAGGCCGAATAGAAGCCGACGCCGAACTGGCCGATGAGCTGCGACGCCTTCTGCTCGTCCCCCGGAAGGGTGCGGAAGAACTCGGCGGTTCCCGAGCGGGCGATGGTGCCGAGATTGGCGACCGCCTCCTCGCGGCTCATGCCGATGCCGTTATCGGTGATGGTCACGGTGCCGGCCGCGGGGTCGGCGTCGATGCGGATGCCGAGCTCCGTGTCGCCGGCGAGCAGCGCGCTGTCTGCGATCGCGAGGAAACGCAACCGGTCGCAGGCATCGGAGGCATTGGAGATCAGCTCGCGGAGGAAGATCTCCCGGTGGCTATAGAGGGAGTGGATCATGAGCTTCAGCAGCTCGCGAACCTCCGCCTGGAAGCCGTGGGTCTGCCGGGCCGTCCCCGCACCCGCGCCTGAGTCGTTGCCGCCGGCGCGATTGGCGCCCGCCTGAGGGTTTTCTGTGGCCTGCATGCTCGCCGTCCGCCGCCGTCGAAAATGCGGCTGTTCCGTCGGGCGATCTTGGGAGTCAGCGGGAGATTTTCAAGCTCGGGGTGCGGCGCGCAAACGCGGCGGGCCCCGTCCGTGGGTCCGCAAGGGGCTCAGGCGGCGGGAACGGTGCGGGCTTCAGGCCGAGAGGCGCAGCAGCTGACGGTACAGGCCGTCGAGGAGGGACACCCCGAGAGCCGAAGCGCCGGCAAGGAGAGGCATGCTGCCTTCGAGGAGCTCCGCGGCGGCGCCGGTCGCCACGTGGCGACAGACGGCGGTCAGATCGTCGAGCTCGTCCCAAAGGTGCAGGAAGACTTCCATCGTTGACGGACTCTACGGGGCCGCGGCGCGCGCTGACGTGCGCGCCCTCACAATCGGACGTCGGCTTGCGGCTGCCTGCGGCCGTGCGTAGGCTTGGATGAGACGCGTGTCATTTCGACATGACAGAAGCCAGCCACCATGCAGCGCATCGTCGTCCTGAACCCTAAGGGCGGTTCGGGCAAGACGACCATTGCGACCAACCTGGCGAGCTACTTCGCCACGCGCGGCCATCGGCCGCTTCTCATGGACTTCGATCCTCAGGGCTCCTCGGTTCGCTGGGTGAGGAAGCGCCAGGCGGCGCAGCCGCCGATTCAGGTCATCGCCGCCTTCGAGAAGGACAGCCGCACCACCCGTTCGTTCCAGCTGCGGGTGCCGGACAGCGCGACGCACGTGATCGTGGACACCCCGGCGGCGGTCGAGCCGCGCCAGCTCCCGGACATGACGCGCGACGCTCACAAGATCCTGGTCCCGGTGCTGCCCTCGGACATCGACATCCATACCTGCTCGCGCTGCATCGGCGATCTGCTGCTGGTCGCCAAGATCCGCCGTGAGGAGAACCGCATCGGCGTCATCGCCAACCGCGTGCGGCGCAACACCCTCATGTACCAGTCGCTGATCCGCTTCCTGCATACGCTCGGCATCCCGATCGTCGCCATCATCCGCGACTCGCAGAACTACGTGCGCGCCGCCGAGGCCGGTATCGGCGTGCACGAGATGAAGAGCTACGTCGCGCAGCAGGACCTCGAGCAATGGGGGCCGTTGGTGAGCTGGCTCACGGGAGCGCCCGACAGCACCTTGAGCCCGCGCGGAGCCCCCCCGGAAGCTGCGCAGGATCCCCCGGAGGCGGCGCCGGCCGATGCGGCTGGCGAAGCGCCGCCGCCGCAGCCCTCGGGAGCTGCGCCCGCGGGAAGCGCGCTCGGCGGGCTCGGGGACGGGCTGGTCGAAGTGGACGGGCCGGGGCACCCGGTGGCCGCGGCGCAGGCGGGCTGAGAGCCGCTCAGCAAAGACTACCGGGCGAGTTACTTCTTCGAGGACTTCGGCGTGGCGGGGGCAGCCTTCAGGCCGCTGTCGCTGCCCTGCCAGGAATCGCGCACCTGGTCCGCCCAGCTCTTGTAGTTCGACCAGGTGTAGAGGTTGCGGGTGATCGCCGCCTGCCGCGCGCGGGCGCGCTGCATGCGATCGAGCCAGGTCGCGTAGGCGTCCGCGCCTCCGGTGGGACTCGGGTCGCTCGCTGCCGCGGGCTCGTTGCCCGCGGGGACGTCGTCCCGGGTCCTGTTCGATGAGCTCATGGAAAGCTCCTGATTACTTGCATCGCAGCGTACGGTCTTCAGCTGCGCGAGCGCAGGACCTGGTTCACATACAAACCGCAGCGCGTCGCCGTGCGGACACGGCTATGACACAGCTCTCGTACGCCGACGGAAAAATGTGCGACCGGCAGAGCGTTATGTAACGGCGGCGCCGCTTCAGGCCACCAGCCGGTACACGGGGCGATAAGCGCTGCCGGGCAGACGCATGCGCTTCTGCGCGACGAAGGCGGCGAGCAGCTCATCGAGCAGCCGCATGACGCCCGGATCGCCGGCGAGCTCGTAGGGGCCGAGCCGCTCGATCGCCTTGATGCCGAAGTCCTTGACGTTGCCGGTGACCACTCCTGAGAAGGCGCGCCGCAGGTTCGCGGCCAGCTGATGCACCGGCTGGTCGCGCCTGAGCTCGAGCGCGCGCATCGACTCGTGAGTGACCTCGAAGGGCCGCTGGAACTCGACCGGCACCTGCAGCAGCCAGTTGAAGTTGTAGGAATCGTTGTGTTTGCGGCGGAATTCGCGCACATCCTGCATGGCGCGCACCATGCGGCGCGCGACTTCCGGCGGGTCATCGACTATGACGGTCAGCCGCTCGAGCGCTTGCGGCCCGAGCGTGCCGCCGATGAAGCGGCAGATCTGCTCGAAATAGGCGGCGCTGTCCTTCGGTCCCGTCAGCACGATCGGAAACGGCTGCTGCCGGTTGGCCGGATCGAGCAGGATGCCGGACAGGTACAGCACTTCCTCGGCGGTACCGGCGCCGCCGGGAAACACCACGATGCCATGCGCCAGGCGCACGAAGGCCTCCAGGCGCTTCTCGATGTCCGGCATGATCGCAAGCTGCGTCACGATCGCATTCGGCGGCTCGGCGGCGATGATCCCCGGCTCGGTGATGCCGATGTAGCGCCCGCCCTCGATGCGCTGCTTGGCGTGCCCGATGGTCGCGCCCTTCATCGGCCCCTTCATGGCGCCCGGACCGCAGCCCGTGCAGACGTCGAGGCCGCGCAGGCCGAGCTCATAACCGACGTCCTTGGTGTACTGGTATTCCTCGCGCGTGATCGAGTGGCCGCCCCAGCACACCACCAGGTTGGGACGCACCTTGTGCTCGAGGATGCGTGCGTTGCGCAACACGTGGAACACCGCATTGGTGATCGAGGCGGAGTCGGCGAGGTCGAAACGGCCGCTCTGCACGATCTCGTTGGAGGTGAACACCACGTCGCGCAGCACCGCGAACAGGTGCTCCTTGACGCCGCGGATCATCTGCCCGTCGACGAACGCGGACGCCGGGGCATTGCGCATCTCGAGCTTCACGCCCCAGGCGTGCCGCACGATGCGGATCTCGAACTCGCGGTAGCGGTCGAAGATCTCCTTGGCGTTGTCCGTGCGGGCCCCCGAGTTGAGCACGGCGAGCGCGCAGCGGCGGAACAGCGGATACAGCCCCGCCTGACCGGCATCCAGCAGCTTGTCGATCTCGGCCTGGGAAAGGCTCTCGAGACTGCCGCGCGGACCGACGCGCGCGTCGACGAATTCTGAGAGGTCGCTGGCCACGACTTGAGGGTGGCGATGGTGCGCGAAACGCTCAGGGATCGATATCGATCGGCACGGAATCGGGCACCAGCATCCAGATCTCCACCATATCCGCATTGGACACGGCGATGCAGCCGTCGGTCCAGTCATTATTGGCGTAATAGTCCGGATCGTGCCTCATGAAGTTCGGCTGCCCGTGGATCATGATCGAGCCGCCGGTGTCCCAGTGCCGCGCACGCGCGCGCTTCACGTCCGTCTCGTTCGGGTACGACACCTTGATCGACAGGAAGTAGTCGCTGCGCGGATTGCGCACGTCGAGACGGTAGCTGCCCTCGGGTGTGCGGAAATCGCCCTCGCGCTCCTTCTGCCCGACCGGGGAGAGCCCGAGCGCGACGCGGTAGGAGCGCACGACGTTACCGCCGTGCATCAGGTACAGCCGCCGCTCGGCCTTCTTCACCACGACGCGATCGACCGCCGGAAGCGCCTCGCTGGCGAGCGCCGCCGGCTCGGCAACGGACAGCGAGTCACCGTGTGCGGCGACGCTGACGCCGGCGAGCACCAGGGCCGCGGCCAAGTCTCTGAAATTCATGACGTTCCGAAGTCCACGAACAAGCTTGTGGCGATTATAGCCAGCGTGACGTACTGCGCCATGTACCTGGATCACAGCCTTCAGCCGCTGCCCCCCACGTCCTCGATTCGCGGTATCACGATCTGTGTCCCGGCCCGCAACTCGCTGAAATCGAC
>Ga0335081_10013157_pt1 | contig 13385 bp, 12 predicted proteins | sample Lox_Sample_35_FD_206713 | JGI IMG/M metagenome (GOLD analysis project Ga0335081, IMG submission 206713) | Soil microbial communities from Loxahatchee National Wildlife Refuge, Florida, United States - Lox_Sample_3.5 | ecosystem: Environmental > Terrestrial > Soil > Wetlands | place: USA...
TTTTGGGTTCTCGCCAAGTTGCGCCGTTTCCGCCGCACGACTTTCCGCTTCCAGGAAGAGCAGCGCGCAATTGCGGCGTGGCTGCAGTCGATCGTCCAGGCCGCGCCGCTGTCGACCGAGCTTGCCCTCGCTGTCGCCGAATGCGCGCGCCTTATCAAAGGCTACGGCGACACGCACAAACGGGGCAGCGATAATTACCGCTTGATCGAGCGGGAATTGGTGCGTCCGGCGCTGGCCGGCGCCTTACCGCCGGGCGTCGCGGCGGAAGCGATTGCCAGTGCCCGTACCGCCGCTTTGCTCGATCCCGAAGGCGAGGCCTTGGCGAAGTGCCTTGCCGATGTTCAGGCGCAATCGCGCTACAGAATCGCCGCCGAATAGCCGCCGCCCGCGAATGGACGAGGGAACATCTGCGCGGCGCCATCATTGCCATTGTGCTCGCTATCTTGACTGGCAAAGACAATCTTGACTGGCAAAGACAATCTTGACTGGCAAAGACAATTTTGACTGACAAAGGCATGGCCAAGGCATCTACCCGCAATTCGGCACGGCGCAAATCCACCCGAGGCAGATCCGGCGGTCGAACCGGCCGCCGCTGGTCGGCGCGCGTTACGCGGCAGAGCGATGCGCTTGACCTCGATCGCGGCGTTTTTACGCTCCGCGATCCCAAGAAGATTGCCGCTTCCCTCAAGCGCTCGGCGCAACGCAGCCGGCGGCGCAAATCCGATCCTTACCGCTCGGCGCTGTCGATGCTGACCTTCTACATCAACCGCGCCGGCAAAAACCTCCCGGCCGCCAAGCGCAAGACGCTGGAAAGCGCCAAGCTGGAGCTTCGCAAGCAATTCGGACGCGAATAGCCGTTCATCGGCGTCGGACGGCTATCGCGGTCCGATCGAACATCGCGTGACTGCTCTCAGTGGTTGCCGGCGACCCGACATAGCGGAAGCTCATTTAGGAATTTTACCGGGAATTAACCGAGGAGTTTAATCCTGTTGCCATCCCGGATGGCCTGACAATGCCGCGCTTCGATCTATCCATTCGTACGAAGCTCGCCATTTGGGCGGCCTTCGGCGTGCTTTTGGTCGCCGGAATGCTTGCCGAGCAGCAATTCGGGGATCGCTCCGCGGCGCATTTGCGCCAGCTCGCCGACAATAAGCAGCTCACGGCGATCGAAGCGCTGCGCGCCGCCAAAGATCTCGGCAATATGCGGCTCGAACTGCGCGAGATGCGGCTGGCCCTCTCGCCGCATGAGGTCGACGGCACCCTGGACCGGCTGCGCGCCGCGGCGGCGGCCGCCGCCGAGCATATCAAGGTCGCCATTGCGACGCGGCGGCCGACCGGGAACAGCTGAAAAAGCTCGATGCATTGGCCGGCGATTATGTCGCGGTCAGTGTCAAGCTTGCCGCCGCGGTGCGGGACTATGGCGACACCGTATCGTTGGTCCAACAGGCCGGCCAAATCGGCAATCAAATGAACAACCTGGTCGAGAGCTCGACCGAGGCTCTGATCGATGCGGCCAAGCAGCGCGAGACGCAGGCAAGCGCGGAGCGCGAACATGTCGGCCGCGTCGATCTCGGCATCGGCCTTTTTGTCGTTGCCGCTCTGGCCGGCGCCGCGCTGTTTGGCGTGTTTGCCATTATCGGTCCGATCCGGCGCATCGGCGACGTTCTGCTGGAGATCGCCCACGGCGTTAAAGATGTCGATGTCCCCTATATCGGCCGCGCCGACGAAGTCGGCGATACGGCGCGGGCGGCGCAAACATTCAAGGAAAAGCTGATCCGCATCGAGCAATTGGAGATGGCGGAGAAGGAAACCGCGCGGCAGGTTGCGGAACAGCGTCGTACCGACATCAATCATGTCGCCGGCACGTTCGAGGCGACGGTCGCCAGCGTCGTCCGTTCGGTGTCGTCATCGTCCACGGAACTCGAGGCCGCCGCCGAGGCGCTTGGCGAGATGGCGGCAGCGACTCGCGACCTGTCCGGCAAAGTGCTTTCCGCCTCGACGCAAGCCGCCGAAAGCGTGCAGTCCGTCTCGATGGCCGCCGAGCACCTGATCGTCTCGGTCGGTGAGATCGGACGGCAGGTCCGCGATTCGACCCGGATCGCGCGCGAGGCTGTAGCGCAGGCCGGCAAGACCGACGGCCGGATCGCCGAACTGACGCGCGCCGCGGCGCGCATTACCGACGTGGTCAAGTTGATTACCGACATCGCCGAACAGACCAACCTGCTCGCGCTCAATGCCACGATCGAAGCGGCGCGGGCCGGCGAATCCGGCAAAGGCTTTGCCATCGTGGCGCAGGAGGTCAAGGCGCTTGCCGCGCAAACCGCGAAAGCCACCGGCGACATCGGCATGCAGATCGCGGGCGTGCAAGCGGCGACCCAGGATTCCGTTCTCAGCATCAAGGAAATCGGCGACACCATCGGCCGCATCGCCGAGATCGCGGCCGTCATTACCGCCGCGGTCGAGGTTCAGGAAGCGACCACGCGCAAAATCGCCAAAAATGTGCAAGAGGCCACCGGCAGCGCCGCGCATGTCGCGGCCAACATTGCCGAGGTCAATGACCGCGCCGGCGGCATCACTTCGGCTTCGACGCAAATTCTCGCCTCGGCGAAATCGCTGTCGCAGGAGGGCAGCCGTCTGTCCACCGAGATGGAAAAACTCATGGCCGCCGTCTGCGCGGCGTGAATGCGGTCAGCTGGCTGCGCCGCTTCCGGCAGGGCAGAAGAACGTCCCTTCGACCTCGACGATATCATCCTGATTGAGGCGGCTGACCTCGACGATGGTGCGCGGTGGGTGCCGGCTGCCGGCCCACAGATCGTCCTGAATCTTATTCACGATCGGACGGTGACGATTCATGTCGGTGACATACACCACAAGCCTCACGGCATCGCCTAGCGTGCCGCCGGCTGCTTCCACGATCGTCTTCATGTTCAGAAAGGCCTGCCGAATGCGGGCTTCGGTGCCGACCGCCAATGTGTTGGTGGCCGGATCGATGCCGCGCATGCCCGCCACGAACACGAAATCGCCGGCGCGGACGCCGAGGCTCCAGGGGCCGGTCGGCGTGATCGCGCCGGCGGGGCTAAGACTATCGATTTTGACGGGCGACATATCTCATGCTTTGCAATCTCGGGCGGCGGCCCATGGTGGCCCGGCGGCGGCCCATGGTGGCCCGGCGGCGGCTCATGCCGTCGTTACCGCCCTTGCCGCGCGCCATCCTGCTTCGTTATCTTAGCCCGGTTTGCGGGCGTAGTTCAGTGGTAGAACATCAGCTTCCCAAGCTGAGTGTCGTGGGTTCGATTCCCATCGCCCGCTCCATCGCTCAAAATGCCAAGCGCAAAATCAGCTTTCGGCCTATTGGGCGCCGCCGGGGGGCGGCATCTGGGCGCGGGATTTCGGGTTCATTTCTGGATTAGAGTCCGATCGCGGCCCTGATCGGCCGTCGGCACGCCGTGCAGTTCGACCGAAAGCCGTCTGCCATAGGGCGTGCGTCGCGGGGAAGGATGCTGGAACAATCGGCTGCCGTTGAAATCGCCAAACACACGCTGCTGTCGGGCGGTCTTATTCTCGCCGTCGGCACCCTGACCGGGCTGTTGGCGCAGAAGCTGAGGATTCCCGACGTTCCGGTATTTTTGCTGGCCGGAATGCTGATCGGCCCGCAGGCTCTGGGGCTGGTCGACATCAGGGCCGACTCCGCGCTGTATCAGATCCTTCTGTTGTTCGGCGCGAGCTACATCCTTTTCGACGGCGGCGCGTCGCTGCGCGTCCATGTGATGAAGCAGGTCTGGATCACCATCGTCGTAATCGCCACCGTAGGCGTGCTGATCACCGCCGCAATCACGACCACGGCGGCTCATCTGATTCTCGGCGCGCCGTGGATCGTCGCGGCGTTGTTGGGCGCGGTATTGGCCTCGACCGATCCGGCGACACTGGTGCCGATCTTTCGGCAGATCCGCATCCGAGACCGCGTCGCGCAGATGGTGATGAGCGAATCGGCCTTCAATGACGCCACCGGAGCGATCATTACGTTTGGCGTTCTGGCAGTGGCGATGGGCACTACCGAATTCTCACTGACGGGATCGCTGTTCGGCCTGCTGCAGGAAGCCGTCGTCGGCATCGTCGCGGGCGCGGCGCTTGGCTATCTGGCGGCCCTGCTGATCGCCCACGAGCGGTGGGGATTCCTCATGGAATATGCGCCGGTGGTGACGATCATGGCGGTGATTGGCGCCTATTTCGCCGCCGACGGTCTTCGCGCGAGCGGGTTCATGGCGGTGTTCGTGTTCGGCATCATGCTCGGCAACAAGGACGCGCTGGGATTCAAGATGGCCGAAGACGAGGCTTTTAAATTCAATCAATATGTGGAGACCACCGCGTTCATCATGCGGCTGTCCATATTCATTCTTCTCGGCAGTCAGGTCGACTTCGGTCTGATGAACCGGCACCTCTGGGATGGCATCCTGGTCGTTGCCATTTTCATGTTCGTGGCTCGCCCGGTGACCGTCTTCGTTTGCGCGCTGCCGGACCGGCGGGCGCGCTGGAGTCTCAACGAGATGTTGTTCATGTGCTGGACCCGGGAGACCGGCGTCATCCCGGCCGCGCTGGCCGGCATCCTGCTCGGGGTCAAGGCGCCCGGAGCGCAGATCATCACCTCGGTGACCTTTATCGCTATTCTCACGACCATCCTGGTGCAGGCGCCGACAACACGATGGTTGGGAGGCAGACTTGGCCTGCTGGAAGAAGAGGGTTAAGGCCGAGGCCTTGCCTCGCTGACGCCCGAGAACGGCGCGTTTGCCGGTTGTGCGGGCCGGCGGCTTGGCCGTCTGCGGCGCCCTGTCCCGTCGAATACACTTCCCTGACGGGAGGCAACCTCTTATGATTGTTTGCATATCCAATCCGGTGGCGCCGCGGAATCCTCGTCGGCGTCAGCCGATAACGCTTTGAGGGGAGGACTGTCCATGAAGCGTCGTGAATTCCTGAAGGTCGCCGGTGTCGGCGCTGCGACCACGGCAATCGCCAAACCCGCCATCGCCCAGTCGATGCCGGAGCTGAAGTGGCGCATGACCGCGAGCTGGCCGAAGTCGCTCGACACGCTGTTCGGAGCCTGCGTCACCGTCGCCAAATACGTCTCTGACGCGACCGACGGCAAATTCCAGATCCAGACCTTCGCCGGCGGCGAGATCGTTCCCCCGCTGCAGGCGCTCGACGCGGTTCAGAACGGCACCGTCGAAATGGGTCACACCGCGATGTACTATTACATCGGCAAGGATCCGACCTGGGCGCTGTTCTGCTCGAGCCCGTTCAACCTCAATTCCCGCCAGCAGAACGCCTGGTTCTATGACGGCGACGGCCAGAAGCAGATCGACGACTTCGGCGCGACCTACAATGTGAAATGCCTGCTTGCCGGCAACACCGGCACGCAGATGGGCGGCTGGTTCCGCAAAGAGATCAACGCGGTCGACGATATCAAGGGCCTCAAATTCCGCATCGGCGGCTGGGCCGGCAAGACGATCGCCAAGCTCGGCGGCGTGCCGCAGCTGATCGGCGGCGCCGACATCTATCCCGCGCTGGAGAAGGGCGTCATCGACGCCGCCGAATGGGTCGGCCCCTATGACGACGAAAAGCTCGGCTTCTACAAGGTCGCCAAATATTACTATTATCCGGGCTGGTGGGAGGGCGGCACCACCAACCATATGCTGATCAATCTCGCCAAGTGGAACGCGTTGCCGAAGAGCTATCAGGCGGTTCTCGAGGCTGCCTGCGGCTTCGCCAACGTCCAGGAGCAGGCGCGCTACGACGCGCGCAACCCGCAAGCTTTGAAGCGGCTGCTGGCCAACGGCGTGCAACTGCGCGCCTTCAGCCAGCCGATCATGGAAGCCTGCTACAAGGCGGCGAAAGAGGTCGACTCCGAAGAATCGGCGAAGAACCCGAATTACAAGAAGGTGCTGGCGTCGATCGCCCCGTTCCTCAAGGATGAGTTCATGTGGTGGCAGGTTGCCGAATACAGCTATGAAAATTTCATGATCCGTCACAACAACGCCTGATCCGGCGCGATCCGGCGAAAACCCCGGAGCCTGCGGCTCCGGGGTTTTTTAGTGTGTGCGCTTGGCTTGCCGCATTATGGCTTCGGCGTCCCGAAGTCGGGCGGCGGCAGCGGCGGCGGCAGCTGGATTTGGATGTTCTGTATGTCGATCTTCGTTCCGGTTCCCTTGTAATGCATCACCATAGCGGGGAACAGGATGACCAGTATCACCATGACGAGCTGGATGCCGACGAACGGCATTGCGCCCCAGTAGATCTGTCCGGTGGTCACGCCCGGGGTCAATTTGCCGGTCACCTTGTCGACGAAGCTTTCGCGCGGCGCCACCGAGCGCAGATAGAACAAGGCAAAGCCGAACGGCGGGTGCATGAAGGACGTCTGCATGTTGACGCCGAGAATGACGCCGAACCAGATCAAATCGATGCCGAGATGTTCGGCTGCCGGGCCCAGCAGCGGAATGACGATGAAAGCGAGCTCGAAAAAATCGAGAAAGAATGCCAGCACGAAGACGAAGGCATTGACAAAGATCAGAAATCCGAGCTGGCCGCCGGGCAGCGAGGTCAGCATGTTCTCGACCCAGATGTGCCCGCTCACGCCGTAGAAGGTCAGCGAAAACACGCGGGCGCCGATCAGGATGAAGACGACGAAAGCCGAAAGCTTCGCCGTCGATTCGGTGGCTTGGCGCACCAGAGTCCAGGTCAGCCGGCGCTTGGCTGCGCCGAGAATGAGCGCGCCGGTCGCGCCCATGGCGCCGCCCTCGGTCGGCGTGGCGACGCCGATGAAGATCGTGCCGAGCACCAGAAATATCAGAAACAACGGCGGCACCATCACAAAGGTGGTCTGCTGCGCCACGTGTGACAGAAAGCGCAATCCGGTCAGACGATCGAGCGCCCAGTTGACCACCGCCACCGCGAACGCGAACAGAATGCCGTAGAACATCGTCAGAACGACGAAGTCGGCGCCGTGGGCTTGCGAGCCGCTCATCATAAAGACGCCGAACACCGCGCTGGCGAGCGCGAGGGCGAATAGCGATAGCAGTCCGCGCTCGTCGCTGCCGCCGATAAAGAGGCGAACGAAACTGGCCCCTGCCAGCAGCAGCGCGACGATCAAGGCCGCGTTCAAGAGCGTGATGAAAAAATCGCCCGGCGCGCCGAAGATGCCGGCCGACAGCAGCGAGGGCATCATTTGATAGTCGGCGTGAGCGGCCCACGCGATCGCCGCGACGCAGCACCCGATCAGCGGAGCGGCATTGAAGCGCGTGAGCAGGAGCCGGGCCCGCGGCTCGCTTTCGCGAAATCCGACCGCTTCCTTGGGCAGCCCCGGCGTTGCCTTCGGGAACAGGATCGAGACGGCCGCGGTATAGAGCGCGTAAATCCCGGCCAGCACCAGGCCGGGAATGAAGGCGCCCTCGTACATGTCGCCGACCGAGCGGCCGAGCTGGTCCGCCATCACGATGAGCACGAGCGACGGCGGAATGATCTGAGCCAGCGTCCCGGAAGCCGCGATGACGCCGCTGGCGAACCGACGGTCGTAGCCGTAGCGCAGCATGATCGGCAGCGAGATCAGCCCCATCGAGATCACCGAGGCAGCAACCACGCCGGTGGTGGCGGCAAGGAGCGCACCGACGAAAATCACCGCGTAGGCGAGCCCGCCGCGCACGGTGCCGAACAATTGCCCGATCGTGTCGAGCAGATCTTCCGCCATGCCGGAGCGCTCGAGCACCAGCCCCATGAAAGTGAAGAACGGAATGGCCAGCAAGGTATCGTTGCTCATCACGCCATAGACGCGGTCCGGCAGCGCCTGCAGAAAGTCGGGTTGGAACTGGCCAAGCTCGATGCCGATGAGCGCGAAGATCAGGCCGACCGCGCCGAGCGAGAAGGCGGCCGGATAGCCGAGCAGCAAAAAGATCACCAGCGCTCCGAACATGATCGGAGCCATGTTGGCGACAAAAAACGCTTCCATGCCGAGCCCCAGTTGCCAGCGGTTTTTCGATCCCAATGCCTTGCTCGGCGTCGAAGCGGAGCGCGAATATCGGAACCCGACCGCTAGTGCTTTTCCATGGTGCCGATCAGTTCTTCCGCTTCGCTTTCCAATGAGGACTTTTGGCCGGCGTGCGGATCTGAAATCAGCCCCCGCATCACGGCGACGCGCTTGACGAGTTCGGAAAGCGCTTGAAAGAACAGCAGGGCAAACGCGAGCGCGATGAGACCCTTCGACGGCCATTGCGGCAGGCCGCCGGCGTTCAACGATTGCTCGTTCTGCTCATAGGAGCTGAGGAAGAACGGTACGCCGGTCACGATCATGACGATCGTGAGCGGCAGCAGGAAGAATGCGTGCCCAATCACGTCGATGGCGTCGCGCAGGCGCTGCGGCAGGAGGTTGTTCACGATGTCGATGCGAATGTGCTCGTTGGCAAGCAGCGTCCACGGCGAGCAGAGCAGAAACACGATGCTGAACAGCACCCATTGCAGTTCAAGCCAGGCATTCGACGAGGTGTCGAACACCTTCCGCACCGTGGCATTGATAGCCGATACCAGGACCGCGGCGACGATGAGCCAGGCCAGGCTCTTGCCGATCCAGGTGTTGATTGCGTCGATGACGCCGCACAATCGCAAAAGCGCGCGCAACGTGTTCTCCCCAGTCCGCTCGCGCCCGTGGCGCCCCCATTCGGTTTCTGAGCGGTTTGTCAGCGCATTAGCAGGAAGAGTAAGTCCGAGGTCAAGCCGAAAGGCCGTTGGCCGGGGGGTCAGGGCTGGGGCGCGGCCGGCCACATCTTCCGGGTTGTTCCGTGCTCTACACCGTGGTCGCGAACCTGGTCTTGCCCCTCATGCTGGCGCCCTTGTTCAACGCCGTGGGCGCCGTGGGCGCTATGGGCGCCGTGGGCGCGAGCGGCGCCGAGCGGGCCGGCGCAACCGTACCGAGCGACCTTCGCTCTTGAACCGGATCGTTGCCGACGACACGCAGGTCGTGGCACATTAACGCCAGACGTGCGGGCGGCACCGCGCAGCGAGAAACATTGCAGGGAGTGTGAAATGGCTTGGGCTAAGGTAACGGACATCGCCTATGGGCGGCTGCGGTCCCCCGACCTTGATGTCGCGGAGGAGTTCCTGACGCGGTTCGGCATGCACCGGGCCGAGCGCACCGCCACCGCGCTATACATGCGCGGCACCGATCCCAGTCACCACATCCATGTCACCGAGAAGGGCGATCCGAAATTCGTCGGCATTGCCTATCACGTCGACAGCGAAGACGACTTGAAGCGGTTGGCCAAGGCACCCGGCGCCTCGGGCGTCGAAAACATCGACGAGCCCGGCGGCGGCAAGCGCGTGCGGCTGACTGAACCGAACGGCTATCAGATCGAAGTGGTCGCCGATATCGCACCGGTGAGGGAAATTCCCGTCAAGCGGCAAAAGCTCAATACCGGCGAACAGCCGACGGCGCGTGCCGGCGAATTGATGCGGCTGCCCAAGGGGCCGGCGCACGTCAAGCGCATCGGCCATGGCGTGCTGATGACGCCCCGGTTCACCGAAACGGTCGCCTGGTTTCGTGAAATGCTTGGCATGGTCTGCTCCGACGATGTCTATGCCGAGGACAAGAACAACCTGATCGGCTCGTTCAACCGCTGCGACCGCGGCGACACCTATGTCGATCACCACGTCTTTTTCTGCTTACGCCATGACAAGACCGGACTTAACCACTTCTCCTTCGAAGTGCCCGACATCGACGACGTATGCATGGGCCACGATTATCTGAAGGGCTTCGGCACCTACGAGCACATGTGGGGCATCGGTCGCCATGTCCTCGGCAGCCAGGTCTACGATTACTGGGCCGATCCCTGGGGGCGCGTCCACGAGCATTGGGCCGACAGCGATCGCCTCAACCTCGCCAACGGTTCGCATCTTATTGCGGCCGACGAAGCGCTGCGGTCGCAATGGGGCGAACGGCCGCCGGAAAAATTCATCAATCACGCCAGCCCGTAACGATGCCGGCGTGCGTGCCGCGGCGCTTTGGCGCCGCGGCCGCCGCTGTCGCGCGCCGCGAAGGCGTCCTTATAATTTCGTCACGCGCACATGCAGGAGCGCCGAGCGCCCGCTGCGGACTTCCTTGACGCAGCGCGCCAGGGCGCTTGCAACTTCTGCCGGATCGCTGATCTCCTCGGCGTGGGCGCCGAACGCTTCGCCGATTTTGGCGAAGTGGACGTCGGGGGCAAGTTCCGCCTCGAAGCTGTTAATGGCCTGGGCTTCGCCCTCCGGGAACACCCGCAACGTCGATTGCTTCACGGCGTTCCATCCGGTGTTGTCCATCACGATGGAAAGGATCGGCAGCTTGTATTGCTGCGATACCGCAAAGACCGACGGCGGATTGCCGAAATAAAAGCTGCCATCGCCGCAGATTTGCACCGTCAGCCGGTCGGGTGCGGCGAGCTTGGCGCCGAGCGCCGCGGCGCCGGACCAACCGAGGCCGCCGCCGCCGGCGCGCACCGTGGTGTTGGGGACGCGGCGCGGGATCTGCATCAGCACTGCGGCGGCATTGGTGACGGCTTCGTTGAAGATCATGTCTTCGTCGTCGAGAAGCTTGCCCAGCTCCGCCATCAGATAATGCGGATTGATGGCGCCGGGCCGGCCCTTGTCCGCCGCGAGCTTGGCGGCGCGCGCAATGCGCTCGTCCCGCGCCGCCTTGATGCGAGCCAAACGGGCCGCCGCCGCTTCCTTGAATTTCGGCGTCGCCTTTGCCTTCAGTTCCGCCAGCAGCTGATCGAGGATGTGGCCGCTGTCGCCCTGCATGCGGATATTGCCGGGGAACGTCCACATCGGCGAGCCGGGCTTGAGAATATCGATGTCGATATGCGCCCAGAACGTTTTTTCGTTGGCGTGCACCGCGCTGGGGAACCATGGAACGTCGACGTCCACCAAGAGCCCCACATCGGCCTCGGGAATGGCCTTGTCCGGCGAGAAACCCACGAAACAGGGGCTTTCATGGGAAATATTGTTGGTCATATTCGCCTCGTAGACGGCGATGCCGGCAAATTGCGCCAGCGCATCGATCGCGCGTGACGCGTGCGCGTGACGTCCGGCATAGCCGGTGATCAGGATCGGATTTTGCGCGGACAACAGCTTGTCGGCCAGGGTGGCGACCAGCTTCGGATCGGCGCTGCCACCCGACGTGGCGGCGAATTGATCGCCGGAATAGCGCCGGATCTCGTCCGCGCGCCAATGCTGGGTGAGGGTCTCGCGCTGCATCATCAGATAAACCGGTCCGCGCGGCTCGCTTTGCATGACCGACGAGGCGCGGCGCAACGCCTCCTTGACGACGACGCCCGACGGCAGCGTCCACTCCCATTTCAGGTAGGGACGCACCAGACTCGCCTGATCGAAAGGCTCCTGCACGAAATGGACATAGGTATCGCGTGAGCCGACGAGCTCGTCGTTCGCCGTATAGGGCGCCTTGCCGGCCATCAACAGCACCGGCAACCGGCTGCGGAACAGATTATGCATGCCGTTCGCCGTATTGGCGGTCCCGACGTCGACATGAACCAGCACGCCCTGGCCGCGCCCGGTCACCAGCGCATAACCGGCCGCCATATGCGCGGCGGTGTTCTCGTGCGGGCAACGCACCACGCTCGGCATAACTTCGCCGCGTTTGCGCCGGTGCGCCATCTCGTCGATGATCGGAGCGTGATCGGTTCCAAAGTTGCAGAACAAATATTCGATGCCGATCTCGCTTAACCCTTCCAGCAGATAATAGGCGGTAGCGAAATCGGGAACATTCGACTGTTGATCTGCCTTGCGTGCGACTGGCGTATCCATGTTTAAGCACTCTTCTCGTGGTTTTTTGCCGGAAGCTTGAACGTTTCCATTCGTTTCGGTGGCGTCCCGACAACGGTATAGCATCCCTTTGCCCGGCCGTAATGGTCGGCGAGGATCGTTTCGCCGTCAAAAGCGGGCAGCCCCCGAACTCTTGCCACAATGCCGGGTGATACCGGCAGCGGTTGAGCGGGGAGAGGGTATCTCATGAAATGGCAGGCGGTTTTCGCCGGCGCCTTGGCGTCGGTCCTGGTTGCTTCTGCGGCATGCGCGGACGTTCGTATCGTCAGCGATCCGGGAGGCGAAGTTTCCTCCTATATCCAAAAGTTCCGGCAAATGCGGGCTTCCGGCCAGCATGTGGTCATCGACGGCCCATGCTTGTCGGCCTGCACTTTATTGACCGGCATTATCCCCCGGAATCGCATCTGCGTCACCGGCCGTGCCGTGCTGGGGTTCCATGCCGCTTCCTACTACGACGACGCCTCGCGCAGCCTGGTGCCGACCCGGCGCGGCAGCCAGCTGGTCATGCGCTTCTACCCGCCGGTCATCCGGTCGTGGATCAATCGACATGGCGGGCTCACCCCGCAGCTCATTACGCTGCGCGGACGCGAACTGTCGGCCCTCTATCCGACCTGCCAATAGGCCGGCTGAGGCATCGCGCGGCTCGTGACGGCATTGTCGGCAGAGTCGTTCCGGCCTATCTAGGTTGCGGGAACTTTAGCCATGCCCGACATTCTCGCCCGTCCGCATCTCTCCGTGCCGTTGATGGTAACCGGCGCCGTCGTTGCGGCGGCGCTGGCCGGTACGATCCTGTTGTGGGCGCACTACGGGACGACGGTCTTCTTTGAGACCATCCGGGTCGGATTCTCGGCGTGCTTCGGCTAAGCCGGTGAAAGCGATGGGGAAACAGCGCGCCCAAGGCTCGCGCCTTCTTCTGTTGCTTGCCGCTTTTCTCTGCGGACTGTTCGTGATTTTCGGCGCCATTTTGCTGGTCACCGGAAACATATTGTCGCCGATTGGGCAGGCGGTTGCCGCCATCGGCGGACCGCTCGATCTTGAAGATCAGAACGGCAGGCCTTTCACGGACGCGCAGACGAGGGGACGTCCTTTTCTGGTGTTTTTCGGCTACACGCATTGTCCCGATATTTGCCCGACCACTTTGTTCGATATGTCGCAAATGATGAAGGCGCTCGGCCCAGATGCCGACCGGGCCGGCATCTTGTTCATCACCGTCGATCCGGAGCGCGACACTCCCCACGTGCTTAGGGATTATATGTCGAATTTCGATCCGCATCTGCGTGGGCTGACCGGCAATCAGGCGCAGATCAACGCCGTCATCAAGGAATATCGGGTCTACGCCAAAAAGGTTCCGTTAGAGAACGGCGACTACTCCATGGATCATACCGCCATGGTCTATCTGATGGACAAGGACGGCCATTTTGTCGCGCCGTTCAACATGAAGCGTACGCCGCAGGCGGAGGCCGCCGATTTGCGCCGTTATATGTAGGATTTGCTCGCGGCGCCGGGGGGTTTGAGCCTCTAGCCTTCGA
>Ga0335081_10013158_pt1 | contig 13384 bp, 9 predicted proteins | sample Lox_Sample_35_FD_206713 | JGI IMG/M metagenome (GOLD analysis project Ga0335081, IMG submission 206713) | Soil microbial communities from Loxahatchee National Wildlife Refuge, Florida, United States - Lox_Sample_3.5 | ecosystem: Environmental > Terrestrial > Soil > Wetlands | place: USA: Florida...
CGAAGCTTATCGAGATCACCGGTAAATGACTGAACGGTTTCCGGCTCATCGTCTATGGTCATCAGAAAGGCTTGATCCTTCTCCCGCCGGATCACGTTATAAAGGAAATCGATGGCCGCCTGCTGTTCGAACTGAAGCCTGTCGCGAATGCTGTTGGAAGTATCGAGCAGCAGGCCCACGCGCAGAGGCAAATCGGTCTGCCGGTTAAAAAAACGAATCGCCTGTTCGACGTTGTCGTCAAAGACCCGAAAATTCTCCTTATTCAAGTCGGCCACGATCTTGTTCTGCCGGTTGAGAACCGTAAACAAGATATCCACGAGGCTGACGTTCTGGCGAATGGGGGGCGTTCCAGTGGATTCGGGCGCGGCGGGCGGCGGAGGGGGAGGTTGCGGCGGCTGTTGCGGCTGCTGCGCGGACAGTCCTATGGAAAACACTACGACCGCGGCAAGAACTGCGAGGGTGACCGGAACGCGCACTACCGGAATTATAGGTAGCCGCGCAAAGCCGCGTCAACCCTGCGCGGTTCGACATCGAACGCTTTCGCAAGCTCATTCAGGTAGTCGAACAATTCGGGAGCGAGCGGAGCCCGGAGGTCAATCCTTGCGCCGGTTCGCGGATGCGCGAAACCCAGCCGGGCGGCGTGCAGGAAGACGCGCCCCAAAGGCCTAAGAAGCCGCCCTCCGGCGCGGACCTGTGCGGGGGCGCCATAGAGAGTATCGCCAACGAGCGGATGGCCAGCGGCGGCGAGGTGGGCTCGAATCTGGTGGGTGCGCCCTGTGCGCGGCTCGGCTTCAATCAATGTGAAATTTCCCATGCGCAGCAGGGCTCGCCAATTGGTCTGGGCAGCGCGGCCAGAGGCGAGGCGCGCGGTCATGCGCGTGCGGCGCTGGGGATCGCGGGAAATGGGACGATCGATCTTTCCCGCGTCCCGCGCCAGGCGGCCGTGTACCAGGGCAATGTATGTCTTGCTTACGGCGCGAGAGCGGAACTGCTCGCCAAGAATACGGTGAGCGGCGTCATTGCGCGCGATGAGGATCGCTCCGGAGGTGCCCCGGTCGAGGCGATGGACAATTCCGGGGCGAAGATTCCCACCGACCGTGGAGAGGGCGCCGAAGTGATGGAGGAGCGCGTTTACGAGGGTGCCGCGGCGGGCTCCGGCTCCGGCGTGAACGACCATGCCCGCGGGCTTATTCACGACGGCGACATCTTCGTCCTCGTAAAGAACGTCGAGGGGGATCTCTTCCGGAGCGGCGCGCAAGGGAGGGCGCGGGAGGACTTCTATGTCGATCACATCTCCGGACATTACGCGCTGTGCCGGCCGCACGAGGCGGCCGCCGAGGCGAACGCGGCCTTCGTCGATCAGCTCCTGAATGCGAGTGCGGCTGAGGTTGGGCAGACGCGAGGAGAGATAGAGGTCGAGGCGGCGGCCGGCATCTTCCGCCGAAGCGATAAAGTGGCGCAGAACAATTTGCTGTCCGCGGCTATCTGCTGCTGAGCTAGGCGTGGGCTCTACTGGCATCCTTCTCGCCACTTATTAATTCCAGAATGACCAAGACAGCTCCGACGGTGATGGCCGAATCGGCGACATTGAAGGCAGGCCAGCGAAAATTGCCGGCGTACAACTCCAAAAAATCCGTGACACCGCCGTAAAGCAGGCGGTCCAGGAGATTTCCAGCCGCGCCGCCCGCGATCAATGCGATACCCGCCTGGCTTTCCGCCCGTCCGGCGCGCCCCGCCGTAAGGAGCCATACGAGCAGCAAAATGATGACGGTGGATGTAGTGACCAGGACAAAGGAGACCCACTTGAGAGCGGATTCGGAGAAAAGGCCGAAGGCGATGCCCGTATTCACGCTGTGAACCAGGTCGGCGAAATGGGGAATCAACGTCCGCCGATAGCCCTGCGAAGTGAGTTGTTCGACGGCATATTTTGTGGCGCGGTCGGCTGCGACTACCGCGAAAGTGAGCCAGAGCCAGCGCGCGCTCCGTGCGGCCATCAGGAGTTCGCGCCCGCGATGCCCGAGTCGCCTTCAATTTCCCGCAAAGCCGCCACACAGCGCTCGCAGACCGTCGGATAGTCGGCAAACTCGCCGACGCGCAGCGAATAGTTCCAGCAGCGCTCGCACTTCTTGCCCAGCGCGCGGCGCACGGTCACGCCCAGGCCGGGCAGCGCATCCGATGGGGCGCCCGCCGGAGAATTTCCGTTTGCGAGTTCCACTTGAGAGACGATAAACAAGGTGGGCAGCCAATCCGCGTAATCGCGAAGCAGCGGCTCGAGAGCGCTATCTGCCGAGAGTTCCACGCGCGCCTCGAGCCCGCTATTGATCTGCTTGGCGTTGCGCGCCTGTTCCAGTGACTTCAGGACGGCGGCGCGTACTTCGAGCAAGTGCCCCCAGCGAGCTTCCAGCGCTTCGTCGGGGAAGCTGCAAAATTTGCCCGCGTGCGGGAACCGAGTGAGATGAATGTCGGACGGCGCGCCCGCTTCTCGCGGCAAATATTGCCAGATCTCATCGGCGGTAAACGCGAGAATGGGCGCCAGCAGTCGCGCCAGCGTACTGGCAATGCGATAGATTGCGGTTTGGGCCGAACGGCGCGGGCAGCCCTTGGGAGCAAAAGTGTAGAGGCGGTCCTTGAGGATATCGAAATAGAACGCGCTGAGATCGACCACGCAAAAGTCGTACACGGCGTGATAGACGCGGTGAAAATCGAAGTTCTCGTAAAACTCCATACAATTCGCCAGAAGGCGGCTGGTCCTGCCGAGCATCCAGCGGTCGATCTCCACGAGCGAACTTTCCTCTACGGAGTCACGTTGAGGATCGAAGTCGGAGAGATTGCCCAGCGCGAAGCGGAAGGTGTTGCGAATTTTAAAGTAGGCCTCGGAAAGCTGGGTCATGACGTTCTTGGACATGCGCAGGTCGCTGTGGTAGTCCTGCGAAGCGACCCATAGCCTCAGCAGGTCAGCGCCCCATTTTTCGCAGATCTCCGTGGGCAAGATCACGTTTCCCAGGGATTTCGACATGGGCCGGCCTTGTTCGTCGAGCGTCCAGCCATGCGTGAGCACCTGCCGATAGGGCGCGTGCCCTCGCGTGCCCACGGCGATGAGCAGGGAGCTGTGGAACCAGCCGCGGTATTGGTCCGGGCCCTCGAGGTACATATCCGCAGGCCAAGGCATCTCCGCATCCGGCTTCCCGGGAGGATCGAGAACGGCGAGGTGCGAGGAGCCGGAGTCGAACCAGACGTCGAGGATGTCGTTTTCCTTGCGCCATGTTTCGCAGCCGCAAGGGCAAGCCGTGCCCTTCGGTAGCAGTTCCTCGGCGGAGTGGGTATACCAGGCGTCCGCTCCTTCGCGCTCGAACCAGCGAATCACGTGGCGCAGCGCGGCGAAATTCTCCAGCCGCTTGCCGCACTTTTCGCAGTAAAAGATCACCAGGGGCACGCCCCAAACTCGCTGCCGCGAAATACACCAGTCCGGACGATGGGCGATCATCTCGTGAATGCGTTCGCGTCCCCACTCCGGAGTCCACTTCACTTTGGGGATTTCGTCGAGTGCAAGCTGGCGCAGCGGCTTCGCTTTAGGAACGGGAACCGAGGCGCTGCCATTATCGAGCTGAATGAACCACTGTTCGGTAGCTCTGAAGATGACGGGATTATGGCATCGCCAGCAGTGTGGATAGCTATGCTGGAGTTTGCTTTCGGCGACGAGCGCTTCGCGAGATTTCAGCAATTCGACGATTGCCGGATTAGCCTCGAACACGGTCTTGCCGTTGTATTCCGGCAGCCCTTCGGTGAAGCGGCCGTTGTCGTCGAGCGGCGCGTAGGTTTCCAGGCCGTATTCCTGGCCCACGGCGAAGTCTTCGGCGCCGTGGCCAGGCGCGGTGTGAACGATTCCAGAGCCCTGCTCGAGCGTGACGTGTTCGCCCAGTACGCCCGGAACTTTTCGGTCGAGAAAAGGGTGCTGGAATTTGGCGCCGGTAAAGTCGCTACCTGGGACCGGCTGCGAAATGGACTGGAAACGCAGACCCGCTTCCTTGGAAACGCTTTCGACAAGCTCCTGCGCCAGGAGGTAGGTGTCACCCCGCTCGTCTTTCGCGAATACATACTTGTGCTGAGGATGGAAAGACAAAGCCATGCTTGCGGGGAGGGTCCAAGGTGTGGTGGTCCAGACCAGGGCATAAACGCCATCCCGAGCACCGTCGCCGGGCGGGCGCTTCGACGACTCAAGTACGCGGTATCGTATCCAGATAGAGGGACTTAGGTGGTCTTCGTATTCGACCTCGGCTTCCGCCAGGGCGGTGCGGTCATGGATACACCAATAGACGGGCTTGAGGCCGCGGAACACGTATCCTTTTTCCAAGAACGACAAAAACGCGTCGGCTATGCACGCCTCGTACCCGTTGCTCATCGTAAGATATGGGTCTTCCCAGCGGCCTAAAACACCCAGTCTTTTGAAGTCGCGGCGGTGCTGATCGACGTAGCGCAGCGCGAATTCGCGGCAAATGCGGCGAAATTCGACGGGGGCGACGCGGCCCTTTTTTCCGCCGAGCTCTTTTTCGACTTGCGTCTCGATGGGCAAGCCGTGGCAATCCCATCCCGGGACGTAAGGGGCCCGGAAGCCGGCCATGGTTTTGGACTTGACCACCATGTCCTTGAGAATCTTGTTCAGGGCGGTACCCAAGTGAATTGTGCCCGTGGGATAGGGCGGGCCATCGTGCAGAACATAAGACGGCGCTTCGGCGCGTGCTTCTTGAATGCGGTGGTAAAGGCGCTCCTGCTCCCATTTGGCGAGAATCCGCGGCTCATTCTGAGGAAGATTGGCCTTCATCGGGAAATCGGTCTTGGGAAGATTCAGTGTGCTCTTTAGATTTACAGGCTTTGGCATCTGTGTGAGAACTCCGTTTGCCTACAAGGGTTTTGGACGCATTCCGGGCGGCCGAGCCTTCGGTATTGATCTTCTATGTTCAGTTGCAAAGAGCGCCACGCAAGACTAAAACTCATATGGTACAATTTATCCTCAATCAAGTCAGCCTTCCGACAGGGGCATCTTTTTGGCTGGCTATGAATCTAACTCGGTGGGTGAGCTCTAGGAGTAGACTTCGACTCCGGGTGCCTTACATATGCATGGATTGAACCTCAACCCCACTGTACGCGACCCCCAAACGGCGCATGTGAATCTCGCTCCGGGCACCACCACGCCTTCCTTTGGCCGCAGCCGAAGGCTGGAATCACCCAGTTTCTGGGCCAATTTGAAGGATTTTCTGACCGAGCGCTCCGTGCGTGTGCCGCGGAATGCGCCGCAAGAAGTTTTCTATACCGAAGGCATACAAGACAGCTTCACGGACAATCTGAAATCGTTCTTCAAGCCTTCTCCGCGGATCAAAGGCGCCGCCAATTCGAATATGGTGGTGGATCTGGAGCCCACATACAGGGTCTTCTGGCGCAATCTCCGCGATCTGATTTCGCCGCCTAAGCTGCCGCCGCTCAAGGTTACCAGCAAGCCGGTTCCGGTGCGGCCGCTGTGGGCCAAGCGGCGCGAATACAGCATGGCGCAGATGATTTCAGCAGGCGTGCACGTGATTATCGCTGTGCTGATTCTTGTACCTATCTTTCGACACATGGTGCAGCCCCCGGTGCAGGCCAGCACGGAGATCATCGATATCTCCCCCTATCTATCCAAGCTGCCGCCTGCAAAAGAACGTGCGGGAGGGGGAGGCGGAGGCGGGGAACACAAGCCAGAGCCTCAAACTCAGGGCAAGGTGCCCAAGTTCACCATGACTCGAATTACTCCGCCGTTGCTGACGCCTCATCCGAATCCGAAAATGGAGGCCGAGCCGACCCTCTTGGGACCGCCGGAGTTGAAGATTCCGAGTCCGAACGACCCGAATTTCGGCGATCCGCTCGCTGCCATGATGAGCGCTTCGGCAGGACCTGGGGCTAGCGGTGGAATGGGCAGCGGCGAGGGTGGCGGAATTGGCAGCGGCAGCGGCGGCGGCCTGGGTCCAGGCTACGGCGGTGGTACAGGCGGCGGCGCGTTCCGTCCGGGTACGGGCGGAGTGGGCTACCCGAGCTGTCTCTATTGCCCGGAGCCGCAATATTCCGAAGATGCCCGCAAGGCCAAATTCCAGGGCATCGTGGTGCTGCAAGTGGTCATTCAACCGGACGGCCATGCAACGAACATTCAGGTGGTGAAGGGCGCCGGTCTGGGACTGGATGAGAAGGCCATCGAAGCGGTGCGCACGTGGCGCTTCAAACCGGCGGTGGGCCCCAACGGCACGCCGGTGGCGACGATAACACCAATCGAAGTCAACTTCCGGCTGCTGTAAACTTCCCAATATCTACCGCCCCAATCGATCCGTCAGCATGAAGCCCTTCCTGACAAGGCATTATCTTTACGCGACGTTGGCTGCGGAAGTTGCCTTGGCTCCCAAGTCGATCTGCTAGCATCTGGGACGTGAGAGTTCCACGGTTTATTCTTCTGGGGTGCGTGCTCGGCGTCCTGACGTGTATTTCCAGCCTGCCCTGCGCTGCACAGGCAACCGGCAACGGATCCATCGAGTTCACGGCTTACGTGAGGCCTCCAGGAGGCCAAGTGGAACCCGTGCGCCAAATGACGTTTTATCTGCTTTCAAAGAGCCTCTCCGAGATACGCAAGGAAGCGGAAGGCGCCGAATCGCCGGTGGACCTCGATCAGTTTATCGCGCAGCTGAAAGTATCGGCCGAGCTGAAGAGCTGGATGACGAAGCACCACCGGGTGGACCTGGCCGGGGTGGATTTCGTCAAGGAGCTTGCGCCGGATGATATCGTCACTGTGCCGGAGTTTCTGAGCGCCTATAACAATCAAAACGGGGCGGCCGTCCATGCCGGGGTTCCAGAACCCAAGTACAAGAGCGGAGAAGAGCAAAAGGATCCTGAGAAATATAAGCGCCAGCGGGAGCAATACGAGCAGGCGCTCCGGCACTATATTGAGGCTCATCCCGACCTCATGCAGGGGCTGGACGCCGAATTCGGCGATCTGAATCCCTATCCGCGGTGGATGAAAGTACAAGCCCAGCAGCAACAACGCCTTGACAAGCGCACCATGCAACTGGCTCAGACACGTTACCTGGTCGCTACGGCTGCCACGAATCTCAACGGCAAGGGCGCGTTCGAGGGCGTGAATGCCGGAGAATACTGGATCTCCAATCTCGATACGCCCGCCCTGAGCGGGGACCTCCGGCTGGTCTGGGATGTGAGCGTAAACGTCTCCCCGGCCAAAGCGGCCCGTATCGATTTATCCAACCTGAATACGGTCGAGACTTCCGAGCAGTTCGCGCACTAGTCCGCAAACATTGTCGGGTTCTTCCGCCTCGGCAAATCCTCGCATTTCAGCAAAAATTCGGCGCCATGTGTCATGATTTCGGCGATTCGTGAGCCGCAATGAGGCGCACCGCAAACTTTGCGGCAAAGAAGGCGGGTAATGGGAATGGTCCCTGCGCAGGAGATCCCGGCTTACATTGCAAAGTTGGCTGGCGCGGATGCGCGGGAGCGCGACGCCGCGGCCTACGAATTGTTTCGCTTGGGCTGTGCTGCGGCCGAACCCGTGCTGCGGAAATGGTTTGCCGATCCTGAATTTCGCTCGCTGGCGGCGGGTAAAGGAGGGCTGCTCACTGTCGGAATCGCCGTTCGCCCGGAAAGGTTCGAGGCCATTCGCGCGCGTTTTGGTGCGCCGAAGTTAGCGGAAGTGCCTGCGGAGCACGATGTGCGCGAATTTGAATTGGTGTTCGCTCACGGGGTCCGCCTGGACATCCTGACCACAGAGACATCCGGCGGAGAAGGTGCGATCGCCAAGTTTCTGGCGCGTTTTGGCGAGGGCATCCAGCAGGTTGAGTGCGACGTTCGAGATGCGGAGCGGGCGGCCGCAATTCTTCAGCGCCGATTCGGGCTGGAGCCTCTCTATCCAGAAGTTCGCGCGGGAGCCAACGGAACGCGAGTGAACTTTTTTCTCGTGCCTTTAGCGGAAGGACGCAAGCTTCTCATTGAGCTTGTGGAAGCGCCGAAGGCGGCGAAGAAGCCCAAGACAGGCTGAAGGCCTGACTCGCGCTTAGCTGAACTTTCCGTCCTTTTTCTCGATCCTCAGGCCCGCTTCGTAACAAGCTCGCCAGGCGCGCAGAATCTCCGCCACGCTCCAGGCCTGCGCAAAGGCCCCGCGAGGAGTGAACGGAGCGTCGCCGTCGAAAATCTCGCTGACGCTGCCCAGACCGGCGGCGGAGAGGTGATGAGCCATAGGTTCGAGAAACGCAAATGCCCGCGCCGCATCGCCGTAGACACGCAAGTGCGCCAGGACAAAAGGGCCGAGCAACCAGGCCCAAACGGTGCCTTGATGGTAAGCGGCATCGCGGTCTGCCGGCGAACCTCGATAATGGCCGCAATAGTTCGCGTCGGCTGCATCGAGGGTGCGCAATCCGTGTGGCGTTACGAGGCGCAAGGCGCAGATATCCACCACGCTTTTTCTTTGATCCGCGCTTAGCGGGCTGTGCGGGAGAGAGACGGCAAAGATCTGGTTCGGCCGCAGCGAAGCATCATTTCCCGCGGGACCGTCAAGGACATCGAAGCAGCAGTTCTTCTCCGGATTCCAGAAACGCGCAAAGCCGGTTTTCACTTGCTCGGCGAGCCGCGCGTATTCGTTCGTGTGCTTTCCGAGTTCCGAAGCGAAATGAGCCATCGCCTGCAGGGCGTTGAACCACAGCGCGTTCACTTCGACAGGTTTGCCAATGCGCGGGGTAATTACGCGATCGCCGATCTTGGCATCCATCCAGGTAACTTGCACTCCGGGCTCTCCGGCGTGAAGCAAGCCATTGGCAGGGTCGACATGAATGCCGAATCGAGTTCCGCGCACGTAGCAATCGACGGCGGGGGCGAGCAAGTCGAATACTTCTCGGACTATGGTCAGGTCAGAGGTTTGTTGTGCGTATACCTGCAGGGCGTGGATGCACCACAGCATGGCGTCAACGCTGTTGTAAGCGGCAGGCTCACCGCTATCGGAAAAAGTGTTGGGGAGCAATCCCTGCTGAATGAATCGCGTAAACTCGGAGAGCACTGAGCGCGCGATCTCGAGGCGCCCGGTTTCGAGAGCCAGCCCAGGCAGCGCAATCATCGCGTCGCGTCCCCATTCGCCGAACCAAGGGTAACCGGCAACGATCGACCACTTCTCGCGCCCGTCGGGACCGCGCCGGCGCACCGGGAATTGCGCGGCCGCCAGCACAAATTGCCAAATCCAATGAGGCGCCTCGAGCGACGCGCGGGGATGCGCGGCAATCCAATTTTCCAGGAGCCTCTGATCCTGAGCTTCGCGCGCGGTCAGGGCGGCTCGATTCGTGAGGGGCGGGGAGGACTCCGTGCTGAGCGCGAACGTGGTTGAGCCGCCCGGCGAGAGGCGCGCCCGGAAAACTCCCGCGAGCAGATGGTCTTCCGTATCGGGGAGGCCGCGCTCGCGTTCCGCCGGCAACTCGTAGTCGCGGTACCATTCGTGCCGCGCCTCCGGCTTAGAGACGTCGCTCAAAAGATAAACCGGAGTTGCGCCTTCGCGCGGGACCACGCACAGACCTTGCGGAACCGGCGTCACCGACGTATTCCATTCACCGGCTCGCGTGGCGCTGTGAATATCCCGGTAATTCACGAGAATTTTGACTTCCAGTTCGGCGGGCCCCGAAGCGTAGATCAGGTCGTAACGAACGAAGGTCGTGTTCGCGCCTTCCTGCATCCAGACGCGCTTTTCCAACACAGCGTCCGCACAAGCAAACCTCCAGACAGGGATGGAGCCCGCCAGGCGAAACTCCTGGATGAAGCGGAATCCCTGAGGTTCGACGGTGCCACTCGCCCAGCGGTTAGCGCTTAATGGGCACTCGCAGCCCGCATAGCGCAGAACTTCCTCGACCCGCGAGACCAGGAGGGTCCGGCCAATCTTGGGAAGCTGCGCAATCAACAGGGCGTGGTAGCGCCGCGTCTGCACACCCGCGACGGTTCCACACGCAAAGCCGCCGAGCCCGTTGGTGACTAGCCACTCGCGTTCCGTTGCGCTTTCGAAATTCCCGCAAATCTCCGGACCGAAATGCACGACGACGGGCGAACTCACGCCCTCACGTCCAACAGGGCGGCGGATGTTCGAGGCTGCGGGTCTCGAGAGGCCATTTTGTTCGAAGGAGATTCTACATCTTCGCGGCGGATTTCATTTCCAATTGGGCAGTGGGCGCAGTCCAAGGATGGCCTCAGCGGCCCAACGGCCCAGATGAACGGAGAGCGCTACGCCCTGGCCGGCATAGGCTCCCAATACAATTGTCCGTTCACTCCGAACGTGATGCTCGAATACCGGCTTCCAATCCTCCGCAATCAGAATGGGACCGCCCCACCAATTTGTAAATTGGACCGATTTGAGCACCGGGTCGAGATTGCGGACGCGGAGCTCGATTCGCGCGATAAGCTCGGCGGCCTCGCCCGAGGCAATGTCGATCTGCTGCAATTCCTTCCAATCGTCGACATCGACGAGGCCGCTTCCAAAGATGACTCCTTGCGCCGGCAGCAGGCGACCCCAGAGGTAAGGAAAGTCCACGGTGTAAAACGGCTTGCCGGAGCTCAATCCGAGGACCTCCAACTGGGCGGGCGTGAGAGGCTCGGTGGCGACGGCGAGGGTGAATTTAGGTTCGGCGCGGTCGCGAAGGCCGCTGAGTTCGAGCGCTTGCGCGTTGGTGGCGATCAGGGCGCTTCCAGCGCGAATTTCCTTGGATCCTAGCTTGAGGAGCAAAGGATTCTGCCACTGGAGATCGTCGATCCGGGCGCCTTCGTGAATGGCCGCGCCCAAATGGTCCGCAGCGCGCGCCAATCCGGTGACAAGCTTCCCCGGATCTACTGTGCCTCCCACGACCTCGCTGACGACGCGCAGCCTGCCCGAATCCGACCAGGAGATGGGGGAATCTTTCCATCCTCCCTTACGGCCAATCTCCCAGGCGCCCGGGAGATGGAGGTCGCACTGAATTCCGAGTTCATCGAGCGTCTCTCGGAAACCGCCCAGGACGTCGCCGAGTCCGGGGAGATCGCCTGCGGAACTCTCTCCCAGGGCCATGCCTCCGGTGTTACCGCTCGCGCCCGCGCCGATCTGTTCCGCCTCGAAGACTCCGACGGTTTTGTCCGGAGCCAGCTTGCGCAACCAAGCTGCGGCCGCGAGGCCGGTGAAGCCTCCGCCCACGACGGCGAAATCCACTTGTTCGGGGAGCAGGCGCGGGAGCGGACGAAAATCGATACACCAGGGAGGCTTACCGCATCGTTTCGTGGAAGCGCGCGGTGTTTTCGAAGCGTCAGCCAAGAGGTCGACTCCGCCCGGTCGAATCAACTTGAGATGCGAGATAACCTAGACCTTTTGGATGCAGTTTCGCAAAAGCCGGGCGCTCCCTTCACCATCTCAAGCAAGCCGCGGCGCAACGAAAAGCCGGTGGTGAAGCGTCGCTGCGCTTCGCCACCGGCTGTTGAACTTCGTTTTGAAATTCTGGTATTACGGTTTGAGAGAGGCGACGTAGGCAACGACCGCCTGAATGTCGTCGTCGCTCATGTTCTCGACGATGGGCTGCATCAACTGCGCGCCGGGACCGACGCGGGTGAAATGTTTGAAGTCGAGCAACTGGCGGGCCAGATAGCTCGGCGAGCGGCCCGCGAGCGATGGAAAGTTTTTGTTGCCGCGGAGTCCTTCGCCATGGCAGGCCGCGCAGCCAACGGTCTTGCCGTCGCCGCCGTGCAGGACCAACTCTTCACCTCGCTTGAGGGTGCCTGGCGGCACGTAGGCAACGAAGCCAGAGCGCGGATTGCGCAACGGCTCGGTATCTTCCGGGCTTACCGGCGTTTCGATGATGCGATTGCCGATGGGCTCCATGCCGGCCTCGGCTCCGGTCAGAGGCATGTTCAAACCGCCTCCGCCGCCGACGAAGCGGGTTTTGGGGACCGTGTCGGTTTCCACGACTTTGACGTACGAAGTCCACTTCATCGAAGAGAAATATTGGGCGGCAGCTTTGGCTTCCTCGTCCGACAGCCCTTGGGCAATCGCAATCATCTGCCCGGTATTGCGCTTTCTCTTGTCGTAGCTGCTTCTCGCACCGTTCTTGAAATCCTCGATCTGCTGGAGGATGTACTCCGCAGGCAGGCCGGCGGGTCCGGCGTTGTTGGGACGGCCTTTCCCGTTGGGGTAGTGGCAGAAGCCGCAGGCGTTCACCATTTTTGCCCGGTCGCCATGAGCGACGATATCGGGCATCGCCGGATGGTCTTGCGGAAACCAGTCGGCGGGAGCTTGATTGCTGCCCACTTCCTTCAGGGTGAAGGTCAGGGTGCTTCCGGCGACCTTTCGCGGTGCGTTCAGATCTTCTTCAGGCTCGGCGGGTGCGGGCGCGGGAGCAGCCGCAGGCGCTCCGCCTCCACCGCGCGCTCCGGCCGCGGGCGCCGGTACATTGGGTGTGCCGAAACCATAAGCCCAGGGCAAGCCGACGTTGGGATTTACCTGCTGGCCTTGGCCACCTTGGCCTCGTTGTGGCGGCGCAGCTTCAATCGCCAGCGCGCCCAGCAACGCACACACGGCAACGAGGGCAACCCCCATGCTATTTCTCATGAATGCCTCCCGAGCGGATATATCTCCCTAAACTCCGCCGCATTTAATCACGATTTTAGGTTACTTTCAACTTGCAAGGTCCCGTACGCGTGAAAAGCGCAGACCTGCGGCAAAAGTGCGGCACGCCGAATACGTTTCCTCAACGCAAACAAGAAAATGCGCCCTGCCTGGATACGTGTGTGTATAATGCTGCGCTGTTGCACCAGGGATAAGCCGGCCACGCTAGGGAGCGCATGGCGGAGGAGATGGTATGAAATCGAAAGCGATTTTCGTTGTGGCGCTGGTTCTATGTTGTTCGGCAGGGGTGTTTGCGCAAGAAGGGGGCGAAGGCCGCGGCGGCCGGGGCGGAGGGCAGGGACGCGGAGGAGGCGGAGGACGCGCGGCAGCGGAACCACCCAAGATGGACATGGTCACGCCGGAAGTTCCAGGGGTGGTCAAGGCGGGGACGAAAATTGAAGTCGTGAAGTACGGCTTGGGAGGCGATGACGCGGGCGTCGGAATGCCCGACGGCAGCGTATTGATTGCCACGGGCGGCGGCGTGAGCAAAGTCGATGCAAGCGGCAACCTGACCACGCTGGTGGCAAACGCAGAGCAGGCCGCAGGCCTGGCACTGGATTCCAAGGGACGCATATACGCAGCCCAGTACAGCAAGAAAGTCAGCATCGTCTATCCCATGGACCAAGCCAAGACGCTGACCGACGGTTTCGAGGGGAAGCCGTATATCCGGCCCAACGACCTCGTGGTGGATAAGAAGGGCGGGATCTACTT
>Ga0335081_10013159_pt1 | contig 13384 bp, 6 predicted proteins | sample Lox_Sample_35_FD_206713 | JGI IMG/M metagenome (GOLD analysis project Ga0335081, IMG submission 206713) | Soil microbial communities from Loxahatchee National Wildlife Refuge, Florida, United States - Lox_Sample_3.5 | ecosystem: Environmental > Terrestrial > Soil > Wetlands | place: USA: Florida...
TCACTGGGTCAGAAACTGACCCAGTACCCAGAATCCCCTGCTGTGCCTCACGTCCTGCGGTCGCTGCTTAAACGTGTTGATCCACCGCATGCGACGGGAGATTGTCAACCAAGCGTTTCTGCTCTGTGGCAGTCGGCACCGCTGACATGACGTTCGCGATAGTATTGAACAAGAGCGCTGATGTGTGAATGTCGCGGTATGCACTGGCGCAGTTGAGACCGGCGCGATGCCTAACCTCCATTCTGACAATAACGCCCACCTCACGCGGCGAGATCTTTTGCGCATGGCAGCTGCTGCTGTAGCTGCCGTCCCGCTCACCCCGCTGGCAGCGCGTGCGAAGCCAAGAGTCTTCACGGAACCGCAGAGAGTCCCTTACGCGGGAACCGACGACGCATTGCTGGATGAAATCGAAAGGGCCGCCTTCGAGTTCTTTTGGAGTGAAGCCGGCGCCGCGACCGGCCAGGTCAAAGACCGGGCTTTGCTGAACGGCAACGACTCTCACACCATCTCCAGCATCGCGGCCACTGGCTTTGGACTCACTGGCTTGTGCATTGCGGAGGCGCGTGCGTACGGGAAGAAACAAGAAATCGCGGAGCGAGTACTCACCACGCTGCGTTTCCTGTGGCAGAAGCTTCCGAACGAACACGGGTTCTACTACCACTTCATAGACGTGAACAGTGGAGAGCGGCAGTGGAAGTGCGAACTCTCCTCGATTGACACTTCCCTTCTGCTATGCGGCGTTCTGACCGCACGGCAACACTTTGCTGACGCCGAGATTCAGGACCTGGCGACGAAAATTTACGAGCGCGTGGACTGGCCATGGATGTTGAACGGCGGCAAGACTTTTTCCATGGGCTGGCATCCTGAGTCGGGGTTTTTGGCCAGCCGATGGAGCCACTACTGCGAACTGATGATGATTTACCTGCTGGCCATGGGGTCGCCAACGCATCCGGTCGGAGCCGATACCTGGCAGGCGTGGACCCGCCCGACGGTCAAGTTTCAGGGGCTCGAATACATTTCCGGCAATGACCCGCTGTTCACGCATCAATATTCGCAGGCATGGTTCGACTTTCGCGGTCAGCGCGACGCCTACGCCGATTATTTCGAGAACTCAGTGACCGCCACGAAGGCGCACAAGCAATTCTGCATTTCTCTGCGCGAGGAGTTCCCGGACTACAGCGACCATCTGTGGGGCATTACGTCATCGGATTCGGCGGCAGGATACCAGGCCTGGGGTGGGCCGCCGCGCCTGGGCAAGCTCGATGGCAGCGTAGTTTCCTGCGCAACCGGCGGTTCCCTGCCCTTTCTCTACTCCGACTGCATGCAGGTGTTGCGCACCATGCGCGAGCGCTATCCTCGCGCCTGGGGACGCTACGGTTTTGTCGACGCCTTCAATCCACTGACCGATTGGTACAACGCCGACGTGCTGGGAATTGATCTCGGCATTACTATGCTCATGGCCGAAAACCAGCGTACCGGATTTGTCTGGAACACGTTCATGAAGAACAAGGAAGCGCGGCAAGGCATCGAGAAGGCCGGGTTCCGGAGGTTGCATGCGTGAATGGACGCTCATCTTCGCCTTCAGCCTGGCCTGCAGCGCGTTTTTCTGGCTTTCTCCGGCAGAAACTCCGAAGGCTTCCGGCCCGCCATACACGAGTGCCTCAACGATCAGATTCGAGGAAATCGCCGGCAAAGCCGGGGTTCACTTCATCACGCAGAATTCGCCGACGGCATACAAGAATCAGATCGAGACCATGGTCGCCGGCGTCGCATTGCTCGACTACGACGGCGACGGATATCTGGACATCTATTTGGTGAACGGCGCAGCCATTCCTTCTCTGGAGAAAGACTCGCCCACCTACTGGAATCGCCTCTACCACAACAACCATGACGGGACGTTTACTGACGTCACCGAGCGGGCAGGCCTGGCAGGCGCGGGCTATGGAATGGGAGTCGCCGTGGGCGACTACGACAACGACGGATGGCCCGACATTTTTGTGGCCAACGTCACAGGTAATCAGCTGTTCCACAACAACGGCGACGGCACTTTTACCGATGTAACCGCGAAGGCGGGCCTTGCCGGCGCTCGCAACCATGGAAAAAAAATGTGGTCGGTGGGCGCAGGCTGGTTCGACTACAACAACGATGGTCTGCTCGATCTTTTTGTCGTGAACTACTGCGTCTGGGAAGTGAATAAGGATCCGTACTGTCCGCTCAAAAGCGGCGTGCGCGCTTATTGCCACCCCAAGCTCTATACCTCTCTGCACAACACTCTGTATCGCAACAATGGAGACGGGACCTTTACCGACGTTTCCAAGGAGACCGGCATCGCTCCTTACCTGGGCAAAGGCATGAGCGTCTCGTTCGCAGACTACGATGGCGATGGCTTCCTCGATGCTTTCGTGGCCAACGACACGACGCCGGCATTCCTTCTTCATAATCTAGGCGGCAAGAAGTTCGAGGACGTCGGAGTGCAGACCGGCGTCGCCTACGCGCCGGACGGCTCTACCATCTCGGGGATGGGTTCCGACTTCCGCGATGTGAACAATGACGGGCGTCCCGACATTTGGTACACGGCGGTCGAACATCAGAGCTTTCCCCTGCTGATCAACACCGGCCGCGGTGATTTCGAGGACCTGACCCTGGCCAGCGGCTTGCATGCGACCTCGGAGATGTCGGGGTGGAGCAACGGAATTTATGACTTCGACAACGACGGCTGGAAGGATCTGTTCGTCGCGCGCGCCAATGTCTTGGACAATATTGCGGAACTGACTCCCGACCGGAAGTATCCCGAGCCGAATTCAGTTTTTCGCAATCTGGGCGATGGGAAGTTTGAGGAGGCAAGCTCCACCGCAGGAACGGACTTTCAAAGGGAGGCGCCGCATCGGGGCGCAGCCTTCGGCGACCTTTTCAACGAAGGAAAGATCGATGCCGTGGTCTCTGTCCTGGGCGGCCCGGTTGAGATTCTCCACAACATCAGCGAAACCGGCAATCATTGGATTCTTCTCAAGCTGGTGGGAACGAAGAGCAACCGCATGGGCATCGGGGCGCAGATTCACATCACGACCGATGACGGCCGCCAGCAGTGGAATGAAGTCACGACCGCAGTGGGCTACGCTTCGTCCAGCGACAGCCGCGTGCATTTCGGGCTGGGAGCCAACCGGCACGTCAAGGACATGGAGATCCGCTGGCCCAGCGGCATCAAGCAGACGCTGCACAACCTGGATGTGGATCGGATTCTGACCATCGAGGAGCCGCGGCAGTAGGAGACTATTGCGGGGTTGTGGGCACGTCTCCGACCGGTATGCGGTCGGGGCCTGGGGACCGCGGTTCCGGCTGGCTCTCTGAAGCCACAGCTTTCTTCTCTCCCGCGGTCAGGCGCGCGAAGGTGGCCCTAGCCCGCGCTGCGTCTTGTTGGCGCCCGGTGCGGGAATAGGCTGTGCCCAACGCAGCGAATATCTTAGGCTCGCGCGGCAGGCTTTTCTCGGCGATCTCCAGTTCGGGGATGGCATGCAGGTAGTCATCCACGTCGAGCCGCAACATGCCCAGCAAGTAGTGGCCAAACGGTTCCCGGGGAGCAAGTTTCACCGCTTCTTCGGCGTAAACCAACCCCGTCGCAGAGTCGATCTTGTACATGGCCGCAGCGATCTCCAGGCGCGAGACTACATCCGCCGGATTGTTCTTGATCTCTTCTTTGAATTCTGCAACGGCTCCGGGTAGATCGCTAGCCTCGAGCAGCAATAGCCCAAGAGCATAGTGAATCCACGGATACTTGGGATGTTGCGCGACAATAGCGGCCATTTCCTCCCGTCCTTCGTCGAATTTCTTTTGTCCCCCCAGGCATCCCGCCCCCCCAACGTGTGCCACGACCTCCGCGTCCTCGGAACCCGGCGCGGCAAGGCTCTTGCTGCGCTGGCGCAGCAGTGTCATCCCTAACGCTGTTGCGATCCCATCGCTTTGCACTCCTTGCAGACACAACTGTTCCAGAATCTCGCGTGCGGCCTGGAACTTTCCCGCGCGCTGCAGCAACACACCGTGGTGATACAAAACGACGCGGCGAAGTTCGGGATCCTTATCCAGCCCCAGACTCTCCCCTTTTTCAAGGTGCTTCAGGGCAACATCATCACGGCCGAGCTCGAACTCGCTCAGCCCGAGCATCACGTACGCCGTGCCATTCCTGGGAGCGAGAGCCACGACTTTGTGGAAACTGCGTGCGGCCTCGGCATACGTGTCCCGATCGTATTGGATGGTTCCTAGTGACCACCAGCCCTCCGCCCAGGCGGGTTGCAACGCCAATGCCTTCTTATAAAGGAGCAGTGCGTCGGCGAGACGGTTGGCCTCGCGCGCTGCGTCGGCCTTCGCCTCAAGCACCTTGAAGCCTTCGTTCGTTTGAGGAGGAACAACTGGCTTCGCCTGTCCAGCTGCCCAGGCTGCGGCAGAAAGAACAAAGAGCACGGCCATGCAGGCGGAGACTCCCCGACGAAATGAGAGGAATCGAGAAATCACTCCGCGGATCAAACCGGCTGAACGCCTCCATCCGTATTGCAGCACTACTGCAGTCTAAACGACGCGCTCCCGCAGGATGAACGGTTTGTTCATCCTGCGGCAGCGGTTTGGGAGGCGGCGCGCCCCGTTTCCGGAACGCATCCACGCGCTTTAGAAATTGAAGCGAGCCTGCATCTCGATCGTGCGGGAACCGAGAGCATTCTCCGCCTGACCGAAGGCTGGGTTACTAGTCACCCCATCGGTGCTGATAACGTTGTTGATGCTGCCTCCGTTCAGATTCAGCCGGTTGAAGAGATTGAAGAAGTCGATGCGAAATTCGAGCTTCGCCGACTCTCCTAACACCGGCATAGTCGGCAAGCCAAAGGCCTTGTTCAGAGAGAAGTCTGTGTCAAAGTAGCCCGGTCCTTGCAGCGAGTTGCGAGCCACCGTTGAGTTTTGAGGAAGCGGTCCCGTCGCCGGAAAGGCTGGACCCTGGACGAAAGTCGGGATGGTGAAATACGCCAGCGCCCCCTTCGAGAAATTCTTGTTAAGGGCAGTGGGATTGTTGGGCCCAGGGCCTGATTCAAACGCCGAGTTGCTGTAATCGCTGCCTGCTCCACCAAGATAGGCAGCCGGCCGCAGGGTGCAGTCACCGCTTCCCTGGTAGATCAGGTTACAGTTGGTCCCGTTGCTGTAAGCCGGAGTCCAGGGGAAACCGGAGTGAACATTCAAGATGCCGCTCAGCGACCATCCCCCCGCCACCTTCTCCAGCCATCCTCGGCTGCCGTGGAAGATTGTTGGCGACCACACGCCAAATACTTTGAACGCATTCGCGACGTTGTAATCGGAGCGGCCCCACGCCTCCTTGGGATAGTACTGATACGCGTCTTCATAGTAAGGCTGGGAGCCGTCGTCCATGCTCTTGCTCCATCGGTACTGCGCCTCAACCTCGAAGGAGTGGGAGAACTGGTGCCGAAGGTCAGCCAGGATGGCATTGAAGCTGGCGTTGGCGTCGTTGGCATACCAATCGACGGAATTCACCATGGGATTCAAAGCGGCACCTTGCGCGGCGTACACCCAGTTCTCGTTGTATTGCCGTGTAAGGTGATGGGACGCGCTGCCCTGGTAACCAAGGCTCGCCACCCACTGATGGCCCAGGTCTTGCTGCACGTCAAGCGAGTAGCGATACGTGTATGCGGTGGGAAGGTGCGCCGGGAAGCCCGTTACCTGCACCGGTGCCCCGCCGACCGGCAGATTGTTGCTGCCGAAAGTCGTTACCGCAGCCGGATTCGGCGGGTATCCGTTGAAGGAGTGCGGATCGCTCGGAACAGCGTACAGAATCTGCGGGTTGGGAGTCGAGTATGAGGCGCAGCAAATGAACAGCGAGGATTCGTCCGGCGGATTGAATCGTCCGTTGGTTGATATCGCCTCTTCCAACCCGTTGAAACCGACTCCGATTCCGCCCCGCACCACCGTCTTGTCGTTGAGGGACTTGGGGCTCCAGGCAAAGCCGAGTTGCGGTCCAAAGTTGCTTTTCGATGACGAGTATAAGTTGCCTCCCTGCCGCAAACTCATGCCGGTCAAAGCGGTTGCACCGCTTCCCAATAGAAGAACGCTCATCTGGTTGTCCTTGTCATGCAAGGGCCCAAAGTACTCCCAGCGCAGACCGAGGTTGACCGTTAGGTTGGGTCGCATTTTGTAGTCATCCTGAACAAAAAATCCGAGGATGCTGGCGCGCATATCCTTTCGGATCGAGCTGGGCTCTCCCGTAACGGGGTTGAAGTTTCCACCTTCGGCATAGGGCGCATCGTTGAGCAGGTCCCACAGGTTGCGGAAATTGTAGGAAGGTCGCCCCGACCAGGGAGCTTCATCGAGGTATTCCAGCCGCGTCAGTTCGCCGCCAAACTTCAGCAGGTGGCTGCCTTGCACCTTGGTCAATTTGTCCTTGACGTTGTATGTCCATTGATCGAAAACGCTCGGCCCCGGTGCTCCGAAGTTTTGCACACCGGCAAGGCCCAGACCGTCAATGTTGTCGTCAGGCAAGCCCCACGGTTCTTGCGAGTTGGTGTTGATCTCGTTCCAGCGCCAGCCAGCCGCGTTCATGCGCGCTTCGTTAAGCAGGGTGGGAGAGAAAGTGTGGTTCCAGAGCGCGGTCTCGGCCTCGTTGGTGCTCTTATGGTGCCAGAGGTTTGCGGCCCGATTGGGGCCATTGTAAGACGTTGTGCTGACCGGGACCCGGTACATGCTGAACGCCACCAAGTCTCTGTTAGTGGCGTTGAAGTCAACCCGTCCGTTGAATTGCTGGTCGGTTATCGTGGTGGGGTTGAGGGTGTTAACGAAAAAGATCTCGGGGGTAGTGGTCAGTCCATTGCCGATTCCGGGGTTGCCACTGCTCACATAGGTCGGATCCTGCGTTCCCAGCGCTGTTGTGAGTGGCGAGCCAAGGTTCAGTCCTTGACCGGTGATCGTGGCGCAGTTGACTCCCTCGGTCAAGTTAATCGCTGCGCAAGTAGTCGCTGCACTATTGATGGAGGTATAACTCGCTCCCTCGCCGGAAAATGAGAGCAGCTCCGACGCGATGCTGCCGCTTGGCGCCAGGGCGTCGAATTGGGGCGTGTCGTACCACCCGCTCCCGATGGCGCTCGAGTTATTGCGTAGCGTTTCGTAGGAGAAAAATCCGAATACCTTATTTTTCCAGATCGGGCCGCCCACGCTGCCGCCAAATTGGTTGAACCGGGAATTGTCCCGCTGCAAACCTCTTGAGGCTGGCGTCGTATCCGATGGCGTCCACCCCGAGTACGGTCCGTTCCACGTCTGGTAGGCATCCAGACCGGGCCGGTGTGCCTTAAAGAACAGGCTCCCGTGGTACTGGTTGGTGCCGTTCTGGGAGATGACTTGGATCTGGGCTCCGCTATAACGCCCGTTCTCTGCGTCGTAGCTGTTGGTGGTGACTTTGACCTCTTTGACAGACTCCTCATTCGGTGTAACAACAGCCGCTCCTCCCCATGTAACGCTGGTCACCCCCACGCCGTCGATGGTGATGTTGTTGTTCTCATTCTGAGTGCCGTTCGCGATAATCTGGGGCGCATTCTCCGTCTTGAAGATCCCGTCGGTGGCTCCCGATGCGCCCGAATTCGACCCCGGGAGGTTATTACTTCCTCCACCCGCGCTCTGCGAACCATCGCCAAAGGCTCCCGGCGCCAACTGCATGAGTTGAAAGACGTCGCGGCCGAACGAAGGCAGCTTCTGAATTTCCTGACTGCTTACGGTTCCGCTCACGGTGGCAGTCTCGGTGTCGATCAGAGGCGCCGCGGCTCCATTGACGGTCACGGTTTCGCTGGTAGTGCCAACCTCAAGCCGCACATTCACCGAGTTGGTTTGCTCCGCGATGAACTGCACATGGTCGACCACCTGCTTCTTGAAACCCGACTTCTCGACTTCGATCTTGTAGTTGCTCGGAGGCAAGGCATTGAAGGTATAGACTCCTGCAGCGTCGCTGGTGGCCTCTAGCTTACGGTTGGTTTCCAGATCGGTCAGTGTGACCTTGGCACCGGCGACGACGGCCCCCGTCGGGTCAGTGACGGCACCCTGCACGGCACCGCGATACTGCGCCTGTGCCATGACGGCGAGCAGAAGAACACAGAAGACCACGGATACGGTGTGAAATGCTGCCATGGATCGCTTCATAAACGCCCCTTCTTGGCCTCGGGCGGCTTTCTGTCCCCGAGTACGATGCATTACTAAAACAGTACAAAAGCGTTTTAGTAATACTTTCGTGGTATTTTCCGTCCGCTTATAGCACAGCCGATTTTCCACAGTCAAGCGCATTGTAGGACGGCTGGCGAGCAGTTCTGGCCTCGGGGTTGGAGAGCGTTTCGACCCGCCAGGTTTGCATGAACGATTTTGTTGAGCAATTTCTTTGGGGAATTGGACACCCGGGCTGACGCCGGTGGCGCCGATGGCAACCCCAAATTATTTTTTTGATGTTATCGGTTTTTTGGACGGCCGTCGCCGTTCGGAGGCGCGGTGCTTTCGCGGATCACCAGTTCCGGTTCCACGGTTCGCTCCGGGTGCAGATCCGATCCCGGCCGGTTGATCCTCCGCAGCACGGTCTCGGCGGCAATGCGGCCCATCTCGCGCAGCGGCTGGCGCACGGTGGTCAAGCCGGGATTCTGATAGGCCGCGCTTTGAATGTCGTCGAAGCCCACCACCGAAATATCGCGGGGAACCTGCAAGCCGGCTTCGCGGAAGGCGTGGATCGCGCCGATCGCGGAAATGTCATTGAACGCGAACAACGCGGTAGCGGTGAAGGGCTTGGGCGAGGCCAGCAATCTCCGGGCCGCCTCGTATCCCACCCTCGGAGAAGGAGAATCCCCTTCCAACTGGGCCACGCGCGTCCGCACGATGGGCAAGTCCAATTGCTGGGCCACAGCTTCGATGTTTGTCCAGCGCACCGCTGTATCGGAGCTGAATTCCTGCCCTTTAATGAAGGCTATTCGACGATGTCCGAGCTGGTACAGATGTCGCAGCGCGACCTCGGCGGCGCGTTTGTGGTCGAGGACGATGTTGGTCACTCCCTTGACCTGGTTGTGCCCCGACACAGTTACCACCGGCACGGAGAGCACCAGGCTCCAGGGCGTATCGACCGCAATCACGCCGTCGATCGAGCGCTCTAGAAAAAGTCGCGGGTACTCGTCAATCAAATCCTGGCGGTGGCGGTGGCTGGCGACGAAGTAAAAATATCCTTCCTGCAAGAGGTAGTCTTCGACCCCGCTCATCACGTGCGCCGAGTAGCCATCGCTCACCTCGGGAACGATCACGCCAATGGTGAAGCTGCGCTGCGCCCGCAGCGAGCGGGCGAAGAAATTGGGACGGTATTTGAATTTATGGGCGGCGGCAAAAATCCGGTCCTTCGTCTCCTGAGGGATGGAATCGGCAACCGTGGAGCGATTGATAACGAGGGATACGGTCGCCGGCGAAAGCCCCAAATATTCCGCTAATTGTTTCAGGCTAACCGGCTTCCGGCCGCCGTGCAGGTCGCGGTCGGCTGCCCTGCCCGCCTTTCCTGTGCTCACGCTGCGCAGTCTCGCACAAAACGGAACCGCAGAGCAAGCGCCTTTCATTTCGAGGGCCACAACCTTTCGCTATTGACAACGGGTGTAAGAATGTATCTCATACACTCCGGGAATGGCTTACTAACCCGATTTAGTAGATGGTCACGCCATCCGGTGGAGGCCGGCTGCTATGCGACCCGTTGTGCGAGACGACTTATTCTGCTGCCCGTTGCCTGCAAGAACTCACTTCCGGCCCGTGGGTCTGGTCCGCCGTGCGATCCCGGTCGCAGCCGTCTGCCTGCTTCTGTGCTGTCCTGTACTCCTCTGCCAGTCGTCTCCCTCTTCTGCAAAAGCCGCCGCGAGTATTGGCGATCCGGCGCTCGATGCGCGCGTGGAACAAATCCTGCGCCGTATGACCATGGAAGAAAAAATCGGCCAACTGGTGCAGTATTCCGCGGGACAACCCACCGGGCCCGGAACCGGTCGCACCGATTACGAAGACATGATCGCCCACGGAGAGATCGGTTCCTTATTCAATGTTACCGATCCGCACCAGATCAACAGCTACCAGCATATTGCGGTCGAGAAGTCGCGGCTGCACGTTCCGATTCTGTTTGGGCTCGACGTCATTCACGGATTCAAGACCGAGTTTCCAATCCCGCTGGCCTTGGCGTCCACCTGGGATCCTTCTATCGTCGAGAAGGAATCTCGTGCAGCGGCCATGGAAGCTTCCGCCAGCGGCATCCGCTGGACATTTTCCCCGATGGTGGACATCGCGCGCGATGCCCGCTGGGGCCGCATGGCCGAGGGAGCCGGGGAAGATCCGTTCCTGGGCTCAGCCATGGCGGCCGCCTATGTGCGCGGATATCAGGGCGCGGGTTTGGATGCACCCGACAGCATCGCGGCTTGCGCCAAACATTTCGTCGGCTACGGCGCGGCCGAGGGCGGCCGCGATTACAACAGCACCGAAATTTCCGAGCACACCCTGCGCGAGTTCTACCTGCCTCCGTTCCACGCTGCGTTGCAGGCTGGGACAGCTTCTTTCATGAGTGCTTTCAATTCCCTGAATGCCGTGCCTGCCACGGCCAATCCTTTCACGTTGAAGCAAATTCTCCGCAAGGAGTGGGGATTTCGCGGCCTGGTGGTCAGCGACTGGGAAGCGATCGGTGAACTCATCCCGCACGGGATTGCAATCGACGGAGAGACTGCGGCACGCAAGGCTTTCGTCGCCGGCGTTGACATGGACATGGTGAGCAGTCTGTACCACGATCATTTGCAGAACCTTGTGACCTCCGGCCAGGCAACCCAGGCCGAATTGGACGAGGCGGTGCGTCACGTGCTGCGTGTGAAACTCGCGCTGGGGCTGTTCGATCGCCCCTTCGTGGACGAGGCTGCGGCGCCCAAGGCGCTTTTCCGTCCCGAGACTCTCGCGCTCGCCCAGACCGCAGCCGAGCACTCGTTCGTGTTGCTGAAGAACGCCTCCGGGCCCGATGGAAAGCCTTTGCTTCCGTTAGCCGCCGGAAGGCAGAGCATCGCCGTGATCGGGCCGCTGGGAGATGATCCCTCGTATCCTGAAGGCGCGCCACCCTGGGCTGGTCCACGGACCTCGCTGCCCGCGGCGCTGGCACAGCGAGTTGGAGAGGATCACGTCGCGCGTTTCAAAGGCACTGGCATTCGGGATGGCACTGATTCTGAAATTGCCACCGCGGTCGCGGGCGCACAGAAAGCGGATCTGGTGATCTTGACGCTGGGCGAGGGTCCCGACATGAGCGGTGAAGCCGCGTCGCGGGCGCACTTGGGACTTCCCGGCCGGCAAGAGGAATTGCTGGAAGCGATTGTGCACACTGGCAAGCCGGTCGTGCTGATTCTTTTCAGTGGGCGCCCATTGACCTTGCCATGGGCTTTCGAGCATGTGCCGGCAGTGCTGGCCGCCTGGTTTCCGGGAAGTAGCGGCGGCCCGGCGCTGGCGCGCGTACTTTTCGGCGATGTGAACCCCAGCGGCAAGCTGGTCGTCAGTTGGCCGCGCAGCGTTGGCCAGGAGCCGCTTTACTACAACGCTCTTACTACCGGACGTCCGCCCGGCGACGTTGATCTCACTCGGCCTCCTACCGATATCGTCAGCCAGTACGTGTCTCGTTACATTGATGAGCAGAATAGCCCGCAGTTTCGCTTTGGCTTCGGCGGCTCCTACACCAGCTTCGCGTATGGAAACACTACCGTCAACACAAGGCAGTTGAGCGCGTCGGCGTTGAACAAAGGGCTGAACGCGGAAACAAGTGCGGTAATGACAGCCGAGGCGGATGTGACCAACACTGGGTCCCGCGCCGCAGAGGAAGTTGTGCAACTCTACATTCAGCTCCGCGGCACCAGCACGGCACAGCCGGTCCGGGCGCTGAAGGGATTTCAACGAGTGCCCCTTGCGCCTGGAGAAACCAAGAGAGTGAAGTTCGAGTTGAAACCCGAAGCTTTTGCCATTTGGAACGATCACAACCAGTTCGCTGCCGAACCGGCCAAACTCAAGGTGTGGATCAGCCCCGATTCAGCCCACGGTTCGCCGGCAGAAGGGGAGATCCTGCCCTAGCTACTCGATCTGCTACGCGCTGAACCAGGAGTTCGTAAGGAAATAAAGTCATGGAATGGAGAAAGCGCAGCTTGTCAGCCTCCGCCCGACGCTGGTTCCTCTCATTCGCGGTTCTCATGTTCACCACAACCGCCTTTGGCAGCACCGACTACTATCGCCACGTTGTCTTCGATAACAGCTTGACGCCCGATGCGTACTTCAACAGCTGGGGCATGGCCAACGGCTCCAGCTTCCTCGACCTTAAAGACCGGCACCTGCCTGTGGAGACGAAGACGTTTCTCACTCCGCCGAACGCTCTGCGCCTGGAATGGCAGTCGCAGCCCGGCGGCGGATGGGAAGCGGAAGTCCACGTGGATGGCTATCGCAACCGCTTTCCGGAATTTCAGGGACACAATCTGTACCTCTGGTGTTTCGCACCGCAGGCGATTGCCGCCAACGATCTTCCCCTGCTGGTGCTTTCCGATACTTATCAGGGCCTGCAGGTTGCGGAGTTTCCTGCCGCTTTCACCGAGCCTTTGCCGCTGGGGAAATTCGCCGGCGACATTCCGGCGGAGCGCTGGGTCCAGGTGAAAATCCCATTGACCGCGTTCCGCACAGCTTCAATCTATGAATTTCAGCCACTGGCGCTGCAGAACGTTGTTTTTCATCAAGGGCGTGATGACGGCGCACGGCACATTCTTATCATTGACGAGATTCGCATCGACGACGATCCACCGGCGAGTCCGTCGGCTTTGCCCACGCCACAGAATGTTCGAGCGGTCGGTTACGACCGGCACGTGGAGATCCGATGGGACGAGGTGAGTGCCCCCGAAGTTGGGCGCTACGTGCTCTATCGCTCACGCGATGGCGAAAACTTCCAGCCCATCGGCATGCAGATTCCCGGAGTCAGTCGGTACGAGGACTTCCTCGGAAAGTCCGGCGTTCGGGCGCAGTACAAAGTGGCAACCTCGGATTGGAACTACCGGATATCCGCGCTGTCAGCAGCGGCCAGCGCTTCCACCCGCGAATTCAGTGACGACGAACTCCTCACCATGCTGCAGGAGGCATGCTTCCGCTACTACTGGGATGGCGCAGACCCGCACTCCGGCATGACGCGGGAAAACATTCCCGGCGACGACCGAATCGTAGCCACCGGCGCCAGCGGCATGGGCATTGCGGCGCTGATCGTGGGTGTGGACCGAGGGTTCATTACGCGCGCTCAAGGAATCGAGCGGCTCACGAAGATCGTGAATTTTCTCGAACACGGCGATCGTTATCACGGAGC
>Ga0335081_10013160_pt1 | contig 13383 bp, 8 predicted proteins | sample Lox_Sample_35_FD_206713 | JGI IMG/M metagenome (GOLD analysis project Ga0335081, IMG submission 206713) | Soil microbial communities from Loxahatchee National Wildlife Refuge, Florida, United States - Lox_Sample_3.5 | ecosystem: Environmental > Terrestrial > Soil > Wetlands | place: USA: Florida...
CCGGGAGCGCGCGGAGACGCTCGGCCAGGTTGGATTCAAAGATCCGGGTCTGCTCCGGTTTGCGAAGGCTGGCCGGCGGCGGTGGCGTGCGAAACGTGATCAGGCCGTGCGGCGAGAATCCCAACTGCTCACGCTGCACAAGGTACAGGCTTTGAATGAGGAGCGCCGCGGCCACCAGCAGGCTTACCGACAAAGCCACCTCTCCCACCACCAGGACCCGGCGAGTGCGCTGGCGGACCTGCACGGACCCGCCACCACGGCCCGCGGCCTTGAGTCCCTCGTGAAGATCGAGCCTTCCGGCGGTGAGAAACGGAACCAGCCCGAACACCACGCCCGTCGCCAAGGCAAGGGCCCCCGTGAAGGCAAGCACCGGAAGGTCCAAGGCAATGGGTGCGGAGGCCGGCAGCTTAAACGGAACCAGGGCGACCAATCCACTGAGCAGCCAGTATCCGCACAAAATGCCCGCCAGGGTGCCCGCCACCACCAGCAGCATGTTCTCGGTGAAGAACTGCCGGAGCAACCGGCTGCTTCCGCTGCCCAGGGCCAGCCGAACAGCGATTTCCTTCTGGCGGGCCGCAAGCCGCGCCATCAGCAGGCTCGCGAGATTGGAACAGGCGATCAGGAGCAACAGCCCCACCGCGCCGAACAACAGCCAGAGGCTCACCCTGACGTCACCCACCAGCCATTCCTGATACGGAATCACCGTGAGGCCTGCATACTTTCGGGCTTCATCCGCCGGAAGTGTGCGCCGGAACCTCTCCGACAACGCTGCCATTTCGGCGCGCGCCTGCGGGATGCCGGCTTCCGGTTTCAGGCGCGCAATCATGTAGGTATTCCTTCCGTTGTCGCCCACCGTTCCGGATGGGCGCAGCGCCACAAAGGCATCGGCCGGATCCGGAAACCAGAAGCCCCTCGGCAGCACGCCGACCACCGTGTAGCTGGCGTCGTCGATTCTGACGGCGCGGCCGATTACCGCGGGGTCGGCGCCGAAACTGCGCCGCCACAGGCCGTCGCTGATGATGACCGCAAGCGCGCCGCCCCTGCGCGTTTCGTCCGCATTGAAATCGCGCCCCAGCGCCGGATTGACACGCAATGTGTCGAAAAGCCCCGCCGTCGCCCTTCGCGTTTGGATCCACTCGAGCCGGCCGGCAAAAAACAACGCCTGCTCGCCGACTCCCTGGTGGCCGACAGTTGCCCCGAAGGATGCGCTATTCCCGGTCCAGAACTGGTATTCCGGAAGAGTGACCGACTCGACGCCCGGCAGGCCCAGCATCACCAGCCGGCCGGGGTCCGGGTACGGCAGCGAGCGTAGCATTACCGCGTGGACCAGGCTGAAGACGGCGGTATTGGCGCCGATCGCCAGTGCCAGAGATGCCAGCGCGGTCGCCGTGAATCCCGGGCTCTTGCGCCACACGCGCAGAGCGTGACGCAGGTCCCGCCAGATTGTCTCGAAGAGCCAGCGGGTGTTCATGTGGTTTGCCATTATAGCCAAAGACGGAAAACGAAATGGAACGATAGGGCGGCCAGGGTGCTTGACCGGTCCGGGGCAGATCTCGTCTCATCGGTCGGGAGCGTTTTCGGCGGTAGTGGCACCGAAATCTCCAAAGCGGTTAAGCACCCCCGGCGGTACCCTACATTGAATTCCGACCTGCATATCTCTTATACTGTGTGGTCGGTTCCTCTTCGAGTCATTGAGTTCGTTCTCCCCGAGCGAGGCTGGGCTCGTCGATAACCTTCGGCAATCCTAAGGAGGATCTCCGTTTGATGCTCGCACATACGGACACGAATCGTGTCGGACGGCTTACCGGCCTTCGTAGCGCGGCAGGGGCGCGGACTGCGCCATTCCTGCGTATCTGGTTAGCCCTCCTGGCATTGTGGGCGTGGTCCGCGCCTTTGATGGCACAGGAACAAGGGGGCGGCGAAGCGAATCTCGTCCTCCCGGATCTGCATGCCGCCCCCGCGTTCGTCGGCGGCATCAGCGGCGTCAGTCTGCTCATGAGTGGCATGGTAGTCAGCGCCCTCGGCCTGGTGTTTGGACTCACCATCTTTGTCCGGCTGCGGAACATGCCGGTGCACACTTCCATGCGGGAAGTTTCCGAGCTCATTTATGAGACCTGTAAGACTTACCTGGCCACCCAGGGAAAGTTCCTGCTGCTCCTCGAAGTCTTCATCGCGGTCATTATCATCTTCTACTTCGGGTTTCTGCAGTCCATGGGTGCTTTCCGGGTGCTCATCATTCTGCTGTTCAGCGTGATCGGCATTTCCGGGAGTTTTTGCGTGGCTGCCTTCGGAATGCGGGTGAACACGTTTGCCAACTCCCGAACCGCATTCGCCAGCCTGACGGGGAAAGCCTTCCCCTGTTATGACATTCCTCTGCAGGCCGGCATGAGTATCGGAATGCTGCTGGTCTCGGTGGAACTGCTCATCATGCTCTTCATCCTGCTGTTCGTGCCAGGAGCGCTGGCAGGCCCGTGTTTCATCGGCTTCGCGATCGGCGAGTCGCTGGGCGCCGCCGCGTTGCGCGTGGCGGGCGGAATCTTCACCAAGATCGCCGATATCGGGTCCGACCTGATGAAGATCGTGTTCAAGATCAAGGAAGACGACGCCCGCAATCCTGGCGTGATTGCCGACTGCACCGGCGACAACGCGGGAGACTCGGTAGGCCCTTCCGCGGACGGTTTCGAAACCTACGGTGTTACCGGCGTTGCGTTGATCACCTTTATTCTGCTGGCGGTCGGCACGAAGAACCCTGCCGGTGAATTTGTTGCGAATCCCACGGTTCAGGTGCAGCTTCTGGTGTGGATCTTCTCGATGCGCGTGATGATGGTGGTTTCCTCCGCGGTCGGCTACTTCGTCAACGGGTTCATCGCCAAGCGCCGCTTCGGCAATGCCGCCAAGTTCAACTTCGAAACCCCTCTGACCACGCTGGTCTGGATCACCTCGCTGCTTTCCATCGCCTTGACATACGTGCTGAGTTCGGTGCTGATTCCCGAGCTCGGCGGCGACAGCTCGATGTGGTGGAAGCTGGCAACCGTGATCAGTTGCGGCACCCTGGCTGGAGCGCTCATCCCCGAGTTCGTGAAGGTCTTCACTTCCACCAATTCACGCCACGTGCGCGAGATCGTCACCAGTTCGCGCGAAGGCGGCGCGTCGCTCAATATCCTCTCCGGATTCGTGGCTGGGAATTTCAGCGCCTACTGGCTGGGCTTCACCATGTTGACGCTGATGAGCATCGGTTACCTGATCAGCACCACGTTCCCCACCAATCCTCCCCTGATGTTGGCGCCTGCCGTTTTTGCCTTCGGTCTGGTAGCGTTCGGCTTCCTGGGGATGGGGCCGGTGACGATCGCGGTGGACAGCTACGGGCCGGTGACAGACAACGCCCAGTCGATCTACGAGCTTTCCACTATCGAGACGCTGCCGAATATCAAACAGGACATCCAGAAAAACTTCGGCTTCGCGCCCAATTTCGAGAAGGCCAAAGACAACCTGGAAGAGAACGACGGCGCTGGGAACACTTTCAAGGCCACCTCCAAGCCGGTGCTGATCGGAACCGCGGTGGTGGGCGCCACAACCATGATCTTCTCCACCATCGTGAAGCTGACTCATGGGCTGGAAGCCAGGTACTTCGAGCAGATCTCGCTGATGCACGCGCCGTTCCTGCTGGGAATCATCGCCGGCGGCGCGGTGATCTTCTGGTTTACCGGCGCCAGCGCGATGGCTGTTACGACTGGTGCCTATCGGGCAGTCGAGTTCATCAAGGCGAACATCAAGCTCGAAAGCAGCGACAGGGCATCGGTGGCGGACTCCAAGAAGGTGGTGGAGATCTGCACGCGTTACGCGCAGAAAGGTATGTTGAATATCTTTCTGGTAGTGTTCTTCGCGACTCTGGCGTTCGCCTTTCTCGAGCCGTTCTTCTTCGTAGGCTACCTGATCTCGATCGCGCTCTTCGGGCTCTACCAGGCGCTTTTCATGGCGGATGCCGGCGGCGCCTGGGACAATGCGAAGAAGGTGGTGGAGACGGAATTGCGCGCCAAAGGGACGCCGCTGCACGATGCCTGCGTGGTCGGCGACACCGTAGGAGATCCTTTCAAGGACACCAGCTCGGTGGCTCTCAATCCGATCATCAAGTTCACGACGCTGTTCGGATTGCTGGCGGTCTCACTGGCAGTGGAACTTTCGAGCAAGGGCACGGTGTTGACGACGTCTCTTGCCGCGGTGTTCTTCGTGATTTCGGCGGTCTTCGTCTATCGCAGCTTTTACGGCATGCGGATCGAAAGCGCCAAGGACTGAGTCAGCGCTCGATTATCCTTTTGGCAACCGTGGGATGATCTCCTGAACCACACGGGTCAGGATATTCAAGCTCTCTTGTGTCGATTTCTGCGCGTCGGCTAGTTCCGCGTGCACCGCGAGATCGGCAGTGTGCTGCCTGGCAACCTCCTTGAGGCCGGCGATGTCCGCAGTCAATTGCTGAATCTGAATCGTGCTCGCAGAATTCCGCTCGAGAATAAACTGCATCGTCTTTCCACGTCCATTGCGGTCCCTATTGTACAATCTGAAGTCATGCACTCGCCGCTGACGCCGGCCGGTCGTGGGCGTGAAACCCATTGGCGGAACCAGGAGCGCCGGGTCGAAGGATAACCAGACATGTGGCAACAAAACTACTTCCCGGTGGCCGGCAGCCTGGCATTATCGGCGCTGGTCGCGGGCATTCCCATTTTTGCGTTGCTTTTGCTCCTGGGTGTGTTTCGCAAGCCGGCCTGGATGGCATCGCTGGTGGGTCTCGGCGCCGCCGCGGTCGTGGCGCTTGGGGTCTATGGCATGCCGGTGGACAAAATGGTGGCCGCGATCACCAACGGGGCCGTGTTCGGACTCTTTCCCATCGGGTGGGTGGTCTTCTCGGCCATCCTGCTGTACCGCATCACGCTCGAGAGCGGCAAGTTCGACACACTGAAGGATTCCATCGGACACCTCACCGACGATCCCCGGCTCCAGGCGCTGCTGATCGCCTTTGCTTTCGGTGCATTCGTCGAGGGCGCCGCGGGCTTCGGCACGCCGGTCGCGGTTGCATCAGCAATGCTGGTGGGCCTCGGTTTCGAGCCGTTCAAAGCCGCTGCCATTTGCCTGTTGGCCAACACGGCACCGGTCGCTTTCGGGTCCATCGCCATTCCGATCCAGACCCTGGCCGGCACCACCGGGATCCCCTTCGACCGGCTCAGCGCGGGGGTGGGGCGCATCTGCGCGCCGGTGTCACTGATCGTTCCCGCGTACCTCATCGTCGTGATGTCGGGTTGGAAAGGGCTGCGCGCCGTACTGCCATCGGCGGCGGTGTGCGGAATCGCCTTTGCCGGAACGCAGTTTGTGGTTTCCAATTTTCTGAACGGTCTGCTTACCGACATCCTGTCGTCGTTGATTGCCATGGGAGCTCTGATCGTAGTGATCCGCTTGAGCGGCGGGACGCGGCCGCAGCCGCGCCACAGCGCCCGCGATATGGCCGTGGCATGGGCGCCGTACGCGCTGCTGGTGGTGTTTGTCCTGATCTGGAGCTATCCGCCGATTCAGGCGAAACTCGACAGCTTCAGCAAGGTGATCAGTTGGCCCGGGCTGCACAACACCATTCAGCGGATGCCCCCGGTGGTTCCGAAGCCAGCCGGCTACCCCGCCACGTACAAGTTCGCATGGCTGTCCGCCTCAGGAACCGCGTGTCTGTTTGCGGCGATCTTCGCCTCCATCGTCGCCGGCTTGAAGCCGCGCCAGTTCGCCGGCGTGATCTCCCACACGGCGAAGCAACTGGCGCTCGCCGAGTTGACGCTGGCGGCGGTGCTCGGCCTGGCCTACCTGATGAATTACTCCGGCGCCACGGCCACGCTGGGACTGGCTTTCAGCGCGACGGGGACGGTGTTTCCATTCTTCAGCGCGCTGCTCGGGTGGCTGGGCGTCTTCCTGACGGGCAGCGATACTTCCGCGAATGCCCTGTTCGGGTCCTTGCAGGTGGTGACCGCCACCAAGCTGGGAATGAACACGGCGCTCATGGCGGCCTCCAATTCGTCCGGCGGTGTCATGGGCAAAATGATCAGCCTGACCAGCATCGCGGTGGCGGCTGCAGCGACTTCCATGAAGCGCCAGGACGAGGCCCTGCTGTTCCGATTCACCATGAAGCACAGCGTCCTGCTGGCCAGCGTGATCGGGCTGATTGTGATGTTCTACGCCTATGTGATGCCCGCCTGGGCTCCGTAAAGAGTCTTCGTGGCGCAGGCACTCTTGCCACATCGTCCGGCGGTAACCTTTTTCCGTCCGCTCGGTATTCCGACCATGCCGCACCTTCGCCAGGACCTTGTCTATGCCGTCCGCGGGTTCCGCCGATCGCCGGTATTCACGTCCATCGCGATCCTCTCGCTGACACTGGGCATCGGCGCCAACACCGCCATCTTCAGCCTGATCGACCAGCTCATCCTGCGCCTGCTCCCGATTCAGGATCCCCAGCGGGTCGTGCTGCTCGCCGGCATGGGCAGACACTATGGCGGCAACGACGGCCGCAACGCACTTGCCTATCCCATGTACCTCGACCTCCGGGAACGGAACCAGGTCTTCACGGGCATGATGGCCCGCAATCGGCAGCGCCTCCTCGTGGGAATCGATCAGCAGAGCGAGGCCGTTTTCGGCGAACTGGTTTCGGGGAGCTACTTCCCTTTGCTGGGTGTTTCGCCCGCGATCGGGCGCCTGCTGACGGACGCCGACGACCAGCACACGAACGAGAATCCTTACGCAGTTCTGAGCTATGCCTACTGGCAGACGCGATTCGCGGGCAACCCCGGCATCCTGGGACAGACCATCCGGGTCAATACTTTTCCGTTTACCGTCATCGGCGTCTCCGCACCCGGCTTCGATGGTCTGGAGCCAGGAATCCCGGCACAGGTCTTCATGCCGATGGCCATGGCTCCCAGCATTCGCGGCGGCACCAACATGCAGGATCGCCGGCAACGCTGGGTCAATGTATACGGCCGCCTCAAGCCCGGCGTCAGCATCGGGCAGGCCAAGGCCGGACTGCAGCCGTTATTCCACCAGATCCTCGAAATGGAAGTGCAGCAACCGGCTTTCCGCAACGCCGCGCCCTATGACAAAGAGCAGTTCCTCCGTATGTGGATGGATGTCATGCCCGGGTCGCAGGGCAACACCGTCCTTCGGCGCCAGTACGAGAAGCCGCTGGTGGTGCTGATGGGAATGGTCGGCCTGGTGCTGCTGATCGCCTGCTCGAATCTCGCGAGCCTGTTGACGGCGCGCGCCGCGGCGCGCCAGAAGGAAATCGCGATCCGGCTGGCGATCGGCGCCAGCCGCACGCGAATGATTCAGCAGCTCCTTACCGAGAGTCTGCTGCTCTCGGTAGCGGGCGGGGCCGCCGCGGCCGGGCTTTCGGTGCTGCTTGTCAGAGGGTTGCTCACCTTCCTCCCCGCGAGTCTCACCGGCTACACGATCTCCAGCACACCCGACTCTCAGGTGCTGATCTTCACCTTCAGTTTGGCGGCAATCACAGGCATCGCCTTCGGGCTGGCGCCCGCGCTGCAGTCCACCCGGCCGGAGATCGCGCCCACGCTGAAGGATCAGGCAGGCAATGTGATGGGCGGCGCGGTGCAAGCCGGCCTCCGCAAAGTCTTGATGGTGGCCCAGGTCGCTTTCTCGCTGCTGCTCCTGATTGGCGCGGGGCTTTTTGTTCGGAGCCTGGACAACCTCCGGTCCCTCGATCCCGGATTTCGCACCGGGAACCTCATCCAGTTCACCGTCTCGCCGCGCTCGATCGGCTACGATCCGGCTCGCATCCGGGCGTTCTACCGGCAAATGGAGGAGCGCCTGCAAGGCCTGCCGGGAGTGCGCGCCGCGGGACTGGCGCGAGTGCAGGTGCTTTCGGGAGACGAATGGGACAACGGCATCACCCTCGAGGGCTACGAGCCCAAGCCCGGGGAGAAGATGGATCCGCACGTGAATTTCGTCAGCCCCGGTTACTTCGATGCGCTCGGCATTCACCTCACCTCCGGCCGCGGCTTCACCATCAAAGACGACTTCAACGCGCCGCGCGTCGCCGTGGTGAATGAAAGCTTCGCCAAACGGTACTTCGGCGATGCGCTCGCCTTAGGCCGCCACCTTGGCATGGGTACCGACCCAGGCACTGCCACCAATATCGAAATCGTCGGAGTGGTGAACGACACCCGCTATGAAAGCCTGCGCGACGAGATCCCGCTCCAGGTATTTTTCTGCACCGCCCAGCGCACCGATCCACTCCTGACCGGGTACGTCCGCACCATCCACGATGCGGGCGCCGAGTTTCACGCGGTTCGGGCGCTGCTTCATGAACTCGACCCCAACCTGCCGATCACCAATATGAAGACGCTGGACCGCCAGCTTGACGAGTCGCTCACCACCGAGCGGATGATTGCGACACTGTCAGGCATATTCGGCACCCTGGCGGCGGTGCTGGCGGTGATCGGCCTCTACGGAGTGATGGCCTACATGGTGGCGCGGCGCAGCCGGGAGATCGGCATCCGCATGGCGTTGGGCGCGAACGCTGGAAGCGTGGTCTGGATGGTCATGCGAGAGGTGCTGATGCTGGTGACCGCGGGTATGGCGATCGGGCTGCCGTCCGCGCTGGCGGTGACGCAGTTGGTGAAGGCGCAACTCTACGGCCTGACGCCCGCCGATCCCGCATCTGTCACGATCGCGACGCTGGTCCTTTTCGGTGTTGCGCTGCCGGCGGGCTACCTACCCGCGCGCCGCGCCGCATCGTACGACCCTGTGGCGGTATTGCGTTCGGAATGACGCAAGGCACGCGGCCCCGCAAACGGCTAAAATGGAGTTTCCTATGCCGGGATCGGAATCTCCATGGACCATGCGCGCTACTATGTCGCCCTCATGTTGCCGATGACCCTGCCCGGTGGGATCCTTTACTGGTTCTCGATCCATCCTTTCATCTCCTTTTGGCGGAAGCTCGGAGTCCCGGTCACCCTCGCGCTTCACGCCATTTTTCTCGCGCTTTTGGCCTCGCTCGCGTTCGCGCTTCGAAAGCCGCTTTTGTCGATCCAGTTCGGTACGCAGGCGTGGCTGATCGTGCCGGCCGCATTGTTGTTCGGCCTGTCAATCGCGCTGCGAATCGGGATCTCGCGGCACCTCACGGGAAGGATCCTGGTGGGGATTCCGGAGATGTCGCCGGACCAAAGTCCGGCTCCTCTGCTTACCAAAGGCCCGTTCGCGCGGGTGCGGAACCCGCGTTATCTCCAGATTCTGGTCGTCGTGCTGGCCTGTGCGCTGTTCAGCAACTACCTGGCGTCGTACATTGTCTTCGCCGCCAGCGTGATTGGTCTGCGGGTGGTCATCTGGATGGAAGAGAAGGAGTTGCACAAACGCTACGGCAAGGACTACGAGGACTACTGCGCCCGTGTCCCCAGGCTCCTCCCCAGGCTGCATGCGGAGGCATCCCGGTGATCGGTGAGGTCGTCGGGAAGTATCGGATTCTCGAACTGATCGGCAGCGGCGCGCTGGGCGCGGTATATAAGGCCCAGGACACCTTCCTCGGCCGGTTTGCCGCCTTGAAGCTGATTGCGGAGAAATACCTGGACGACCGCGAGGCGCTGGTCCGTTTCGAGCGTGAAGGACGGGCGGCCTCCGCGCTGGTTCACCCGAATATCTGCACGGTGTTCGAAACCGGCCGCTGGCGCGACCGCCCTTACCTGTCGATGGAACTGCTTCAGGGGGCGCCGCTCAGCGAAAGAATTTCCGCGGGGCCCGTGGGAATCGGCGAATTGCTGTGCATCGCGATTCCCGTGACGAGCGCTCTCGAGGCCGCACACAAACTGGGTATTATCCATCGCGACATCAAGCCCGCGAACCTGTTCCTGACCAGCCGGGGCCAGTTGAAGATCCTGGACTTCGGCCTGGCGAAACTTCGCAGGCGGCATCTCGCGCCTTTGGGAGATGACGCGCCGACTGTCGCCACGTTCGTCACCATGCCTGGCACCATTCTGGGAACCTACGCGTACATGGCTCCCGAGCAGGTGAGAGGCGAGGAAGTGGATGGCCGCGCGGATCTTTATTCCTTGGGCGTTGTCCTGTGCGAAATGGCGACCGGCAGGCTGCCGATTCACGGCACGCCGATGTCGCCGGTGCCTGCCGGACTCGGCGCGGTGATCGAACGGCTGATCGCGCCGGATCGAAATGCGCGGTATCCGGATGCGGGGGCCCTCCGCGCGGACCTGGAAAAGTTGCCGTAAGGCGTGCGGATGCCGTCCATGCTTCCTCAGTTTACCGTTATACCTTGACACGCCTGACGCCCTCCGATACAGTTGACGGTTCATAGACATGGCCCAGGAATCGAGTTCCCTCACGGCCCCGGCCGCCGACAAAAAGAGCATCTTTGTTCTGGACGACGGGACCAACCTGATGTTCACGTTTATCCTGGTCAGTTCGCTGTTTCTCCTCTGGGGATTCTGCAACGGCATGATCGACGTGATGGACAAGCACTTCCAGGAAGAACTGAGCCTGACGAAGTCGCAATCCGCATGGGTGCAGTTCGCGCATTATCTCGGTTATTTCCTGATGTCCATGCCGGCGGGATGGATGGCCAGCAAACTCGGATACAAGGGCGGCATCATCGCCGGGCTGTTGATCGTGGCCGGCGGCGGCTTCTGGTTCATTCCCGCTACCCACATCGCGGCGTTTTGGGCGTTCCTCGCAGGGGTCTGCATCATCGCTTCGGGTCTAACCTTCCTCGAGACGGTGGCCAACCCCTACACCACGGTGCTGGGCGACCAGCGCTATGCCGCGACGCGCATCAACCTGGCGCAATCCTGTAACGGCGTTGGCTGGATTCTCGGGCCGATCGCCGGCGGTGCGTTCTTTTATTCCAAGAATGCCCAGGGTGTCAACACCGGAAGCCAGACGCTCTACATTCCGTACGTCGCGGTTGCGATCACGGTGATCGTCATCGCGCTGGTGTTCCGGCTGTCGAACATTCCCGACATTAAGACCAAAGACGATTACCATCTCGACGCGAACGACACCGGCACTGCCGTGGCGCAGGCCGAGGAACGGCACATCAACCGGGTATTGGTATATCTCCTGCTCCTCCTCAATGCCGTGGTGCTGACCGGCGCGTGCGGCATGATCGTTTGGGTGATCCTCGAGAGCCTGAAGGTGAGCAGTTCGGTGATGACCACCACGTTGTGGACGCTGGGAGCGGGCGCAACCGCGGTGGCCGCGGTCATGCTGTTCCCGGTGGCGCGGAAGATTACGCATCACAACATCTGGTCGCACCCGCATTTTTCCTCGGCGGTGCTCGCCCAGTTCTTCTACGTGGCCGCGCAGGCGGGTATCTTCAGCTTCTTCATCAATTACATGACGTCCGAGGTTCCCGCTCTGCCGGCCTCGTGGGCAACCGGTTCCCTGGCCGCCTGGTTCGAAGCAGGCAAGGGCGGCCTGTTGCACATCAGCGACAAGGGGGCCGCCAACCTCCAGTCGCTGGGGACCTTCTGTTTCCTGGTGGGCCGCTTCACAGGCGCCGGGATTCTGCGGAAATTTTCAGCTCACAAGGTCCTGGGCCTTTACAGCGTGCTCAATGTCTGCACCTGCGGGCTGATCTTCCTGAAACTCGGCTGGCTCAGCGTGGTGTGCGTCTTTCTCAGCTACTTCTTTATGTCGATCATGTTTCCGACCATTTTTGCGTTGGGGATTTTCGGGTTGGGGGTGCGGTCGAAGAAGGCCTCGGCATTCATCGTGATGGCCATCATGGGCGGCGCCATCCTGCCGAAGTTGATGGGGCACGTTGCCGACCTCTTCGACATGTCCCGCGGCTTCATCGTGCCGATGTTCTGCTTCGCGCTGGTGGCGTTGTATGGCTTCAACTGGTCGAGGTTCAGCCATGCGGAAAGCCTGCAGGGTGCGACGCCTCAGGGACACTAGAGGCCTCCGGCCGTCTGCGGGGATCGAACCTCGTGCAAGCTCCAATCCGTACTCTGTTTCCCTGCTATGCGCCCGCCGAGCGGCCGATGGCCGCCGCGTTGGCCGACTTCCTGGAGAAGGGCGCCGATGTTCGCGTATTCCTCGATGAGGGCGAGATGCGACCGGGCGAGGACCTGGCATCGAAAGCGCGGGACGCGCGGATGGCCGACATCGTTCTGGTCTTCTTCTCGCGCGCCTCGCTGCCGCCGCGTTGGCCGCGCGCGCAGTGGGAAGACGCGCTGGTGAAAGAGCCCGAGGACGAGGGCGTCCGCATCGCATTCCTTCGCTGCGACGATTGCACGCCGCCGGCGGTTCTGAAGCCGCGGTTCGAATTGGCCGGCCTGCCCCTCCGGGCCATGCGCGAAGCGAAGCGTTGGGTGCGCCGCTCGAAGGCGTCCTACTTTCCGCCGTCGATGGCCGCGCGAGTCGCGCCCAATGATGCCGATCTGGAAGTGCTCGGCATAGCGCTCGCGGACCGTCCCGGCGTCGAGACCGCCGCCAGCTTCGAACTCGCCTTCGAGTTCGCCCGCGCGTTCCGCGAAGATTTCGACGAGATCCTGATGCTGGAGTGTGGAGACCGGTCGCTCGCGGCACTGGCCGGCGACCTGGGTGCGCAACTCGGTTTGCGGCTGGAGGGGGATTTGTACGACAGCCTGGAGCGATTGCGCGGCTTCTGTTCCGCGCGACGCTTTCTGGTGCTGCTGGCCGATGCCCGCACAACCCCGGAGGAGTTCATCTTTGGCGGCCGGTGCTCCACGCTGATCGTACACGGGGGCGGCCTGGCGCCATCCGAAGATCCGCTGCGCGCCGTCCAACGGGCCTTCCGGTCCGGCGATGCGCCGCCAGATTGGGCCGAACTATGCGAGCAGGCGCGACTCGGCAGGCGGCTGACTCGCGACCAGGGCAGAATCGCGGAGTGCTTCGAACTGATGGAGTCCTGGCACGAGATGGCGTACGCGCACAGGGATCGTAAAGTGCTCGACGAATCCGCCCGCGAGATGGTGTGGATACTGGAGGGCTGGGGAAGGGAGCGGGAAGCGCGCGTGTTGGACCGCCGCCGGCGGGCGGAATCCAGCGACCAGATGGAGTTGCCATTCTAGACGTCTCTCGGGACCAAGATCTGAACAAAAGTGTCAAGTTTTGAAAAAAGACAACACATCCATATATGCGTGAATTGGAGAGTCACGCCGCTTTTAGCTATGACCGCAGATCGGGTCCATCCAGTGCCCGCACAGAAGCCACAAGGGCAAGGCTCTCGGCCATTTTGACCGAGTCGCTTAAATCGGGATTTCTCCCGTCGTGCGGATATTGCCAATGGGCGTTACGAGGTAAACCTCGGGACCGATCCGCAGTGTTTGTCATTCCCATCATAGCTCCGGTGCCGTTTTATGGGTTCTTTGG
>Ga0335081_10013161_pt1 | contig 13383 bp, 13 predicted proteins | sample Lox_Sample_35_FD_206713 | JGI IMG/M metagenome (GOLD analysis project Ga0335081, IMG submission 206713) | Soil microbial communities from Loxahatchee National Wildlife Refuge, Florida, United States - Lox_Sample_3.5 | ecosystem: Environmental > Terrestrial > Soil > Wetlands | place: USA...
AGGATGAGGTTCTTCACCGGCGGCAGCGGGTTGGGCGGCACCATCGTCTGCGGCCCGGTTGCGGTCGCCACCAGGATCAGCCGCCGGCACAGGCGCGGGTTGCACAGCGCGAACTGCTGAGCCAGCCCGCCTCCCCAGGAGATACCCAGGACGTCGGCCTGCTGGTGGCCGAGATTGTGCAGCATCTGGCGCAGCAGCAGGGCCAGGGTGGTGAAACGGTACGGCAGATTGGGCAGCTGAGAGCCGCCGACGCCGGGGGCATCGAAGCGGATCACCTCAATGGCCGGGTCGAGTGCATCCACGAACGGCCGCAAGGCTTCCAGGCGCATGCCGATGCCGTTGCACAGCAGGAGCGGGGGCCCTGTCCCGGTGCCCGGCCGGATTGCGACGCGCAGCGTCCTCCCGCCCACCTGCATGATCTGTTCGCGCACGCAGTCATCCCCGACAGGCATGTCCATTCCTCCTCGGGCACGCCGTGGCTACCGCCCCTGTGACGGCAGTCACACGGTTACCGGGATCGTAACCAGGTTTCGAGATATTACGCAATAGGATAGTACGCAAAAAACGAAGTCTAGTTAGCACGACTGGAGTCCGGCGGATGAGCAGGGAGGGACGGGGTCTGGTGTTAGCGGACGGGCTGGCGGCGGCGTCGCTGGCGGGCGGACGGCGGCGGCGGTCACCGATGCGCGGGGGATGACGAAGCGGGGTTTCGCGTGGCTGCCGGGCCGCGGTGATGCCGGGCAGCCGAGCTGGCGGAACGGCTGCTGGCCAGCCAGGGGACCGGCGCCAAGAACAGCGGCGGCCAGGCCAGGCAGCCCTCACCTTCCCGCCGGGCCGGGCCCGCCGCCTGCGACAGGCCCACTGCCCGGCGGCGAGCCGGTCGCGGTTCGCCGCAGACCTGCTTACCATCCTGAGCAGACAGCGAAAAACACGGAATTACGGAGCGACAGTGACCGGGACCTGGACCACACAGACGCACTGCCTGGGCGCCTACATCCGCAATCGGCGCAAGCTCGCCCGCCTGTCACTGCGTCAGCTTGCTGAGAGGACGTCTCTGTCCGATCCCTACCTGAGCCAGCTCGAGCGGGGCATGCACCTGCCATCGGTGCGCGTGCTCAAGCTGCTTTCCGAAGCGCTGAACGTGTCCGTCGAGACGCTGCTTGCCCAGGTGGGCCTGCTCGACCTGGCTCCTCCCGGGGATGGGGCCGCGGCGGCTGACGGGCCCCCAGCATCGCCGGTGGAGTCTGCCATCAGCGCCGACGAACGCCTGGCCGGCGACCAGAAGGCCGCGCTGATCGCCGTCTACCGCAGCATGCTCCGCTCCTAACGAGGACGCCATAAGCGTTACCGGGTAATCGGCGGGCCAGCCGGGACAGCACCGGGGCGGGCGGGTGGCCGGTGACCGAGGTCAGCCCGAACGCGGCCGCGCCGGATGCCACCAGGAGCGCGCCGAGGATTCACGCCAGCACCAGCGGCCGCCGCGGCCGGCGCCGCGGCCGGGTGGTCCTGCCCGGCGGGGGCTGACCACCCGCGTCCCCGGCACGCGGCATACCCCCCGGCGTGGTAGCCGGCGCAGTGCCCGCGGGGGCCGGCAGCTGGCTGTCCGCGGCCGGCCCCGCCGCGGTGGTCTGCGTTGCCGCCTGGCCGGATCCGGGCGCCGGGCCGGACCCGGTCGCGGCGAGCGCGGCAGCTGGCCCGGCCGGCGCCGGACCCGGCGGGGTGGACGTGAGACCTGGCCCGGTCTCCCCGGCCGGGGTGCCGGTGATCGCCTCAGGCAGCCAGTTCCCGGCCGGCTGCAGGGCGCCCACCTCGGCCGGCAGCGCGGCGGCAGTGGGGCGCCGCGCCGGGTCCTTGGCCAGGCACCGCCCGATCAGCGACCGCACCGTGGCCGGCACCAGGTCAAGCTCCGGCGTGCCGTGCACCACGCGGTACAGCAGCGCCGCCGTCGTTCCCGTCCCGAACGGCCCCTGGCCGGTGCCGGCGAACGCCAGCACCACCCCCAGGCTGAAGATGTCGCTGGGCGGCCCGGCCGCACCGCCCATCGCCTGCTCCGGGGACATGAACCCGGGCGACCCGATCACCAGCCCGGTCTGGGTCAGCGCGGTGGATTCCGCGGCGTGGGAGATGCCGAAGTCGATGACCCGCGGGCCATCGTGGGCCAGCAGCACGTTCGACGGCTTCAGGTCCCGGTGCACCACGCCCGCGGCGTGGATCGCGGTCAGGCTCTCCGCCAGGCCCGCGGCCAGCGCCAGCAGCGGCCGTTCCGGCAGCGGTCCGTGGCCTTCCACGGCCTCTTCCAGCGACGGGCCCTGGACGTAGCTCGTCGCCAGCCACGCCACCGGGCCGCCGGTATCGGCGTCCACGACCTGAGCGGTGAACACGCCGCTGACCCGCCGCGCCGCGGCGACCTCCCGCCCGAACCGCGCCCGGAACTGCGGATCCGCGGCGAGCTCGGCGCGGATGGCCTTTACCGCCACCGGCCGCCCGCCCGGGGACACGCCGAGGAATACCTCGCCCATGCCGCCCCGGCCGAGCCGCCCTGCCAGGCGGTATGGGCCGATCGTCCGCGGATCCCCCGGCTGCAGTGCGCTGACCACGGTGATCTCCTTTCAATGAACGAATTGCTGGGGCGGCCTGGCGGGGCGGACGGTCAGGTTTCCCGGCCGCCCCGCCAGGTGGGCCAGGCAGGTATGCCCGGCTCTTCCCGCCCGTGAGCGGGGGCTGGGCTGGTTAGCGGTGATCCGCCGGGGCCGGGGAGCCCGGGGAGCCCGGAGCTGCGGCCGGGCGCGAGGCAGCCGGGGCCGGGCGCGCGGCCGGGGTGGTTTCACCGGCCGCTGGGGGAGCGCCCGTCAACGGCCCGCTCGCCTTGAGCTTGGTGCTGCCTAGCTCGATGACGTCGCCGGCGCGGACGAGCGTGGCACCTTCGACCCTGCTGCCGTTGAGGAAGGTGCCGTTGGCCGACCCCACGTCGCTGACGAGCAGCTCGCCGCGGCCGGAGTGGACGATCACCGCGTGCAGCCGCGACAGGGCCGGGTCGTCCCCCAGCTGGCCCTGGGGGCTTCCGCCTCGGCCGAAGATCAGGCCTCCGCGGGGAACCACGATCTGCGTCCCCTGAGCGGCCCCGGAAACCACAAGCGGCCGGGGCCGCGAACGGGTGCGCCGCAGCTGGGCCTGCCGGGCCTGCCGGGTGCGCCGCCGGTGCCGGGCCCGCCGGGGCCGGGCCCGCCGGGCCTGCCGGGTGCGCCGCGGCGGGGGCCGGAGCGGCCGGGGCCGGCCGGGGCGGCGCGGCGGGCGCCGGGGCCGGTGCCGGGTGTGCGGCGGCCGGTGCCGGGGCCGGTGCGGCCGGGCGCGGGGCGGCCGGGGCCGGGGCCGGGGATGCGGCGGCCGGGGCCGGGGACGCGGCGGCCGGGGCCGGGGACGCGGCGGCCGGTGGCGCGGCGGGGTGCGGGGCCGGGGACGCGGCGGCCGGTGCCGGTGGTGCGGGGTGCGCGGCGGCCAGGGCCGGCAGGAGGGCGGTGGCGACCGTGCGCAGTTGCGCGGGGGGGGTTCGCTGCCGGCGGCAGCGCCTGCAGCTGGGAGCCGCCGAGGGTCACGACGTCGCCCGGCCGGACCGGCTGGCGGCCGCTGATCCGCTGCCCGTTGAGGAGGGTCCCATTGGTGGAGGCAAGATCCTCCACGGCCAGCCCCTCGTCGGCGAGGTCGAGCCGGGCGTGCCAGCGGGACAGCGCCGGGTCGTCGCCGAGCCGGCCGGCTGAGCCGGCGGCGCGGCCGAACACCAGCCCGCCGGCCGGGACGTCGATCCGGCTGCCCCGCGCCGGCCCGGACACGGCAAGCAGGGTGACCGGCGCCTGGCCGGTGCGGCCGGGGGAGGCAGTCATGATATCTCCGTTCTCACGGGGCCGCCTGGCGGCTGCCCGGGCGGCCTTGTCTTGCGGCAAGCATCGACGTGAACCGCCCTGGCGTCGCCCGCAGAACTACTCACCACCGGTACTCACCTTCCTCACGGCCCTGGCCAGCACCCCCCGCACGACGGGCACGGACGCAGCAGCGAGCCAGGTTTGAAATCCCGGCCGGATCACCGCCGATCGCCGCGTTTTCCTTGGCCATGGATGATCTGCCCCGGGTACCCGGGCGGTGGGCTCTCAGCCGTCCCGGTCCGGCAGGAAGGGTGCAGGCAGTGCTTCGATGGCAGTGATGCGGGATGATCACCTTGCCGCTGGGGAGCGTGGCCGCCGGGGAGAGCGTCACCGGCCGCGCTGGAGTGGGCGCGGCAGATGACCGGCAGCGACGAGGCGCTCTGTCGCTGATGATGTGCCTGAAATGCTGCCAGCGGCTGGGCTACTTCGCTCGCTTTGATGAGGTCCCGGCATCGATCGCCGGCCATCTGCGGCAGGAGCTGGGCCTGCACGAGTCGGTGGACCCGGCGAATTGACCTTGGGCCCTCCTGAGGGGAGAAGTCCGACTCTAAAGACATGACCGCCGCCTGGAGATGCTTGGGCGATGAAGCCGAGATTTCCGCATGCGGGCGCCGGTGAAAGCGCGCCGGAATCGGGCGGCCCGGCGCCGCGGGAACCAAGACCGCTGAGCGCGCCGGAAGGCCGGGAGGACCGGGCCTGCTGCTGCCCGGCCCGGCCAGTGGTACAGGCGATCATGCCGCCGGAGTGGCATTCGGTGGACCTGCTGTTGTGCGGCCATCATTACCGGGTCTCCCGCCAGGCCCTGGCTGCCGCGGGCGCGAGGATATTCAGCCTGTCAGGCAGCGCCGATGCCGCGGCGGCTGTGCCGCCTGATTTCTGCGCTCCTGTTGTGCCGTCAGATAAAGACGCCCCGTCCGAACTGGGAACCGACGGCGCCAGGTCGATTCTCGTCGGCATCGATGGATCGGCGACCGCGGCGCGGGCTGGCTGGTATGCGGCTGGCCTGGCGCGCCGGCAAGGGGCCAGGGTGACCGCTGTTTTCGTTGCCCGGCTGCCGGTGGGGCCGGCGGCAGATGGCGGCGCTGCCCCGGAGGGGTTCCCCTGGGAGGCGGCTCAGGAAGCGCGCCGCGGGGTTGAGGAGGTCTTCCAGGAGCTGGGCGTTCCCATCACCTTCATCGCCGCCAGCGGGGACCCATTCACTGAGCTGTGCCGCGTAGCTGAGGACGTCCGTGCCGATGCCGTGGTGGTGGGGGCGTCCGCCCGCGCCGGTCACCGGCCGGCCGGTTCGCTGGCGGTGCGGCTGGTTAAGGCGGCTCGGTGGCCGGTCACGGTGGTGCCCTGAGCCAGGGATGGGGTGCCTTCGCTCGTTCACTACATAAAGCCGTGCGTCAGGCCAGGATAGGCCCGATAAATCGCTTGTGTACCGGGTGCAAGATCGGTCAATTCGCGGCGCGCTATCGGCCATCAAAATGTCGGTAGCCCGGCGGTAGCCTGGCCGGGTTGATCTCCGTGGCGCTTCGGGAGAGGCCGGCCGGACAAAAGGAGCACGTTTTGCCGGCAAGGCATGATCGGGCCGCCGGGGCATCACCGTCTGTCCCGAGTAGCACAATCCCGCCGTGTTACCACCTGAGTTACCACCTGAATCCAGGAAAACACCAGCCCCAGGCCGGGACGACAAGAATAAAAATCTCCGAGCCGCGTTCCCGCAGGTCAGAACTCTCCCGAAACCCCTCGGCTATTCGCCCCGGTGACACGTTCCTTACCAAGCGACCCCAAAGCCTTGTCACTTTAGCCGTCCCGTGCGTAGGCTGACCTGCGGTGTGATCGCATTTCTTTCCGCGCTCTTGCAAGCGCGGCAGATGCAGGCCTGGCGTTCATCGCGTAAGGTCTCAGCTACGAGAAAGGCCTCCGGCAATGGACGCATCTACTGAGCAGGACCTCGCTCGCACGGCAGTCAGCGACCCGCTGGCCAGGGGTGGTTCCTGGGTTATCTTGCCCCCCCGGCCCGCCGTCCCGCTGATGGGCCCGGCTGACCGCGGCATGGCCGTCCCGCTGATGGGCCCGGCTGACCGCGGCATGGCCGTCCCGCTGATGGGCCCGGCTGACCGCAGCATGGCCGTCCCGCTGATGGGCCCGGCTGACCGCAGCATGGCCGTCCCGCTGATGGGCCCGGCTGACCGCGGCACGGCCGTCCCGCTGATGGGCGCACGCCGGTAACAATCCGGGGCTGATGGTAGCTCCCTTACCGGCAGGCCGATGCGCTATCCCGCGCTGGTCACGGTGGCGAGGCGGCGGGGGTGTGGTCTTTAAGCGCGGCGCTGGCGGTGGAACGGGAGATTTTTAGGTTCAGGATGCGGGCGGCGTGCGTGACGGTGGCGCCCTCGCCGGTCATCCGCTGGAGCTGGCGCAGCTCGGCCGGGCCGACGGCGCGGGGCCGGCGATGTGCTTCTTGCCGGGCAGCATCGTTGCCGTCGGCCTGGCGGCGGCGGGCGGCGCCGATGCCCTCGGCCTGGTGCTCGGCGCGCACTCCTTCTTATCGGCCTTATCGGCCTGGTCAGTGGGGACGGGTGAGCAGCTGGCGCGGGACAACCCGTCCTGGGGGTACCGGCGTATCCACGGCGAGCTGACCGGCCTCGGCTACAAGATCGCGCCGTCCAAACGTTGGATTTCCGCTGGATAATCCGAGCGGGCCTGTACGGGACCGTAACTCCCCACCCGGGCGCGAACGGGAACGAAACGGAAAAATATGCTCACGCCGGGTTAAAAAACCGGAAACAGGGCCGACGGCTAATCGCCCACCGCGGTGTAGGCGACGACGCCGCGGCGGAGCGAGTCGATCGCGCCGCGCGCGGTGTCGCGGAGATCGCCCCCGCCCTTCAGCGGGGTCGCGGCGATCTGGTCGAGCAGGTCGATGAGCTGCTTGACCGCGCGGACGAAATCGCCCGGGGTCAGGCCGGCCGCCTCCAGCACGTCCTCCAGCCGTGCGCCGCCCGCCCAGTGGTAGGCCGCCCAGGCGAAGCGCAGGTCGGGCTCGCGCAGGAACGACACCCGGTTCTCTTTTTCCAGCTCGTCGAGCTGGCCCCAGGCCCGCACCATCCGGCCGAGCACGTCGCGGACCGTGGCCGAGGGCAGCCGGGGAGCGGCGGCGTCGTCGGCCTGCCGGGACTCGAAGGACAGCGCCGACACGCACGCGGCCAGCTCCTGGGTGTCCAGGCCGGCGAAGTAGCCGCGGCGCAGGCACTCGGCGGCGAGCAGGTCCAGTTCGGTGTACAGCCCGCCGAGCAGCCGCCCGTCGGCGGTGACGGTGTCCCCGGACAGGTAGCCGAGGCGGTCCAGCACGGCGCAGACCCGGTCGAAGGTGCGCGCGATCACATGCGAGCGGCTGGCCACCTTGCGCTCCAGCGCCTCGGTCTCCCGTTGCAGCCGCAGGTAACGCTCGGCGTACCGGGCGTGCTCCTCACGGTCGGGGCAGGCGTGGCTGGGATGGCGCCGCAGCCGGCGGCGCAGCGCGATGATCTCCTGGTCCGGCGCGCTCGGCCCGCCGCCGTGGGCGCGGTCGTTCCAGTCGGCCACCCGCTGCGGCCCGGCGATCTCCCGCCCGGCCAGCCGGTTGCGCACGGTGGCGGCCAGGTCCCGCCGGTGCTGCGGGGAGCGCACGCTGAACCCGGCCGGGATCCGGATCCGGTCGACGGCTTCGGCCGGGACCGGGAAGTCGGCCAGCGACAGCCGCTTGACCTGGCGATTGGCCGTGAGGACCAGGGGGCCGGCGAGCGCGGCCAGCCGGGACGGGTCGTGCGCGTCACCGGCCGCGCTGCCGTTGCCGGTCCCGTTGCCGTTGCCGTTCCGGCGCCCGGTCTCGCGGTACGGGCCCGGCCCCGGCTCCAGGACGACGGCCATCCCGGCGCGGCGGCCGCCGGGGACGCGGATGATGTCGCCGCGCCGCAGCCCCTCCAGCGACCGGGCCGCCTCGGTGCGCCGCGCCGCGGCCCGCCGCCGGGACAGGTCACCTTCCAGGTCGGACAGCTCCCGGCGCAGCGCGGCGTATTCGGTGAAGTCCCCCCGGTCGCAGGCCATCTTCGCGGTCAGCCCGGCCATCGTGGCGGAGTTCCTGCGTACCTGGCGGGTCAGGTCCAGGACCCCGCGGTCCGCCTGGAACTGGGCGAAGGAGGATTCCAGCAGGGCCGCGGCCCGGTCCCGGCCGACCTGCCCGGTCAGGTTGACGGCCATGTTGTAGGACGGCCGGAAGCTGGAGTTCAGCGGGTAGGTCCGGGTGCCGGCCAGGCCGCCGACCGCCGCCGGGTCGATGCCGGGCTGCCACAGCACCACCGCGTGCCCCTCGACGTCGATGCCGCGGCGCCCGGCCCGCCCGGTGAGCTGGGTGTATTCTCCCGGGGTCAGCTCGGCGTGCGTCTCGCCGTTCCACTTGTCCAGCCGCTCGATGACGACGGTCCGGGCCGGCATGTTGATGCCGAGGGCCAGCGTCTCGGTCGCGAACACCACCCGGACCAGCCCGGCCGAGAACAGCTCCTCCACCACCTCCTTGAAGGTGGGCAGCAGCCCCGCGTGGTGCGCGGCGATGCCGCGCTGCAGGCCGGTCAGCCATTCGCCGTAGCCGAGCACGGCCAGGTCCTCGTCCGGGAGGTCGGCGGTGCGCCGCTCCACGAACTCGGTGATCGTGGCGACCTCATCCGGCTGGGTGAGCCGCAGCCCCGCATGCAGGCACTGCTGCACGGCGGCGTCGCAGCCGGCCCGGCTGAAGATGAACTCGATGGCGGGCAGCAGGGCGGCCGCGTCGAGCCGGGCGATCACCTCCGGCCGGTACGGCGGCCGGGCCCGCCCGGGCCGCGCCGCGGACCCGCCCCGGCCGCCCCGCGGCGCGCGCCGGCCCCCGCGGGCCGGCCGGCTCCGCCCGGCGGCCTGATCGTGGGCCCACCGGTCGCGCTGCGCCAGGCGCATCAGCTCCGGGTTGACGCGGGTGCCGGCCGGGTCGGTGAACAGGTCGTACAGCCGGCTGCCGGCCATCATGTGCTGCCACAGCGGGACCGGCCGGTGCTCGTCCACGATGACCGTGACCCCGCCGCGCAGGTCATCCAGCCAGTCGCCGAACTCCTCGGCGTTGCTGACCGTGGCCGACAGCGCGACCAGCCGCACCGACTCGGGCAGATGGATGATGACCTCTTCCCACACCGCGCCGCGGGACCGGTCGGCCAGGTAGTGCACCTCGTCGAGGACGACGAAGCCGAGCCCCCGGAGGGTGGCGGACCCGGCGTAGAGCATGTTCCGCAGCACCTCGGTGGTCATCACCACGATCGGCGCCTCGCCGTTTACGCTGTTGTCGCCGGTGAGCAGGCCGACGGTGCGGCTGTCGTAGCGGCGGACCAGGTCGGCGTACTTCTGGTTGGACAGCGCCTTGATCGGCGTGGTGTAGAAGCACTTGAGCCCGCGTTCCAGGGCCAGGTGCACGGCGAACTCCCCGACCACAGTCTTGCCGGAGCCGGTCGGCGCGGCCACCAGCACGCCGTCGCCGCCGTTCAGCGCGAGGCAGGCGCGGGTCTGGAAGTCGTCGAACTCGAATCCGTACAGCGCCTGGAAGCTGGCCAGCTCCGGGTGGGCCTGCCGGTCACGGAACTGCGCGTACCGCTGCGCGGGGGTGCGTGCGGGAGGTTCCGCGGAGGCATCGTCTCCGTGGTCAAGCGCCATACCCCCAGCCTAGGTGGTGCCCCGGGCGGCCGGGCGGTCAGTTCAGGCGGCTGTGGCCGTGGCCGGCGCTGCCGTCGCTCATCTCCAGCGGCGAGGCCTCATCATCGGGCAGGCCCGCGTACGGATCCGGTATCCGGGCCCGGCGGCGGTCGTTGAACCACACGATGACCTCGGCCACCTCGACCAGGATGACGCACGGGATCGCGAGCAGCAGCATGCTGATCGGGTCCGGGCTCGGGTTGGCGATGCCGGCGAACAGGAAGGCGCCGAAGATCATCAGCCGCCGCCACTTGCGGAACCGCTCGTGCGTGAGGACGTGCGCCAGGTTGAGCAGCACCAGGGCCAGAGGCAGCTCGAAGGCCAGCCCGAAGCCCAGGATCATGGCCTGGAAGTAGCTCAGGTAGGTCGTGATCGTCGGCAGGTTGGTGACGCCGTTCGGGGTCAGCCCGAGCAGGTAGTGCAGGCCGCGGCTCATCGCGTAGTAGGCCAGCACCGCCCCGGCGGCGAACAGCGGGACCGCCGCGCCCACGAACAGGTAGGCCCAGCGCTTCTCCCGCCGGTACAGGCCAGGCGCGATGAACGCCCAGATCTGGTACAGCCAGACGGGCGAGGAGATGATCAGCCCGACGAAGAACGCGATCTGCACCCGCAGCATGAACGGGTCGAAGATGCCGGTGACCACCAGCCGGTCACCCTGCACCCGGCATCCGGTGTGGTGGTCGATCACCGCGCCGCAGAACGGGCGGCTGATGAAGTTCCAGATCGGGTCGAAGAACACGAACCCGACGACCATCGCCGCGATCAGCGCGAGAGCCGCCTTGACCAGCCGGTTGCGCAGCTCGCGGATGTGCTCCATGAGCGGCATCCGGCCCTCGGGGTCGTGCCGCCGGGACGCCTGGAGGATGCGGCTGCCGACGACGCGCGCACCCGTCACCGTGTCAGCCAGCTTTGGCATGTCAGTCCGTTCAGACCTGCTTCTGGTCCGCAGGCACCGGGGTGGCCTGCTTCTCCTTCAGCTCACGGATCTGCTGTTCGAGGTCGCTGATGTGCTGCTGCGCGGCGGGATCAGCGGCCGCGGCGGGCTGCGGCGCAGCGGCGATCTGCTGCGGCGCCCGGGTGCCGGATGGCTGGGCCGTCGCCTGCGTGCCGGGCGCCTCGGCCTCATCGCCATCGTGCAGCCCGGAAACCTCGGACTTGAGAATGCGCATCGACCGTCCGAGCGACCTTGCCGCGACCGGCAGCTTCGCCGATCCGAAGAGCACGATGAGCACGATGGCGACAATCAGGATCTTCCACGGACTGTCAAATAGGTCGCCGATCATTTCCGTCCTCTGTGGCGGGTATGTGTCCCCCCGCGGTCGGGGCTATTCATGGCGAGTGTACACGTCAGGCTCATCCCGCAGCAGCCCTCGGGACCCGCGCGCCGGGCACGGAACGGTGAATTCCGCCGTCATCGGGCGGGCGCCGCAACCCGCAGGAATGACGCGGCGCCCGGGCGCTGCCGGCGGACCCGGGGCCGCCAGCCGGGCGCCCCTCAGCCGCTCGCGTAGGCCGCCAGCGCGGCCGTCGCGTCGTCACGGACCCGGGCCCGCAGCTCCTCCGGCGCGATGACCCGCCCGTCCTCCCCCAGCCGCAGCGCAAGCCGGCGCACCCACGAGACGTCCGGGGTGCGGAGCCGGACGCGGAGCCACCCGTCGGCGAGTTCCTCGGCCGACTCGCACGGGTAGTACTCGGCCACCCACCGCCCGGCCGGGGAAATCTCCAGCGTGACATGCACGTCGGCGGCGGACGGCCGGAACAGCCCCTGGTCGACGTCGACCGGCTGGGCGTCCTCGGGCACCGCGGCGGCCACGTCCAGCAGCTCGATGCCGAGAACGCGGTCCAGCCGGAACAGCCGCACGCCGTCGGCGCGGCGGCACCAGCCCTCCAGGTAGGTCCGGCCCTCGACCACGAGCAGCCGCATCGGGTCCACGTCACGTTCGGTGGCCTCGTCCCGGCCCGGCACGTAGTAGCGCAGGTGCACCCGGCGCCCGCGCTCCAGCGCGTCCCGGAGCTGGGCGGTGTCCCCGGCGGGCCGGTCGACCTGGACGGCGACCTGCGTGCTCGGGCCGGCCGCCTCCCCCGCGGCGGTCTCCAGCTTGGCGATCAGCCGGCTCAGGGCGGAGCGGTCTTCCAGGCCGGGCACGTCGGCGAGCATCCGCAGCGCCACGAGCAGCGCGCTGGCTTCGTCGACGGCCAGCCGCAGCGGGCGGCCGATCGACTCGGCCTGGCTGACGACGATCTCGCCGCCCTCGTAGGACAGGTCGATCGGGCAGTACGGGTCGGGATCGCGCAGCTCCACGCACCACAGCAGGTTGAGGTCGTCGACCAGCTCGCGCTCGGTCAGCCCGAACGCCGCGGCGGTGTCGGCCAGCCCGGCGGCCTTCCGGCTGACCACGTACGGCACCAGGGCCAGCAGCCGGCGCAGCCGGTCCGCCGACGTGGGAGGAGTCATGCCAGGACCCCTTTCAGGCGGCGGATGACCGCGTCGCGGAGGTCGGGGGGCTCGGCGACGACGACGCCGGCGCCGAACGAGGCGACGTGGTCGGCGAACCAGCCGGTCTCCGAGTACGGCACGGTGATCGTGTCCCAGCCGGGCCAGTCGCCGGCCGGGGCCGCCGTCCCGTAGCGGCGCAGGCCATAGCCGGCGCCGGGGCGGACCCGCAGCACGGCCGTGTTCTCCCGCGGCGGCGCCGAGTCCCAGGTGCGGACCACCTCGCGCACGTCGGTGCCGGCCGGGACGGTGACGCTGCCCGGCGGCCCGCAGAAGCGGACGTCGCCCTCGATCCGGCCGAGCCGGAACACCCGGACCGCGTCCCGGCCGCGGTCCCGGCCCGCCACGTACCAGCGGCCGTGCCGGTTGACCACGCCCCACGGCTCCAGCTCGCGGGCCTGCGGCTCGCTGCGCCCGGCGGCGCGGTAGCTGAAGGTGACCGGGCGGCGGTCGCGGACCGCCTGCCACAGCGGCCCGAACGCCGGCTCGGTGGTGGCCAGCCGCGGTTCGATGGCACGCGCGGGGTCGGCGCCGGGCTCGGTGTCGATGCCGGCCGCGCGCAGCTTGAGCAGCGCGCCGGCCGCCGCCTCGGCCAGCTCCGCGCTGCGCCACACCCGGGCGGCCAGCCCCAGCACGGCCGCCTCGTCGGCCTCCAGCCGCAGCTCGGGCAGCTCGTAGGCCTGCCGCTGGACCCGGTAGCCGATGTCCTCGTGGCCGGCCGGGGTGAGCGGGCCGGTCTCCAGCGGGATGCCCAGCTCGCGCAGCTCCTCCTTGTCCCGCTCGAACATCCGCTTGAACGCCTCGGAGTGTTCCGGGTAGCCGGCCACCGCCTGCCGGATCTGCTCCGCGGTGAGATAACGCCGGGTGGACAGCAGGCAGACCACCAGGCTCAGCAGCCGCTCGGTCTTCCGCCGCGACATCGGTTCCCCTTCCCGGTCCGGATACATTCTCGCCTACCAGGGACTGTGCGGGCGCCTATTCCGGCGCTGTCTTCGCGGGCCCGGGCGGCGCGGCCCGCGCCGCGACGCTACCCTGCCCACGTGATCACGTGGCGGAACGGCACGGTGCGCGGCCTGCGCCGGGAATGGCCCGGCGCGGTCGAGCTGGACGTGACGGTGGCCGGCGGCCCGCCGGTGCGGGCGCTGGCCTACCCGGCGCTGACGGGCCGGCCCGAGCCCGGCGACCGGGTGCTGCTCAACGTGGCCGCGCTCGACCTCAAGCTCGGTACCGGCG
>Ga0335081_10013163_pt1 | contig 13382 bp, 10 predicted proteins | sample Lox_Sample_35_FD_206713 | JGI IMG/M metagenome (GOLD analysis project Ga0335081, IMG submission 206713) | Soil microbial communities from Loxahatchee National Wildlife Refuge, Florida, United States - Lox_Sample_3.5 | ecosystem: Environmental > Terrestrial > Soil > Wetlands | place: USA...
CAGCTCGTCGGCGATGCCAGGCCTTTCACGCTATGCCTGCACTGCAACCTGGGCCTCGCGCGCATCGACAAATCCGCGATCGCGGACCGGATCCCACCGCGGGTGTTCGAGCACTACGAGCGCTATTCGTGGTGCATAGGGTGCGACCGCGTGTACTGGGAGGGATCGCACTGGGAGCGCATGCGGACGCTGCTGTCGGAACTGCTGGCAGACGAGCAAACCTCGCTCAGGCAGGCCAGCTGACCTCCCGCAGCACCGCGATCGGACCGGACTCGCGCACGCGCTCGAGCTGCGCTTCGTCTTTGACGAAGATCGAGCCGGCGAAGGCGAGCGCATTGATCGAGATCGACTCGAACCGCTCGCGAGACCGCGGGACGACGAGCATCCACTCCCGCGTGAGCAGCAGGTTGTAGGGCGTGGACTGCCGGCGCTCGCCTCGCACCTGTACCTCCCCGACATCGACCGCCTTGCAGAGCTTCGCGTACAGCGCGAGCAGCAATTCGCCCGTCGTTCGGGCGTCCGACCACGCCCCCGAGGGCAGGTCGGCGTAGGCATGGCGAAAGGGCAGCAACGGCGCGACGCCCAGCCCATCGACGAGCTGGAGCTCGCGCAGCAGCGGTCGAATCGGAATCTCGTTGTCGGCCGCATCCAGCGGCAAGGGCACGAGCTGCAGATGCTTATGGTCCTGGCTGGCGCCCGCGGCACGGCCCGCGTTATAGAACGCCAAGCCGTCGCATTCGGCCATGCAGGCGGCGAGCGCCTGGAAATCGCCCAGACTGAGCAACTCCTCTTGATGCTCGAAAGCGCGTGTCACCACCAGCAGATGGCGGTCCAACACCGGGTACTTGTTGAGCAATACGCGGTGGGTCGAGGAGACGTCGCGCACCAACAGAGCCGGATCGTGCGGCAGGAATGGGTCGGCTGGCGCGGCATTCCCTTCACTCGGCGACCGCCGCGGCTTGCGCACGAGGCTGGACACGCGCCGTACCACGAACCGGACTCCACCATCGACCACGGCACGTGCCTCCGTGTCGATGCGCTCGAGCGCTCCGCTCGCCAATGCGCGCTCGATGGCGCGGTCAACCTCTGCGCAGAGAGTGCCGGAATGCGGGCTCAAGTCGCCGTTGGACATGCGATGGGAACGACACCGGGGCCTCGCGGCGCGAGCAACGAACAGCAGGGAGAGCCGAGACCTCGAAGTTGTTCGGCCGTCGGATCGCTCTGACGGTGCTCGCGAGGGGGCTCCAGCCCCGAGGGCCGGGCGCGTTCTCGGACGGCCGTGGCGAGAGCTAGCTCCCCGCTTTCATGCCGCGGGCCACGCCCGGCCGCGCAGCAAGTGCGGCGCCCCACCGTTGCAAGTTGGGAAAGCCGCCCGCTTGGTCGATGAGCGCCTTGCGCGCGGAGAAGTTGGGGTAGAGCATCAGATCTGCGACGGAGAGCTCGTCGGCGAAGAATTCGCGTCCTTGCAGGTGCCGCTCACATACGCCAAAAAAGCCGAGGAGGCGTTTCTTGAAGTGCTCCGTGATCGCCGCGTTCTTCTCCGGGGACACGAACTCGAGCTGGAAGATGGCGCCGCTCGTGGGAGCCACGTCCGTGGCGCCCTGCATGAACCACTGCAGTGCCTGCGCATGCCGGGCCGGATCCTTGGGCAGAAACTTGCCCGTCTTCGTGGCGAGGTAGAGGATGATCGCGCCGGACTGGCATAACGTGAGCGGCTGGCCGCCGGGGCCGTCGCTGTCGACGATGACTGGGATCTGTCCGGCCGGGTTGAGCTTCAGGAACTCGGGGCTGCGCTGCTCGCCCTTCGCCAGATCGACCTTGTGCGCGCGGTAGGCGAGGCCACATTCCTCCAGAGCGATCGAGGCGCGCAGGCCGTTGGCGGTGGGTGCGAGGTACAGATCAATCATGACGGGCTCCTTGACTGTTGGCTGCGTTGGTCGAGGGCGCCGATTATAGCCGCTCACTTCGGACGTTTATCTGACTTCGAGCTGCTCCACCCACACCAGCTCGCACGCGCCCGCCCCCGTGTCCTCACGCGTGAGCGAGCTGCGCCAGGTGAACCCGTCCTGGCCCTGCACCTCCACGAGATAGCCCCGCAGCCGCACGATCTCGCCGCTCCGGACGGATTCCAAGTGCCGTTCGATGTCGGAGGTGGCGGGGATCATATGCATGTTGGCGCTGTGGGTCTCGATGTCGCGGCGCGGAATGGGGAACTCGTTCACGTGCCAGAAGTAGAAGCGGTGCCCCTGACTGATGTCGATGCGATCGAGGATCGCCTGGTCCGACATCGGTCCCCACCCCAGGGCGAGGTCGACCGGGGCAAGCTCGGCGCCGCGGTCGAACCGGTAGCGCTCGGCGCTCAGCACGCGAGCTTCGAGCGAGAACGATTGCAAGGGCGTGATCCGGTAGCCGGGCCGCTGAAGTGACGGCGCCGCGGGCACCGGCGTCTGCACCGGCTCCGTCGGTGCGAGCACTCCCGGGCCGTGCGACACGGGGCGGGAGGACCACTGCGACCAGGCGGCGTATCCAACGAGCAAGATCGCGATCCAGTGCCAGCGCATCGGGAAGTTCATCGCAGCCGATTCGACGGTGCAGCCCGCATCGATCGCGCCGAAGCGACATGAGCGCGGGCGATGACCCGGCCGGGGCGCCCACGCGGGCACCCGCGGTGCCTGCGCACTCGCATTCGAGCCTCGTGCAATCTGTCGGACTGAGGAGACGGATCCGAGCAAATCCGGTGCCGAGGGAACTCGGCCGAGTCTGGCCGCTCTATGGTTGAGAGGTAAAACCGGTCACTTCTGAGGAAGCTACGCTGCGCTCGCTGCTCAATGCGAACGACTCACACTACGCTCGCCCCATGGCCGCGACGCGCCGAGACAGGCAGGAAACCTTCGCGCACCGCGGCCCAGAGCGACCCAAACCGGTTAAGATTGGTCGATCCGCTGATCCCTTGCGTAGAGCGCCCGAAACTACCAGGAGTACCGTTCAAGATGACTAGTTGGAGATCGAGTGTGCAGATCGCTTCGTCGCCTTCATCGGTTGGACTCACCGCCTCCGGCGCGGTCGGAGCGGTTGCTCTGGCCCTCGTATTGGGGCTAGGAGGCTGTGCCACGAAGCCGCGCAGCCCGGCGCCGCCCGGGAACATCGAAGGCGCGAACGCGTCTGCAGGCACCGGCGCTCGCAGCAGCAAGCCGATCGCGACGCCCGCTGCGTCCACCGCCGATGCCACTCAACCCGGGGGCGCAAGCGCCGACTCGTCGTCGAGTCTCGCTGGCGAACGCAGCGAGCCCTCGGCCGCTTCCGCCAATGTTTCGGGCGAGCGCGGCGAGCCAGCTTCAGGCAACGCTTCCTCCTCTGCTTCCCCCAGCGTCTCCGGAGAGCACGGCGACCTGGCTACGGCCGAGGGCGCCTCTTCCGCATCCGGCGACATCTCGGGCGAGCGCGGGGCGCACAGCGGCGTCGGTGACAATGCGGCGCAGCCTGCACAGTCTGCCACGGCCGGCGAAGCCGGCGCTGCCACCACCCCCGTTGCCAGCCAGGACGGGGCAGCGTCGTCCCAGAGCGACGAAAAACAACCCGCTGGACAGGCTGCGGGATCCGTCACCGGCGAATCCGGAACCGGGACGCAGAGCGCCGCGGCCACGGGTAGCGCTCAAGGGGAAACGGGCGCGGAGGCGAGCACAGAGACCGAACGCGGCCACACGGTCGGAGCGGCGGCGGTTGCCCCCGGGACCTCTGGTGACAATGCCAAGGGCATGAGGGGCGCCGCCCCGGGCGATGCAACCACCTCCGCGGCTCCCGCCGGCGGCCAGGACGAAGGTTCCAGTGCGGCGGCGGGAGGCGCCGGAGCGCAGGTTCCCGGCGCTGTCGGCGGCGCGCCGGAGAGCCGCGGCGGTATCGGCGGCGGCGTGGCGGGATTGGAAGGCAGCGAGGGTGCCGGCGCCTCGGGCGAGCGCTTGGCCGCCGTGGACGTCCCCAGCAGCAAGGTGAACGTGGACGAGGAATACCGTCCGCAGACGCTGGGAGGCATGCTGCCTCTGGTCTTGGGCGTGAATGAGGACGGGCGCTTCGACTTCGACCAGTATGTGCTCCGCGACGAGGTCAAGACGGTCCTCGATCAGCTCGCGGTGAAGCTCACGTCGGCTGACTATGACCGGCTGGATATCATCGGCTATACGGACCACATCGGCACGCCGGAGTACAACCAGCGCCTATCCGAGCTGCGCGCGTGGTCCGTGGCTCAGTATCTGCTGAGCAAGGGCGTCCCGGAGAACAAGATCCACTACGAGGGACGGGGTGAGAAGAACCCGGTCACCCGCCCCGACGAGTGCACCGGGCTTGCTCGCGACGACCTGATCGCGTGCCTGCAGAAAGACCGGCGCGTGGAGATCGAAGCGTCGATCCGGCGCAAGCATGCCACTGTGACGCAGTAAGCGGAGTCCTCCTGCCGCGGGCGCAGCCCGCGGCGCATCCACCCGCGGATCGCCGGCGCCGCTCAGCGCAGGGAGGCGTTGATGCGCTCCAGGGCCGCGGAGCCCGGGCACAACTCGCGCTCGCCGAGCTGATTGAACGGCGCGTCCACCGTTCCTAGATGGGCGTGCAGATCTTCGGGCTCTGGATCGACGTACAGCAGCCCCGTCACGACCTCACCGCGTGCGTCGTGGTGCTGGAGGAAGTTCATGACGGAGGAGCGGTCGTTGGGCTCGTAGTCCGCAGCCAGCTTGCGCAGGCGGAGCACGGAGCCATCGTGCTGGACGACCTCCTCGCGAACGCCGGGCGCATAGTCCACCGTGATCGGCTGCCGCGGTAGGATCACGTCGAGCCGGTTGACCGCCTCGTTATGCTCGCGGACGTAATCGTAGCTCTTGGTGGATCCCTCGTGATTGTTGAACGCCACGCACGGCGAGATCACGTCGATGAACGCTGCCCCTTGATGCAGGATGGCGCCTTTGATGAGCGGCACGAGCTGTTGCTTATCCCCGGAGAAGCTGCGCGCGATGTAGGTCGCGCCCAGCTGAAGTGCAAGCATGACGAGGTCGACCGGTGCATCATGGTTGATCGCTCCCTTCTTGCTCTTGGAGCCCTTGTCCGCCGTGGCCGAGAACTGCCCTTTGGTGAGTCCGTATACGCCGTTGTTCTCGACGATGTAGACCATGTTCACGCCGCGGCGCATGCAGTGCGCGAACTGCCCCAGGCCGATAGAAGCCGAGTCCCCGTCGCCGGACACGCCCAGATAGATCAACTCCCGATTGGCCAGGTTGGCTCCCGTAAGCACGGAGGGCATGCGGCCGTGTACGCTGTTGAAGCCGTGGGAGCTGGCGAGGAAGTACGTCGGGGTCTTGGACGAGCAACCGATCCCCGAAAGCTTGGCGATGCGATGGGGCGGCAGCTGCAATTCGAAGCAGGCCTGGATGATGGCCGCGCTGATCGAGTCGTGCCCGCAACCGGCGCATAGCGTGGAGATCGCGCCCTCGTAGTCGCGGCGGGTGAGGCCCAGTGCATTCTTCTCGAGCGAGGGGTGGTGCAGCGTGGGTTTGGCCAGGTAGGTCATGATCGAGATGCCGAAAGCCTAAGAATCGAAATCCAGGAGCGAGGCGGCCTGCGCATCGCCCTCACTTCACCGCTCGCAACGGCACCGCCTTCAGGGCCGCTGCCTTCCCGAGGATCTCCGCTACGACGAACCGCGCCGTGATGGGCGTGCCGTCGTAGTGCAGCACCGAGATCAGCCGCGACGGGTCGGCGGCGCCCTCGTTGATCATCAGCATCCGCAGCTGCGCGTCGCGGTTCTGCTCTACCACGAAGGTCAAGTCATGCTCGGCGATGAAATCGTAGACCTCGTCCTGGAACGGGAAGGCGCGGACGCGCAGCGCGTCAAGGTACACGCTCTCGCGCTCCAACGCATCGAGCGCCTCCACCATGGCCGGGCTGGTGGAGCCCAAGTAGATCACCCCAAGGCGCGTGGGCTTCGCTGCGCGACGCAGCACGGGCCGAGGCACCAGCCCCTTGGCCGTCTCGAACTTGCGCAGCAAGCGCTGCATGTTGTCCACGTAGTCCGGCCCGGCCTCCGAGTAGCGGGCGAAGCGATCCTTGGTCGTGCCTCGAGTGAAGAACGCCCCGCGCGTGGGGTGAGTCCCGGGGTAGGTGCGGTAGGTGATGCCGTCCCCGTCCACGTCCAGGTAGCGTCCAAAGGGCGTGCCGGCCTCCAGCTGCTCCTGCGTCATCACTTTGCCGCGGTCGAAGCGGCGAGCGTCGTCCCAAGCGAGCGGCTCGCATAGCCGCTCATTCATGCCGATGTCCAAGTCCAGGAGCACGAAGATCGGTGTCTGCAGCCGATCGGCAAGATCGAACGAGAGGGCCGCGAACTCGAAGCATTCCTTGGGATCCTCGGGGAACAGCAGAACGTGCTTGGTGTCGCCGTGCGAAGCGTACGCGCAGCTGAGCAAATCGGCTTGCTGCGTGCGGGTGGGCATCCCCGTCGACGGTCCGCCCCTTTGCACGTCGAAGACAACGGCGGGGATCTCGGCGAAATAAGCGAGCCCGAGGAACTCCTGCATGAGCGAGATGCCGGGCCCCGAAGTGCAGGTGAAGGCGCGCGCGCCGTTCCATGCGGCGCCGATCACAATGCCGATCGAAGCGAGCTCGTCCTCCGCCTGGATTACGGCGTAGCGGGCCTTCCCGGTATCCGCGTCGTGGCGAAACCGGCGGCAGTGGCGCGAGAACGCTTCGGCGAGCGAGGAGGAGGGCGTGATCGGATACCACGCCGCCACGGTGGCGCCGCCATAGACGCAACCTAGCGCGGCGGCATTGTTCCCATCCAGGAAGATGGCGTTGCCCACCGCGTCGGCGCGCTTGACCTTGAGTCCGATCGAGGGGAGGTAACTCGCCGCATAGTCGCGCCCGAGGTGCAACGCGTGTACGTTGGGCTCGAGCAGCTTCTCCTTTCCTTTGTACTGCTCCCCGATCAGCTTCTCCACCTCGCGCAGATCGATGTCCAGCAGGGCGCACAGTGCGCCGACATAGAGGATGTTCTTGAACAGCTGGCGCTGGCGCGGATCGGTGTACTCCCGGTTGCAGATCTCCGTGAGCGGCATGCCGATGATGTGGACATCGTCGCGCAGCATCGACTGCAACAGCGGCTTGGTCGAATCGTAGAACAGGTAGCCGCCGGGTTCGAGCTCCGCGACGTCCTTGTCCCAGGTCTGCGGGTTCATCGCCACCATCAGGTCCACGCCGCCTCGGCGACCGTGATAACCCGCCTCGGACACGCGTACTTCGTACCAGGTGGGAAGCCCCTGGATGTTGGAGGGAAAGATATTGCGCACGCTCACCGGCACGCCCATGCGCAGCATGGACTTGGCGAATAGCGCGTTGGCAGAAGCCGATCCCGAACCGTTGACGTTGGCGAATTTGACTACGAAATCGTTGGTTCTTTGTGTTTGCTCCGGCATGCCGGCCCCGCGTGTGTCATGTCCAGGAAAAACTTCTGCATGTCCCAGGCCCCGGTCGGGCAGCGCTCCGCGCACAGCCCGCAATGCAGGCATAGATCTTCGTCTTTGACCATGATGCGCCCGGTCTTCAATGTGCCGGACACGTACAGGTCCTGGGTCGTATTCTTGGCCGGCGCCCGCAGCCGTGCCCGCAGCTGCCGTTCCTCGCCGTTGTCGGTGAAGTTGATGCAATCCATCGGACAGATGTCCACGCAGGCGTCGCACTCGATGCACAGCTTGTCCGCAAATACGGTCTGCACGTCGCAATTCAGGCAGCGCTGCGCCTCGGCGAAAGCCGCCTTCGGGTCGAAGCCCAGCTCGACCTCCACCTTGATGTCCTTCAAGGTGATCTTGATGTCCTTGAGCGGCACGCGGTTGCGTTTCTCGGTGGAGATATCGTTGTCATAGCTCCACTCGTGGATGCCCATCTTCTGCGACATGAGGTTCACGTGTGGGGCAGGGCGCCGGCGGACGTCTTCGCCGTGGCACAGACGGTCGATGGACACGGCCGCCTCATGGCCGTGCGCCACGGCCCAGATGATGTTTTTCGGGCCGTAGGCCGCGTCCCCGCCGAAGAAGACGCTGGGCAGCGTCGATTGCAGGGTGATGGGATCGAGCTTGGGCAGGCCTTGCCGGTCGAACTCGATGCCGATATCGCGCTCGATCCAGGGGAAGGCATTGTCCTGTCCGATCGCCACCAAGACGTCGTCGCACTCCATGTGCACAATCGGCTCGCCGGTGGGAACAAGTGCGCGCCGGCCATGCTCGTCGTGCACGGCTCTGACCTTCTCGAACGCCACACCCGTGAGCTTGCCACCGGCGTGCGTGAACGCTTTGGGCACGAGGTAGTTGAGGATGGGGATGCCCTCGTGCATGGCGTCTTCCTTCTCCCACGGGGAGGCCTTCATCTCGTCGAAGCCGCTGCGCACCACCACCCGCACGTCTTCGCCACCGAGGCGCTTGGAGGAGCGGCAACAGTCCATCGCCGTGTTGCCGCCGCCCAGGACGATCACCCGCTTCCCGATGCGTTCGACATGGCCGAAGGACACGCTCGAGAGCCAGTCGATGCCGATGTGAATGTTGGCCGCCGCCTCGGTGCGGCCGGGGAGCTGGAGGTCGCGCCCGCGCGGTGCGCCGCAGCCGACGAAGATCGCGTCGTAGCCCTCGGCGAGGAGCTCGCGCATGCTCGTCACCCGCTCGCCCACACGCAGCTCCGGCTCGAGGTTGAGGATGTAGCCGATCTCCTCGTCGATCACCATCTCGGGCAGCCGGAAGCGGGGAATCTGGGTGCGGATCATGCCGCCGGCGTACGGATCGGCCTCGTAGATCACGACGTGATAGCCCAAGGGGAGCAGGTCGCGAGCGACCGTCAGCGAGGCGGGGCCCGCCCCGATGCATGCGATGCGCCTGGCGTTCTTCTGCTTGGCCGGCTTGGGCAGTCGGTCGACGATGTCGTCCTTGTAGTCCGCCGCGACCCGTTTCAACCGGCAGATGGCGACCGGTTGCTCTTCGACACGCGCCCGCCGACAAGCCGGCTCACACGGGCGGTCGCACGTGCGGCCGAGGATGCCGGGGAAGACGTTCGACCTCCAGTTGATCAGATACGCTTCGCTGTAATGCCCGGCAGCGATCAATCGGATGTATTCGGGGACGGGCGTGTGGGCCGGACATGCCCACTGGCAGTCGACCACCTTGTGAAAGTAGTCCGGTCGACCGATGTCTGTCGGGTTCAATATTCCTCCTTCATAGCGCCCACTCTTGTTGTGCTGCCGGCCGGCGCGCTTGCGCCGCCGCGGTGAACGCCCCTGTCGGGAGCGCCAATGGTAACGCCTCGAGGCGGCCGAGAAAAGCCTTGCGAGACAACATGCTGCGGCCTGGGTTTAACCCTAGCGCGAGCAGGGATGTAAGGCACCGCAAGGCGAGCTGCGGGAGGAGGTATCGTCTCATCTTGCGCGGTCAAGCTCGGGCACGGGGTCGCGTTGATGCGGGCTCGACCGATCCGCGGCACTCCCGGCTCTGCCGTCTAACGCGATGCGGTGGAGTCGGTGCACGTGGCGTGCACCTGAGGCGCCGTCGCAGCCACACCGCAGGAATGGATGTTTGCAGCACCACTGCTCCGGGAGCCGGGAGTTGCCGGCGAGCGATGTTTCGATTACGGCTCCGAACCGACCCGGGCCGAGCGGGCGTCCTGCGGCTGCAACGCTGCCCGCTGCTTGGCCTGGTCGGGCAAGTCGGTTTTGAGCGCGTCGCCATGGACGTCCGACTTCACCAGGATGGAGTCGATCTTCCAGGCCTTGTCCTCGACGCGGTACACGATAACCGTGTAGCGGGCCATATCGTTCCGCGGCCAGCGATACAGCGCGCGGGCGGTGGCGGCGCTGCTGTCGATGCGGACGAAATTCAGCGTGTCCAGGGGCGGCAGCATGGTGGCAAACAACGGTAGCAGCTCGCGCGTCAGGTGGGGCGGGCGGTCCTTGGACGCGGCAGTGCGCAGCCGCCAGTAGGCATCGAGGTCGCCGGTGCGCGCCACTTGCATCGATTCGGCGTACAGCGCCTCGAGGCTCCGGACCAGAGGGTCGGATCGCTTGGTGATCTGCCGGGACGCCTGAGCGAGCGCCACCGCGGGCAGCAACAGCAGCATCAATGCGGCAATGAGCTTCCTGGTTCGACCCACATCACCTCCGTCTGCAGCGACCCGGACCGTGATCCCGGGCTTCGACGCGGCGATTTTCGCTGATCCCGGCCGCACAGGGTAGAGCGTTCCGGCGCGGACCATGCAACGTCCGCGCCAGATGGGACGCGGGTTTGACCCGGGTGGCCGGCGGGACGAGAGCGGCACCGAGGCCAAAAAAGAAAGAGCCCGCGACGCGGGCTCTTCCGTCAACGCAAGCACGCGATCAGTAGGCCATCTCACCGCCGTGCGGCGCCGGCGCCGGCTTCTCTTCTTTGGGAAGCTCGGCGACCATGGCGTCCGTGGTAAGGATCAGACCGGCGACCGAGGCTGCATTCTGCAGTGCATAGCGGGCCACTTTGGTCGGGTCGATCACGCCCATCGACACCAGGTCGCCGTACTCGCCGGTGGCGGCGTTCCAGCCGAAGCTGCCTTTGCCGTCGAGCACCTTCGCCAGGATAACGGACGGCTCATCACCGGTGTTCGCGACGATCTGCCGCAGCGGCTCTTCGAGGGCCCGCATCACGATCTTGATCCCGGCATCCTGGTCGTGGTTGGCGCCGTGGAGCTTGGCGATAGCCTGACGGGCGCGCACCAACGCTACACCGCCGCCGGGCACCACCCCCTCCTCGACGGCCGCACGAGTGGCGTGCAGAGCGTCCTCCACGCGGGCTTTCTTCTCCTTCATCTCGGTCTCGGTGGCCGCCCCAACCCTGACGACCGCCACGCCGCCGGCCAGCTTGGCCACGCGCTCCTGCAGCTTTTCCTTGTCATAGTCGGAGGTCGTCTCTTCGATCTGCTTGCGGATGGCCTGGATACGGCCCTCGATGGCCTTCCTGTCGCCGGCTCCGTCGATGATCGTGGTCTCCTCTTTGGCGATCTCGATACGCTTGGCACGGCCCAAATCGTTCAGCGAGGCGTTCTCCAGCTTGAAGCCGACCTCGTCGCTGATGACCGTGCCACCGGAAAGGATGGCCATATCTTCCAGCATCGCTTTGCGCCGATCGCCGAAGCCCGGCGCCTTCACGGCGCAGGTCTTGAGGATCCCGCGGATGTTGTTGACCACCAGGGTGGCCAGCGCCTCGCCTTCCACTTCCTCGGCCACGATCAGGAGCGGCTTGCCGGCCTTGGCGACCTGCTCGAGCACGGGCAGCAGATCCCGGATGGCAGAGATCTTCTTGTCGTGGAACAGGATGTAGCAGTCGTCCAGGACCGCGATCTGCTTGTCGGGATTGTTGATGAAGTAAGGAGACAGGTAGCCGCGGTCGAACTGCATGCCCTCGACCACTTCCAGCTCGTTGTTGAGGCTCGTGCCGTCTTCGACCGTGATGACGCCTTCCTTGCCGACCTTGTCCATCGCATCGGCGATGATCTTTCCGACGGCTTCGTCGGCGTTGGCCGAGATGGCGCCTACCTGGGCGATCTCCTTGGATGTGGAGCAGGGCTTGGAGATCTTCTTCAGCTCCTCGACCACCGCGTCCACTGCCTTCTCCATGCCGCGCTTCAAGTCCATCGGGTTCATCCCGGCGGCCACGTACTTCATGCCCTCCTGCACGATCGACTGCGCCAGCACGGTGGCGGTGGTGGTGCCATCGCCGGCCACATCCGACGTCTTGCTGGCGACCTCTTTGAGCATCTGTGCGCCCATGTTCTCGAACTTGTCCTTCAGCTCGATCTCTTTGGCGACCGAGACGCCGTCCTTCGTCACGGTGGGCGCTCCCCAGGACTTCTCCAGCACCACATTGCGCCCCTTGGGACCGAGGGTCACCTTGACCGCATCGGCCAGGATGTTCACGCCCGCGACGATCCGATTGCGGGCGGAATCATGAAACTTGACTTCCTTGGCTGCCATGTTGTCCTCCGGTATGGATCAACTGTTCTCGATTACGCCCATGATGTCGTCCTCGCGCACCACGAGCAGCTCCTCGCCTTTGACCTTCACGGTCTGGCCGGAATACTTGCCGAATAGGACCTTGTCCCCGACCTTCACCGACAGGGCGGACACCTTGCCGTCGCTGCCGACCTTGCCGCTCCCCACAGCGACCACCTCTCCGGTCTCCGGCTTTTCCGCGGCGGTGTCCGGGATCACGATGCCGGAGGCGGTCTTCCGCTCTGCATCCAGACGTTTGATTAGAACACGATCATGTATCGGACGAATCTTCATACCTCGAAACTCCCATTCACGAATGTGGCTGATCTGGTAAAACTCGTCGCTGGCGTGCGCACGCCAGCCGCGGTGAACTCTTGGGGTTGGGTCGGGGTTTTTCAAGGCCTACTTTGGCAGCCGGGCGGATAGCGTGCTCGCGCCGGCGGATGCGTGCATCGGGCGTATTAAGGCGCTGCGCTGACTCCGGTGTTCCGCGTCGTGATGCGCGGGCGGCCGAGCAGTTGCCCCGAATGGTTCCGCATCGAAGCCGCGCGACGGGCGGATTGGCCGGGGCTTCGGTCTGGACGCGCGCCCCCAACCAAGCGTCCTGCAGAGTACCATTGCGCATTGCCGCCGCCCCGAGCCCGATCTTACGGGAGCACACGCCATGAAAACCACCCTCTGTGACCTCTCGACATTGGCGGCGACCGTGCCGGACGGCGCCAAAGTGGCGGTGCCGGCGGATCGCAGCGGCGTCGCCATGACGTTCACCCGGGAACTGGTCCGTCGGCGCGTCCGAGATCTCCACCTGGTGTGCGTGCCCGTCAGCGGGCTGCAAGCCGAAGTGATGATCGGTGCTGGCCTCGTGGCTACGCTCGAGACCTCGGCGGTGACGCTGGATGAGTTCGGTCCGGCGCCGCGGTTCGTGGCGGCGGTTCGGGAGGGGGCCATCAAGCTGCTCGACGCAACCTGTCCAGCGATCCACGCCGCGCTGCAAGCCGGGCAAAAGGGCATCCCGTTCATACCGCTCCGCGGGCTGATCGGCACCGACGTGCTGGCCAACCGCCCCGATTGGAAGGTGATCGACAACCCGTTCCACACCGGCGACCCAATCGTGGTCCTGCCTGCCATCAGGCCGGACTTCGCGCTGTTCCACGCGCCGCTCGCAGATCGCTACGGCAATGTCTTCATCGGGCGCTCCCGCGAGCTGATGACGATGGCACACGCGGCACACCGGACCCTGGTGACGGTAGAAGAGGTGAGCGACGTCGACTTGATGCGCGACCCAGACCGCGCCCCCGGCGTGATCCCTTCGATCTACATCACCGCGCTAGCGGAAGCCCCACGGGGCGCCTGG
>Ga0335081_10013165_pt1 | contig 13380 bp, 13 predicted proteins | sample Lox_Sample_35_FD_206713 | JGI IMG/M metagenome (GOLD analysis project Ga0335081, IMG submission 206713) | Soil microbial communities from Loxahatchee National Wildlife Refuge, Florida, United States - Lox_Sample_3.5 | ecosystem: Environmental > Terrestrial > Soil > Wetlands | place: USA...
GTTGTCGATCAGCTGCAGATGCCCCACCACATCGTCACTCGCGACCGCGACCAGGACTTCGCCCGCGTCGATGTACGCGTCGAGCTCCGCGGCCGAGTCCTCAGCCTCCTCGAACAAGGCTCGGAGTCGGCTGCGGGCGGCCGTGTAGCGCTCGACGCGGACCACCTCCGTCCTCGGGTCACGGCTCGCCCACTCTGACCACGGAACGATCCCGCGCTCCTCGCGCGCGCGTTCATCCAACATCGCCAGATACTCGATCAGGTGGCCGTCGGGATCGCGGAAGTACACCGCGGCTGCGGGCATCCAGCCCATCACACTGGGCTCCGACGTCTCATCACCAAAGAACGACAGTGGCGTGACGCCGTGCGAGCGGAGGCCATCACAGGCGGCGAGGACATCGCTAAGCGACGCCTTCAGCGCAACATGGAGCGAGAGGCCAATGGGTGCCGAACCCAGCGACCACAGCCCGAGCATCGCCTCTCCCGGCCCCCCGATCCAGAAAAACGCGGCTCCCCGCTCCTCGAGCACCAGGGCGAGCGGCAGACCGACCACGTCGCGATAGAAGTCGATCGAGCGGTCCAAGTCGCCGACCGTGAGGTGGGTTTCGAACAGGCCAGTGGCGCTCGGGGTGGCGGTCATGGGAACCCTCTCGGAGACGGATCGCGGCGGTCGATAACGCCGCTTCGCAGGCTGATTACCGGCACGGTCCAGTGATCTCCGGACGCGATTCGTTACACGTAACGAGTTCGGCCGATGCTCAGACACGCAGCAAGCGGTTGCTTCGCATCACGACCGGAATCGGACCCATTCCGGCACCGTCCCTCGGTCACTAGCCCGGCCAACCCTCATGATTCCGAGCAATAAGACGCTCAGCGCGCTCCCGCCCTTTCCTGCGTTCGGGCTCGCGCGACAGCGCGTGATCTCCTACGTGAAAGGCAGTGAGTCCTCGCGCACGGACGGTACGCGAAGCTCCTCGATTCCGCTCTCGATCCCGTGCGCCAGCACGTCGAGGTCGTGCATCGTCCGCGCGTCCGCGTTGAGGCCGAACGTGATCAGGCCGTCGTAGGAGAAGATCGAGATGCCGACGGCGTGCTCGGCTGCGAGCGGCACGATCGGATGGACCTCGCGCATCGGAGCGCCGAATGCATAGAGCGTCTCCCGCGGGCCGGGGATGTTGGTGATCGTGACCGCGAACAGACGCGTCGAGAACGCGGTCCGGGCCAGCGCCGCGCGAACGACAACGGGCGGCGCCAGCTCGGTCAGATCCAGCAGCGTGGTCGGTGCGGTGGCGGCCTTTGAGGCGGCGAGTTGCGAGGTGGCTTCGTGGATTTGGCGGAGGCGAACTTCGGCCCGCGGCTCGGCCACGGGCAGATCGACAAACACCGAGCTCACGCGGTTGCCGGTCCTTGAGCGATCCGAGGCATCGCGCACGTTGACCGGCACCATCGCCCGCAGGCCGTGCCCAGGAAGCTCTTCGCCGCGCTCGACCAAGAGGTGGCGGAGGCCGCTGGCACAAGCGGCGAGCGCGACGTCGTTGACAGTTCCCCCGAGACGGTGTCCAATCTCCTTGAAGTCGGCCAGCTGCGCTCGGACCACCGTGAACCGGCGATCCTGACCGATCGGGACGTTCAAGGAGGTGCGTGCCGCCCCGATAAGCAACTCGCGGACGATCAACGAGGCGAGCGAGCGCGATCGCTCGAGCGCATCTCGAGGATGCAGCGCGGCGTGCACGACTGCCGTGCCGGCTTGCGCGCCCGCCTTGGCGGCTTGGGCCGCCGGCTCGACCCGGTGGTGCGATGACTCGCCGTCCGGTACCACCCACGGCGCTTCCACGACGGGCGGTCCGCCCTCGGGCGAGCGACTCATCGTGACGTCCATCATGCCCGTCGAGCCAACGCCGTCCACGAGGCAGTGGTGGATCTTCGACGCCAAGGCCCAGCGCCCATTCTCAAGCCCCTCGATCAGCACCAGCTCCCAGAGCGGCTTGGTTCGATCGAGCGGATGGGAGAAGTACTTGCCCGTCCACTCAAACAGCTCGCGGTCGCCGCCAGGGGCCGGCAGCGAAGCCTGGTAAACGTGGTCCGCGACATCGAACTGGTCGGCCGGCTCCCAGCGGGGCCGCGCGAAGCGACCGGTCCGTGTGCTCGACAGCCGCTGCGTGAAGCGGGGGAGCTGTCCGAGCTGCTCGAGACGCGTGGCGCGGAGTTCCGGCAGCGTCGGCGTGCCGCCGTCAGGTACGGGGTCGAACACCATGATCGCGCCGATGTTCATCAGAGCGCCGGGCTCCAGCTCCTCCAGCTCCAGAAACGTCTCATCCAGCGCGCTCAGCACGTCCGTCATAGAGCGAGCCTACGGACGACATCCCTCCTAGCGAATCGGAACGAAAGACCGATTCCAGTCGGTAGTCCATACCGACTTGCAGCGTCGTCCGAGTTCGCCGTCCGCGAGTGGGTTCGATGCTCGGCGGCAGGCCAGAGTGGTCGTGTAACTACCGCGCAGCGGAAGCGACGGCGGCCGGCTGTACGTTAGATGCGCCGGCGGCTAACCCCAGGAGATGTTCGACGCCGGCGAGAACGAATGGGTCGATCGCGCCGCTGATAGCGAATGGGAGCGCCGCCGCCGCGGTCAGGAACGCGAGAGCTGGGATCACGAGACGAGGTTTGGAGGCGCGAAGCAACGCGCCCAGTTCGCCGGCGAGCAGCACCGAGATGCCTTAGTCAGGAGCGTGCGTGACGTGGCGGACGAGTCCGGAGTCGACGAGCCACACCAACCAGATTCCGAGATATGCGACAAGCGTGGCGCCGACGTGGGCGCCGAGCCCGATACGCCACACCGAGATCGCACCGAGTCGACGGAGTGCGAGGCACAGAACGCCCGCGATTAGCGCAATCTGAGGGTAGGTTGGGCCGTCGATGACCAGGCCGCTGCTCAGGAGTTGCGGGGATTTGCCGGCGGCTACACCGGCAGGCGATGATCCGAGCTTGGCGGGGTGGATGGCTGGGTCGAGCGCGATCGCGACGATCAGCGAGAGATAGACACTGATGCTGAGACCTCCCGCGATCGTTCCCGCACGATGCCGTGAGCACGGGCTCGCACGAAACGGGAACCGAACGTCTCGCCGTGTGTCGGAGGGCATGCGGCAAGGCTCCGAGAGGCTGACCGCGCTGTCGTTGCGCCGCGCCCCCGAACGCATCGCGGCAAGCCCCCGTACGCCTGCGGGGGATTTCCCCATGTCCGCAACCGGCCGCTCCCGCGGAGGTCGCTCTGTTCAGAAACTCGCTTCGCGCCCGACGGAGGCGCGGCAGCCCCGTGCCCCCCGATGAATCACTCAGGATCGACTCACGCCTGGCTGACCGTCAAACGGGCGTGCATGCCCATCTTCAGATGGCCCGGCATCGAGCAATAGAGCTCGTACCGGCCTGCCGTCAGATGCCACGTCGCCTGGCTCACTCGACCTGCCAGGGTGATTCTGATCGCGCCGAGCACCGGACCGATCATCTGGCCGCGAGCGCCGACCCTGCGGATCCGGAGATCGTGCGCGTCCTGCCCGCGGTTCCACAGCTGCACGATGACCGTGCTGGCCGGCACCGAGCTGCGCGACGGCCACAACGACCACTCCTGCGCATAGACGAGGAGATGGGCGGGAGCGGGTGCCGTCGCCGCCGTGGCGACGCCGCCGGCGGAGAGCACGGCCGTGACGGCGCAGAGCAACGTGACGAGTAGACGCTTCATGCCAGTAGCTGGTAGCGCGGGAAGTTCCCGGCGCCGGGGATCACGGCGGCGGCCTCCTGACCGAACCGCTGCTCCAGAAGCGAGCAGTAGACAGCACGGTAGTCGACGTTCTCCTGCTGGTTGCCGTTGGCGTCGAGCTGGTTGAGCGGGGCGAACTCACCGATCATGCCCCCGTTCACGCGGCTGCCGATCAGCAGCGAGGCGCCGGCCGCGCCGTGATCCGTGCCGTCAGAGCCGTTCTCCTGGGCCCGGCGGCCAAACTCGGACCAGATGTGAACGAGGACGCGGTCGTCAACGCCGCGCGCCTCGAGGTCAGCCTGGAATGCGGCGAGCGAGTCGGCGACCAGCTTGACCCCGGAGTCGAACGTCTTCGCCTGGCCCGAGTGCGTGTCGAACTGGGTGTCGGTCGTGAGCGCGACGCAGCGCAACGGGACCCCGGCCGCGATCATCGCCGCGAGCCCAGCCAGCCGCGCCGGCAGGTCCCCGGTCGAGGCGGTCGGGTACGTGACCGAGCTGCCGTAGGCGGCGCCGGGGTTCGCGCTCACGCCGGACTGCCCGCCCGGGTTCCCGCCGGTGGTCCGAAATGGCTGCAGCGCGCGGCGGACGACGCCGACTTCGGAGGCCGCGCCTGCGACCTGGGCGATCGCCGAGTCACGCGAGTGCCGCTGAAGGTCTCCGAGCGCGGACGCCGAGTCAAGCGCCCATTCGGCCGTATCCCCCCAAACACCGCTCAGGTAGACCGCAAAGTTGTTCGGCTGATCGATCGCCGCCGTCGGGTTCTTGGCGGTGGCGAGTGTCGGATTGATTTGGCCGTCCATCGACAGGCCCTGGAATGGGTTGGTGGGGCTACCAACCACGTCCAGGTACCGCCCCATCCACCCGGTCAGCAGCGACGCATCGGTGGCGCCCACCTCCCAGTAGTGACGGGAGGTGAAGTGGCGACATGTCCGGGCTGGTGTAGCCGATCCCAGGGAACATGGTGACCTTGCCGGCGTCGTGCAGTTGTGCGAACGATGCGGCCGACGGGTGCCAGGTGAGGCTTGGGTCCTCGCGGAACGGCATCCCCGAACCAGGCGCGACTCCAAGCGTCGGCCGGAGTTGCTGGTACAGCGAATCGCCGGCCGGCGCCAGCAACGAGAGACCGTCGAGGCCGCCCTGTACGAAGAGCGATACGAGAATTGGACTATCGGCGGACTCGACCGCCGCCCGCGCGATCCCGTCGCCGAGCATTCGGTTGGTCAGGCCGAGCCGCCCGGCGCCGTACACCGTCATCACGCCGCCCAGAGCGCCCGCGAGGAATCGGCGGCGGTCGATCCCGGCGCCGGCGGGGATCGGCATCCGCGGATCCCACTCACGCGCGACCGGCAGCTTGTCGGATGCGAGGACCCGGCGGATCGCCTGCGCGCGAGTGAAACCGTCGCAGTGACCGTCGGGAGTGCTTGGCGTGCGGCCACCCGGACGAATGGTCATGCGGTCATCCAATCCGGGGTCATCGGGATCAAGCTCCGGAGCGCGTTCTGGCGCAGCTGCCGGAAGACAACCTGCTCCCACGGCTGGTTCTGGCCGCGTGCGATGCGGCGCCCCAGCGCGAGCAGGTTGTTCCGTGCGGTCTCCGATAGCGGCCGGCCGCCCCAGAACCGGATCGCGTGTTCGTAAGCCTGCTTGGCGTTCTCGGTGATTCCGTATGGTTAGGTCTTCCCGCTCAGGACGTGCTTCTGGAGTGCCACATCGACGGCCTCCAACCTCCCCGCCCAACGCGACGTATCGAGCCATTGCGCGTAGTTCCACCCGGACACGTTCGGCGGCTGAAACAAGACCTGACCGGTGAGGCTCGCGATCCAGGCCCAGCTCGTCGTCGTGATCGTCTGGCGACTGGACCGGAGCAACCCGGCAGTCCACACCACGGGCGGGGTCACGAGCCGCGGACCCTCGTAGAACAGCGGGTGGCGGAGGATCGCCTCCATCAGCGGCCGGATCTCGTGACCGCTTTCGACGTAGGCACGTTGGAGTGCCTGCGCTGTGCCCTTGGGTATGTCAGCACCGACGAAGTAGCCCCACAGCTTGCGCACGAGGAACGTCGGGTGGTCCGGGTGGCTGACCGCGAGCCGACAGCTGTCGCGCCAGTCGAACCGACCGCGGTGACCGAAGATCCGTTTGATCCCAAAGTCATGCAGCTTCGGTTCGAACCGGAAGTTGACCGGGCCCTGCTCCTCATCCCAGTCGTTGGTCCAGCCGGTCAGCGCCCGCGCATTCTGATGGACGTCCTCCTGGTCGTACCCGTGATCAGCGCCGAGCGTGAACAGCTCCAGCATCTCTCGGGCGTAGTTCTCATTAGGGCTGCCCTTGTAGTTGGTGTTGCCGTTCAGCCACAGCAGCATCGCCGGGTCAACCGTCACGTCGAGCAGCAGCTGATGGAAGTTGCCCAGCGCGTGCCGGCGCATCATCCAGTTCTGCTTGATCATCAGACGTGCGCTCGAGGCCTCCTCGGATGTCGCGAACCAGCTGTGCCAGATCAAGGTCATCCGCTCAATCAGTTGCTGGTCTGACCGAACCATTCGGTCCAGCCACCAGCAGTGGTCGTCACCCCAGGTATTGATTGGGTCGAGCGGGCTACCGTGGTCGTCGTGCGGGGCCGCCCCGATCAGCCGGACGACCCCACGCGGTCCCGTCAGCGAGGCGACCGCGCGCTCCATCCCCAGCCGCGCGAGCCGCTCCGCATCGCCCGGCCGCGGCCCGAAGCCCGCCCGCCACAAGAGACGAGTGGCCTGCTCCTCGGCGAACGTGCCGCGGTATTCGGCTATTGGCGACGGATCGAGCAGAGGCAAGATCAGCTCCCGTTCTGTTTGCCACGCATCCGCGGCACAGATGCGCACAATGTCGGGCCGCGCGAGCAGCAGCATACGGATTTGCCCGGCAGCTGGACGGATGACTCGGGTGCGCGCGTTGGCGGCACTTCCATCGACGCGCGAGAGTGGACGGTCGAGCGAGACGGCCATCCAAGGCGGCTAGGCATCAGCGGAGCGCCGCTCATCCGACTGTAGAACGATTCGTGCTACGTTGCCAGTGTGGCTCGTTCAATCCACGTACGACTGGATGATGCGTCCGTCGCGGCTCTCGAGATTCTTCGCGCGTCGGGCATGAGTGACTCCGACGCTGTCCGCACTGCGCTACGTGAAGCTGCAGCGCGTCGCCGCGCGCGATCAGCCGTGCGTCAGGAAGTGCTTGGTCTCGCCGCAGACGTCGCCGACCGCGAGGAGATGCGAGTCATTCGAGAGCAGATGGCCGAACTCGCACCGCGCTTCATCGCCTAGGCAATGGTCCGGGGCGAGGTGTTCCGCCTCCCAGCGCCGCGCGCCAGGCGCGGGCGAGAGCAGCGCGGAGCGCGGTACGCCGTTGTTGTGCAAGCCGACGAGTTTCTGCACCTCAGCACAACGATCGTTGCTCCAACATCCTCTAGCGCCCGACCCGCGACGTTCCGCCCCGTGATCAACGTCGATGGAGAGGAAACGCGTGTGCTGGTCGAACAAACCACAGTGGTCGATCCGGAGCGCCTTGGGCGATCGGCTGGCCGACTGGAGGCGGGCGAGCTCCTCGCTGTCGACGAGGCATTAGCGCTGGTCCTCGGCCTCTAGCCCCGGTCAACATACTCATCGCGTCAGCTGAGGGCCCCCTGGTTCAGCAGCAGCGGTAGTAGCAAGTAGAAGTAGTACCCCCAACCGGATTCGAACCGGTGATCTCCTGCGTGAAAGGTCGGGGGAGGGTCGGTGGATGTCGGTTTCTGACGCGAATTGCCTTCAAATACGCGCTTTTCGGCTGTTCGTCAAACGTGCGGACAGCTGTGGATGCCCCGGCAGGCGGTGCACGCTTCCACCAGGCTTCCATCCTAGGGCCCGCCGAAGCTATCCCGCGGCCCGCCGCCCGGATGCCACACTGCGGCACGTGGAATCCTAGGGCGCGTTCCGCGTGACGTTGGCCGGAGACCGGTCCGGCGACTTCGTCACCGTCGGGGAACGAGGACGGATCGCTCGTCTCGCGCTGGACACTCGTATGGCCGCGATCAGATGTCGCCGCGCAGCCGCCCCGGCGACGGTCGAAAGCGGCGGTGCCGAGTTCGCCGAGGGCTTTGCCACATCCGGGCCGATGCTTGGACTCGACCGAGCAAGCTCGCTGAATCGGCCCCGCGCCTCGATGTGCGTGTGGCGACGCGTCCCGAACGGTCTCGAAGCGGGTTGTGGCGAATTACGGATGGCGCGTAGTGCCAGCTGCGGATGCTGCCACCGCCCTCCGACACCTAGGCTGCCGCGCGAGGGTTCGAGTTCCGGGCCGCGCCGGCACAATGAGAGGAGCACGCTTGAGGGCAAGATATGAGGCGCCTCCCGGGATTCGGCTGCCGAGCCCTGGGGGACAAGGGTGACGCCGTCGTTGCGTCGTCACGCAATCGGAGTGGTCGCGGCGGTTCTCGTCGTCGCCGCGCTGTTCATCTTGCTCGTGTTCGCGGTCCGCGGCCAGCGGGGGCTTGGCTATGAACCCGCCGCGGTGCACGCCACGACCGGTGCGCGCATCACGCTTGGCGCCTACCCGGACAGCATGGCCTGTCACGGCTCGGGCGGCGGTCCCCACCCCGACTGGGTGACGTACTGCCCGAGCACCACGATCAAGGTCCCGGCCTACAGCACCGTGACCGTGACCATCGACCAGTACGACAGCGCGACGACTTTGCACAACGCGTTCTTCGCCAGGGTCCGGGGGACCGTCGGCGGCAGGATGACGGTCAACGGCAGGTCTATGACGCAGGTGACCCCCGATGCAGCGGGCCACACCTTCACGATCCAGACGCCGCCGAACACGAACGAGTCGCAGCTGTTCGTGAGCGTCCCGCTCCTGGGCGTCCCTGACAACGCGCCCAACGTGGTGACGATCAACGGCAACAAGTACCCGAGGCCGAACGTGATCGTGTTCCAGTTCAGGACCGGCAGCCCCGGAACATACGTGTGGCACTGCTACATCCCGTGCGGGATCGGCCTGGCCGGCGACGGGATCGGCGGCCAGAACAACTTCGGCGGCCCGATGGCCACCACCGGTTATATGTCGGGCACGATCACGGTCGTCTGATGGCGGACGGCTCACCGACAACGGAGGCGGGCCAGCCGAAGGACGGCGAGCCACGGCACGTCCGGCGCGTCCTGAAGATCTGGGCGGTGCTGTCGGTGATCTGCGTGGCGGTCGTGATCCTGCTGGGGACGATCGTGAACGAAACGACGGGCAGCTCCGATGCGGCGTTCGCGAAGCTCACCAACGTCCTGTTCACGGCCATGGCCGTGCCGGTGGCGCTGTTCGTGTGGGTGTTTGTCGGCTACAGCGTCGTCGTGTTCCGGGAGCGACGCGGGGACCGGAACGTAGATGAGTTCGAGGACGGCCCCCCGCTCCAGGCCAGTCCCCGCCAGCAGATCGCCTGGCTGGTGGTGACGGGCGCGCTCGCCATCTTCCTGGTCGGGTGGGGGATGGTCGGCTTCTACAAGCAGACAACAGACCCGCCCGCCAAGCCACTGGTGGTGCAGGTGACAGGCCAGCAGTGGCTGTGGACTTACGACTATCCGTCGCTCGGAGTGCAGAGCAACGTGCTCGAGCTGCCACTCGGCCGGCCGGTGCAGTTCCGCGTCACCTCCGATGACGTGCTGCACGGGTTTGTCATCGACGCCCTGGCAGTCGCGATGGACGCCAATCCCGGGTGGTGGACGACGGCCCCCACGGTGACCCCGAACAGGCTGGGCAACTTCACCACCCGATGCGTTGAGCTCTGCGGGCTCTACCACACGTACATGTGGAGCCCGGTGAAGGTCGTGACCGGCTCACAGTTCAACGCGTGGGTGAATGCCAACCGCCGCTTCCCGAGCTCCTGAGGACGGATCGATGACCGCGACGCCAACCGCCGAACCCACGATCAACTCTGAGCCCCGCGGGCGACGCCCGCTCGGCATGAGCCTGCTCTCCGGCCTCCTGCTGGGGCTCATCGGCGCGGTCGTATTCGCGATCATCGCCCACCACCTGCTCACCGGCTCGCGGCAGGCGGACGCCACGATCGCCGGGGCCTACGTCGGCTGGTTCTTCTGCTTCCTAATCGGCATGGGGGCGGCCAACTACCCGGTCCAATGGCTGCGCGGGCGTCCCGGGACCAGCCACGAGCAGGAGCTCGAGCTGATGGGCAAGGACCAGGGGGTGTGGCGATACTTCCGCTTCTGCACCGATCACAAGGTCGTCGGCATCCAGTACCTGGTCCTTGTCCTGATCCTGTTCACGGTCGGCGGCCTGGCCTCGTGGATGATCCGGCTCGAGCAGTCGCGCTCAGGCGCCAAGGTGTTCACCCCGGCGACCTACAACACGATCGTCGGCATGCACGGCGTGGTGATGATCGCCACCACGATCATCATGATCAGCGCCACCTTCGGTAACTACTTCGTGCCGATCCTGATCGGCGCCGATGACATGGCCTTCCCGAGGCTGAACGCGCTCAGCTTCTGGACGCTGTTCACGGCGGTTCCGGTGCTCCTCTCGGTCGTGGTGCTGGGCGGCTTCCCCACCGGGTGGACCGGTTACTCGCCGCTGGCCGACCAGGCAGCGCTGGGAATGGACGCCTACTGCTTCACGATCATGGCATTCGCCTTCTCGCTGCTGCTCGGCGCGATCAACATCTTCGTCACCGTGCTGAGGATGCGCGCGCCGGGGATGACCTGGGACCGGATCCCGATGTTCGTGTGGGCCGTTCTGGCCTCGACGCTGCTCGGGCTCGTGGTGTTTCCGGCCTTCTTCTCCGCGGTCCTGCTCACGCTGCTCGACCGCGTGTTCGGCACCTCCTTCTACCAGGCGGCCTACGGCGGCAGCAACTTCCTTTACGAGCAGTTGTTCTGGTTCATGGGACACCCCGAGGTGTACGTGATCGTTCTGCCCGCGATCGGGGTGATCGCCGAGGTGATCCCGGTGTTCACCCGCAAGCCGTTGTTCGGGCACCGCCTGGTGCTGGGTGGCATCTTCGGGATATTCACCCTCAGCCTGGTCGTGTGGATGCACCACCTCTATTGGTCGGGCGCGAACACGCCCGTCGACCTGCCCACGATGCTCGACACCGAGCTGATCTCGATCCCCACCGGGCTCGTGTTCCTGGCCATCATTGGCACCCTGTGGCGGGCCAGGATGCGGATCGAGGCGCCCATGCTGTTCGCGCTGGGGTTCGTCTTCAACTTCCTGATCGGCGGGGTGACCGGGTTGTACCTGGCCGACGTGCCGACGGACACGATCTTCCACGGCAACATCTTCACCGTCGCCCATTTCCACTTCACCCTGATCGGCGGGGGCGTGTTCGGGTTCCTGGCCGGCTTCTACTACTGGTTCCCGAAGATGACCGGCCGCCGCCTCGACGATGGCCTGGCCAAGCTCCATTTCTGGCTGTTCGAGGTCGGTTTCCTCGGCGTGTTTCTGCCCCTGTTCTACGCCGGGCTGAAGGGCGAGCCTCGGTGGCAGGCCTATGTCGACCCGAAGTTCGGCACCGCGAACCTCATCTCGAGCCTGTTCGCGATCTTCATCATCGCCTCCATCGCCGTGTTCGGCTACAACGTCCTGATTTCGTGGATCCGGGGAGAGCGCGCAGTGGCCGACCCGTGGGGCGGGCGCACCTTGGAGTGGCTGCTCCCCAGCCCGGTGCCGCTGATCAACTTCGCGTCGCCCGTCGTGGTCACGGCCGGGCCGTATGACTACGGCATCGGCGGGGCGCGGGTCATGGGCGCGCCGGCCATCGCCGGCGCGGCGACCGACGTGGCGCTGCCGGCGCATCCGCCGCACGTCGACCCGGAGGTGCGCGCCGACATGACCCGGTGGGGCGCGAGGCTGGCGATCCTCTCGTGGACGATGCTCGCGCTTTGCCTTTACGTGGGTTACATCTATCTCGACGCGCTCAACACTCAGGGGCAGTTCCATCCGGCCAACGAGCCGAAACCGGGCGCGCTCGGCAACATCCTCGTCACCGTGGGTGCGCTGGCCGCCGCCGCCCTGTGGAGCTATGGCTACCGCGTGTCGCGCTCGGACCGCCCACGCATGGCGAGTGGATGGATGGCGGCCGCATGGTTGCTCACCGCGGCGGGACTCGTCGGGGACCTCCTGATCTTCGCGAATCTGAACGCCCCGACGCCGTTGCACGCCTACGCGAGCTTCATGTCGCTGTTCATCTTCTTCCACGCCTGGCACTTGATCGTTGGGCTCGTCATCACCACGCTGGTGCTCGGCACTGTGTTCCGCCACAAGCTCGCCGGCCGCGAGCACGTGGCTCAGATCGTTGGATGGTGGCTGTGGTATGCCGCGATCGTCTCCATCGTCCTGGTCGTGATCACAGCGACCATCAGCTGACATGGATTACCTGCCGCTTGTGCTGGTCGTTGCGGCCGTCGTCCTGCACGTGCTTGGCGAACGCCGGGCCGTCGCGCTGACGCGCCGTCGGCGGGACCCAGCGGCGCGGCGCCGAGCGCTCATGTTCTACGCCGCGATGGCCGTGATCGTGCTCGCGCTCGAGTCACCGATCGACTCACTGTCGGACGAGCTGTTCTGGGTTCACATGATCCAGCACCTGCTGCTGCTCATGGTCGCCGCCCCGCTGATCGTGCTGGCGCGGCCGTGGATTTCGATCTGGCGCCCGCTGCCGCTCTCGCTGCGCCGAGCGGTGGCGCGAACCGCGGTGCGCTCTCGACTGTTTGCCCCGCTTCGCGCGCTGGCGCACGCGGCCACGGGACCGGTGGCAGCGTGGCTGATCTTCAACGTGAACCTGGTGCTGTGGCACATGCCCGGTCCATATGACGCGACGCTGGAGTCGAACGCTGTGCACGTACTCGAGCACACAACGTTCCTCGTGTTCGGGATCCTGTTCTGGGCGCAGGTGGCCGCGTACCCACCCGCCCGGACACGTCTCTCCTACGGCCAGCGGATCGCCTACTTGGCTGCGGCCGCGATCCCCAACATCGGCCTGTCGATGTTCCTCGCCTACGCGCAACACCCGCTGTACAGCCATTACGCCGCGCTCGCCCACCGGCCGGGCGGGATCAGCGCGCTGACCGACCAGGAGATCGGCGCCGGCTTCATGTGGACCGCGGGCGATCTTCCGTTTGCCATCGCCATGGGCCTACTGGCCCAGCGATGGCTGGACGCTCACGCCGCGCGACCTACCCGCGTGAGGACGCCGCTGACATGACGCGCCGGCTCGCGTGGCCGGCAGTCAGGTTGCGCTCCTGGTGGCGACCGTCTCGGCGGTGCTCGCCGATACGACGCGCAGGACGAGCAGCGCCGCCACCCCATTCAGCCTCGCTCTCGACCCGGGTACACAGCTCTCCGGTCCGGCGCCCGGCTTCACGCTGACCGGTCAGTTCGGGGCAACCGTCTCGCTGCGCGCCTTTCGCGGCCGCGTCGTGATCCTCGCCTTCACCGACTCACAGTGCACGACGATCTGCCGCTGACGACCACCGCGATGCTCGGCGCCAAGCGGCTGCTGGGACCCGCCGGGGCGCAGGTCGCGTTGCTCGGAATCGACGCGAGCCCACGTCGTCGAGGTGGCCCGCCGCTCCGGCACGAGAATTGACTCGCGGACCGTCGCGATGGTCGAGGACACGCACA
>Ga0335081_10013169_pt1 | contig 13377 bp, 8 predicted proteins | sample Lox_Sample_35_FD_206713 | JGI IMG/M metagenome (GOLD analysis project Ga0335081, IMG submission 206713) | Soil microbial communities from Loxahatchee National Wildlife Refuge, Florida, United States - Lox_Sample_3.5 | ecosystem: Environmental > Terrestrial > Soil > Wetlands | place: USA: Florida...
CATCGGATGCTAGGTGGGCGAAGCCGGGAAAAGTCAAAAACGCGGAGCGGCTTTTGATCCTCCTTCGTGACCTTCGCGATATCTTGGCGTACTGTGCGTCAGAGTCCTTCACCGCAAAGATCGCGAAGCATACGCGAAGGACGCAAAGAGGGCCCGCCTCGATTCAAGTTGGGCTCTTGCCTTCTTCTCGCCGCACCTACTTCACGCCCAGATCATCGTGCTCGTGATAGTTCGGATACGGCGGACGCTTGATCTCGGGCAGGGGATGCTCCTTCAATTCCTGCATCACGACTTCGATCGCCTTCTCGAGCTGTGAGTCGTGCCCCTGGCGCCAGACGGCGGGATCGAGATCGACCTCAACGTCCGGAGGCACACCGTGATTCTCGACCTCCCACTCGCCCTTCAGCCCGTAAATCGCTGCGCGCGGCGCGGTGACGTGGCCTCCGTCAAGCAGCTCGGGATAGCCACCGATGCCCACCAGCCCTCCCCAGGTTCTTTTGCCGATGAGCGGCCCGATCCCTGCCTTGCGGAAATACCACGGCAATGCATCGCCGCCAGAACCCGACATCTCGTTGATGATCATGACCTTGGGCCCGTAAATCGCCTCCGACGGACTCGACCAGTCGTGGCCTTCGCGCGTTACAACTTTGCTCATCAGCGAGCGACGCAGGTAATCAATGATGTAGTCGGCGAGCTGGCCGCCTTCGTTGAAGCGTTCGTCAATGATGGCCGCGTCCTTTCCGACTTGCGAGAAGAAATAGCGGTTGAAACTGGTGTAGCCCGCGCCCGCGGTGTTCGGCACGTAGACGTAGGCGACGCGGCCACCCGTAGCCTGATCGACGCGCCGGCGATTGCTCTCGATCCACGCCAGATGCCGAAGACCTTCCTCGCTCTCGACTGGAACCACGGTCACGTCGCGCGAGTCCTTCCCGTCGGGATTAGCGCCGACCTTGAGCACAACCTGCTTGCCGGCCGTCTCTTCGAAGAAACTGTAGATGTTGTCGGAGGCGTGCAGATCGCGGCCGTTCACCGCGAGGATGTAGTCCCCAACTTTGACGTTTACGCCCGGCTGGGTGAGCGGGGCCTGCATTCCGGGGTTCCAGTTCTCGCCGTCATAGACCCTGGCAACACGATAGCGTCCGTTTTCCAGACTGTAGTCGGCGCCCAGAAGGCCGCCCTTGAACTTCTTCGGCTGAGGCTTCTCGCCATCGCTAACGAACATGTGGCCTACGGTCATTTCGCCAAGGCACTCCTCGAAGAGGTACGTCAACTCGCCGCGCGAGGCGATGCCGTCGAGATATGGCGCGTATCTCTTCTTGGCCTTGTCGAGGTCGAGACCATGGAAGTGCGGATCGTAGAAGAAATCGCGCTCGATGCGCCAAGTCTCGTCGTATATCTGCTTCCACATGGGGCGCGGCTCGACATAAACCTCCCAGCCATCGAGTTTCAGTGGTCCGAATCCGGGCTTGGGCGTGCCCCCAGCGCTGGGCGGTTCGTCCGTGGCCGCCGTGGCCCAGGCTTCGCCTTTGCGGTAAAGAATCTTCTCGCCGTCGAACGAGACGTCATAGTCGTTAACATCCTCGATAAACTTGTCGACCTTGCGCTTGCTGAGGTCAAACTTCTGGATCGTCTGATTCAGGTTGTCCTGGTCGTCTTCGGTGATGACCATCGGCCCTTCGGATATAAACAGAATTCCGGGCTTCCCCGCCTTCATGTTGACGTAGTTCTTCGCCGGGATGGGCAGGGCGAGAATTCGCTGCAGGATGCCGTCTATATCAATTTTTACGACGACGGGTTCTTCCTTTTTGTCTTTGTCGTCTTTCGATTTGTCAGCCGGCTTCTCGTCAGACTTGGCTTTGTCCTTGCCTTTAGCAGGTTCCTTGGGCTGGGCTTTGCTTTTGTCCTGATCCGGCTTCTCCTCCTTCACCTTCTCCTCGTCGCTCTGCGGAGCAAGCGGCGATTTTTCGTCCCTGCTCAGCACGGCCACGTAGACGCTGCGCGTAATGCGATGCTCGTCGGCAGACATGTCGAGCACGACGCTGGCAAGGGCGATGTCGGTCGAGGCGGTGAAGTAAAGATATTTGCCGTTCTTGTCCCACACCGGATAGAGCGCGTCGCTCATGCCGTCGGTGATCTGAAACGCTTTCCCCTGCTCCAACGAATAGACGAAGATCGCATGCTGGCCGCTCGGGAGCTGCTTGTTGTAGGCGAGCCACTTGTTGTCGGGAGACCAGGTTTGACCGAGCGGATTCGCGCCAAACGTCCAGTAATAATCAGTGTCGACGAGTTTCGGCGTTGGATTGTCGAGATCCAAGTACCACAATTGAAGGCGCTTGTCGGAGTAGGCAATCTTCTTGCTGTCGGGCGACCAGGTGGGCGTGTAGAAAAACGATGGCGGGTTGCCGAGATTGATGTGGCGCACCGCGCCCAATCCGCTCTGATCGCGAATCGTGAGTTCATATTCGCCGGATTCGTCAGAGAAGTAAGCAATGGATTTTCCGTCGGGCGACCACGCCGGATCCCGGTCCGCCACGGCCGGACTCCGCGTGATGTTGCGGATGTCCCCCTTGTCGGTGGGAACGGTGAAAATCTCTCCCCAGGCTTCGAAGACAGCGCGGGCTCCGGTGGGAGAGATGCCGAAGTTCTGGATGCGCTTCGCTTCGACTTTGGCAAAGTGTGGGCGCACAGCGTCAATATCGCCGGCAACATGAATCGTGATGTTTTTCGCCTGATGGGTCGCGAGGTCATAGAGTTTGATCGCGCCGAATTGCTCCACCACAATCGCGTCCGGCCCGCCCGAGATGGTTTTGAAATCGAAGCCGTCGCTGTGCAGGGCCTCCATGACCTGCTTGGTTTTCGTGTCGTAAGCAAACAGGCTCACTGGCCCGTTGCGGTCGGAGAGGAAATAAATTGTGTCGCCGACCCACACGGGGTAGTGATCGTTGGAGTTGTCGCGCGGAACTTTCGTGATGCTCGAATCCTTCAGGTCTGCGATCCAGATGGGAGTCGTCTGGCCGCCGTGATAGCGCTTCCACGCCGATTGCCACTGAATGTGCGGCACGTAGGCCAGATGCGACGCGTCCGGCGAGAATGAGGCTTCAGCGCCAATGGGGATGGGAAGCTCCGTGGGGAATCCGCCTTCAACCGGAACGGTGTACAGCTGGAATTCATAATGACGAAAGCTGTTTCCCCAGGAAGCGAACAGAATCTTCTTGCCGTCGGGAGTCCAGCCCATCACGAAGTCGTCCGCCGGATGGAACGTTAGCCGCCGGGGCGCACCACCCGCCGCCGGCACGACGTAGACGTCCTTATTGCCGTCATACTCGCCGGTGAAAGCCACCGTCATGCCGTCGGGCGAGAACGCGGGCAGCGTTTCTTCCCCGACGCCGGCAGTAAGCCGGCGGGCATCGCCACCGTCGCGGCCGACAATCCACAGATCGCCGCCGTATTCGAACACGATTTGCGTCTTGCTGACCGTAGGGTTGCGCAGCAACCGCGGCGGATCCGATTGAGCGGCGGACGGTTGGAGAAAAATGACGGCAAGGGCGAACAGAACTGCAGCGAGGCGTAGGCGCATGTGGCCTCCAGGAAAAGGCTGTAAAAAGTGACGGGGAATCTTAGTTTGCGGGAACGAGCAGGGTCAAGAGTCGGACCCTCAGCATGATAGGAAGGGCCTAGACAGCCAACAAGCGTCTAGTGTTTCGCGGGTTTCTACGACAGCCGCCGGGACGGCGGCGCTACCCTTTCTTACTCTTCCCCGGCAAACTGGCCGGATTCTCGTGGATGCGCTCACGAAAACCTCCGCGCAGACCGGCAGCCAGACCGACGCTCGATTCTCCGAACTTGTCGCGCAAGCGATCGGCGGCGGCCAGGGCATCCTTCCAGCGCTGCTGTCGCGAGCCTTCGAGCAGCTCAATCTGACCCGGCGCAGCGGCCGTAAATGACGATGCATGCACTCCCAGCAAACGCACCTGTGCTCCTTTCTTCCAGTTCTTGCTAAAAAGAGCGCGAACCTGCTCGAAGATTTCCGTGTCGAGCTGCGTCGGATTGGGCAGGCTGTGCGCGCGGGTAATCGTGGTGAAGTCCTTGTAGCGCAGCTTGAGCTGAATCGTGCGGGCGTGAAAATTGGATTCGCGCAACCGCCGCCCGACCATCTCCGAGAGTCGCATTAACGTGGCTTCGAGCTGGGCGACGTCAGCGGTGTCTTCGTTGTAGGTGTGCTCGTGGCTGATGGACTTGGCCCCGACGTCTTCTCCCACCTCCGAGTCGAACCAGCCGCCTGCATCCTCGCCGCGGGCCTTGCCGGCGAGCGCGAGCCCCCACTTGCCGAAGCGGTCTTCAAGTTCGCCCTCTTCGACCTTGGCAAGGTCTCCGACCTTCTGGATGCCCAGCGCATGCAGATGGCCCTCCATCACCTTGCCGACGCCGGGAATTTCACGCACATCGAGCGGAGCGAGAAACTTCGCTTCCTGACCGGGAACGATCCACAGCACTCCGTTCGGTTTGGCCTGCGCCGATGAGATCTTGGCGATCAGCCTCGAACTGCCGATGCCGACCGAGCAATTCAGTCCGGTGTCGGCTTTCATGCGCCGATGCAGTTGGTCGGCGGCCCTGAGCGGCGGCCCATGCAGGCGCTCGGTGCCGGTCATGTCGAGATAGGCTTCGTCAATCGAAGCCATCTCGACTTGCGGCGTAAATGCGCCGAGCACTTTATAGACCTTCTCTGAACATTCGCGGTAGCGCTCCGGGTGTCCATTGACGAAGATGGCGTGCGGGCACATCTTGGCCGCGGTGCGCAGCGCCATGGCCGAATGCACGCCGAACTTGCGCGCCTCATACGATGCTGCCGAAACGACTCCGCGCTCGTCGCGCTGCCCTCCGACCACCACCGCTTTCCCTTTCAGCGAAGGATCGAACAGTTCCTCCACGGAGACGAAGAAGGCGTCCATGTCCACGTGGAAGATCGTCCGGGAAAAACCGGTTCGCGGAGATGCACGCTGGTAGGAGGCAGCCATCCTGCACAAAATTCTAGCAGTCGGCGCAAAGCCGGGCTGCGCCGCGTAGTATGGGACCACGGTGGGGTATAAGGTTCAAGCCGCGGGCTGAAACCAGGCAATTGTCCGAAGCCCACGGTTTTATCTGGATGAGATGCACGTCCTAGTCGGCCTGAGCCTCGCGTACTTCCAGCGACTTCTTTCGGTTTCGAAAGATCTCGTAGACGGGCAATCCCGCCAGCACGACAAGAAATCCCAGCACAGCCTCGCGCGGAGTGTTGGCGGCGACCAGAATCAGCATGATGACGACCAGCGCCAGAAACAGAAATGGAGTAAAGGGATACCCGGGAGTGAGCATCACCGACTTCGGCACCGGCTGCGCCGGCCGCACCACAAACAAACCGGCGACCGTGATTCCCAAAAACAAGATCACGATGAACATCATGTAAGAGATGATCTGCTCGAAACTGCCCGCGAAGACCAGAACCGACGCGATGAGGCCTTGAATAGCAACGGCATTGGCCGGCGTCCCGAAGCGGGGATGCGTTCGCGCAACCGCGTGCAGAAAAAGGCCGTCATGGGCCATGGCAAAGTAGACGCGCGGCGCAAACATGATGAAAGCCGCGAGGCTCCCCAGCAGGCAGACGATTACGATGGCAGCGAAGATTGCCCCTCCCGTCGGGCCGAACAACACCTGGCCCGCCTGCGCGACGAACGCTTGATCCGAACTGACCTTCCCCAGCGGGACTAAGTATAAGAACACCGCGCTTACGACGATGTACGCCGCGGTAACGATAAGCAGGCCAAGTATCAGAGCGCGCGGCAAGGTGCGGCCCGGATCGCGAATCTCGCCGGCGATCTTGCCCGTGTCCCACCATCCTCCGAACGAAAAGAACGCGCCCACAATGCCGGCGCCAAGCGCTGGCGCCAAAGCCATGGAGCCGGAACGCTGCGCCACGAACGGCGTGAAATTCGACCATGATCCCAAACGGAATGCGATCGCCCACACGGTCATGAAAACCAGCAGGCCCAATTTCAGCCATGTAATCCAGCGCAGGAAACCGGCGCTGACGCGGATGCTGAAAATGTTCAGCAGACACAGCGCCCAGATCGTGGCAAAACCAACGAGCTTAATCCGCAGCGGCGACATAGGAACGATGTAGGCAAGATAGCTGCCGATGCCCGTGGCAAAAGAAGCGGCGATTGCGGGATCCATCACCAGCAGGCACATCCACCCACAGAGGAACGCCAGCCGTCGCCCAAAACTCTCTTGCAGATAAACGTAGGCCCCTCCCGCCCGCGGAAAACGCCCTGCAAGCTCACCGAAGCAAAGCGCGCCGCTCATCGTCATGGCGCCGACTGCCAGCCACACGATCAGCAGCCACAGCGGCGAGCCCAGCGCCTTGGCCATGCCCGCGGGAGTCAGGAAGATCCCGACGGCGATGATCCCGCCAACCACGGCGGCGGTGGTCGAGGTCAAGCCCAGTTCGCGGCGCAACCCGGCCGCAGAAGCGTGCGATGATGGATTTATCCCCATAGTCTGGAAGCGATGCACGAACGCCAGCGACCCCACAATCAGGTGGCGCTACCCTAGCCAGCCGGGCATGCCGACGCAATCCCACAAACATACTAACCGGCCAAGTGGTACCACATAAGGCGACAGTGTTAGTATTGGCGTCAATTCTTCCATCCGCCATCGTCCGGAGGGCACCATGAGCAAGGAAATCTCTCGCAGACAGTTTCTCGAGAACGTCGCGCTCGGAACGACCGCCGGCATCTTGCTGAAGGATGTTGCCAACGCGCGGCCGGCAACTGATTCGCTTCCCACCCGCACCCTGGGACAAACTGGCGCCAAGGTTTCGATTCTCGCCTTCGGCTGCGGCAGCCGCTTCCTTATGTACAAGGACGAAGACAGCGCAACCGCGATCCTCAATCGCGCCATTGATCTGGGCATCACCTATCTGGACACGGCCTATGCCTATGGAGACGGCGAGAGCGAAACTCGCGTCGGCAGGGTAATGGCTTCGCGGCGCAAGGAAGTATGGCTGGCCACGAAGATTCCCGACCGCACCCGCGACGAATTTCTGCGCCGCCTCGAAGCCAGCCTGAAGCGGCTGCAAACGGACCATGTGGACCTGGTCCACATCCACAGCCTGGGCCAGGCGGAGGACCTCGCAAAAATCGAAGCTCCCGAAGGCGCGCTCAAAGGCTTGATGGAAGCCCGCGAGCAGAAGATGGCGCGCTTTGCCGGCATGACCAGCCACACCAACGGAGAGGTGATGGCCATGGCCATTCGGCGGCATGACCTCGACTGCGTGCAGATGGCGCTCAACGCATCGCGCAATGGCAGATTTGAGGAACTCGCCCTTCCCGCAGCCAACGCCAAGAATCTCGGCATTATCGCCATGAAGGTGACGGGCCAGGAGTTCCTCGTAGGCGACGGCCCGGGAAAAGCCGACATGAACTCGCTCCTGCGATATTCCATGAGCCTGCCGGTAACGACCGCAGTGGTGGGAATGCCGCGTCCTGAAATGCTCGCCCACAACGTCGAAACTGCAAGGAACTTTTCCCCGCTCACCGATCAGGAGAAAGAGCACCTCCGGCAGCAACTTGGGACGGCGCGCGAGGGGCTGGAAAAACGTCTGGTCGGTCATCTGGACGGACCGACCGCGAACCCCGAGATGTTTCTGGCCTAGCCCGCTGGCCCAGGCGGACTGCCAAAACAGCCCGTCGTCAAGCGCAGGTCATCTGAACCGTAGCTCCGACAAAACCGCTTTCGCTCTTCAGCTTGCCAGACACCAGGTCGTTCCACACGTTTGCCGGCACGGGTCCGCTTTGGGGCGCATGCGGGTCTGCCGGTGCTATCGCCACGATCATATAAGTGTCCCCGCCGATGACGCAGACCGGCAAGAACGGCGCCGCCGACAACGAGTACCCGGTGCCCGGAGGGTCGATACCCGGGCCGAATATGAACCAACTGACCGGCAACGAACTGACATTGCCGCCGTTGGTGAACGTGCCCGAGGCCATGTACAACGGCTCTGGCCCGGTCGTGTTGTCGCTGATCGAGATGGACTGCAGCCGGTTGGAACTCCCGCAACTAATGGAAAGGAACGACAGGACAGAAGTGAATAGCGTGGCTGTGAGCTTGCCCATACCGTCTTCCATGCTTTGGACAGGGTGAAAAAGGAAGAGCTCCAGAGCTACTGTCCGCGAACCGGATGGCGGCCGTCAAGCGCCTTCGGAATCAGGTAGTAGTTCAGTTTGCCGTAGATGAGAGGTTCTCTCAGAGCGTTCTGCGAGAACCTCGGCGTCCTGAGCGGTTAAGGCTTTGGTCGTAATCGCCGAGGTCGGAGGAATGCCCGCAGAAAACGCTGAGGACGCAAACCCGTTTGAACCTGAACCGCGATCCGCAATTACCAGCGGCTCTGGGAGGGAAGCAGCACCATCAAACCAGCACTTTTTCCGCTGCGGGTGAGGCGCCGCGCATCTGCTTCACGCGCTCATAGACCTTCCCGTACTCGCGGGCGGAGGCGGTCCAGGAAAAATCTTTCATCATGCCATTGCGCATGAGCACCTGCCACGAAGTCTGATCGCGGTAGGCTTCAAGCGCCTGCTTGATCGTCAGCAGCAACGACTCGCCGTTGTACTCGGTGAATTTGAAGCCGGTGCCCCTGCCGGTGCGGGCGTTCCAGGGCTCGATCGTGTCATCGAGGCCGCCCGTCGCGCGCACGACTGGCACAGTTCCGTACTTGAGGCTGTATATCTGGTTCAGGCCGCAAGGTTCATAGCGCGAAGGCATGAGAAACATGTCGGCCCCGGCCTCAATCCTGTGCGCGATGACGTTGTCGTAAGCGACTTTGACCGCAATCTTATTGGGAAACTGCTTGTTGAGGCGGAGGAACAACTCCTCGTAAGGCTTGTCGCCGGTTCCGAGCGCGACGACGATCATCTCTTCGCGCGCCAGCCGGTCCATAATCTGGGCAATTAGATCGAAACCTTTCTGCGCGGCAAAGCGCGACACGATCCCGATCACCGGCAGGCTTGGGTCAGCGTTCGCTACGCCGAAGGCGGCCAGGAGGTCCTGCTTGCATTTCGCCTTGGCCGAGAGATCCTGCGGCGAGTACTTGGCTGCAGCGAACTTGTCGGTCTGCGGGCTCCACTCGTCGTAGTCCACGCCGTTGAGGATGCCGGTTACCGTCGCCGCCCGATTCCGCAGAACGCCTTCCAGTCCGAATCCATATTCGGCAGTCTGAATTTCCTGGCTGTACTTGCGGCTGACGGTGGTGATGAAGTCGGCATAGGCCAGCGCGCCTTTGAGGAAGTTCACCTGGCCGAAAAATTCCATTTTCGACATCGTGAACAAGTCCCAGGGCAGCATGAGCAGTGGCAGGGTTTCGGGCGGAAACAGGCCCTGATATCCCATGTTGTGGATGGTGAACACTGTGCCCACGCCGGCAAAGGCCGGGTCTTCGGCATAAATGGTGCGGAGCAACACCGGAACGAGCGCCGACTGCCAGTCGTGGCAATGAAACACCTGCGGCACGCCCAGAATCTTCGAAGCCTCGAGCACGGCGCGCGAGAACAATGCGAAGCGTTCGGCGTTGTCGGGATAGTCGCCGGCAGGAGTTCCATAGAGCCCGTCGCGATCGTAAAACTCAGGATATTCGACGAAGTAAAATCTCACCCCCGCCTGGCTGCCCACGGTGACCACCGAGGCGAACCGGTATTTGTCGTCAAAGGGAACCGTAATGCTGCGCACCACCGTGGCCGGCTCGTCGAGCTTGGTCTGCCGGTAGCGTGGCAAATACACGCTGACCTGGTGGCCAAGCGCCGCCAGAGCGCGCGGCAGCGCGCCAACCACGTCTGCCAACCCGCCAGTCTTCGAAAACGGCACGCCCTCGGAAGCGGCGAACGCGATGTGCATGAGTACAATACCCTCCAGAGCGCGTTTTCCCTGGCGCAGCTATGATGAATAGGGGCCCAGGGTTTCGGTCAGATTCCCGAACCGACTTGTCAGTCTAATTCGCGAAGAAATAAGGGGTCAATGTGCCAAAGGTATCCGCTGCGCGGCGTCCGACAAGCAAGCCGAAATTGGGACAGCATTTTCTGACCAGCGCTGATGCGGCGGCGCGTATCGTGGACGCGCTGGGCGATATCTCGCAGAGTACAGTGCTCGAAATCGGCCCGGGGCGCGGCATTCTCACTTCCCTGCTGGCCAAACGCGCGCGCCGGCTCATCGCCGTCGAACTCGACCGCGTGCTGGCGGCCCAACTGCGTCTCAAGTTCGGCATGGCATCGAATGTCGAGATCATCGAGGCCGACATTCTCGCCATTGACTTCGATTCCCTTTTCGGACCCAAGCCCGGATTGGCGCGCCCCGGCATCGAAATCAAAACCCAGCCCGTAAAAGTGGCAGGCAATCTTCCCTACTACATCACCTCCGACATTCTGCTGCGCCTGTTCGACTACGCCAAATATTTCGAGAGCCTCGTGATCATGGTGCAGCGGGAAGTCGCCGACCGGATCGCCGCCGAACCGGGCGGACGCGACTATGGAGTCTTGTCTGCGACGGCGCAGTTGTATGCGCGGGTAGAGAAGTTGTTTACGCTTCCGCCGGGGGCGTTTGCGCCTCCGCCGAAAGTCTATTCGACGGTCCTCCGGCTGACGATCGATCCGCAACTGGAAACACTCAACGTGGCCGGCGACGGTTTCATCGATTTCCTTCGGCTCTCGTTTGGCCAGAAACGCAAGACTCTGTGGAACAACTTGAAATCGAAGTTCGCCGCCTCCGATTTGAAGTGCGCCCTGGCCGAGGCCCACGTGAAACCCGCGGCCCGAGCCGAAACCTTGAGCCTGGAACAGAGCGCGGCCGTGTACCGTTCTCTGCGCAACTCCGCCTTGCGCGATGCGCCCGAACGCTCGTAGCATGGTGCTCAACAGGCTCACCGAAAGGAGGGCCTATGGCTACCGTTACTCTCCGTCATCCCGCAGTGGCGGGACGATTCTACCCTCGAAATCCTGACGACCTGCGCGCCGAGGCCGAGGTTTATCTCGCGCAAACTGAGCCCGCGGTCGCAATCAAGGCGATCGGATGTATCGCTCCGCACGCCGGCTACATGTATTCCGGGCATGTGGCAGGCGCGGTGTTTGCCCGCATGGAGATTCCCGAGCGCTGCATTGTGATGTGTCCCAACCACACTGGAATGGGCCACGCGCTGGCCATGATGTGCAAAGGCGCATGGCAAACCCCGCTGGGCAAGGTTCCAATCGACCCCAAACTGGCTAATGCCCTGCAACAGCGATTCCCCGCCCTGCTTGACGATCCAGCCGCGCATCGCGCCGAACATGCTGCCGAGGTCGAGCTTCCGTTTCTCCAGCTGTGCCAGCCAAAGCTTCAGTTCGTCCCCATCGCTTTGGGAACGGGACAATTCGAGCCACTCGATCAACTTGGCCGCGCCTTGGCCGACGTGATTGCGGCACAGAAGGATCCCGTACTGATCGTCGCTTCCAGCGACATGAATCACTACGAGTCGGATCCAGTGACGCGGGTAAAAGACCACCGTGCCATCGAGCGAATTCTCAGCCTCGATCCTCGCGGCCTTTACGACGTGGTCACGCAGCAGGACATCAGCATGTGCGGATTCGGTCCCGCCGTCGCCATGCTGACCGCCGCGCGGCAGTTGGGCGCGAAATCAGCAGAATTGGTGAAGTACGCCACCTCGGGAGACGTCTCCGGCGACCGCGAGATGGTTGTGGGGTACGCGGGTGTGGTGGTGGCGTAACGCCTAAATTGCTGATTAATGATCTTTGATTGCTGATTGAAAACCCTTCGGCCGGAATGACGGGAATATTTGGGCTCACTGCCCGCCGGAAACTAGCGCGACGCGGCACTTGGCTCTTGGGCCTGCTGATCCTTCTGACGGCGGCGTCCGGGCTGTCTTCATGCGGCGGCGGAGGAGGACATCCAACTCAGGGCACCCCACCCGGCACCAGCACCGTCTACGTGTCGGCATCGAGCAGCGGCCCGCCTGCAATCAACCAGACGTTGCCGGTTACTCTCGTCGTCACGCAATAGCGATTTCCGTTCGGTCTATGCCACTTCGGCGAGAACGCCATTCCCCGTCACGGCCCTCCATCCACCGCGCAGCGGTCACGCTGGAAGCCTATAGCAATGCAATCTATGGATTGATGTTCACAGTCATTGTGACGGCGTTGTTGCCGTTGGGCGTTGGGGTTCCCGTCGTGTTCATGGTGGCCCAAACCGTGAATTGGGCGGTGGCAGCCGGCGGCGGGGGCGGCCCGGTTTTGCCGCCTCCCGACGATCCGCACGATGTCATCACGGCGATGGCAAGAACTGTCAGGAAGGAGTTCATGAACCTGCGCCATCGCTTCCGGCGCGTGCCCCAAAGGACCAGTGCAACGACAGGGGACAAGGTGAAGGGCAAGGTGGGGAACGGTGCGCGTTCCAGTCGCGACTGCGCCGTGGTCGTGATTGTGACCGTGACCGGAACAGTTTGGCTCGCAGAGGTCAGATTCACCGATGTCGGGTTCACACTGCAGGCCACACCGACGGGTGGAGTTGCAGATTGGGCCCAGGTGCCCGGAGTGCACACGATGGCAGATTGCCCGATGAAACTCGAATTGCTCAGAGTGAGGTTAAATGTGGCGGTCTGCCCCGGATCGATAGTGGCGGAGGTCGTGGTGGCAGTCCACCCCAGCGGAACTCCCCAGGAAGTGGGCGCGGATATCGTCAATGGGTTGTAATTGCTATCACCAGAGTAGTTCGCGGTCAGGGTGAAGTTACCCTGCGGGACGGTGACGTTGGGGATTACCGCCTGAAAGTAGTCGCCGCCTGCAGGTGTCTCGATGAGCGCTACGGGCTGCCCGAGCGCATTGGAATTGAGCAGGAACTGAACTGTGCCCGTAGCCGGTCCCAGCGGATTGCCGACCATCGTGGCGGTGATCGTAACCGGTGCGTTGATGGCAACGCCGTCCGGTGCAGAGGTGATCATCAAGTCGCTGCCATCGAAATACTCGAGAATGCCCTTGGCAATCGTTGTGTTGGAAAGTTGCGAGGCAGCGGGCGGCGTTGGGCTGGGACTGAAACTCGTGTCGCCGCTGTAAGTCGCCGAGAACTGGTGAGCGCCCGCGGGGAAACACGGCAGAGTAGACGCGGGTGGAAAGTAAGGGCTTGGCGGCACGCAGGTGAGTAATTGTGCGGTTCCATTGCTGCTGAGCGGGATGGTGGCGAAGGAAGTGCCAGCGTCGGCCAACATGATTGAGCCCGACGCGAATCCTTGCCCCGAGGCTCCGGCAACCTGAACGTAGAAGTCGACTGGCGAGCCGTAGCCCTCCGGATAGGTGTAGACACTTAAAGTGG
>Ga0335081_10013171_pt1 | contig 13376 bp, 14 predicted proteins | sample Lox_Sample_35_FD_206713 | JGI IMG/M metagenome (GOLD analysis project Ga0335081, IMG submission 206713) | Soil microbial communities from Loxahatchee National Wildlife Refuge, Florida, United States - Lox_Sample_3.5 | ecosystem: Environmental > Terrestrial > Soil > Wetlands | place: USA...
ATCCGAACCACTATCAGAAACAATTTATGCGTAGACATATGTCGGAGCCCCACCATATCGCTCTGGTGGGGCTTCGTGATTCCTTCTTTCCGGTTGCATTCCATTGTTGGCAGGCTCTGCTTTCAAACCGAGGTGTTGAGCGCGAACTCGGCCAGATGTCAATCTTACCTCGCCGTAGGACTGCGTTCGATCTGATCGAGGCGGCTCTCAATCCCTATTGGAGGTTCAGTATGATTGTTCTCCCATAATGCGAGCACTGTATCATGGATACCCAATATTTGGGCAAGCTTTCTCCGCCCCAGCCCTAAGCGATACCGTCTCATCCTTATCTGTTCCCCCCGGGTACCACCCTCACTAAGACTGATACAGTATCCGAGAAATGAGAGAATGTTCGGTACGTTCGATATTGCTGGCTGGGCCCTATAATGTTCCCACTCATACACACTTCTCTGAGATACCCCCATTTGAAGTGCAGCCTCTTTTAGAGTGAGTTTGGAATCCAGACGTTTCGCCCTAACAAGGTCGCCGAAACGTTCCCATGCTTGCACAGGCGATCCAAAACAACTCAATTTGGCTCTGAGGGTCACTTGGCAAAAAGGGAAAGAACCCATGCTGGTTCTTGGAATATCCGAGTGCCTCCATCACTCCTTCGTACAGAATCTGATCCCAGAGAGCCGGGGTGCAGACTTCTCGTGCTGAAAGGGATGTTGACGGCAGAGGCAGTTCTTCGGGATGAAGGCCGAACGGAACTTCATCATAATGAGATGGCGGTTCGTACAGCTGCAGTTCGTTGTGTCTCAGGATCTCCCGGAGACGCTCGTCGAACTTCCGGACTTTCAGCTCAAATCGCTCGACGGCGAGTTTTTCGATCCAGGTCTCAATGAGCGAGCTGTCGGCATGAACGTTGACCCCGAAGCATCTGATAGTTCCGCCGTGATCATCCGTTCGATCGGGCGCATGTTGATCTTGCGTCGTTCCCCACGATGGCGAGAGATACTCATCAAGTGCAAGCACGGGTACGGAGCGGGTGCTCTCGGTGGAGGAGTACGATCCCCCGTGTCCGGCATGAAGGACGACATGGAGAATGACCCGATTATACTTTGTATCCTGATGATGACGGTGGAGTTTCCATTCTTCTTCGGATCTGTGAATCTCGATACAGCCGCGATAGAGATGGCCTCCGATCCGAATCTGTGCGTCGGTGAAATCGGGTCCGCCGTTGTGATTGGAAATCCCCGGTGAAAGAACGTCTACCTCTCTTCCGTCTGTTGTGCGGAGATTTGCAGCGGAAAAATGCTGATCTTTCCAGAGCTGCCGGAGCAGCCGTTCCGGCACGTGTGTGCGAGACTGGTGTGACATGAAATCCTCCCTTGGATGTGATAGTACTACGAATTACCGATAGTGCTTCTCCCTGTATGTGTTGATCTGATCGCGATAGTTCATCGCGAGTACCCGCGCCTTCTCTGCAAAATCATCTCCCGTGGAGCTGTAGATGATTCCCCGTCCGATATTGATGATGGCGAGTTCTCCCCGAGCGTCACAGCCATACCGAACGGATGCCTCCAGGTTGCCTTTCTGGGCGCCGATGCCGGGGATCAGGATCGGCATCGCGGGCGCCAGCTTCCTGATGTGCTGCAGTTCCTTCGGCCTGGTTGCTCCAACCACCAAACCGATATTACCGCGGGTATTCCATTTCCTGGCGGTTTCGACCACCCGGGCATAGAGGGGTTTACCCTTCACGGTCAGGTACTGGAAATCCTTCGCACCCGGATTGGAAGTGAGTGCGACAACAAATGCGCACTGATCTTTCCGCCGAATGAACGGCTCGATCGAGTCTTTTCCCATGTAGGGGCTTACGGTTGTCGCAGAAAACTCCCAATCGTAGCAGAGCGAGTGCGCCTGGTGTTCCGCCGAGCTCGAAATATCCCCGCGCTTCCCGTCGCCGATCGTGATGATTTCTTCCGGAATCCGGGCGAGTGTCTGGTGGACTGTATACCAGCCGTGCTCGCCGACCGATTCATAAAAAGCAATGTTGAGTTTGTAGGCGCACACCAGATCCTTTGTCGCATCGATGATCCGGCGGTTGAACTCGTACTGGGGGTTTTCCCAGCGGTACAGTGATTCCGGGACTTTCGTCGGGACGGTATCCAGGCCGATGCAGAGAAGAGAATTGTTCTTCCGTTGAATATGACGGAGCCGCTGGAGAAAGTTCATCGGAACATCGACGCGATAAAAAGGATCTTCATGCCTATGAAAAATTCTTCCACATCATCGATTCCACCGGCAGAATCGTACGCTTGTTATATTTCGCTCCCTTTTTCTTCGTATAGGGGACATCTACCTCGCCTTCGACCGCAAAATAGATCAGCTGTCCGATGGGCATCCCGGTATAGATCCGCACCGGCTGTCGGACGGAGATTTCCAGTGTCCAGGTGTTGCAGAACCCAATGTCTCCCTTGCCGGCGGTGGCGTGGATATCGATGCCCAGCCGGCCGATACTGCTCTTCCCTTCCAGAAAGGGAACATGCTTGTGCGTTTCGGTGTATTCCTGTGTCACTCCCAGATAAAGCTTGCTCGGGACGAGAATGAGCCCGTCCTTGGGAATCCGGAAGTAATGGACGCGATTATGCTGCTTTGCGTCCAGAATTTCGTCGTCGTAGAGCGCAAGCCACTTGCCGAGGTGGACATCGTAGGAATTCGATCCCAGATATTTCCGTTGAAACGGTTTGATAATGATCGTCTTCCGTTTCATCTCGGCGAGAATTTGTCTGTCCGATAAAATCATCGGTGAAGAACAGGTCAAGTGAGAGGACTGGGAAATGCACCTCTAATCTAAGAAAATTTGAAGGAGATGCAAAGCCCGTTACAGGGTTACTTCAACAAAACAACTTTCTCCGTCTGAGAGAATACACCCGCGCTCAGCCGCACGAAATAGACTCCGCTTGCGCACCGGGATCCATCCCAGACAACTTCATGTGATCCGGCCGGCAATCGGCCATTCATCAGCGTGGCAAGTTCTTCTCCCCTCGAATCGTAGACCCGCAGTGTAACCGTTGCCGACTGATCGAGTGAGAACCGGATCGTCGTGGCGGGATTGAACGGGTTCGGATAATTCTGCTCAAGTCTCATGGCGCGCGGAAGGGTCCACCCCGGATGATTCCCGACACCCGCGATCGACTGGGAATTTACCCACGAGGTGTACCAGAGGCATGCAAGGTCGACAGTGGCTTTCTGAAAAATCTGTTGCGTGAGCACGCCGGTCTTTGACCAGAGCGCCGCGGTGTATGCGCTCGGTATGCTTCCGCTGCCATTCCAGCCGGATGTGACCTTGGCATACGTATCTCCTGCCAGAATCGAATCAACATAACTGTTGGAAACATAGATGTAGTCGAAGACAAAATCGAGCACGTCGCTGACGTAATGAATGGAATCAGGGTGCACGGTGAGGAGCGCCTGGTACGCGTTGATCATCGTCGTTTCGTACCGCGAATGCACGCCGTTGTTTCCGGTAAACTGGCCGTCATAGTTTTCCGTACAGTGAAGCGGCTGGTGGGCGTCGGCGACGTAATGACCGAGATCGGCCATGGTCTGGAGTGCGGTAGCACTGTCGCCGCGTGCCAACTGCTGGCCAAGAGAATCGACATACCAGACCGTTGTCCAGGGAAGTGTTCCGCTTTGTTTGACTGTTTGCCATCCATAGAGCGAGATAAGCGTATTCAGATCCCGCGGCATGGAAAGATAATTCGGGTAGGCGTCAATGTCGAGAAAATGCCGCGGTGATTCCGCGTAAAAGGAGGTGTCTCCGGAGACCTTCCTGTTGTCGGCATCACTCGCATGCGTCTCCAGGAAGATGCTGTCTGCTTTGAGTGCGCTCATCGCCGACGGCAGATGCATGACGGCTTTGAGATTGATGATGCGGTGGCCCGTCGCCCCCCACGCATAGACCATCACAACGGTGACCAGGATGAGTACGAGAAACAGCCCCGAAGTTCGTACGGTTCGTTTCCATCGGTTCGATCGTATCAATGTCATATTTGAAGTTCTCTCCAGTGCCTCGCATAGGTAATGAGTGTTTGATCAACCATTGCATGAATTGAACCATGTTCGAAAGTCCCATCCTTCAAACGTTTTCCCGCAGTTGTCCCCGTGAGAAGTTCTATTCCCTGATCAATAGTCGTGATTGCGTATATGTGAAATTTTCCCTGATTCACCGCTTTCAGCACATCATGCCGGAGCATCAGATCGCTCTGATTCTGCATCGGGATGATGACGCCCTGATTGCCGGTGAGTCCGTTGATTGTACAAATGTCGAAAAATCCCTCGATTTTCTGATTCACACCGCCGATCGGCTGAATCTCGCCGTTCTGATTCACCGAGCCGGTGACGGCAATATCCTGGCGGATAGGTATGCCGGAGAGCGACGAAAGAATCGCATAGATTTCGGTTGACGATGCACTGTCGCCGTCCACACCGCCGTAATTCTGTTCGAAGGTGATGCTTGCCTGCATGGCGAGCGGTTTGTTCTGCGCATACGTCCCGTGAAAATATCCGCCGATGATGAGCACCCCCTTGCTGTGCGTGGGGCCGCTGAGTCCGGATTCCCGTTCGATGTTGATGATCCCCTCTTTCCCGATCGACGTCTTTGCCGTGATGCGTGATGGGATCCCGAACATATGTTCGTGTGTATCCAGTACCGAGAGGCCGTTGACCTGTCCGACGACCGAGCCGGCGGTATCGATCATGATCTTTCCTTCGGCGATCATCTCCTTCAGCTTGGATTCGATGAGGTTGATCCGGTCGATCCGGTGCGTAATCGCCTGAAGGACGGAATCTTCCGAGACGACCTTCTTCTTATTCTTGAGAGCCCAGAAGTTCGACTCACGGACAAGGTCCGCGATAAGATTGAACCGGGTGGAAAGTTTGTTCTGCTGGCCCGAAAGGCGAACACCGTACTCGACAACCGCAGCAAGGGCGGTATTGTCGAAGGGCTGAAGCTTCTCGTCCTCGCAGATCATCTTGACAAAATGAATATAGCGGTCGATCTGCTTCGATCCTTTGGGCATTTCCGTGTCGAAGTCGGCACGGACCTTGAAAATTTTCTTGAAGTCGTCATCCTGGTCATAGAGGAGTGCATAAATGTCCGCATCGCCGAGCATCACGACTTTCACATCGATTTCGATCGGTTCCGGTTTGAATGCCGATGCGGCGCCGAAGACTCCCGATTCGACTGCCTGAATCTCCAGGAGTCCGTTGCGGAGCGTCCGTTTCAGCGTTTGCCAGACGCCGGGCTCAATGATTGTGTCGAGTGCGTTCAGGACAAGATAGCCGCCGTCTGCCCGGAGGAGAGATCCTGCCTTGATCATGGTGAAATCTGTCCGCCAGATGCCGTTACGGTCGACTTCCCGCTCAATCGTACCGAAAATGTTCTTGTACCGCGGATTTGTTTCGATGACAATCGGGACGGATTTCGATTCGGAGTTATCCAGAACGACATTCACCTTGAATTCCAGGAAGGCATCTACCTCGGGCGTCTGGAGAGGGGGAAGTCCCGGCAGAGAAGGCGGCGATTCTTCCTGCGGACGGAACCTGTTCAGATCTCCCATAATATTTTCCTGAACTTCGTCGAGATAGTGACGAATCTTCTCGTTGTCGTATTTCTCACGGATATCATCGATGGAACTCTTGACGACGGGGAGGACAAAATGCTCGGACAGTTCATTGAAAGAGTCCTTTGCCCTTCGCTCGATGTTGCGCAGCTCCCGCATGACGAGCTCCATCTGCCCTTCAAGAACCTGCCGGTCGCTTGCAAGTTTCTCGACCTGATCCTTGGTGATCTTTCCGTCCTTGACCAGCTGATCGATCTGTTCGAAACTGACGGGCTGACCCTCTACCACGGGACTTATATCCGGATGCATCGAGCTTCCAACCTGAACCTGGACAACCTCGAACCCGCGCTCTTTCACCTTTCCTTCAAAGTCTTTCAGCACGCTCCGCTGCCGTTCCTGGAAAAGTTCCAGCTGCCGCTTTCGTGCGTCCTTGAACCGTTTGCTTTCAAACGTCGCCGGAATATTCTTCAGAAGCTCTTCAATGCAGCCATCCATATCCTCACTGAACATGTTTCCCTGCCCGACCGGCAGGGTGACAAGAATCGGCTGATCATTATTCCGGAAATTATGGACATAGCAGCGGTCTTTGCAGCTGACTGGTTTATTCTGGAATTCAGCGAGGAGCTTCTTGATGGTGGTCATGCGGCCTGTCCCCGAAAAGCCGGTCACGAAGACATTGTATCCGGGGTGCTTCATCTCGAGTCCAAGGCGAAGTGCACCGAGAGCACGTTCCTGGCCGATAATCTCCTTGCGCAGAGGGACGTCGTTGGTCGTTGCAACGTTGAGTTTCTTCGGGTCACACCGCCATCGGAGTTCGGAGACGTGCAATTCGTGGGGGAGTCGTTTCTTTGCCATGATGAAATTCAAGATAATGAATTCAATTGAGAATAATCGTGCCGGCGGGTATCCATGAATCGCTGGAACCGGAGATGAGGTTTCATAGGCCGAGCTTGTGGAGAAAATAATTCCATCTTCCTGCAAGACCAAGCTGATAACCGTGCGGACCCGCTGTGCCGCGCCCTTCATGGCGAATAAACTCCTCGACCGGATAATCCAGGAGCTGGTACCCCTGTTTCACTGCCTGCATCATGTTGGAGAGGCATGGCGATCCGTGCCGATGAAACGGGGGAAAGAGAAAATACAGCTTTCTCTTTACCATCATGCAGAGCGGGCGTATGTACGGTACCCCCCTGTTCTCATCCGGGACATCAAAACCCCGCTTATCAAGAAAAATTTTCTTGCCGATCGCGTAATGGAGAGGCGCGGTTTCGAGTTGTGAGAGCATGGGCTCGATGAATCCTCCTTTCAGCACTTCGCAGTCCGAATCGAGGAACAGGACGAAGGGATTTTGCAGAGATCGGAGCGCGAGATCCATGGCTGGACCATGATGCATATTGGAAGGATTGGTTTTGAGATCGGTATAATACGGGCTGATCCTCCGGATCCTTCGCAGCTCGTTCACGCACGCTTCATCGGAGCCGTTATCGATGAGCAGGATGTGGACGCTGGAATAAAATCTGCGGAATGAGCTGACTGCCCGCTCGGTGAGCTCCGGCGTATTATAGTTGACAATAACCGTCGTTACGGGAAAGCCGTCCATGCTCTCGTGTCCCGGTCTTCAAAATGCACGTTGGTGCTCTACGCCTCTACGGGTTTTTCAAGCTTCTCAAGCAGTTCATGTTCCACGTAGGTTATCGTCTCGGAAAGCGCTGAAGAGAATTTTTCAAAATCCTCTTTGTAAAGAAACAGCTTGTGTTTCTCATAGGCCTCACCTTCCATCCGCCGGCTTTCGGTGATGACGATGTAGAAGTCCTTCGCCGATTTTGTCGCCTTGACGTCGAAGAAATACGTTCGCTTTCCTGCGCGAATGCGCCTCGAGAAGAGATTATGCTGGGATGTATCGGTCGTTTCCATGATTGAACTTCCTTTACTAATCGTGAGTACTTGTTTATTCGAAATTATCTCTTTCCAAACAGAGTTCGTTGATTGTTCACATTCTTCATTTTCGTATGACCGCGAGCTTTCCGGTCGCTACAGTTGCGCCGTTGGGTGTGTAGGCGACGACAAGATAAATCCCGCTTGCAACGAGATCGCCGCGGTCGTTCCTTCCGTCCCAGGATCCCACTCTTCCGCCGGGTGTTGTCAGCTGGCGGACGAGAGATCCGTCGATCGACAGGATCTTGATCGATGACCCCTCCATCAAACCGTCAATCCGAAGCGGTGCCGCGGCCGGCAGATAATACGGGTTCGGTGCAAACGACAGGTTGTCGTATGTTTGGTTCGGCGCAACAGCGTCCGTTGTGAGACTCGACAGCCCTTTTTCCGTTCCGAAATACACCGTTCCGGAATTCTGGTCCATCGCAATCGACAGGATGTTGTCGTCGAGGAGCTGACCTCCGGTATTTTCAAACGTATACTGATTGAGAATGGATGTGCCGTCAGAAGACATGAGATACACTCCGGACTTTGTGCCGACCCATTTGTTATTGATGGGGTCAACGAGAATTGCCTGAATGATCTGATCCTGCAGAGGATAATATGCGGCAATGCTGGCCGCAGGATTTCCCGGATCAAAAATAATATTGACGCCTTGGTTCGTCCCGGCCCAGATCTGTCCGTCATGGTCGATGGCGATCGAGTAGACACTGTTGCTTGTCAGGCCGTTCGATTGCGAGAGTATGCCCCAGCCATTGATTGTTCCCGGTAACGCATACGTCTCATTGTAAAAATTGATGCCGTATGCGGTCTCTGTTTCAAACGGCGAAAAATTGGGAAACCACTTCGTTCCGTTTTGGTCGACAACCACATTGGTGAAGATCCTGTTCGGATTCCGCATCTGCAGCTTAACGGTAAATTTGAGTGAAGAATCCGGATAGAAGAGCACTGCGGCGGTACTATCGCGTGCGGTCCGGTTGGTAATCCATGTCACCCCGTTGCTGTCCACACCAACCCCGCCGACAACCACGAACTGCGAGTCGGATGTTGGAGACGTGGGATCAATGGTAAGAGGAATTCCGCTCGCATGGTTGAAGACGCGCACGATCCTTCCCGTATCATCGAGGAGAGCGACGCCTCTTCCCCAGCTGCTGATCCATTTCGAATTGCCTCTCCCGATGCTGACGAAGTAATAGTTATCTAAACCCAGCTCGGGATACTGTTGAACCGTATAGGATCGCCATGAGTGCCCATTGAAGCTCATGAAGCCGTTGCCGGTCGCTGGTCCAGTGCCTGACCAGACGACGCCGCGGTTATCGACCGCAAGTCCTACGAACGTATTTGTCGCGGGACCGGGCGGTACGGCGGAGATCCACTGGGTGTTCACTCTGACGAGAATGCCGCTTGCCAGTGTCCCGAGGACCGATTCGCTCCCGATGGAAGTGAACGTGCTTGTCGTGACACCGGTGATAGGAACCTGTGTAAATTGTCCGTTGAGATACGTCCAGAACTGATTCGGTGAAATTCCGGTGATGCCGGATGACGAACCGGAGGAAAGAAGATCCACGACCTGCGTCCCGGATGAGTTCGGTGCGAGTGTCCAGCCGGTTCCGTCGAAATAGACAAGTCCGCTTGCAAACCCGGCATACAGCGTATCATTGAATACCGCGAACCCGGTCACTCCCGCCAGTGCCAGCTGTATGGTGGGTGAAGCGGAGTAGCTCTGATAACTCTGCCAGGAATCCGGGGAGAGGGGATTTGGGTTGGACGCCGGGGTTGAGGCAATGCCGGATTGGGTTGCGACCCACATTCTTCCGTTCCACATGATGAGGGCAAACGCGCCGCCGACGATCTGGTTGGGTCCAGAGCCGAATCGTGAAAATGTGGAAATGAATTCCAATCGGGAGACTGAGAAGACGGATATGCCGATGTCGGAAAGGATGAAGAGCGTGTCGCCGGAAACCTCAAGGCGATGGATGCTTTTCTGCGGATCCGGGCGGTTGGCAAGATCGCTGATATAGGTCCAAGAAGAAGTAGAAGGGCTCAGGCGGTGGAGAAATCCGTTCGAGGCACCGATCCAGACATTTCCGGCGGAATCAGTCGAGACGGCCGTAAGATCTATCGTCTTGAGTCCCTCGGAAGTGGTATACTGACTGAATGTTATTTGGGATTGATGTAATGAATTGCTGTACTGCTGAAAGGAGAAGAGCCCGCCGCTGGTTGCAGCCCAGACGCCGGAAGGGCCTACGGCGACGCTTCTGACTTCCCGCTTTGAGGTATAGGATTTCCATTGGCCTCCGAGTACCGTCGGAGGGATCAACAGGAGGGATACGAGGATAACCGATAATGTTACGCGCCGCACGCCGATCTCATCCCGATACTATTCTTTTTTTCTCCTGGAGAGTTTCTTCTGGAGGTCGGACAGCTCAATTGCCGCGAGGGCTGCATCCCATCCTTTATTTCCGCCTTTTGCACCTGCGCGGTCTATTGCCTGCTCGAGGGAATCCGTGGTGAGGACTCCGAAGACGACAGGCATGTGGAATTCCAGTGCGACGCGGCCGACACCGATGCTCACGGCATTCGCGATATACTCAAAATGCGGAGTCTCACCGCGGATGATGCATCCGAGGCAAATGATAGCATCATGCCGCTTCTGCTGCGCGAGGCGTTGGGCGGTCTGCGGGATTTCAAATGCACCGGGGCAATAGACAATGTCGATGGCTTTGTCGCGCGCTCCGTGTTTCCGGAGGCAATCGACTGCCGCGTCGAGCAATCTTCGTGTAATAAACTCGTTGAAGCGACTGACCACCACACCGAAGCGATACGGTGAGGCCGTGAAGCTTCCCTCGATCACCATACAACAACCTACAATAACGTGGGGAGAAGAATTCTAATTAGAGAACAATCGGTGGCGCATCACGTCAACCGTGGCGATGGGAATGCAGAATTGTCCGAGCAGGCCCTCGTCGTTTTTGGGACCGCCGTGAAAATCGGATCCGCCGCTCTCCAGCAGGCAATATTCGCTGACGATTCCGCGGTAATACCGCACCAGTTCCGGCGAGTGTGCCGGGTGAACAACTTCGATGCCGTCCAAGCCGGCTTTGATGAGTTGGAGTAACAATTCTTCAGGGATCGACTTTCCCGGATGAGCGAGAAACGAAAGCCCGCCGGCTTCGGAAATCAGTCGGACGGTCGCTTCGGGAGTGAACGATGTCTTCCGTTCATACGCGGGTTTGCCGTCGCCGATGTACTTCCGAAACGCCTGCTGATAATCTTCCGCGTGTCCCTCATTAACAAGAGCGTTGGCAATATGCGGTCTGCCCACCGAATCTCCGCTCACGTTGGCAAGCACCGATTCCATGCTCAGCGGAATGTTCATCCGGTTCAATTTATTGACGATGCGCTCGGCCCGCCGCAGTCGTTCTTCACGAAATTCTGCAAGAGCATCAAGAAGAACCTTGTTCCGGTGATCCATGAAGTATCCCAGAACGTGGATCTCTCTGTCATCGAGGGTTGTGCTGAGTTCCATTCCCGGTATCACTTCGATGTCCCATTGCCTGCCAATCGCAATGGCATCTTCCAACGCGCTCACACTGTCGTGATCAGTGATACTGACGACCTGTAATCCTGCTTCCTTGACTCTCTCCAACAACTCGACGGGGGAACAAGCGCCATCCGAGTATGTTGTATGCATGTGAAGATCTGCTTTTCCGTCCACTCAACCCTCCCGGGTCGTAAAGTTTTGAAGAACAGCGAATTCTGGGACCGCTCAGACAAACAGACTCTTGAACTTCTCGTAGTCGTTGATGATCAGTTTGTTCCCGCGGAGTTCCAGATGGCCTTTCTTGATGAAAGTATGGACGACCCGCGAAATCGTTTCACGTGACGTCCCTGCCATATTTGCCAAATCCTGCTGAAGGGGAAGCTCGTCTATTTCGACACGCCCTTTCCGGATTGTCCCGATGTCATCGGCGAGCTGAAGAATCACATTGGCAACACGACCGGCGGCATCTTTCAGCGAAAGGCTCTTGATCTGCGCATCCGCCTTCCGGAGCCGCATCGTCAGCTCTTTCAGGAGCGATATTGCAACCGTTGGCACATCCTCCATAAGCTTGAGGAAATCCCGGCGATGGATCATGAACAACTCCGCCTTGGTGATTGCCACAACACTCGCCGACCGGGCAAGCCCGTCGAGAATGGACATCTCTCCGAAAAAGTCGTTCTCGCCAAGGATCGAAAGGATGACCTCACGGCCGTCATCATCGGTGCGTACGATCTTCACTTTTCCCGAAATAATCACGAAAAGTGCTGCACCGGTCTCTTCTTCGAGGAGGATGATGCTCCCCTTCTTGTATTTCTTCCTCACCCCGACACGAACAATCTTCGCAAGTTCCGTCGCCTCAATGTCTGTGAAAAACGGAACATTGCGAATAAACTCCATCGCTTCACCGAGGTCCGATGAAAGTGGCTTTGGGGAATCGCTAGGAAGATTCATACACGAGTCCGATAAGTTGTCAGGGAAACACGTCTGAGCCGTCGAAACGGCTAAATTTTCAATTAATATACGTGTGATGTGACTGAAAGTCAAGTGACCCGGTGACGCTCAAAATTGCGCTAACGCTTGAAAAGTAAATAGGTAAGCGCCATCAGACCTGCCTGGGTCGCCGCAAAGGAGATCCCGGAAATCAGATCATATCGATGAACCGTCTGCAGGGTGCCTTGATCTCCCGACAGGCGATAATCGCTGTAATAACTGTCAGACTTGATCTTGAAATACGCGGCAACCGCACCGGTAAGCACGGTTGCTCCGCCGGTCAGGAGAACAGGAAGGGAAGCGCCGGAGGCATCTTCTGTCAGATACAGCGAATGCAATTCCGCCGGTGGGATAAGGGGCGACAACACTGCGTGAATTTCCCGGGAATCCTCCGGAACTGGTACCGTGACCGGCGCAAAGCCATCGCGCGACAATTCGACGGTCGGGCCGATACGATCATCTTCGATGTAAAGCGGCGTCGTTCCCAGCAGCGAGTCATGGGATTGCACAGCTGCTCCGTACGGGTCGGTGGTAATGTGCAGGACACGGTGAAACCGAACGGTCCGGTGGAGATACGCATGGGGTGCTATCACGAGCGATTCCTCGGTTGCCGGGTGGAACCAGCTGGTAGAGTCACGGCTGACAAAACGCAGGATGTGATTTCCCGGGTCAACCGCGATCGGTTTAAGCGGTGTCGCTCCAACCTCCGTGCTGTCGATGATCACGACGATGGCTGGGAGTGTCGATTCAACGATAAGAATTGATTTCGAAGTATCGGTCGGGGGAGATGAAGTCTGGGAGCGGGCATTCGGCCCGAGTATAAGCGCTGAAAGAACGAACACAAGGATTGCTTCAGACTTTTTCATGGCGTGACTTCGTGCCGTAACGCGATCACCGAACGATCTTCGGCAAAAATAATCAGCGTACTATCCGCGATGATCGGGGCGGATTTGATTCTGCCTTCGGCAGTGTACTTCCAGAGGATCGACCCTGTTGCACGATCCAGCGCGTAGAGGTTCTTGTCCAGAGATCCGACATAGACCACGGAGCCGGACAACAGCGGAGCTGAATTCAGCACCCCGCCGAGAGGGCTCCTCCATACGACTGCCCCCGTGACGGCATTGAGACAGTAGAATGTTCCCCCGACTGTTCCGACATACACCGACTGGTTGTCGACTGCCTGCCCTCCGTAAATCTTCGATCCGAGAGATGTCGACCAAACTACTTTACCGGTGGTGACCTCGAATGCATACATCATGCTGTCGAGCGACCCCACAAAGACCTTGCCAAGGTTAATCGAT
>Ga0335081_10013172_pt1 | contig 13376 bp, 14 predicted proteins | sample Lox_Sample_35_FD_206713 | JGI IMG/M metagenome (GOLD analysis project Ga0335081, IMG submission 206713) | Soil microbial communities from Loxahatchee National Wildlife Refuge, Florida, United States - Lox_Sample_3.5 | ecosystem: Environmental > Terrestrial > Soil > Wetlands | place: USA...
CGATTCAAATGCGGATTTGGCGCGGGAAGTCATAAAGAACGATCAGATGGTCGATGATCATAGCCAACAAATGGAGAATTTGTGCCTGGAACTTCTGGCTCTGCAGCAGCCGATGGCCAAGGATCTGAGGAGGATCATAGGCATCCTGAAGATCGGCATCGACCTGGAGAGGATAGGGGACCTGGCTGTAGACGTGGCCAGGGTTCCCGCTCAATGCCAGGGCAAGACCCTGGCCACAGAGCTTGAGTACATTCCGCGCATGGCCGAGATCGATAAGATGATGCTCGCCCAGTCAATAGAGGCCCTGAAGAGCAACGACGCCGATATGGCACGTCAGGCCACCAAGTGGGATTACGAGATCGATGGCCTCTACGTCAAGGCGAGGGACAGACATCTCAAAGGGATCATAGAGAACCCCGAGATGATCGCCGAAAGAACATCCCTTCTCATGGTTAACAGGCATCTTGAGAGAATCGGGGACCACATCTGCAACATCTGTGAGTCCATCGTGTATATGGTTGATGCAAAGAGAGAACATCTTAACTAGGTTCTGAATTTGGGTGTTTATGGATACGAGAAAGGTGCAGAGAACCGGCAAATCCACGTTCATAGTCTCCCTTCCTAAGAATTGGGCCACTAAGAACGGAATACAAGCGGGATCGATAGTCTACATCACTCAGAGCGAGAACGGTGCCTTAACACTCTCAGCGGATCGCTCCGAGAGAGATCTGAAGGCCAGGCTCGACATTGGAGACACATCCGGGGAGCATCTGGTGAGACAGATAATCGGATGCTATGTGGAGGGCTATAGGATCATAGAGGTCACCTCCGGCCACATGTCGGCCGCCCAGAAGAAGGATCTGCACCAGATTGTAAACAAGCTCATCGGCCCGGAGATCCTGGAGGAGACTATAAACAAGGTGGTGATCCAGGATCTTCTCAGCTCAGAGGAGCTTCAGGCTGAGAGAGCGCTGAGGAGGATCAAGACTGTGGTGAAGTCGATGATCCAGGACTCTCTCTCCGCCCTGCTGAAGGGGAACAAGGAGCTTGCTATTGATGTGATCCAGAGAGACAATGACGTGGACAGGCTGAACCTCCTCATCTCCCGTCAGTTCACGGAAATCCTGAGATCGGGATCTGTGAAGCAAGAGACTCTGAACTCCATCACTGCCTTCAATTATATGCAGGCTGCATCGAACCTGGAGAGGATCGCCGATCACGCTCACCGCATCGCCGAGATGATCAGCCAGGGAGACTATTCCATGCCCGACGATCTGAAGGAGGAGATCTCGTGGATGGAGGCGGTTCTGGTGGGCCTCATCGATGACGCGCTCTCGCATCTGCTGCAGACAAACTCAGAGAAGGCCAACGAACTGATGGACAGGACGAAAGAGGTTCAGAGGAGAGCGCAGGGGATCGCAAACTCCTCGGGCACGAATGGCAAGGCTGATCTATTGGTTAGGCTGGTCGTGAGCGGAAGCCTGGAGCGCATGCTTGATTACATCATGAACATCGGGGAGCTGACCATAAACCTTTGCCAGGCGGGCCGCTATCCTGATAAGGCTTAGCGAAAATTCTTCAGAAGGAGGCTCTCCGGCAGGATAATTTCAAGGATGAGCTCTTCTGCACTGTCATCTCAGAGATGATACCTTTGGACCCATTTCTCGAAAAGCGCCTGGTCGAGGTGCAGAAGAGGATTGCCTCACGAGTCTGTTTAGACGATAGTTTCTCCGAGGAGATGCCTGCAGGAGTAGATCAGGCGTTCCTCGGCGAGCTGGTGGCCTCAGGAGCTGTGGTCCTCGATCAATCCCTGAAGATCCGGAAGGCCTCGGGATGCGCCCTGAAGGCTGCCATGCCCTATGTGCCCGGATTTCTTTCTTTTCGAGAAGGAGCCGCAGCCGTAAAGGCTGTGCGGGGGCTTGATCCAGAGCCGTCCCTCCTCTTCGTGGAGGGCTGCGGGATTAACCATCCCCGCAGGGCGGGATTGGCCTGCTTCGTCGGGGTCCTGCTCGATCTGCCCACCGTGGGCATAACGAAGAGCGTGCTGTGCGGCAATTTTGATCAACCGGAAAAGGAGGATGATGCAGAGCCCCTGATCCATGAAGGGGATGTCGTGGGCTACATTCTCAGTTCAAAAAAGGGCTGCAGGCCGATCGCTGTAGCGCCGGGCCACAGAATTACCATCGACTCTGCCCTGGAGGCCACGCGGCGCTGTCTTCGAGGACGTAAGCTGCCTGAGCCATGCAGGCTGGCGCACGAGCAGGCTGGCCAGATCAAGGCTGCCCTCTCTCCAGGGCCAGAAGCCTCTCTTTCAACCCCAGCCCCCAGGCAAACCCGCCCAGACCGTTTTTGGCGATCACACGATGGCAGGGCACGAGGACCGCAAAGGGATTGCGCGCCATGACCTGCCCCACCGCCCGCGCCGCCCCAGGTCGTCCTGACCATGCAGCGACCTCCCCGTAGGTCGCTGTCTCTCCGCGCGGTATGTTCTGCACGAGGGCTGAGATCTGTCTCTCGAAATGCGTCAAGCAAGAGAGGTCCAGATCCGCCTTTGGACAGGGCGCGCGCCCTGCCAGGTACTCCGCGATCTCCACTGCCAGACTCGATGGCTCCTCTGGCTTCTTATTCGAAAAGCAGATCCTTGACACCTTCACCCCGGACTTCTCCACCAGGAGCCAGCAGCCCAGCGGCTCGATGTAAACGCCGGTCGTCATCCTCTCAGGATCTCCCGGAAGGTCTTGAAATGACCCAAATCGATGAACTCCACTTCAAGGCTGGCGGTGTTCAGAAGGGCAATAGAGCTTGAGCCTGTGAAGTGCCCCCAGATCTCGCCCGGGTTCACCAGCAGGGTCTTGCCGTGCCTCGTCGCCTCAGCGCGGTGGTTGTGACCCCTGACCACGACATCGTAGAGCTGCGAGGCCACGACTGCCCTTACCAGCGAATCTTCTGTGCCGTGCAGCATGGCGATCTTTCTGCCGTCGGCCTCGATCTCCCCGAAGTCGCCCAGGTATTCCCCGCCCACGCGCCCGAAGTCTCGCGCCAGGCCCACGCGGTCGCCGTCGTTGTTGCCGTAAACAAGCTTGAGTGGAATCCCAAGGTCTTCGAAGGCATAGCAGTTGCCCGAGCCTATCATATCGCCAGCATGCATCACCAGCTCGACCTCTTTCTTGGAGAAGATCCTCAGGGCATCCTTGGTGCCCTGAATCCTATCATGAGAGTCGGACATAATTCCTATAAGCACTAACCTCACCTGAAGAGATTTCAACCGTTGGCACATCGCCAGAGGATATCTTTTTCCTGAATGCTAATACCTGGAACTCGGACGGCATATAGGAGCTTTGCGGATATCAGGCTCAGGCAATCTCAGGCTCGAAAGATCTAAGTATTAGAAATCACTTGGTAGCGAGAGGCCCGCCTTAACTCAGCCTGGTAGAGTGCGCGGCTGTAGTAAGTTTCGCACCGAAAGGTGCTCTGCGCAGTCACCGCGATGTCCCCGGTTCGAATCTGGGAGGCGGGATCTGCAAATGTCCGGATGGTGTAGTGGCCTATCATGGAAGCCTGTCGAGCTTCCGACCCGGGTCCGAATCCCGGTCCGGGCGCTAATTTACCAGTAGAGCGAAGCAGAAGGACACGGGCTCAAAAGCAGACGGGGGTCATTTCTGGCAACAAGAAAAGATGACTTCTAAGATTGGATGGGCCTCACCAGGCTCTGCCCTTCTGCTTCTCGCATTCCTGGAGGGTCTTTTGGCCCATCGTTCGATTAATAACCTGGATAGCACCGAGGCCACGAAGTTCCCCTCCCTGGAAAATTCCAGCATCTTTTCCTAAATAGGTTTTGAGTAGTGAAGATCTGGAAAGTTTCTGAAACTTATCCATGGTGACGCAGATTAAGGAGCCGTCCTGCAGGTCATCGCGAAGATCCAAGTCCGAATGTAGTCATCATGGAGCACGTCCCGATACTGTGAACGGTTAGAAAGATCTGCTCCAGCTCAGCGATCGCCAGACAGTCCAGGCGGGGGAAGGGAGAGCAGGCAGCCTTTGAGAAGGGAAGCAATCGGGCCTCCGGACGAGAGGTTCCTTCTGATATTAGAGCCACGGACAGATTTCAAGAAAGCCTGATTGTCATTTTCTGCTTAATCTGAGATCCTGGGGAATAGAAATGAACGGCGAGCAGCAAGGCGCTAACTTCGGCGCATTCTGACATCGCTCCCGCCGCTTTCATTTTTTGTTATTTCACTTTGCTGAGATTGACCGATATGGTTGTTTTTTTGAGCATCTCCATTCTCGCCGATAAATTCGAGTTTTCAAGCTCGTTAAGCCTGTTAAATGTCACCGGTTTCATCGGAGTTTCGATCTTTGTCAAATTCACAGTCAACTCTGTGCTCTTGAGCTTATTCATGTTCGAGGCCAATGTTGAGGCGGTTAGATTACTTGCAGTAGTATTTATAGTGGCGTTCACTGTTGTATTAGCCAGCGTTGCATTTATCGTCTCATTTGAAGCTGAAACAATATCTGCGTTGACCATTCCGCCAAGGAGCACCAAAAATATCGAGATGAGAACAAATCCCGATAGCATTGCATATTTCATCTTCATCACCTGCTTAAGGTTGGATTATATCCTATTCTCACATTAGCTGACGGGCCTTGGACTGATAAAGTTGGCGCTCGTTGTTTCTGTGACCCGTGAAACAAGGGCCAATTGGTTGGCTCATGTTCGACTTCGAGAGTTACTTGACTGCATATCAAGGATTCATTATCAAAATCTAAAAATCTCTTAAAGATTTTTCTCGTATGCGCTCTAGGATTAATTGGTGTAACGCCACTTTTCACTCACAGTCAGCCGATGAAGCAGATCACTCCAGGAACTGCTGAGATCGCGACTACAAACAACCAGAATTGGTTTGCTTCTTCATGGTGTTCGAGACTATATCAGTCGAACCAAGGATACGGGCAACGCCAACAACTGTTAATTCCTTGCACAATTTACTTCAGCTTCGATTATTTATTGATAGCCCCATGGTCAAACCATAGACTTTCTGCTCATCTATTATTTATAAACCAAGAATAAAATAATATAACAAAGATGTGAATAAAGGCAGCGTGATGTTATCGTCTAATTTTATGGGCAGAGATTCAACGACTGTCGCCAATACAATAATAAGAATAGTCGCATGCAGAGGCAAAACAATCAAAGCGCTCGTAGATCCGGCGACAAACCCTATCAAGCCCTCAGCAGTCTTTTTTCTATTCCAAGGGAGCACATGGTATCCATAACGCCTCCCAACATAAGTGGCAAGCCCATCCCCGAGCGCCAATATCAGGATCACAGAAATCAATGCCGCAGGACTATTTCTTAAAAGCCCGATAGCAAATAGAACGCCAAAGGCATAGTACATTGCACCTTCACCGGGCATGGCACCCAACCTCTCGAATTTACCAAACAATTTTTCGATTCCAGGAATGTTGAATCCAATCAGAGTTAGATGAATGATCAGAATACCTAAACAGGTCCCAGAAAGCACAAGGTAGAGGGCAGTTTGAGTGCCCAAGAGCCAAATCATCAAACACAACAGCAAGCCTATAGATACATGAATCACTTGTCTGGAATCCTCATTATCCCCGTATATGATGTTCTTTTGCTTGACAACGATGGCCTCAGCTATGGAGTAGCCAAGTCCTGCCATTGCGATCCCTCCACCAATATCGAACCAGGAATGCAGCCCCTGATAAACTCTGGACCAGCTGATCAATAACCCTGTAGCATATATATACGGGAAAAATGAGTGGCCAAGAAAGGAGAATACAAAAGAAAATGCCGTGCTAGCATGTATGCTTGGATAGGCGTGATCGGGCAAGCATGTTGTGTACAGATTGGGTTCGACCTGACAGGGCCGCGGTATATCTATGATTCCTTTTAGTGACTCAGAGATCGCTAAAGTGGCAATGAGATTGACGATCAAGAGCTTCAGACGCTCAATCAATGTTGGCAGTTTGTTAGGCAATGTATCTCCAGGAGATTAAGGTACGCAAGTTATATAAAAGTCTTAATGAATTGTATTTCAAATGGGCCTGGTCAAAAGAAGGTGTCCCTCTTGTGACCAAAAACATCGCATATGGAGGGGGATTATTGGCGTCTTTGCGATATGCAGGCAATTGTGGCCTAATTCTCTAAAGGGTCTTTATAAGAACCAACGCGGGCCTTAGCGTCCATGTGGTGAGATCGGAATTAGGAAAAGGAACGAGGATGATATCTCCCTTCATCTGAATCGAACATTCAGATCATCGATAGTGTAGATATCTGGTTCGCTTGCCAAGAAGTCATGCAGTGATAGCTCGGCTAGCTTCATAAGTGATTTGGTGACATCTTCGGGCTCTTCCTGGTCGTAAGCAAAGTCTGGCTTCTTTGTGCCCAAGCTCACACACACGCATATTGGCCCATCATTCTCGCTATTTGAAGCTTGGTTCATCGCAATACTCGTTGTATTTGCTTCAGAGATTCCAGAAATCTCCCAAAAATCTATTTGCCGACCGAGCGCTGGGATACTCTTATTAATCAGCAAGCTATGGCTTAATCCTTGAGGCTTGTTATGGAAGAAGAAACGGTGACGCAGCAGACCGACAAGATCCGCGAGCGAGTAAAGACCTGGCTCACCGAGGAGGGGCTCCTCAAGGAGACTGTCGAGGACGAGAGGCTCAGCTTTCACTTCGCCTGCGAGTACCCGCTGGGCTCGGGCAGGCACCTGAACGTCTTCCAGCCGAAGGAGCACAGGGACCTGATTGTGATCTTCAGCAGAATCAAGCTCGTCGATCTGCACAAGAACGCCCTCGCAGCCTTGCCGCCAAAGGAAAAGGAGCGGCTCATCTGGCAGATGCGCTACGACCTGCTCTTCAGGCTGTCGAGCTTCGAGATGGAGATGAAGGAGGGCGAGCTTGAGGGCTTCCGCTTCACGCGGGAGATCTATGCCGACGGCCTGAACAAAAACCTGTTCATGGACGGTATCCGGGAGAACTTCAAGGGCGAGCTTTACGTCATCTGGAAGTTCCAGGAGGTCTTCGGCGAAGGACAGGCCGCCAGGGCCTCCGGCCCGCCTGAGCCGATGTATTGCTAAGGGCTAGGCAGATGATGGTTTTGATTTTCGCTATCATTAACAGCAAAAGAATGAAAGCTTTCTTGCAAGGCTTTCATATCTAGCGGGCGCGGAGGGATTCGAACCCCCGATCTACAGCTTAGGAGGCTGCCGCCTTATCCTGACTAGGCCACGCGCCCTGACGGCCTTTCCGTTTGACAAGCACGTATATCAAGCTTTCCGGGTGGCCGCTGCGCTCCAGCTCCATCTACTCCGTCTGCTCCCATCTCAATGAACTGCTCGCTCCTCGTTCCTCCAACGCCCGATCGTCGATCACAGTTTATCCCTCCGCCAGTCAACAAAACTTTTTTCTACTCTCCTGCATGTGTTTAAAAGGAGATGGACCCGACCCTAACAGTCTACCGCGGCCTGAAGCGCGCTGGCATCGACTTTGCAGCCAGTGTGCCCTGCGTCAACCTGCAGAAGCTGCTCAATCTGGTAAGCGAGGACCCCGAAATAATCCATGTGCCGGTCACCCGTGAGGAGGAGGGCGTTGGCCTCTGCGCCGGTGCCTGGATGGGGGGCCAGGGACCGGCGCTGCTCATGCAGAACTCAGGCCTCGGGAACAGCATCAATGCCCTAGCATCGCTCGACCTCCTCTACAGGATTCCCCTGCTGATGATCATCAGCCACCGGGGCTGCGAAGGAGAGCAGCTTGTCGGCCAGATGCCCATGGGACGGCTCACGCCGGGGCTTCTCGATGTCATGCAGATCCCCCGCTTCTCCCCGGCTCCAGCGGAGGCCGAGGACACCGTGGTCCGGGCATGGACTCTTGCCTCTGCAGAGCGCAGGCCGGTGGCGGTGCTTCTAGATATTGCCTTCTGGAGGAAAGGATGAAGCGCATCGAGGCGATCGCCCTGGCTGCCGAGGCAGCCGAAGCCGAAGGCGCGCTCCTCATCTGCAACATAGGCTTTCCGAGCAGAGAGCTTTATGCCGCACGGGATCGCTCTGAAAACTTCTACATGCTGGGCTCGATGGGCCTGGCATCCTCCATCGGCCTTGGGCTTGCGCTGGCGGGGCCGGACAAGAGGGTGATAGCCCTGGATGGCGACGGCTCAGTGCTCATGAACCTCGGGACGCTGGCCACCATTGCTGCCGCTGCACCCGAAAACTATCTGCTGGTCATCCTGGACAACTGCTGCTACGGCTCGACAGGCTCCCAGCCTACATGCACTCACCTCGGCACGGATTTGGCGGCGATGGCTCGGGGGGCGGGAGTCCGGACGGTGAAATCCACAAACTCTCCTGATGGTCTGCGGCTGGCTTTATCGGGCAATGGAGTGTTAGTTGTGCGGGTGGAGGCGGGCAATGCTGACGTGCCCATCATCGATCTTCAGCCGGATAGGATCATCGAGAGATTCATGCAATCCATTAATAGGAATTTATAATATGGCACATTTTCTCATTTTGGCTGTCGCCAGCACTTCGATCGTGTCGTAATGGTCCAATGCCCTCCTGAAACGGAAAATAACTAACATGAACTGGTAAGACTACAGGAGGTATATAGAACATTTAGAGATCTTAGATTTCCGCGCTTTTCTTTCCGTATATATTCTATTTTGGTTAAAATTTTATAAAACATGATCTAAATCATTCCTGAAGGTGAGACAATATTCGATAATAGATGTTACGATTCCACCGAAGAGGATTGCATAGAGTATCTGAGTTGCCTGGAGAGATTAGAAGAGCTGGGGTTTGATGAGGAGGAGATCAGCAGGAAGGCCTTGGATTGCAGCATCTGCAGCCTTCGCGGCAGATGTACAGTAGAGAGGGTTAACCCCTTTCTCGGAGCAAAGACCTGCTGAAGATTAGAATTTCATTGAAGAGGAATCTGCATGGTCATAGGCATTACAATGGTCAAAGTCTTGCCCGGGCAGGAGAGATCGGTCTATTGCGCCCTGAAAAGAAGGGATGGAATAATGGACGTCTACCACGTCTTCGGGGAATACGATTTCTTCGTTGTGCTGCAGGCGGATGGTCTGGGCGAGCTGGACGAGATCATGGAGGAAATAAAAGGGGAGCACCGTGTTATCCTGGCGAGGACCATTCTGGTGGGCTGGGACAGTGGTCTGCAGAAACATGCAACAATGGAGGTCCTGGCTTAGAGCTTGCTCTGGAGGGAAGCTCAGGTCCGACTCTTTTCCGCGGGAATCCTGTGATTATGTTCGGTGTCAGCGACCTGGAATCTGTGCACCCACGCTTTGGTTATTCTTCCATTCGGCAGCGAAAGCTATGCGTGATCCCTGACTGCACCGGGCGGAGCCAGGGAAATTGTCATGCTCTAATGACGAAAAAATGTTAAAGCTTATATTCCATCAAAACGCCAACTTGCCTCTAAATTTCTTTTTCACTTTTTAAAATATTTTTAAAAAACGAGACAAAACATTAAATAGTTTAATGATGAGATGGCCCACACCTGCAGAAGGAGTCATTGCAAAGGTGACTGTCATGAATAAGAACGTTCGCGATAGATCTATAGATCCGGCGAGCCAGGAAATGCTCTCTCTGGCCTCCCGTGATGGTCTCGATACAGCCTGGGACCGCCTGGAGAAGCAGCAGCCGCAGTGTGGCTTCGGAGAACTCGGTCTCTGCTGCCGCAACTGCAACATGGGCCCCTGCCGCATCGATCCCTTCGGTGAAGGCCCCCAGCGCGGGGTGTGCGGTGCCACGGCGGACATCATCGTCGCCCGAAATCTGTTGCGCTCGATCGCTGCGGGCGCCGCCGCCCATTCGGATCACGGCCGTGATGTGGCGCACATCTTCAAGCTAGTCTCCGAAGGTAAGGCAACAAGTTACAGAATCACAGACAAGGCCAAGATGGAGCGGCTGATGAAGGAGTACGGAGTGAAGGATCAGATAGCCCTAGCAGATGCTATTCTATCAGAGTTCGGCAAGCAGGAAGGCCCCATCAAATTCGTCTCCAGAGCACCCGCGAAGCGGCTGGCTCTATGGAGGAAGCTGGGAATCGAGCCACGGGGCATCGATCGCGAGATCGTAGAGTGCATGCACAGAACCCACATAGGCGTGGACAATGATCCTTTGAACCTGATACTTCATGGCCTCCGGACGAGCATTGCCGACGGCTGGGGCGGCTCAATGATCGCCACCGAGCTTCAGGACGTGATCTTCGGAACGCCTGTCCCAACTTTCTCTGAGGTTAACCTCGGAGTACTGGAGCGGGACAAAGTTAACATCGTGGTTCATGGCCACGAACCAATTCTCTCTCAAATGATTGTGGCAGCAGCATCCGATTCGGAGATGATGGATCTTGCTCGGAACCAGGGGGCTGCGGGGATCAATGTGGTTGGAATGTGCTGCACCGGCAACGAGATTCTCATGCGCCAAGGGGTGCCCTCGGCAGGCAATTTCCTGCAGCAAGAGCTGGCCGTCGCCACAGGCGCAGTGGAGGCGATGGTCGTGGATGTGCAGTGTGTCATGCCAGCCCTGGGAGCGCTAGCCGGCTGCTACCACACCAAGCTCATCTCAACCTCACCCAAGGCAAAGTTCCCTGGGGCGACGCACATGGAGTTTCATGAGGAGACCGCCTACGAGACGGCCAGATCCATCGTCAGGGCTGGCGTCCTGAACTTCAAGAACAGAAATCAGTCAAAAGTTTACATTCCCGAGATCAAATCCAAGGCGATGGTGGGCTTCAGCGTCGAGACGATCGTCGGAGCCTTGGGCGGCAGCCTCGATCCTCTCCTGGAGGCCATCAAGTCCGGCGCAGTTCGGGGCATCGGTGCAGTCGTCGGCTGCAACAACCCAAAGATTCAGCATGATTTCGGTCATGTCAACCTCGTTCGGGAGCTGATTAAAAACAACGTACTTGTGGTGACGACAGGTTGTAATGCCCTTGCTTGTGCGAAGGCAGGGCTCCTGCAGCCGGAGGCGGCAGAGTTGGCTGGGGATGGTCTCAGGGGCGTCTGCAAGGCGCTGGGCGTCCCGCCAGTGCTGCACATGGGATCATGCGTGGATATCAGTAGGGTCCTCGTTGCTGCAGCGGCCATCGCTGATGCCCTTGGCGTTGATATCAGCGACCTGCCAGCTGCCGGTGCTGCGCCCGAGTGGATGAGCGAGAAGGCGGTGTCAATTGGTGCCTACGTCATCGGCTCCGGAGTCTTTACGGTGCTTGGCACTGTGCCTCCTGTACTCGGAAGCACTGCGGTGACTGCGCTGCTGACCAAAGGGGCCGGGGATCTCTTAGGCGCGAGCTTCGCAGTGGAGCCCGATCCCTTCAAGGCGGCATCGCTCATGGTCGGGCACATCGACGAAAAGCGAAAGATGCTGGGGCTGTGAAGATGAAGGAGATCTTCGTTCGCCTGGAGAGGTGCATGGGATGCAGGTCATGCGAGATGGCCTGCGCCGTCGAGCACTCCGCCAGCAAGAGCCTCTTCGGTGCCGTGGCAGAGAAGCCGTTGCCCAGGCGCAGGGTTTACGTGGAGATGGCAGAGGGACACAAGGTTCCTCTGGTCTGCCGCCACTGCGAGGACGCTTCATGCGCTGCAGTCTGCCGTACCGGCGCGATGCACCAGGATCCTCAAACAGGTATCGTGGACCGCGATCTTGAGAAGTGCGTCGGCTGCTGGATGTGCGCTATGAGCTGCCCCTACGGCGTAATCGGACGTCAGGGAACTGAGACGCGCGTGGCGATAAAATGCGACCGCTGCAAGAGCCTCGAGATTCCGGCATGCGTTAGCGCCTGCCCCACGGGCACCCTCGTCTTTGCCACTCAGGAGGATTTCATGGAGATGATGCGAAAGGAGGCTGCTGCAAGACTTATCCGCGATACCAGGAGCACCGCCAGAGCCTGATTCTACTAGCAGAGAATGAAAAAGTCTGCAAAAAAAACGAAGCAAAGAATAGTTTTTGATAAGAGATATAAAATTAGAGAAATGAGACAGGAGGGGCTAGACTATCGGAGTCATGCTGATCCTGTTCCTCTCCTCTAAGAGCATGTTGAAGGGCTCCGTTCTCGGAATTATTCCATAGAGGCAGAGGCCTCCGTTCAGTTCGTTGACCAGGAAATAGGTGTCTGCAGTGTGAATGGCCATGTTCATGCTCTCCTGGCCGCTTTTTACTATGAGCAAATTTATGTCGTTGGTTTCCTTCCAATTGCGGATCATGAGGTTTGCGAGGTTGAGCACCTCCTTGTAGCCGAAGGCGAACTCCATGGCATCCAGGCCGATGATGTTCAGGATGGGCCTGCCTGTCCTCTCCCTCAATGCATCCCACTTCTCCAACACCTCTCTTCCCCATTTATCGGGATCTTCTCCCTGGGGCTGCGAGACGATCACATTGGTGGGCACGAAGATGTCCCTTGATCCGAGCTGGTACCCGATGGAGGGCAGGATGAAGACCCCTCTTCCGTTCTTTATGGCATTGGAAGCGAGCGCAGTCAGAAGCTGATAGTACCTCTTCCCTACGCCATGGTCTATTTCCATCACGTTGCACGATCCGTACTTGAGACCTCCTGTGATGGCATCCAGATCCGGAATCCCCGTGGAGATCTTCTCGTCGCCGGGGTCAGGGACTCTCACCATGTCGCTTGCAATTCTGGCGTCGCTGTGCTCCCTGTATGGCTCGAAGTAGGTGAACCGTCCGCCATGAAGCGTGGAGGTGTAGGTCTTCTGCCTGATCTCCACGCCGCGAAGCTTGTTGAGCCTGATCTGGCGGGCGTAGCGCGTTCTCATTCCCTCATAGTTAGGCAGCGAAAACTGCTCCATGGTCACCACACCGTCGACGATGTAATCAAGCGGCATCACATTCGCAAACTCGCTGACGAAGATGAGGTGGGTGTCCAGGTCGCGGGCGAACTCGCAGATGTTCTGCTCGAAGCTGTGCTGCGACTCGCCTATGAGATGGGCGGTGTAATTCAGGACCGCATCCCAGCTGTCGATGATAATCATGGGGTTGTCCATCTCCTCGGCCTCATCGAAGAAGACCTTGAAGAAGTCAAGGACTGCGTAGTAGTTGGTGAGACCTGCGCTCATGCCCTTCAGGCTATCGAGGAGCTTGGTCTGCGTCGCGTTCACAACATTCTTGGGAGGAATGACATCCTTCACCCAGGGCTGCGTGGCGTAGAGCCGTTTTGGATCTATTCGGGTGGATATGTACATCCCATTCTTATTCTCGCAGAGACTGCTCATGATCTCCAGGGCCAGGGTGGTCTTACCAGTGCCTGGCTGTCCCTTGATGAGAAGCGTCTGGCCGCCCTCCATCCTGAAGAAATCCTTAATCTCCTTAGGTATA
>Ga0335081_10013173_pt1 | contig 13375 bp, 9 predicted proteins | sample Lox_Sample_35_FD_206713 | JGI IMG/M metagenome (GOLD analysis project Ga0335081, IMG submission 206713) | Soil microbial communities from Loxahatchee National Wildlife Refuge, Florida, United States - Lox_Sample_3.5 | ecosystem: Environmental > Terrestrial > Soil > Wetlands | place: USA: Florida...
CGTAGGCGCCCAGGCCGCCGCTGGCGCCCCAGATCAGGACGTTGTTGCCCTGCTTCATCGCGGCGCCGTTGTCCGAGACCAGCTGCCGGAAGGCGGTCGAGTTCACCAGGCCAGGGGTGGCGGCCTCTTCCCAGGTCAGGTGCTTCGGCTTGGGCATCAGCTGGTTGGTCTTGACCAGGGCCAGCTCGGCCAGGCCGCCGAAGTTGGTCTCGTAGCCCCAGATGCGCTGCTCCGGGTCGAGCATGGTGTCGTTGTGCCCATCGGCGCTCTCCAGCTCCACGGACAGGCAATGGGCGACCACCTCCTCGCCCGGCTTCCAGATGTTCACCCCGGGACCGGTGCGCAGCACCACGCCGGCCAGGTCCGATCCGACGACGTGGTACGGCAGGTCGTGCCGCGCGGTGAGCTGCGACAGCTTCCCGTAGCGTCGCAGGAAGGCGAAGGTGGGCACCGGCGAGAAGATCGAGCTCCACACGGTGTTGTAGTTGACCGAGCTCGCCATCACGGCGATGAGCGCCTCGCCGAGACCGAGTTCGGGGACCGGGACCTCCTCGACGTGCAGCGACTTGCGGGGATCCCGGTCGCGCGTGTCGAGGCCGTCGAACATGTGCTCCTCGTCCCGGTGCAGGGTGACGGCGCGGTAGCCCTCCGGCAACGGCAGCGCGGCGAAGTCAGCGGGCTGGCTGCTCGGGTCGAGGATCGCGTCAAGTATCTCTTTCATGGCCGCCTCCTGTTGTTTGGCCGCCTGCTGTCCCAGCGTCGGCCTGCCGTCCGGGGGCGGCTACCGTCGATTGGCACCTGGCCAGGGGACCAAGGGCCCATTTCGCCGGAGCCGCGACAGCAAGCGTGCATCAGAGCACGGAACGTGCACCATGGCCGCCAGATGCGAAAAAACTGCTGTTTTTCCCGAACGGCCCATAGCGCGAACTTTTCTCAGACGGCCGGTGGCGGCGCGACCGCGAGGTGTGCAAGCCGCGCGATGCGCGACACATTCTGTGACGCGTGTCACGTCCCGGGGAGATGACGACCCGGGTCCCCCGATGCGGGGACCTTCGGCCCTGCCCGGGACCGTCCCGCACCAGGAGGGTAGATCAAACTAACGTCGCGCCGCGGAAGCGGGTGTGTATTGTGTCTGAACTAGCCTACGAGGACATCAAGGTCGGCGACGAGGCCTCGCTGGCCAGGACGATCACCGAAACCCACATCGTCAATTTCGCCGGCATCACCGGGGACATGAACCCGGTTCACGTCGATGCCGAATACGCCGCGCATTCGATGTTCAAGGAGCGGATCGCGCACGGCATGCTCGTGGCGGGGCTGATCTCCGCGGTGCTGGGCACCCAGCTTCCCGGGCCGAATTCCATTTACCTCGGCCAGGATCTGAACTTCGTAGCTCCGGTCAGGATCGGCGACACGATCAAGGTGGTAGTGACGGTTACCGACAAGCGCGACGAGAAAAGGATCATAAAGCTGCGGACGGCCGCGTACAACCAGCGCGGCGAGATGGTCATAGACGGCAAAGCGGTGGTGAAGAAAGTGGGGTTGTAGCCCGGGATGAAGCGCACGATCGGAGCCGTTGTCCTCGGGCTCAGCGCCTCCGGGTATCCGCAGGGCCGCCGGCCTGACTGAAGCAATCGCATCGAGGTGCGCATACATGTCACAGCCTGAACCGGTCACTGCAAGGTCTGCTGAGGCTCTCATCAACCGGGAGCTGAGCTGGCTCAGCTTCGCCCGCCGCGTGCTGGCCCTAGCCGAGGACCAGGAGCAGCCTCTTCTGGAGCGAGTCAAGTTCGCCGGGATCATGGGCATGATCTTGGACGAGTTCGCGATGAAGCGGATCGGCGGCCTGTTCCGGCAGGCCCGAAGGAATGAGAGCAAGCGCGGACCCGATGGGCTGACCCCGGCTGAGGTGCTCGGGGCCTGCCGCGCGGAGCTGCGGTCCCAGCAGGAGATGGTAGCCAGGCTCGTCCAGGAGCAGCTGCGCCCTGCTCTGCGCGATCTGGGGACCCCGATCGTGGATATGGCGGATCTGGACCCGTCTCAGCGGGACTATCTCGCCCGGTATTTCGCGGACTCGGTGGAGCCGATCCTCACCCCGCTGGCCGCGGACGCGGCACATCCGTTCCCGTTCGTCAGCAACCTGGGCCTGAACCTGGCGGTACTGGTCGCAGAACCGGGTCGCCGGAACCGCCGTTTCGTGCGGATCAAGGTACCGGCCAACCGGCCGCGATGGGTGCCGCTGCCGGATCACGCGGGCTGGGTGCCGCTCGAGCAGGTGATCGCCGACAACCTGGGCGTGCTGTTCCCGCGGGCATCGGAGCCGGCCTGCTACTTCTTCCGGGTCACCCGGGGGGCGAAGGACGATCCGTGGAGAGACCAAGCCGGGGACGAGGACACAGACCTCTCGCCGGGGGCGATCATCGGGATGGTCACGGCCGAGCTGACCGCCCGGAGGTACGCAGGCGTGGTGCGCCTGGAGGTCGGCGCCGACATGCCCGAAGGGCTGCGGGGCTGGCTCGCGGCTCAGCTCGGCACCGACCCTGCCGACGTCATCGCGACGCCCGGGCTGCTGAGCCTGGGAGACCTGATGGAGCTGCCGGTGGCGGGCCATGCCGAGCAACGTGACCCCCCGCATGAGCCGGTGACGCATCCGCGGCTGCGGAATCTGGACCCCGCCGACCCGACCGCGGTCTTCGACGAGATCCGCCGCGGGGACATCCTGGTGCACCTGCCGTACCACAGCTTCGACACCTCGATCCTGCGGTTCTTGCAGAGCGCCGCCACCGATCCCGCCGTTCTGGCGATCAAGCTCACGATCTACCGCACCGGCCGCCGCTCCCCGATCATCGGCGCGCTCAAAGAGGCGGCCCGCCGCGGCAAGCAGGTGGCGGTCCTGGTCGAGATCACCGCGCGCTTCGACGAGGCGCCCAACATCAGCTGGGGCCAGGAGCTCGAACAGGCGGGAGCTCACGTCGCCTACGGCGTGGAGCGGGTCAAGACGCACGTCAAGCTGGCGCTGGTGGTGCGCGAGGAGCCGGCTGGCATCCGCCGGTACGTCCACGTCGGCACGGGAAACTATCACGAGGGAACGGCCCGGCTGTACGAGGACCTCGGGCTGCTCAGCGCGGATCCTGAGCTGGCCGCTCACGCCGCGGCGGTCTTCAACGAGCTGACGGCCGGCATCCCGGCCCCGGCCTCGGGCAAGCTCCTGATAGCGCCGCACGACCTGCGCGAGCGGTTCACCGAATTGATCCGGCGCGAGGCCGAGCACGCCCGCGCCGGACGCCCCTGCGGCATCTGGGCCAAGATGAACCAGCTCCAGGACCCTCAGATGATCCAGGAGCTCTACCAGGCCAGCCTGGCTGGCGTCCCCATCGTCCTCAATGTCCGCGGCTTGTGCTGCCTGCGGGCAGGGGTCCCCGGGCTGTCCCCGGCCATCCATGTCTACAGCACCCTCGGCAGATTCCTCGAGCACAGCCGGATCTACCGCTTCGAGAACGGCGGCGCGCCGGAGTTCTTCATCGGCTCGGCCGACTGGATGACCCGCAACCTCTCCCGGCGGATGGAGGTGGTCGCCCCCGTCTGCGATCCGGCCATCAAGGCCGAGCTGGAGAACATCCTGCGCACTTACGAGGCGGACAACTGCTCGGCGTGGGACATGCAGCCCGACGGCGAGTACGTCCGTCGGCATCCGGCCGCCGGCGAGGCCCGGCGGGGAGCACAGCAGGTGTTCATCAAGCGCTCCGCGTCGCGCTGACCCTCGAATAGGGCAGGCCCCGGTCATTTGGCGGAGAAGCGTGTGACTTCGGCGACGTATTCGGGGATATCCCGGCATGTCCCGGGCGTTTTGAAGATGCGCCGCATCTGCCGGTTCTCTTGCTCCACCTCGTGCACCGTCTCAGCCCGAGCCACTTCCTGAAGCTCTCGCAAGTCCCTCCATCGGTCGTCTAGAACCGCAGCCACCGGGCCGTAGCCTTTGGCACGTAGCCACGCACGAAGCTCCACTAGATGCTTTGCGTCGAAGACATTAAGATCGTCCGGTTCGCACCACCCGGCTTCTTCGGCGATTTCATAAACCGTCCGGACCACCCAACTGAACGTTTCCGAGTAGTTTCGCAGCCGGCTTTCCCTTGCGTCCATTTCGTTCTCCTTCCCTGCCGGGCACCCTAGATCCGGAAGCTCACCTGACGACTGGAGGCAAAGTTCCTGACCTAGCGGGACTTCCGTAGAGTCTTTGCGCGAGTTCCTCGGCTCTCGCGGCTTAATGGATACGCCGCAGACGGCCGGATGGAACCCTGCATCTGCATTCCAGCCCGGGAAGCAGCCCCGGAGGGCCAGGGCACGGGTCCTTCGTTCCGGGACCGGATTGCGCAGGCGACGGTGAAGATCATGCTCAAGCCGGTCTTCGAGGCGGATTTCCTGCCAGCCAGCTTCGGGTTCCGCCCGGGGCGGTCACCCGCATGATGCCCTGCAGGTGCTCATCGATGAGTGATGGCGGGCGCCGGTGGGTGGCCGGGACGGCAACCTTCGTCGCTCAGTCCGTTGACCTCGGGACCAGTTCGCGTAGCCGGACCCGTCCGCCCGTTTGCAGCACCGCCGCGCGGTATACCCGCGCTGCCAGAAGAGCAACGGTCAGATGCACGGCGGCGAACGCCACGCCGCCGTGACTGACTGTCAGCTTGTCCCGGGAACCGCCTGAATGCGCGGTGACCTTACAGCCGCTGCCGGGCTGCTGCCGGAGCGTTTCGGTCATCGCCTGCGGGGTTATGGCTCTGGGTATGGTGGCGCCGGGCATTGCGGCCCCCTGATGCTCCTGTAGATGATGGCCATTGCGGCCTCCAGAAATGACGGGGAGTCCACCACGAGAATCTCTTCGGCGAGATCCCCTCTGCTCTTCCCAGCAGATGCTCATGTGAAGAGCGGTCGGCAGGGGCCTAGGTCCTGTACCGGCGAGGCGAAGGACCACGGCCCGGCCGCGCATTACCTGATCACCGTCAAGGGCAGCAACCAGCCCAGCTGGCGCGAATATTGTGCGAACCCATGGTGCGCCCCGCCATGACGGCCGCAGCCGAATCCACTGCTTTCAGCGGAACGGCTTCACGCGCAGTCACGTCGAAGACAACCGCGTTGACATCCCGGTGCTAGGCGTCACCCGGGTCCTCACGGCCGCCGTGGGCACATAGCCCGCACAGCGCCACCACCTCCACGGCGATGATCAGCAGGGACCACAGCGGGTAGGCGGGGATGAAGAACGTCTGGCCGATGGCGGTGAGTCCGACCGCTGCCACGGCGAACCAGCGGACCAGTCGGCTGCCTGCCCAGACTCCGGCAGCGGCCAGCAGCTGCACGGCGCCGAGGATGGCCATGACCCAGCCCAAGGCGGGCAGGCCGCCGGGCACGGAGTGGGCGCTGGTGATGAGCATGTGGGAGCCGGCGATCGCGGCGATGCCGCCGGCCAGGGTGAAGATGCCGGTGACCAGCAGCAGGGCCAGAGCGACCGGCATCAGGCTGGGGCCCGCGGCGTGCCGCCTGCCCGTGCTGGCCGTTATCCTTCCCCCGGATCGGGGAGCGTCCGGCTCGGGCGATCCGCCCGCCGTGCTCGTTCTCCCGGCATCCTCGGCCCGGAGCTGCTCGTAGAGCTGCCGCTGCCGCGGGCTCAGCTGCCGCGGGATGTCCAGGATCACGGTGAGGTTCAGGCTGCCGCGGCCGTGCCCGCCATAGCGCGGCAAGCCCTTGCCCCCGATGCGCATCACGCTGCCGGGCCGGGTTCCCGGCGGTACCCGGACCCGCACCTGCCCCCCGGGTACGGGCACGGCCGCCGTGACGCCGAGCGCGGCATCGGGCGCCTGGAGGTGCAGGTCGTGCCACAGATCGGCGCCGGCCCGGGTGAACCGGGGGTCAGCACGGGTGCGGACGCTCACGTACGCGTCACCCGGCGGGCCGCCGGCAACGGGACTGGGCAGTCCGCGCCCGGCCAGCAGCAGCGTGGCTCCCTCCGGGATGCCGGGCGGGACGCGGACGTTCACCCTCTCCTCCCGCACGGCCGCTCCGCTGGCCGCACAGGCCGGGCAGGGCCGATCGATGACTTGTCCCCGGCCCCGGCACTGCGGGCACGTGGTCACCTGGCGGACCAGCAGCCCGCCGTAACGGCTAGCCGCCGCCCGCTGGCCGGTCCCGCCGCAGCCCGGGCAACGGCGCGGGGCGCTGCCCGGCCGGGCTCCGCTGCCCGCGCACCGCGGGCACGGGCCCGGGCGGCGGATCGTGACCGCGTGGTCCCCGCCGGCCAGCACCTGCTCCAGGGAGATGACCAGGTCCAGGCGCACGTCTTCGCCGCGCCGCGGGCCCGCCGCGGCCGGCCCGAACAGCCGCTCGAACAGGCCGCCGAATGCGGACGCGCCGGACCCGAAGATATCGGTGAAGTCGATGCCGGCCCACAGGTCTTCCGCGGCGGCCCCGGCCACGCCAGCGGACCCTTGCGCGTCATAGCTGGCGCGCCTGGCCGGGTCGGATAGCACGCCGTAGGCTTCGGCGATCTCCTTGAACCGCTGCTCCGCGTCCGGCTCGGTGCTGATGTCGGGATGGTAGCGCCGGGCCAGTTGGCGGAATGCGTCCTTGATGGTCTTTGTCTCGGCATCACGCGCGACGCCGAGCACCTCGTAGTAGTCACCCGAGACGGTCATGGCCGGCCCGCCGCAGCGCCGTGCAGGTCAGCCGTCCGCGCGGCGAACACCGGATGCATGCTGACTCTCGAGCCCATGCTCCGACTCTCGCAGTGGCTCCCAGCTCTGCGCCACAGCCAATCGGGCACCCGTCTCGGGACCTTCGGCCTAGCCAGCTACACCAGCACGCGTCCGGCAGCATGACTTTTGACCTGGCTGACTGGTACGAACGCCGTCTTGCGGCGAGTAACGGGACGTGCGCATGTTCGGGTCATGTCAGAGGTTCATATTCGGGAGTAAGGTCATGACTTCAGTTCTTGTCATCGCTCTCGTCCTGATTGCGGCGGCCCTGGTGGCCCTGCTGGCGATCAAGACCGTGCGGATCATCCCGCAGGCACGAGCGGCGAACGTGGAACGGTTCGGCCGGTACCGCAGGACCCTGGTGGCCGGGCTCAACTTCGTCGTGCCGGTCCTGGATCGGGTCAAGCCACTGATCGACCTGCGCGAACAGGTGGTGTCGTTCGAGAACCAGCCGGTCATCACCGAGGACAACCTGGTGGTCCACATTGACACCGTGCTGTTCTTCCAGGTGACCGATCCGCGCGCGGCCGACTATGAGATAGTCGACTACGCCACCGCGATCGAGCAGCTCAGCGCCACTATGCTGCGCAGCGTGATCGGGAGCATGGACCTAGAGCAGACTCTGACCTCCCGCGACAGGATCAACGCCATGCTTCGCGGCGTGCTCGACGAGGCGTCAGGCAAGTGGGGTATCCGGGTCACCCGGGTCGAGATAAAGGCCCTGGACCCGGCGCCGAGCATCATGGACGCGATGGAGAAGCAGTATCGCGCGCAACGGGAGAAGCGCGCAGCGATCCTGGTGGCCGAAGGTGAGAAGCAGTCGGCGATCCTGAAGTCCGAAGGGCAGGCAGCCGCCATCGAGAAAGTCTTCAAGGCGATTCATGACGGCAAGCCGGATCCGGAACTGCTTGCCTACCAGTACGTCCAGGCGCTGCCGCAGGTCGCTCAGAGCCAGGGCAGCACGGTATGGGTGATCCCGAGCGAGGTGACCACCGCCCTGAGGGCGCTGAGCAGCGCGTTCGGGAACAGCCACGAGGAACCCGGTGCCGCCCGGGAACCTGTCGCGCCGCTGCCCGGTGACGCCAAGCCCGCGGCCGCACCCCCCAAGGCGGCCTAGACCCGTCCGCATCGTTCCGCGATCGTGGATCGCAGGGGCCCTCATCAGGGACCTGGTGATCCACGATCATGGCTGCCATGGGCGTCGGCCATGCGGCTGGTGGCCCAAGGTCCTGACTCCCGGGGCCGCCTGTCCCTAACGGCCGGACTCGTAGCAGCAGCATTGTCTGAGGTGTGAACGTTCCTGGGGCAATGATCCGGTCGGCGCGCGAGCGCTCGGGGGGTGCGCCGTCATGCTGACCCGGCTGCTCCGGCAGCGCCTGCACCCGTATACCGCCCAGGTAGCCGTCGTGGTTACGTTGCTGGCCATCCAGACGGTGGGGAACCTTTTCCTGCCCAATCTGAACGCGGACATCATCAATAACGGCGTGGTGAAGGGCGACGTCAGTTACATCTTCCGGACCGGCGCGCTCATGCTGGCTGTCACTCTGGTGCTGGGCCTGGTGGCCATCGTGGCGGTGTACTGGGCGTCCCGGGTGTCGATGGGGGTCGGCGCGGACGTGCGCGCCGCGGTCTACGGCCGGGTGCAGGACTTCTCCTCCCGCGAGATGAACCGCTTCGGGACACCGTCCCTGATCACCCGCAATACCAACGACATTCAGCAGATCCAGCTGTTCCTGCAGATGGCCCTGACGCTGATGGTCATCGCTCCGATCATGTGCGTCGGCGGCATCTTCATGGCCGTCAAGGAAGGCGCGGCGCTGTCACCGCTGCTGGCGGTGGCGGTACCGGTCATGGCGGTGGTGATCGGCGCGATGCTGATCACGGTGGTCCCGCTGTTCCGGTCCATGCAGGCCAGGATCGACCGCATCAACCAGGTGCTCCGTGAGCAGATCACCGGGGTCCGGGTCATCCGGGCTTTCCTGCGCGGGCCATCGGAGCGGCGGCGCTTCGAGACGGCCAACGCCGATCTCACCGCCACCGCGTTGCGGGTCAACCGGATCTTCGCGCTGGCCATGCCGGTGCTGATGGCGATCCTCAACCTGTCCAGCGTCGCGGTGCTCTGGTTCGGCGGCCGCCTGGTGAGCGAGGGCACGATGCCGATCGGCAACCTCACCGCGTTCCTCACCTACATCATGCAGATCCTGATATCGGTGATGATGGCGGTGATGATGGTGATCCTGGTTCCGCGCGCGATGGCGAGCGCGGAACGGATCCAGGAGGTGCTGGACGCGGCGCCATCGGTCGCCGACCCGCCGCAGCCGGTCACCCCCGCCAGCGTCACGGGCGTGGTGGAGTTCCGCGGTGTCACGTTCGGCTATCCGGGCAGCGAGCATCCTGTCCTGCGCGACCTGACCTTCACGCTCCGCCCCGGTCAGGTCTGCGCTGTCATCGGCGGAACCGGCAGCGGCAAGAGCACGCTGCTCAGCCTCATCCCCCGGTTCTTCGACCCGACCGCGGGCGCGGTGCTCGTCAACGGGACCGACGTGCGGGATCAGGGCCTCGAGCAGTTGTGGGCCTGCATCGGGCTGATCCCGCAGCGGGCGTTCCTGTTTAGCGGGACCGTCGCGAGCAACCTGCGGTTTGGCAGGCCCGAGGCGACCGACGCCGAGCTGTGGCGGGCGCTTACCGTGGCTCAGGCCCGCGACTTCGTGGCCAGCATGCCCGGGCAGCTCGACGCCCCCATCGACCAGGGTGGTACCAATGTGTCCGGTGGCCAGCGCCAGCGGCTGTCGATCGCCCGGGCGCTGGTAAAGCGCCCCCGGCTGTACCTGTTTGACGATTGCTTCTCCGCGCTGGACGCGGCGACCGACGCGCGGCTGCGCGCGGCGCTGCGTCGTCACATCGGGGATGCGACCGTCGTCATCGTTGCCCAGCGAGTCAGCACGATCATGCAGGCCGACCAGATCATCATGCTCGAGGAAGGCCGGATTGCCGGCGTCGGCACCCATCAGCAGTTGCTGATGACCTGCCCTCCCTACCGGGAGATCGTCACCTCGCAGCTGGGCGAGGGGGTGGCGGCGTGATCGGCGGGGGCGGCCGCGTACGCGCGGCGATGGGCCGGGGGCCGATGGGGCCGGGCATGGAGATGTCCGCGGAACGCGGCAAGGACATGCGCGGGACGGCCCGCAAGCTGCTGGCCCGGCTGCGGCCGGAACGGATCAAGCTGGTGTCCGCGGTCGTGCTCGGTGTGGTCGCGGTGGGCTTCATGGTAACCGGCCCGAAGATCCTCGGTTCCGCCACGAACATCTTGTTCGACGGCATTGTCGGCAAACGCCTGCCAGCCGGGATGACGCAGGCGCAGGCCGAGGCGCTGCTCCGCGCTCATGGCCAGGGACAGCTGGCGGACATGCTGTCCGGGATGACCGTCACGCCCGGGGTCGGCGTTGACATGGCACAGTTCGGCCGGGTGCTCGGACTGGCCGCACTGGTCTACCTGCTCGCCGCCGTCTTCACCTGGGGACAGGGCTACATCATGGCGGGCATCACGCAGCGCGTCATGTACGGGCTGCGGCATGAGGTGGAGGAGAAGCTGGCCCGGCTGCCATTGCGGTACTTCGACAGCCACCCGCACGGCGACATCCTGAGCCGGGTCAGCAACGACATCGACAACCTTTCCACCACCTTGCAGCAGGGGTTCAGCCAGCTGCTGACCTCGGTGCTGACGATCGTCGGGGTGCTGGGGATGATGTTCTGGATCTCCCCGCTGCTGGCCGCGGTGTCGCTGGTGACGATCCCGCTGGCGGTCGCGGTCACGTTCGTCATCGCGCGCCGCTCACAGACCCAGTTCGCGGACCAGTGGGAACGGACCGGGACGCTGAACGGGCTGGTGGAGGAGACTCACACCGGGCACGGGCTGGTGCTGGCGTTCGGCCGCCGCCAGCCGATGATCGAGGAGTTCGGCCGCCAGAACAAGCAGCTGTATGAGGCCAGCTTCCGGGCGCAGTTCCTGTCCGGAGTGATCATGCCGACGGTGCAGTTCCTCGGCAACCTCAACTACGTGGTGATCGCGGTACTCGGCGGGTGGCGGGTCGCCTCGGGGGCGATATCGCTCGGCGACGTCCAGGCGTTCATCCAGTACTCGCGGCAGTTCACCATGCCGATCACCCAGATCGCCGCCCAGATGAACATGCTGCAGTCAGGCCTGGCCTCGGCCGAGCGCGTGTTCGAGTTTCTCGACGCCCCCGAGGAGGCGGCCGACCGCGGGGCCACCGCGGCGCCCCTTGCGATCGCCGCGTCGGCCCCTGCCGCCCTGGCGCCGGTTGCCGGGCGGGTCCAGCTCGAGCACGTGTGCTTCCGCTACGATCCGGACACCCCGCTGATCGAGGACTTCTCGCTGACCGCCGAGCCTGGCCAGACGATCGCGATCGTGGGTCCGACCGGTGCGGGCAAGACCACCGTGGTCAACCTGCTCATGCGGTTCTACGAGATCGGCAGCGGGCGGATCCTCCTCGACGGCACCGACTACCGCGCGCTGACCCGGGACCAGGTGCGGGGCTGCTTCGGGATGGTGCTGCAGGACACCTGGCTGTTCGCGGGCACCATCGCGGACAACATCGCCTACGGCAGCCGGAACGCGACGGACGAGGAGATCGTGGCCGCCGCCCGGGCCGCCTACGTCGACCACTTCGTCCGCACCCTGCCCGACGGCTACCGTACCCTCCTCGACGAGGACGCCTCGAACATCTCCTCGGGGCAGCGTCAGCTGCTGACGATCGCCCGCGCCTTCGTCGCGAACCCGGGCATCCTCATCCTCGACGAGGCGACCAGTAACGTGGACACCCGCACCGAGGTTCTCATCCAGGAGGCAATGACGCGGCTGCGGCGCGGACGTACCAGTTTCGTGATCGCGCACCGGCTGTCCACCATCCGCAATGCCGACGCCATCGTGGTCATGGACCACGGCCGGATCGTCGAGCAGGGCAGCCACCGCGATCTGCTGCGCCGTCACGGCTTCTACTACCAGCTGTACAACAGCCAGTTCACCGAGGGTATGGCCAAGGCGAGCTAACCAGGATGGCCGGCCCCACCTAGCCTGGCCGCGGCTTGGCTTCGCCTTCGATGCCCGCGGTCTGCGTGTCAGGGTCCTCGGTCCCGGGAAGTCAGGCTTCCGCCAGTTCCACGGTCGGGACCAAAGGCTCTTGATACCGGCCGCCGGGCGCGGCACCGTGGCGCTGTGCCGCGGCCATGCTGGCGCGGCAGGACAGCTAAGGCAGGTGGGTGCGATGGAGCAGACGCATGCCAGTTGGGCGGTCGACGAGCTTGGCCCGGCGCTGGTTGCCTTCCTCCGTCCTTGCGCCGGGGTGGAGGCCGTTGTTGTCGTCGACAACGTGTCGCTGGGCCCGGCGATCGGCGGCGTCCGGATGAGGCCGGACGTCACGCCCGGTGAGGTGGCGCGGCTGGCCCGTGCCATGACCGTGAAGAACGCGCTGGCCGGCCTGCCGCATGGCGGCGGTAAGGCCGGCATCGTGGCACCTGGCCTGGCCGCGGCCGATCACGAGCGGGTGATGCGCGCGTTCGCCCGGGCGATCCGGCCGCTCACCGACTACACCCCCGGGCCGGACATGGGGACCAGCGAGACGTCGATGGCGTACGTCCACGATGAGATAGGCCGGGCCGTCGGCCTGCCCAGCGTACTCGGCGGGGTCCCGCTCGATGAGCTGGGCGCGACCGGTTTCGGCCTGGCAGTCTGCGCCGACGCGCTGAGCGAGGCCAAGATGCTGGACCTTGGCGGGGCACGGGTGGTCATCCAGGGTTTCGGCGCGGTGGGCTGGCACGCCGCCCGCCTGCTGGCCGAACGGGACGCGGCGATCATCGGCGTCTCCGACAGTCGGGGCGCCACCTGGAATACCGACGGGCTTGATGTCGCGGCCCTGCATGCACACAAGCTTTCTGCCGGCCAGGTGGCCGGTTTTCCCGGCGGCACGGCGGTGCCGCGCGACGACATCATCGGCTTCGATTGCGAGCTCCTCGTTCCGGCCGCCCAGCCCGACGTGGTGACTACGGACAACGCCGCCAAGATCTCGGCCCGCGTGATCCTCGAGGGAGCGAACATCCCCGTCACCGTCCAGGCCGAAACCCAGCTAGCCGAGCGCGGCGTGCTATGCGTTCCCGACGTGGTCGCCAACGCCGGCGGCGTCATATGCGCAGCGGCCGAATATCGCGGAGCAGGCCGCGCCGAAGCCTTCACCGAGATCAGGGAGAAGATCCGCGACAGCACGGCCGAACTGCTCGACCGCCTCCAGCGTGCGCCGATGACCCCGAGCGCGGCCGCCGGGCAGATGGCCAGCGAACGGCTGCGCCGGGCCGCCGCCCTGCGCCGCAAGTTCTGACCGACGATGACAGTACGGACCGCCCCGACCGGCCGTGACCATAATCAAGGCCCTCCATACTGCTCATGAGTGACGTTGGTCCCTGACCCGGCCCGGTCCAAGTGCCTAGAGTCAATATGACAAATAGCCCCGTCAGGTGTGACTCTTCGGCGCTGGCCCGGATCCCGGCGCTGCGGCCGGATGTGGCGGTGCTGGATGTGCGGCTGCCCGATGGTGACGGGGTGTCGGTGTGCCGGGAGATCCGGT
>Ga0335081_10013175_pt1 | contig 13375 bp, 11 predicted proteins | sample Lox_Sample_35_FD_206713 | JGI IMG/M metagenome (GOLD analysis project Ga0335081, IMG submission 206713) | Soil microbial communities from Loxahatchee National Wildlife Refuge, Florida, United States - Lox_Sample_3.5 | ecosystem: Environmental > Terrestrial > Soil > Wetlands | place: USA...
CTGCGCGTGACGGCGGTCTAGTCGGTCGAGACCTACTCTGCTGACCTCGGTACCCATATGCCAATGGGGCGCGAAATCGGGGCGGTGGGTGATGACCGCCAGAACCCGCATGCGCGCAATACGCCCGGCGATCAGCTCCAGGAGTTCAAGCGATGTCGCGTCCGCCCATTGCGCATCCTCAAAGATGAGCAGCAACGGCTTCTGACGAGATAGCCCCACGAAGCGCTCAAGCAGCAAGCGAAGCGTCTCGCGGCGTTGCTGGATCGGGCTGAGCTCCGGCACCGGCTGGCGGCCGGGCAGGTCCAGGGAGAGCAACGCCGCGAGGAGCGAGAGGGCCATCTCATGATCGGGGATGTTGTCGGCGACCAAACGCGCCAACTTTTCCAGTCGCCGCTCGATCGGGTCGTTCGGCTCGAAACCGGCTTCGCCCTTCAATTGGACAATGAACGGGTGGAGAGCACTATCCTTGTGATAGGGAGAGCATTGAAAGAAGAGCCGCTTGTAGGATCCGGCCGGCAATTGCTCGGTCAACCAAGCCGCCAGGCGGGACTTGCCGATCCCCGCTTCTCCCGAGACCAGCACCACTTGCCCGCTTCCTTGCCAAGCGAGCTCTTGTCGGTCGAGCAACAAGTTTCGTTCCTCTTCTCGTCCGACAAACTGCGCCAGATCCTTGGTCCGGCGCCTTTCGAAGCGGCTCTCCGCTGTCGTCGCCTCATCGATGCGCCAGGCATTCACGCCACCTGAGAAGCCTTTGAGATCGAACTTGCCAAGGTGACTCACGCGAATATCGCTGCTGAGCAGGTGACGCGTCGCGTCGGAAACGACGATCGTGTCGGGCTCGGCGAGCGTTTGGAGTCGGGCGGCCAAACTTGGCGTCTCACCCGTCACGAACCGCTCCTGCGCGGCGCCTTCGCCGATCAGCTCTCCGACGACGACAAGTCCTGTCGCGATGCCGACGCGAACGTGCAGGGTGACGGCGGCAGGCGTCTCGATCCGTCGGATCGCCGCCGTCAATTCGAGCGCGGCCCTGGCGGCGCGCTCCGGGTCGTCTTCGTGGGCGCGCGGGTAGCCGAAATAAGCGAGGACGCCGTCGCCAAGATACTTGGCCACGAATCCCTCATAGGCTCTTATGCTTTCGGCGCAGGCCTTGTAGAAGGCTTGGGTGATGACCCGCATATCCTCGGGATCGAGTTTTCCCGCGAGCGCTGTCGAGTCCACGATATCGCAGAACATCACGGTAAGGTGCCGACGCTCGCCCTCGTCAACGCCCAAAAGAGATAAGGGAGACGAGGAACCGGATGTCTTCGCTGCGGCTCCCTCGTCGTTGGTGGTGCCCTCCCGAAGCCCGGCGATCGCGGCCAACAACAATCGCCGATGGCCGACGGAGTTGACGCCAAGCTCTTTCAGGTCATCGGCGGAGAGATGGGGCAGAACATTCGCGGTGACGTCGTTGGCGGCGAATGCGGCCGCGTAGCATTCGAGGCCAAGCTCGGAAAGCCAGGATGCGACGTCCATCGCGCGAACTCCTTCGGCTCACGGCCGCACGGGCGGGCTCGCCAAGACACAAATTATGACAAGTCCAGCAAGACGTGCCGCTGTCAGGTTGGGAGCCTCCTCTGCACTTCACCTTCTTGCACGACATCGTTCCCAAGACGGACGGTTTCCCGCACGAGCAGCTCCAGGTCGCTTCGCCGCGTCCGGTGATTGTTGATCGCGGCGCGCAGACAATGCTCGCCACGTATCGTCGTATCCGATATGGCTGCTATGCCCTGCTCCTGGAGCCGTACCATGACCTCGACATTGATCAGCTTGAGGGCGGCACGATCGGCACCGGCGAGCCGATAGCGAAAGCAGACGATGTTGATGTTGGTCGGCGCCACCAGCTCGAGGAGCGCCTCGCCCTTGATCAGCTCCGTGAGATAGCGGGCCTGCGCGATGTTTTGATCGATCAATCGCCCGAATTTCTCGACGCCATGCTCCTTGAGAGACATCCAGATTTTGAGCGCCCGGTACGCACGCGACGTCTGCAAGCCGTAATCGTGCAGCCAAACGCCCGACGCGAGACCGCGAGCGGTCGACTCCAGATATTCGTGCGTGACCCCAAAGGCATTGTGGTGTGCGGCGGCGTCGCGAACGAGCGCGCACCCCGCCTCGAAGGGGACGTGCAGCCATTTATGCGGATCGAGGGCGAGCGAATCGGCTTTCTCGATCCCGGCGACCCGGAAGGCGTTTTCCGGCGCGATGGCGAGAAGGGCGCCGATACAGCCATCGACATGCAGCCAAAGATCCTCTTGCGCCGCCAAAGCGCGCAACCCCGCCAGGTCGTCGATCGCGCCGGTATTGACGGTGCCGGCGTTGGCGATGACGCAAGCCGGCTGAAATCCCGCCGCTCGGTCTGCGGCAATCGCCGCGCGCAACGCGCCGATATCGATCCGCAATCCGCCGTCGCTCGGAATCCGGCGCAAGGCACAGTTGCCGAGCCCGAGAGCCTCCATGGCCTTGCGATGGCAGCCATGAACCTGATCCGAGCCGTAGAAGCGCAAGGGCTTTTCCATGGCGGCGACGCCGCGCTCCCTGACATCGATACCCGATTTTGCGTTCCGCGCAACGGCAAGGCCGATGAGATTGGCCATTGAGCCGCCGCTCACCAGGGTTCCGCTGGCCGACGCGGGAAGGCCGATCATCTCCTTGCACCAATTCACCACTTGCTGGTCCATCAACGTCGCCGCGTGATCGCCGCCGCCGAGATTCGAGCCCTGGATCGCCGCAAGGAAATCGCCCAAAGCGCCCGTGAAGTTGCTGGCGCCCATGTACCAGGACCAGAAACGCGGATGGATATTGCCCATCGGGTAGGGCATCACAGTCTCGGTGATCGTGCGATAGATCTCGGCGAGAGGCTCGGGAGACCGAGGCAGGGCGGTCGAGAAGCGGGAGCGCACATCAGCCGGCATGTTTTGCCAAACCGGGCGATCGCGCACGTCCCTCAGATAGGCAACGGCATCATCGACGATCCGGTGCGAGAGGGCGAGCGCATCGGCCCAGTTCTCAGGATCGAGCGTTTCCTCGGCGGCGGCGCTTGCCGCGTTCTGCTGAGCGCTCATTTGATCCTTCACGGCACCGGCCGACCTCACACCGGGAACTGGTATCCAGGCGTCGACCGGGAAAGCGCCAACTCTTCTTCATTCATGTCGGCCTCGATCCCGTCGAAAAGCGGCGTGGTCATGTAGCGCTCGCCGGTATCGGGAAGCATGCACAAGATCACCGATCCTTTCGGCGCGGCATCCGCGATCTGGCGCGCTACGCCGAAGGTCGATCCGCCGGAGATGCCGGTGAAAATACCTTCCTTTTGCGCCAGCGCCTTTGCCCATTTGATCCCCTCGCTGCCGGCGATCGGCACGACATCGTCGTAGAAGCGCCGGTCGATCGCCTCCTGCAGGACGTATGGGATGAAATCCGGGGTCCAGCCCTGGATCGGATGCGGCTCGAAGGCGGGATGGCCGGCGGCCGGCGCATGATCGGCCGCTCGCTCTTGCGGGCGACCGCTGCCGAGAAGGCGGGCGTTGGCCGGTTCGCAAAGGACGATTCTCGTCTCCGGCCTCTCGCGACGCAGCACGCGGCCGACTCCGGCGATGGTTCCACCCGTGCCATAGCCGGTCACGAACCAGTCCAATCGCGATCCGGCGAAATCGTTGACGATCTCTCGCCCCGTCGTCGTCTCGTGAATGGCGGCGTTGGCCTCGGTCTCGAACTGGCGCGCCAGGAACCAGCCATTGGCTTCGGCCAGTTCGACGGCCTTCAGATACATGCCCATGCCTTTCAGGGCGCGCGGGGTGAGAACGACCTTGGCGCCCAACATGCGCATGAGCTTGCGCCGCTCGATCGAGAAACTGTCGGCCATGGTGACGACCAGCGGATAGCCCTTCTGGGCGCAGACCATGGCGAGGCCGATGCCGGTATTGCCGCTGGTCGCCTCGACCACCGTCTGCCCCTGCTTCAGCGCGCCGCTGCGCTCTCCCTCCTCGATGATGTTGAGCGCCAGCCGGTCCTTCACCGAGGAAGCCGGATTGAAGAACTCCGCCTTCACGTAAATCGTCGCGTGACCGGGCGCCAAGTTGTTGACTCTGATTGTCGGGGTGTCCCCGACCGTCTCAAGGATGCTCTCAAAGAGACGGCCGCGTCCTTTGGTAGTCCTAATTGCTGTCCGAGACGTCATGACCCTCTTCTCCCTGCTTCCCGCGTGACGAGACTTCGCCCCCATTCTAGACGCACGGCGCCGGAACTCGGCGGGATTCGCCCTCGGCCGCGTCTGGGGCGTGGTAGCGCTTGGGGTTCAGTGATAGCTTGTGATGGGAGAAAACCCCGTGGGAAATAGCGTGGAAACGCGAGTGGATTCCGCTCTTTCCGGCCCGGACGGCAGAAAACTTGGCTTTTCCGTGCGGTTGCTGGGTCCTTTGACCATCATTCGGGGCCAAGTCCCGGTCGAGCTCCCCGCTTCACGCAAGGCGCGCGCCCTCTTTGCCTACCTGGCCCTTTCCCCCAGCGCGGTCGGCCGCAGCCGCCTTTGCGATCTCTTGTGGGATGTGCCCAACGACCCGCGAGGAGAGCTCCGGTGGTGCCTCAGCAAGCTCAGACACATTCTCGACGAGCCGCAGCGACCGCGCGTTCAGGCGTCAGACGACAGGGTGGCGCTCGATCTCAGCGGCTGTCTCGTGGACGCTCTCGAGGTCGCATCGGCCGCCGGAACGGGGTTTGAAACGATCGATCCGGATCGGCTGCGTGCGCTCTCGAGCTTGTTCGTGGGCGAGTTTCTCGAAGGCCTCGCCATTGATCGAAGTCCGAACTTCAACGCCTGGCTGACGGCGCAGCGACGGCGCTTTGCGGCGTGCCACGCGGCGATATTGGAGCAGCTCGCCCTCAAGCTTCCGCCGGGGTGCGACGAAGCATCCTCCCATCTGGAGAAGTGGATCGAGATTGCTCCCTTTGATCGCACCGCGCATTCGATGCTCTTGCGCGAGCTGGCGCGGCAGGGAAGGATCGGCCAAGCCGAGGAGCACCTCGCCGCCACGGCGCGACTCTTCGAGTCCGAAGGCCTGGACTTCGCGCCGATACGGGCGGCCTGGCGGTCGGGCAAACAAAGTCGACCGGCCCATATGCGCGACGCCGGGCCCGCTCTCGGGCCAGGGACGCAGGCCGCTCCCGACCCCGCGACGGCCGCTACTCGCGAAGGAAGCCGCGCTTCGCTCGCGGTCATGCCTTTCCTCGAAGAGGTAAGCGGGGAAAGCGTTCGCGGCGGCCTCGCCGATGGCCTCACCCACGACATCATCACCCGCCTGGCCAAACTGCGGGATCTCTTCGTCATTGCCCGAGGCTCGGTCTTCGCGCTGGCGGAACGAGGCGTCGGGCCGGAGGATGCCGGTCGACGGCTGAACGTCGATTTCGTCGCCAGCGGAAGCGTGCGACGCAGCGAAGGTCGCGTAACCGTCCGGGTTGAGCTCGTCGAGGTTCGCACGGCGCGGATCGTCTGGGCGGACGGGTTCCATCACAAGCTCGACGACACCTTCGCGGTGCTCGACCGAATCGGCAACAGCATCGTCTCGTCGATTTCCTCTGAGATAGAGATGGTGGAACGAAACCGGGCGCTTCTCAAGGCGCCCAATTCCTTGAACGCTTGGGAAGCCTATCATCGCGGACTCTGGCACATGTATCGCTTCACGCAGAGCGAGAACGAGCTCGCCCAGCGCTACTTCACCCGCTCCGTGCAGCTCGATCCGACCTTCGCTCGCGCTCATGCGGGGCTGTCGTTTACGCATTGGCAGAACGCTTTCCAGCGCTGGGCCGACCGCGAAACGGAATGCGATCGCGCCTTCGCGACGGCCGGCCAGAGCCTCCTTGCCGACGATCAAAATCCGGCGGCGCATTGGGCCATGGGGCGGGCGCTATGGCTGCGCGGCCGCCAGGACGAGTCTCTGCGCGAGCTGCAACAAGCCGTGGATCTCAGTCCTAACTTCGCGCTGGGCCACTATTCGCTCTCCTTCGTCCATTGCCAATCGGGCGATCCCAGCGTCGCCATCAGATCCTCCGACCATTCGCGCAACTTGAGTCCCTTCGACCCGCTTCTGTTTGGCATGTTGGGCGCGCGCGCGATGGCTCTCGTTCGGATGGGCCAGTTCGAGGAAGCCGCCCGTTGGGCGCTGCAAGCCGCCGCGCGGCCGAACGCTCACAGAATAATTCTGGCGATCGCCGCTCACTGCCTTGCTCTGGCGGATCGGCTGGACGAAGGCCGCACCCTCGCTGCTTCCATTCGCCAGGCGCTGCCCCATTACTCCACCCATGATTTTCTCGGCTCGTTCCGTTTCGCGCCTGACACAGCGGCCCTTTTCCTGGCGGCCGGCAAGCAGATCGGCCTGGGCTAGGGCATTTCCGCGAACGTGGTTCTCGAGATCCCATCGCCGGCGCCAGCACGGAGCCACGGTGAAAAAGGATCGAGTCTTTCGCTCGGGTCGACAAGAAGCCTCACCCGCGGCTACGGTCGGGGCTGCATTCGAAGGATGTGTCCTGCTCGGGCCGTCCAAGCAACTCGATCGAACCCTGGGAGGACGAGGCTATGCCCGACCTTTTCGAAGTGATGAGCACGATGCGGGCGATGCGTCGGCTGAAGCCCGATCTGGTGCCCGACGACCTGATCAACAAGATTTTGCAAGCCGGGCAGTGGGCGCCGTCCGGCGGCAACGCCCAGCGCTGGCGCTTCCTCGTCGTCAAGGACCCCGAGATCAAGAAGAAAGTACAGGTCTATTACAGCCGCCTCTATGACGAGCAAATCGGGCCGCGCTATGCGACCAGCGCGCCGCCGCCGGGCTCCGACCCGGCGCGTTACCAGCGTCAGAACGCCGCCGTCAAGTACCTGACCGACCACTACCACGAGGCGCCGGTGTGGATCGTCGCCTGCCTTGAGGACGGCGAGAATCCGGGCCGCACGGCCGGCTCGTCGATCTATCCGGCGGTGCAGAACATGTGCCTTGCGACGCGTGCGCTCGGGCTTGGGACGACGTTGACGACGCGCCACACCCTCTACGGCAAGGAGGTGGACGCGATCTTCGGGCTGCCGCCCGGCGTCCATTCTTATGCGATCCTGCCGATCGGCTGGCCGATGGGCCGCTTTGGACCGCTAGGCCGCGGGCCGCTGAAAGATGCCGTCTACCAGGACCAATGGGGCAGGCCTTATGCGGGCCTCTGAACCAGCGACGACGATCGAGGAGGAACGTGGCGGCGATGCCCGGTGTGTCGATGACAGGCGCCGCTCATTCAACAGCGAGGAGGAAACGATGCCACGGGTTGCACCGATCACCGGCAAGAACGATGTCCCGAGCGAGTATCACGCGATCGTCGACGACGTGCTCAGCGTGTTCGGCCAGATTCGCGGACCGTTCAGCGTGCTGCTCTACAGCCCCAAGCTCGCCGAGCGTATGCTGCAATTCGTCAAGTTCAACCGCGGGGTCACCGTGGTCGAGCCGCGGCTCTTGTCGCACGCGATCCTCGCCTCGGTGCGCGAGCGCGACGCCTCCTATGTGTGGGCCGCCCAGGTTGGCGCGGCGCGCCGTGCCGGCGTGCCCGAAACGACGATCGACGTCCTGCGCGCAAAGGGCGACCCCGCCTCTCTCGGCGATGACGAGCGCGACATCGTCAACTACACACGGCAGCTGGTGAGAACCAATCGGGTAGACCAGGCGCTCTTCGACCGTCTACAGAAGCGGCATGGGACACAGTGGCTCGTCGAACTGACCGCGGCAGCGGGCTATTTCGCAATGCTGGCAGGCATCGTCAACGCCTTCGAAGTCGCCGCCCCGCCCGATGGCGATAAGTTGCCGGCTTAGAAAACAAAACGGCCGCGCGGAGGACGCGACTGCTCTGCAAGAAGCGACCTCCGCTTTGCATTTTTGCTCCTTGGAATCCGGAAAGGCGGGTATCAATGGGACACCTCGTTGACGGCCAGTGGCGTGAGGAAGGGGATCGGACGGCGCGGACGGGGGGCGCCTTCGAGCGGCCCGTCACGACCTTCAGACGCTGGATCACGGCCGACGGCAGCTCAGGCTCTCCCGCAGCCGCGGGGCGCTATCATCTCTTTCTCGCGCTCGCCTGCCCTTGGTGCCATCGGACGCTGCTCCTGCGGCTGCTGAAGCGGCTCGAGGGCGCGATCTCCGTCAGCTTCGTCGAGCCACTGATGCTGGCTGGACCTTCGCCGTGCCCGATCCCATCACTGGCGCCAGCTACGCCTATCAGATCTATCAGCAGGCCGATCCCCAATACAGCGGCCGCGCCAGCGTGCCGATCCTCTGGGACAAGGAGACGCGGACCATCGTCAGCAACGAATCCGCCGACATCGTCCGCATGCTCAATAGCGCCTTCGACGCCTTCACCGACGACCGCACGGACTTTTACCCGCCGCCCCTTCGCCCCGAGATCGACGCGCTCAACCAACGCATCTACGACACCGTCAACAACGGCGTCTACCGGGCGGGCTTCGCCACCAGCCAGGCGCCCTACCGGGCGGCGGTCACGGCGCTTTTCGAGACCTTCGATGCGCTCGAGGCGCGCCTTGCGCGGCAGCGTTATCTTCTGGGCGACCGCCTGACCGAGGCGGATTGGCGGCTCTTTCCGACGCTGGCGCGCTTCGATGCCGTCTATTACGGCCATTTCAAATGCAATCTCCGCCACCTCTATGAGTATCCGGCGCTTTGGGACTATGCGCGGGCGCTCTACCAGCAGCCCGGCGTGGCGGCAACCGTCGATCTCGAGAATTTCAAGACGCATTATTACGGCAGCCAGCGCCGGGTCAATCCGAGCGGCGTGGTGCCGCTCGGGCCGAGGCTCGACTTCACGCTGCCCACGACGCGCGCTTAACGCACGCTGCCGGTGGGCGGCAGACCGCCGCCCCCTGGACTCGTCACATGCGGCGGCGGCACCGGCAAGCGTGGCGGCAGCTTGCTCGGTCCCGGCGTGAGGTCGCTCCCGGTCCCTGGAAGGGTCGGCGACGTCGCTCCCGGCGTGGCCTCCGGCGGCAGAGACGAGCCCGAGCTCGATCCGGGATCGCCTCCCGGTGGCGCCGAGATTGGATCGCTGTCGGGTTGCGGCAGCTTGTCCGGCGGCGTGTCGAAGGAGGAGCCCCCGCCACCCGACCCCGGCCCCTCGGCGCTCGCGGTAAGCGACAGCGGTCCCGCCGTCAACAACAGCGCGATCAGCGCCGCACTCATCGTCCTGGCGATCTCGATCATTGCGCCACGCCTCCCTTGCCGAAATACCCTTTCGTAATAACCTTCCCCATCGCGCGAGCGTTCCGGCCCGCGCCGCAACAACGAGAAGGAGGACGCGCATGTCCGCATCGCCCGTCAGCATCGAGCGCCAGGGACGCATCGCCGTCATCCGCTTCGACACCGGCGACGGCAAGAACGCATTGTCGCGACGAATCATGTCAGATCTGACCGCGGCGGCGCGGAGCTTCGAGGACGACACCGAGACCTCGGCCATCGTGCTCGCGGGCGCCGCCGCGGTGTTCACGCTGGGCTTCGACCTGCGCGAGGCGCCCCTCGAAGGCATCGGCCTTGCCGAGCGGCGACGGCTGCAGAGCCTGGGACCGCGGCTCTGTCGCGCTTGGGAAGAACTCGAGCCGATGACCTTTGGCGCCATCGAAGGCTGGTGCGTCGGCGGCGGCGTTGCCCTGGCGGCGGCGCTCGATCTCCGGATCGCCGGCGACGGGGCGCGCTTTTATGTGCCCGAGATCGAGCGCGGCATGAATATGAGCTGGCAATCGGTGCCGCGCCTTGTCGCACTGATGGGACCGGCACGCACCAAGCGGCTCACCGTCATGGCCGAGCGCATCGACGCCGAGCGCGCGCGGGCGTGGGGACTCGTCGACGAGGTCGCACCCGCTGGCGGCGCTTTCGCCGCGGCGATGGCGATGGCCGAGCGCGTCGCCGCGCTGCCGCCGGTGCAAGTGCGCATGTGCAAGGAAGGCGTCAACGCCGCCAGCACCGCGCTCCATCACGCGGTGAGCTTCATGGATCGCGATCAATACGCGCTGGCGGCGCAGTCCGAGGACTATCGCGAAGGCGTGCGCGCCTTTCTCGAGAAGCGTCCGCCGCGCTACAGCGGACGATGAGTCCGGCGCGTCACCCCGGCGACAGCACGTGGATGACGCGGCTTTGGATCATCTCTTTGGTCTTGGCGGCGTAGGCCGCCATGTGCGGCGCTTGCGCATGGGCGCGGAGCGCCTCCGGGCTTTCCCATTTCTCGATGACGACGAAGCTGTCGGGACCGAACTTGGTCTGGAAGCTGCCGATGCCGTCGGCATCGACCGCCGGCCCATATTCGATGCAGCCCTTCTCGGCGTGAACCGTCGGCATGTTGGCGCGGAACTCCCGCAGGATGGCATCACGCATGCCGGGCTTGGCAGTGATGATGGCGAGGACATGAATCATCGGTCGTACTCCTCAGCTGTGGCGTCAATCCCGACAATCGGCGATGGTCGGCGGCGGCCGCTGCCTGCGTGCAGCGGCCGCGATGACATGGGCGCGCGGCTCTTCGATGCCGTCGAGCGCATCGAGCGCGGCGGAGGCAAGCGCCGGCATGGTACGGGCGATTCGACCCAAGAGGACCAGGCACTCCTCGTCGGCGACCGGCGACACGGCTTCGATCACCGCCACCGACGGCTCCTTGCGCAGCAACGCCAGGAGTAGCGGCCGCGCCTCGGCGCGTCCCATTTGCCCCAGCGTGCAGGCCGCCGCTCGTGCGACGCGCGCGTCCCGATCCTCGAGCCGAGCCACCAGATCGGCGGCGAGCGCGAACCGAGAACCGGCACAGCGGCAGGCCTCGGCGCGAATGGCAGGATTGGCATGGCCCAGCAACGGGCGAAGGATTTCCGCGGACAACGCCCCGCCTAGCGTCGCCGCAGCACCCAGCGCGACGGCGAGTGTTGGTCCTTGCACGACGCCCCGCGCGATGCTGCGCGCGACGACGCGCGCCGATTCGCCACCGCCGATCGCGGCCAGCGCCTCCAGTGCCGCCACCTGCTCCGGCACGAGTCGCTCGACGCCGAAGCCGGAGAAGCGGCGGCAGAGCGCTTCGAGGGCGGGAATGGCAGCGACGAGTCGCCGCCGCGCCGCCTCGGCGGCAAGCGCCGTCCCGACCGCAAGATTCGCGCTCGGAATTGCGGCGATCAGCGCGTCATTGTCGAGCTCGGCAGCCGGCAGGTCAGGGCGAGAAGATTGGAATGGCGCAACGCGACAGCCCGCATCGGCGAAAAGATCGAGCTGCTGTTCGTCCATGCGCTCATCTTGCGCCGCACCGCGACGCTGTCAACGCGGAATCGGCGGCGCCGCCGAAGGCTAACGCTGCACGCCGCCGAACTGCTGGATGCCTGCCGCCAGCGCCCATTCGGCGAACCATTCCGGCGATTGCGGCATTTCGCGCGGCTGCCACGCCTCGGTCAGCCAGTCCATATCCGCGAAATACTCGACCGCGCCGCCGCAGGGGTTCTTGAAGTACCAGAAGTAGCAGGAGGAAATGACGTGCCGGCCGGGACCGATATGCGTCTCCCAGCCATGCCCGGCGAAGGCGAGGCCGCCGCCGAAGACCTCGTGCACGTCGTGCACCTCGAAAGCGAGATGATGGAAATGCGCGGCGCTGTCCGGGCTTTGCAGCAGGAAGAGCTGATGATGATCGGCCTCGGCGCGGCCACGCAGGAAGACGCCGCGCCCCGGATACCGGTCCGAGACCCAGAACCCCAGCGCCTCGCGATAGAAGCGCTCCATCGCCGGAATGTCCGGCACCTGGAGCACGATGTGGCCGAGGCGGCGCGGCTGAGCGCGCTTGTAGAAGGCACCGACGGTGTCGATGCGCTGCCGCCGCTCGGGCGTGTTGACGGGGATGGCGACCGCGGCCAGGGGCTGGCGACGGCTCAAGGCCAGCGCCACGCCGAAGCCGGCGGGATCGGTGAAGCGGATGCCGCCCTCGGGGTCGCGCGCGATCGGCACGCGCGCGGCAAGCCGCGGCGCAAGAAGGTCGAGCGCGCCGCGATCGGCGACGCCCCACGCGATCTCGCGCACGGTCGAGCCCGGCTCGACGGCGGGCGGCAGGCGCGCGTCGTCCTTGCGGCGAAGCAGCACGGCGGTGCCGTCGAGAGTGCGGAAGCCGTCGCCCTCGGGGGCCAAGCCCCATTCAGTGAAGAAGCGGCGACCGAGCGCGAGGTCGTCAACCCCGTACGTTACCTGCTCGATGCCGAGGATTGTCATCCGAGCACACCCCTCGGATTGTGCGTCGCTACGCTCGGCAACTGCCGTGCCAACGCTGCCCGTTTCACGGCCCACGCCTCCCTGCCGTGCCCCGCCGGTCGACCGCCGGCTTTTTTCACGCGAAATGTTCCTCGAATTAACCGACGGTTCGGCCCGGTCCGTCAAGCGCTTTCGCGAAAGGCGGCTTGACGGGGCGCCGGCCGGGAAGGGACAGTCCCGTCTATGGACCGCCGCCCTACCGAGCATCGCCCCAACGAGGCCACCGCCGCCGACCTGCTGCTGCACGGACTTCGTGCGCACGGGGTCGAGTATTTCTTCGCCAACCCCGGCACGGATTTCCCTTCGATTATCGAAGGCTTCGCCCGCGCCGGCGAGAGCGGCGCCGCAGTGCCGCGGCCGATCCTGGTGCCGCACGAGACGGCGGCCGTCGCCATGGCGCATGGCGTCTACATGGTCTCGGGCCGGCCGCAGGCCGTCATGGTCCATACCAATGTCGGGACCGGCAACACCATCAACACGCTCATCAATGCGGCCCGCGACCAGGTGCCGTTGGTGCTGATGGCGGGACGCTCGCCGATCACCGAAAGAGGCCATCTCGGTTCGCGCACGCGCTACATCCAATGGGCGCAGGAGATGTTCGACCAGGCGGGGATGGTGCGCGAGATCGTCAAATGGGACTACGAGCTGCGCTTTCCCGACCATGTCGAGGATGTCCTGGCGCGCGCCTTCGAGGTGGCGACGACCTCGCCAAAAGGTCCGGTCTATCTGACCTTGCCGCGCGAGATCCTCGCCGAGACGACCGTGCCGCGGGCGAGCGAAGGGCGCCGCCGCGCCGCGCCGCAGCCGCCTTATCCCGACCCGGCCGCGATCGCGAGTTTGGCCGAATGGGTGGCCGCCGCGCAGAAGCCGCTCATCATCGCCGCCGGCGCGGGGCGCAGCAGGGCGGGCGTCGAGGCGCTGTCGCGTCTCGCGCAGCGTTTCGCGCTCCCGGTGGTGGCGTTCAATCAGCGCTACATGACGCTCCCTTCGGCGCATCCGCTGCATCAGGGCTTCCAGCCGCGGCCGCTTCTCGCCGAGGCCGATCTCGTCAT
>Ga0335081_10013176_pt1 | contig 13374 bp, 13 predicted proteins | sample Lox_Sample_35_FD_206713 | JGI IMG/M metagenome (GOLD analysis project Ga0335081, IMG submission 206713) | Soil microbial communities from Loxahatchee National Wildlife Refuge, Florida, United States - Lox_Sample_3.5 | ecosystem: Environmental > Terrestrial > Soil > Wetlands | place: USA...
AACGATACGCAGCAACTGATCGCCGACATCATGACCAAGGGTATCATTGATACGCTTGAAATTATCGAGATCGATGAAGAGAACGGCTATGGTCCATTTGTGGCGTTTTGCCAAGAGGAGGGCACGGCTGACAAGTTCCCTGTAAAAAGTGCGATTTGGAAGTCCCGTCAGGCTATCATAATAGGCCATGTAGCGTATCTGTTTTTCCGCCTCCTTGCGTTTGGTAATATCCCGGATAGCAGTGACCCGCAGCATTCTTCCTTCATACGGCAGATATCTGCCCTGAGCTTCCGCGGAGAAAATAGAACCGTCCTTTCTCTTGGCCGAGAACTCATAGAGTTCTTCGGATCCTAACCGAATATGGTTTTCAACAGACGCCAAGGACTCCGGCGCTACAAAATCGAAAACTTCCCGGCCTATCAGATCCATGAATTTGCACGCGAATATCTCAGCCATTCTTGTATTTGCATCAACAATGGTTTCGTGTTCGATGACGATAATGCCTTCAAAGCCTGCTTCAGACAGCCGGCGGAACCGCTCAATGCTTTCTTCCAGTTTTTGCTCGGTCATTTTTCGTCCAGTGATGTCCCGGAAGACACCCTGAAGGATCTTTTTCCCCTTGATGGTAACCATCTGTGCCAGAACCTCCACAGGCACTTCAGAACCATCGGGGCGGAGAACTGTATTTTCAATTGGATGTAACCTCTTCTGTTCTAACGCATCTTCGACATGCTGGATAAAAACCTCCCGGGAGTACGCCTCCTTCCGAGGCGGATGGATTTCGGATTGATGGAGGCCGATAACTTGTTCGTGGGGGCGTGCAAGGAGCTGGCATGCGCCCGGATTTGCATCAAGGATGATCCCTGTTTCCGGATCGGCAAGAAGGATAGCATCCGGCGAGCCTTCGAACAGGGCCCGATACTGAGCTTCACTTTCACGCAGGGCCTCTTCCATCTGTTTGCGATAAGTGATTTCATCGTTTAGCTGCTTGTTGAGCTTTTCCAGTCCGTCGGTCATAATTAGCGCTCCTGCTCTGACTTTCGCTGTTTTGTTATGACAAGATCTTTTTCCCCCTACATTGTAAACGATATTGCCTTACATCTTATTATATTTTTGTTGAAAAATAACCGAAATTCTCAATACCGCTCGTCGATTCAATGGTACTACGTGTAATGAATATTTCGCTGTTATGCAACTACTGCATAATTCAGGAAGGCTCATAATAGTGTGTGCTTCACACGAATTCTTCATTAAAATGGGATACTAATCCAGGTGGTGAGCACCTTGTGAAACATATTTTAATTAGTAATTGACTCGCTAAGAGGAATAGGTAACCGCCTAGACTACTTACCGCGTAATATTTTTTTCAATTTCTTCTAGAACGAATGCTTTGATGATGGCCTGGTCCTCGTGTCTGATCCGCACAAACTTCAGTCCCATCCCCGGTTCTTTAAACGGTCCTTCGTCAAAAAGACAGCTATAAACGACTTCTGTTTCCACCATGACGGGCTTACCCTTGATCTCAAAGTTTACCGTCAGGCGATTATGCAAGGAGCGTGGATCGAGGGTTCGGAAAAACATCCCGGTCTCAGATAGGACAGTGACCAACCCTTCTTCCGAGCCAATCTCTCCGATCAGCTTCGCCCGCAATGAAGTAGTAATCCTGATCTTCCGTCGTGGTCCCTTCAAAATAGCTGACTCCACAATCATATAAAGTTTTTCTGCATCGACCGGTTTCCTGAGGAAACCGGCACACTCGCCACGCCGAGCCCATTCTTCCAGCATTGTATTGGGGGTACTTGATAAAAGGATAAGCGGAATGCCCGAAAATTGCGGTTTTTTTTTGATTTCAGTAAGAATGACTTTGCCGGTCTCACCGGAATCAGCAAAGACAGCGACCGGTGGAGTTACGCTCATGATCGCAAGTGCTTTATCGGCGCCAGTGGTCGTAAAAATATTATACCCGAACTGCTGGAGGATCATGCCGATTTGGAAACGGTCATCAACATTACGGTCAACAATCAGCATAAAGGGCTTGCTTCTATTTGTATTATTCATTAGGAAACATCCTTATCAAAGTCCGCGATTCTGTGCTTTCCGTGTTTTAAAGCCCCATTTTTTTCGATAGACCATACTGACAAGCTCTTCGCGGGTGATTAAGCCTTTTTCGATGAGAAGAGCGAGGAGTGCATCGAGTCGTATCCTGTTGTCCTGGACCTCTAGGTTTAAAGCTTTTTCCTTGGGCAGCGTGCATGGGAGAGGACTCATTAGCCGATTCGGCTTTCGGTGTGTTAGGATCGCTACCATGGATAATTTCCATCTCCCCAACGGCGCTAGGACCTCGTGGATGAAATGGCGATCCCGATGATTGCTTTCGGTCAAATTCCTCGTGGTCGTAATATTTCCTGATGGCGTCACGGATCTCGAATTCCAAGGAAAGCGCAGGTTTTATATCCAGTCCCGTAATGAACCGGATCGCGTCCATGGACTCGATGTCGAGGGGGTCTGACATAGCAAGCACAAGTGCGCCTTTCTCCTTCCTTACCGGCAACACTTGGAATCTCTTTGCGATTTCAGGCTTGATTAGTTTAATAAAGCTTCCGGGGATCTCTGGATCGAAAGGATTGACATAAGGAATCCCCAGTTTCTCGGAAAGAACCTGGGCGAGATCTTCCTCCTTGAGAAATTCCAGCTCCATCAGGATGGAGCCTAGTTTTCCTCCCCAGTTTCGCTGATGTGAAAGTGACGACTGAAGCTGGAAATCATCGATGAGCCCCGCTTCTTTCAACATATCACCGAGTTTTTTGATCTCGGACATGGGGCAGAACCTCCCAATACTAGATTGAGTCTCGAACCAACTTTAGTTTATTGTCCACGTATGCATTTTATTTATTGGAAGCCCCCCCATTTTCCAACGCATTGTCATTCATCCCCCGACATGCGAAACTAATCATTCTTGGCGAATAGAATACCCAGTCATTTTTCATCTTGCTTAGACTTCGCGTTTTGCTGGGGATATCCTTGCTCAAATGCGTCGAGGAATTCCCTAATAGGCGTTGGGTCGTATTTCCTCATCAACGTGCCAATATACTGCATCTGTCGGCTAAGAGGATTGTGTTTTTTAATGGCCTTTGCCGCTTTCACGGCAACCAGGATGTTCCCAGGCAGATCGATCCGTTTGAGCTGCTCGTCCGACAACTTCACAAGTCGTTCACCTAGTTCCTGCAATGACAACGCTGCTTTTTTCTTCTGCGTTCTGCTTAAACGTACCGACTGCTCACCCTGCACCTGCATAGGCTGTACAACTTTCTTTCTCTCTTTTTTGTGTACCAGTCCCATACCTCAATCCTCGTAAAACTTCCGTTGTCTTCAAAGTTTGGCAATAAATATGCCATATCATTTACCCTACTTATTGACGAATATATGCCTGATTCAGCACTATGTCAATGACGTTGAATGGGTTTGTCAAGGCAATGATTCGAATGGCAATAAACGGGTTAATAATTGAATGCTAAGAATAGAAACTACAAAAACTAAAGGAAAGATCCCGCACCACGGCTGGCTGACGTTCCTTAGATATGCACGTATGCAACCAGTAAATGAATTGCTCCGATCGTACCGCTGCAGTAGATGTTTTCTTTTCCTATCGTGATGACGCCCGGAATGAAAAGCCAGTTATGGATGAAACGGCTATCGTCAATCCTCCCGTGCCAGGGTCGGCAGTTACCGTTATCACAGGATAGACTCGTTGCCGCTTGAGTGAATAGCTCCAGACTTCCCTCCCTGAGCCCTCGCAATGATACCATTAAAATGCGTGGCGTCCACATTTGCAAACCCGATTATTTTCGAGTCTATGACAACGTGATAAAGCCTATTGTTGAAGCTACGGCAATTGCAGTAGCAGCTGTGCTACTAGTTATTGCACTAGTAAGAGACGTAGGTGTGGTGACAGTGACCTGAAAACTCCCTGCACCGAGATTCTTGGATGAAACGTTATAGTTTGGGAAAGTCTGAAATGTGAAAGTTGCAATTTCCGATAGCCGTCGAGTAGATATCTCCTATATCTCTCGCAGGTATGGTTTGTGTTCACCGTGTTCGCCGTGTTCTCCTCCTTTTCGGCATGAGAACCGCCACATCATTCCACCATAAGACCGTTCATATTAAATCAATCATGCTTGCATGATTGATTTGGGCAAGCAGAAATATACTTCTTTCATTCTCTCTTTTTATCACGTGGTAGCCAGTCAAATCGAACCGTAGTTACTGTTCAGGAAGATATGTTGTACATTGCGGCGTCTTGGGGTAAATAGTATCATTATCATAAGGTGAATAGCACCTTTACTTTACGGAATTTTTTTTACAATCAAACATAATAAAACTTAAGATGTGGAGGACTTGTATGAGATTTAGATCTGCTGTAGACTGAAATATGGGACTGACATCTTTATCGCTATTCTATTCACTCCCCTCAGAAACAACACGATATCTGGCAAAAGGAATGAAAAAAGTAATCATTGCATTAGCCATTGCAGTCGTTCTTGCTGCTTGTCCTGCTAGCGCTCAAGAACTCTCCGGCCTCGCGGGAGCGTCAGACGCCGCGCCAGCACGCGAAAATACCTATGCATGGCAACTGGAGTATCTGGAAGGATTGGGAGAGCATTTCGCCTACAGCCTTACCTATTTGAATGAAGGTCACATTACAGCACATCATCGGGACGGTGACGCCCTCCTTATATGGGGGAAAACAGATTTTTTTGACAGACATCTTGCTTTAGGTGCCGGCGTTGGGCCGTACTACTATTATGACACTTCCCAGGCCGGATCCGTTTCCTACAACAATGACCATGGATGGGGAACAATGGTCAGCTATACTGCTACCTGGTACACGGCCGAGAGACTATTTTATCAAATACGCCTGAACTGGGTCACAACCGATAGAAGTTTTGATACTCGGTCGTTGCTTTTCGGCTTCGGGTATCAGCTCGCCCCTCCACCTTTGACGGGGCCGTTAAACAACGCACCGCCCCAGCGTGAGGATAGGACAAAGAATGAAGTCACGGTGTTTTTCGGCCAGACCATTTTAAACAGCTTCGGCTCGGAGCCAGCGACTTCGTGTGTCATCGAATACCGGCGACACCTATCGCGATACGCGGACTGGACAGCCTCGTATCTTTATGAAGGTGAAAACGACAATTTCGGACGAAGCGGGGTGGCCACACAGCTCTGGATGGGAAGGTCGTTTTTTAGAGACCGTCTGTCTTTTGGTTTCGGTGCAGGTGGCTATGCACCTCTAGAGTACCGTAATGCACAAGCCCACAATGATAGCGATACTTTCTTATCCGGAATTGTCACGATAACGACCAGTTATCGATTTCTTCCGCAATGGAGCATAAGATTTTCTTGGAATCGCATTGTGACGAGCTACAACGCTGATGCCGATGGAATACTGGTCGGCATTGGTTATCATTTTTGAACTCAATTAATGCTGTGCGAGCAAGGGCCTATCTGGCGTGGGCTCCGCCGCTAAAATGAGCTTGTTTGTAACTCGATCGGGTTGAGCAGAGATGCTTTATACGGCATCCGTGGCAAAGTGTTTTTAAATATTTCTGCCAAACATTCTTCCCATCCGAAATGTGAGCAGAAACGGCATTACGACGATTTAAGATGTCCTGCCTTCTATAATTAATTTTAAAAAATGTCAAAAACTCCTCACGCTTTTGACGCAGGGGTTTTTACAAATGCGTAAAGGAGCTTGGACAGCTCTTGCGTTTCTTTTTAGATGTATATGTCTTGGCTTTTCCCCCTGTTGCAAATTAAACTAACTTATCTGATGTTTGAATTAAACCTTTTCCCATTGGATGTGTCAACATTAATGCTTACGAATAATCATAAGAATCGTATACAATAAGCGAGCGATGCTCATCAATGTAATTTTAATAGGGAGGATGAATCAATGATCGGATGGCATGAAGTACGAAAGTTTGGCTATGTTGTCGTTGGAGGGGTATTATCTTTGGGTTTAGTGATTGCAACGCAGGTTCCATTAGCGAGCCAAACCTATGCCTATGAGGGTAATGAAACTAGTGGTCCTATGGTCCCTATGGTGCATTGTAGTGGACCAGCGCCATTCGACCGGTTTGAAACAGGAAGGGCATGGATGCACCATGGTAGGCACAATCGGCTATGGAAAGCCATTAAGCAGCTCGATCTTACTGCCGAACAAAAAACCGCTATACACGAGATCTGGAGTACATTAGTGAAGGACATGATCCAGAAGCGAGCCGACATCAAGATCGCAAAAATTGAGCTTCGCGAACGGCTCCGCAAGGACAGCGTGGACATGGCCGGTGTCGAAGCTCAATTAAAAAAGATCGAAGGCTTGAAAACGGCCATGATAATTAATGCAATTAAGGCGCACGAAAAAATTAAATCAAAGTTAACGCCAGACCAGCGAATAAAACTAACTGATTTTATGCAGAAATCACCACGAGATCATCATGATATGCATAAGGACCATATGCATCAGGCTGAATAGTTATTCGTGAACGATGGGAGCCGAATTTCTCTAAGCATTTTAAATATGAAGAGATTTACAAAGTGTTTGACCTTTCGCAGTGTTTCACGATGGTAGGGTGAAACACTGCGATTAATTTGAATGGTCCATATTTTAAAACAACAAAATACTTGTGGTATTATGCATGCCTTCCATGTGGAAAACTCCCGTCGCCGAAGTTGAATCAGATCATGGGCTCGTCGATGACTTCCTGAAAAAAAGAAGTTGAATAAGAGAGAATAGAATAAATGTGTTTAATCCCCCTGCCGAGGATGGATTGTTAACAATAATTTTTTCCTCATGGAAAGTTATACTGTCAGCAAATTGTGCAAAACATTGCGTATAAATATTTTTTGTTCTGTGTACAACGTGGAGATGTATGCACGGCCCAAATAGGCAGGAAATACTACGAAGGGCGTCACTATGATGGTGACCCTGAAAGGGGAATATCACTGTAAACACTAATGCTACAATTTTGTAAGCTGGGAGGGAACATAGAGTTATGCTTCATTCTTATCCGCGCAATTTAGCAGAGATTCTTCATGATAAATGGGATGCTCATCAAGCCGGAAGTTATTCGAGCACCGCATCAATAGACGTTAAATTTGATCAATTACCTGACTCTGCGGTGCTAGAGGGGCTTATTTCCACGTGTTACCAAACCAGCATAATGCTGGAAGAGGAGCGACCTTTACGCTTCAGACTTATTTTACGAGACCCGGAAAAGCTTGCAGCCGAAGATGGGCCACCCGATGGTCTGCATAGGCTTATTTTTAGTGAGTCGCGCCCCTTCAACGAGTATGAGTTACGGAAACTAGCACCCGCTGTCGATTATTACCGTTCTCTGATCGGCGTTAAAGTATGTGCCGGCGGAGAACTACGAATTTGGGGGTTAATACATTCGGGATGGCGATGGATACAGGCAATAAGGGGAGGCAGCCTGGAATATGCACCACTGCCTGAATCGCTCGTTTTGTATGTTACAGGTCCAGGGCACATTGTGGTTTGCAAAGGCTCTGCAATGATAGCTATGCTAAATGGCGGAAAGGTTTTCACTCCAGCTAAGAGTGTGTACAACTCACGTTGGCTTGGTGATCGCTTTACTGAGGCATATATGGAACTCTGGAATCTCCATGAGGCTGCCCGTTTAAAAGCGGGGGGACGGTGGGCTTTGCTGGATCAGAACTTCCCGAACATGATTGCCCAGCAGGTCACCAAACGCATAATCAGTACGGTACGCAATTCTCACCACGGTGGTACAATAATCTCTCTGTCCCCAAAGTGTGCGTCCGAGGTTTGCTCTGAGAATCATTACTTGAATATTAAGTACCAGTTTAGGGAGGAAGAACCACGGAACAGGTTTCGCACGTTGCTAATTAAGCTCATGAACACTCTTGCAGAAAGTTATGGAGATTCAAAACAGGCCGATCGGACTGTAGGCTGGAAGGAGTATGTTGAGAGTAAAAATGATGTTCTCACACAGCTCGATGAAGCCGTATTTGAATACGCACATTTTATCGCTGGCCTGACTGCTGTTGACGGGGCTGTCATACTATCTCACAGACATGAACTCATTGGTTTCGGGGGTGTGATACTGGAATCTTTGAATAAGGTTAGTCTTGTTGCGCGATCATTGGACTCTGAGGGTGACAGTACGGCATTGGAACCAGTAGATGGGGTAGGTATGCGGCACAGAACTGTTTATCACCTTTGTAATGAGCTGCATGATACCGTGGCAACGGTTATCTCCCAAGATGGGAATGTGGATGTCGTAAAGTGGAAAAATGGCATTGTCACATGCTGGAATATCTTACCATATCCGCATTTTACCGAAAATTCCGACATCTCTGAATAGAGCCTGGCGGACTTTTGTGTGACGGAATTGCTTGCAATATCTCCCTCGTTCGGCTTGAGTGGTGAGGTTCGGAAGCAAAAGGTAGCAACCGCGGGAGGCAAGTGCCCTCGCTATTTCGTAGAGGTAGGCTCGTGGTCCGATGTCATCCATGAAAAATAAACGGCAGGATGCAATTCCTTTATCACTTGAATAAGCGATAAAGACTTCCGCAATCACCATTCTGAGTCTTAATGTCCATCATTTGAGTATTCGTTCGATTTCTCGATTCCACGTTGTCCCTCTTTCGCAAGGTGTTTATGCGTTCTGAACTTAACCTCCCTATACACTTAGCCATAAGTACGCCCTCAGTTTCTAACAGATTCCGATTGAAAAGTGCAATGATTTAAAAAGTTTAACCTGCAACTACCTCCGGAAAGATGCGTTACCATGCATTACGATCCCTATTCTAACCCTCAATCCCTCCTACTCCCTTCTGGGAGGTGTTAGGCATCAAGATCATTAGTGGAAGAAACCTAAAGCAGTTAGTCCAAACAAAGCCCCAACTCCAGCTGTTATGGCCATTGCCAAAGCTCCCCAAAAGGTCACCCGCGCCGCAGCGGTAACCACAGAAGCACCGCCCGCAACCGCGGCCAGAGAACCCAATAGCGCAAGAAACAAAAGCGAGCTGCTGGCAACGACCCAAAGGAGCGCAGATGGCGGCACCATCAGGATAACCGAGAGGGGCATAGCAGCGCCAACCGCAAAAGTGGCGGCTGAGGCCAACGCGGCCTGGACCGGTCGTGCGATCAACGTTTCCGATATGCCCAACTCATCACGCGCATGCGCACCGAGTGCGTCGCGCGCCATCAACTGGGTAGCGACTCGGGAGGCAAGTTCCGCGTCAAGTCCACGCTGTATATAGATGGCAGTCAACTCCGCATGCTCGTCCTCGGGGTCATCGGCCAGCGCCTGCTGCTCCAGATCCAAATCGGCGTTCTCGGTGTCGGCTTGAGAACTCACCGAAACATACTCGCCAGCGGCCATAGACATCGCCCCGGCGACAAGACCGGCAACGCTCGCGATCAAGATACTCTTTGAGCTTGCACCTGCTGCAGCTACGCCAAGGACAAGGCTAGCAGTGGAAACAATACCGTCATTTGCCCCAAGAACAGCCGCGCGGAGCCATCCAATGCGGTGTGTCCTGTGTCTTTTAATGTGGCTCATAGGGATCCCTTCCATTCTTGGGTGTGATAGCGATGTCTAATATCAAGCCCATACGCCACGAAGTGGGCGGCACGTACCGAATCGTTAATTTAGGAGGAGGGTATATGAACATTTCAGAATATAAACCCCAAAAAGGTATTAAGAACAAGGCAGCCGCAAAGCATGATATATAGTTTGGACCTCTGGCAAGATCATAGAAACAGCAAATACAGAAGCCTTTTCACTGATTAAAGTATATCACATGTATTAACCTCGTCTCGGTCACGCCACAACCGGAGAAAATGCCTGATGAACATCGGATTTGTGAAAATATAAATTACAAAACTTTGACCGAAGAAATTTAACAAGAAGTTCGGTAACCCGTTCTGGGGCTAATATAACATGCCCTTTTCCCTACCTTGCCCAACTATCAATCTGCGCTCTCTGCAGCCAAGAAGAGTTGGCAATAAGAAAGTGATTAAAACTTCATAAAAACTTGACATCATTTCTTCCGACTGGTATAAACGAAATAGAGAGTTGTTTTGATTGCAATACATTCTAAAAAGTCAGGAGGTGATGTCAATGAACGGTGGCCCAAGTAGCATGTATACCATATTCGTGATATCGATCTTGAAGCAGTCGGCGATAGGCAAAGGAAGGGTCGGTTCATTGCCCGCCTCCATCATGTCCCTTTCTTCCTGACCGTTGTTCTCTTCTTTCCATTATTTCCGATAACGCTTCCTCCATGCCGAACTGGCACATAGGCATGGCCCGTGGATGTTTTTTTGTCCACGGTGCAGTCAAACAGAGGAGATATGAATAATGGACTTCATCGAAATCGTTCCGTTTTCTCTGCAACTTTTGGGAAAAAGCTCGTTTTTTGCCATAACGTTGCTCATCACGATTTGCGGCGCGGCGTCCGCAGAATGTGCGTCGGAATCGGATTGGGCACTCAAACCACTAGGGAAGCAAGCGACGATCATCTATAGCAACATGCCAACGTTTTCAATTCCCTGCGAAGGACAAAACACGCTGACGGAGCAATTCCAAACTAAAGGAGGTGAGATCAATGAACGGTGGCCCTTATCACAGTAGCGTATTATCGGTCGTGCGGATGTATGTACGAAGGGGAACAGGTTCATCGCTCACCTCCGTTTCATACCTGTCCTGATCCTCTGCTTCATTTCTTCTTCAGTACTCACTTCGCCGACCAAGACTTGAAAAGTTTTTCAGCTTTTATCAACCGGGGAGGTGAAGTGTCATGTTCTACATCCACAATGTGCCCGGAAGGGTAAGAATTATAAGCGATGTGCTGAAGAGGAATGCGGGTGCCGCTGTTGAAATCAGAAATTCTTTAAGCATCTTCAGAGGTATCTAGACGGTGGATATTAATCTTACGACCGGCAGTATACTCGTGTACTACTATTCTGAAGTAACGAACTGGGAAGATATCGTGCGGGTTCTTGAAAATAGTGGTTTTTTTGACCGTTCCAAAGCTATCACGAACGATGAGTATGTCAGGGACAGCGCTTCTAAAGTTGGAGAATTGCTGCCCAGAAACATTGCGGGAAATTTTATCGAAAGTGTGTTCAGCTAAATTACCGTCTGTTCCGGGTCTGTTGCTGTAAAAATGAAGATGTTCCGCTTGTTTGGCTGCAGAATGAATTATGAACCTTTATTTTAGATTTGGATCTACCTGGTCACCACAAGTATGCATCGTTACTTGATAAAAATAAGTACAAAATGCAAGTTGTCGTGTAATACAATTTCGGGATGTCCCAACTGTTTATAACCTACTTGCTATATCCAATCTAGCGTATTATCTTATATACAACCGTAGCGTCTGTCCAGTCGGTAGGTTCTAGCTGGTTTAGCTTCTTGACCAGATCGCTGATCATGCCCGTGGACATCGAGTCATAGACCTTGAACATCCCCTCCTGAAATCCAAGCAGTACGATAGGTTCCTTCTCCCTTGTCGCAATAACCTTGATCCTCTCCTCCGTAAACGCACCTTTAAAATCGGGTAGGAACATAGCCTCCAGTTTTATCGGACTGTTCGCTGGCGGAAACTCATAGGCCTTGTCGAGCACAATACGGTTGTCTTTGTCCATAGCGTTTGGCAGCAACAGCGTTACCGACCCGTCCGCCGCAATCGAAAAGATATATACATAACAGTCGCTGTTCGATTGGTAGAGGACCTTCGTTTCCTCGCCCTCTTTGAGCACGGATTTCGAGAGCGCAAGCTTTAACGATATGCCCTGGCCCTTTTCAGGGTATATGGGATCGACTAAGGCCTTAAGCTTCACACGGTAAAGGTTCCGGTCCTTTTCATCCCAGCCTTCGCTGAGGATCTCCATATCTTCGATATTCCCGCGCACTGCGGCATATACAAGGTCATCAGCAACCTGGAAGTTCGAGACGATGGTGTGCGATTTAATGAAGACACCAACTGCCATCTCGACCGCTTTGCTCTCGGCATCGCGCTTTGCCCGTTCTTTCACTTCTTTAAGCGTATCGATATCGCTTTGTGACGTCTCACCTGTAGCCTCTACCCACAGAGGTTTGTCCGCACTAGAGGATATTAGGGGAATGAGAAGGAGTACGATTAAGAAGATTGCTTTTTTCATCTATCCCCTCTAATTTTTCTGCGGCTCGGTCAACCGCGGCGCTTCTCATTATTAAATTGCTTCTTGCAATGCGCTCCACTTTCGGCTTTATATAATCATACAGATCGTTAAGAGAGCCGTCAGGCCTTGTCACATTCTCGTTTTTAAAGCCTTTGAGCATGAAATATGTGAATAAACCCTGACCTTTTTCATCATAAGTCGAGCTGGTCTGGTCGCCGGAGAGACAGATGGTACAAACTGCCTTATGTCGTTTTACTTTCTACAAAATCGAACCGATTTACAATTCTACAAAAGCGCATTATTGCAGACTTATAGTTTATCTAATCGGCTAATTTTAGGAATACTTTAACATGGAATTGGGAAGCAGTGGTGTAGTGGACTTGCATTCTCCGCCTTAGAATTGCTAACTGCTGTTCTAAAAATTCTTATGGCATCTGATGTTTGCGCGATTTCTCCTTTTTAGTGCGGACTATGTATGGTTGATTTGCAAAATGTGGTCAGGGGGATTGTAGTAGCGAAATTCAATCCGTATTCATGATATCATGCTCAAGATGCTAGATGTAAATGGACACCAGTGCTATATTTATCTCATAAAATCAATCTACGTGCGGTCGGGAGACCATAATGAGCGAGGACTTCAATCCATATCTTCGATCGGCTATTTGGGAGGTCGTTGAGAAGCAGCTTGCGAGCAATACTCCGCCTAAAACGCGCCAAACATATGGACGTTTACTATATGAGGGCAGATCAAAGAACGATTCAAAAGAACTCATCGCAAGAGTTGTAGTAGCAGAAATATTCGAGATCCTAAGTCTTCGCGAGCCTTCCAACCATGAACGGTTGCACAGGCGCTAAACAGATTGCCAGAACCTCCCGAACAATAGTTCGCGCTTGGGAATATCGGAGCTTATAGAAATATTCGACATGAATTATGCATACTGCGTTCGATTATTTTAGCAAGAGATCTTTCTGCTGAAGTTCCTGTAGTCGCAGCTTCTCTAAACACCAATAGTATGTTCAATAATTGTTATCGCCTACCTGTAACATGTCCCATTCGATATCGTTGAAACATCGCCATTTTTTAGTTTACGACAAACATTTTCCGTGTTAGCATAGACGCCTTACAATTCACTCAGCCCAATATGTGTCGTGACATA
>Ga0335081_10013177_pt1 | contig 13374 bp, 7 predicted proteins | sample Lox_Sample_35_FD_206713 | JGI IMG/M metagenome (GOLD analysis project Ga0335081, IMG submission 206713) | Soil microbial communities from Loxahatchee National Wildlife Refuge, Florida, United States - Lox_Sample_3.5 | ecosystem: Environmental > Terrestrial > Soil > Wetlands | place: USA: Florida...
CAGCATGCGCAGTGCGTACCTCAGGTCCTGTCCAAGCCGTTCGAGCGAAGCCCATCCCCACATTTCGCGTGTTACCTCCTTCACCAGATTCACGTTGCCGAACGCCCGGTGCGCAGCATAACGCGCCTCATCGGGCGCAACCCCGCTACTGCGCCGTTCTTCCTCTTCGAGCTCCAGATGGCCGCGGATTTCGCGCTCGAGATCCTGCTCGTGTTGCTTCCGCCGCCAAAACATGGTCGTCTATTCGTAGCGCAAGGCTGTAGTCGGATCTACCAGCGATGCGCGCCGAGCCGGAAGATATGCGGCAATGCCGGCCACCAGGATGAGAATTCCGATGGCCGCCGCGATGGACATGCCGTCGATTTTGTCGAGGCCGTAAAGCATATTGGCAATCCATTGCTCGCCGGCCAGCGCCGACGGCACTCCGATGGCAAGGCCGATCGCCATGAGTGCCAGAATATCCCGCATAACCATCCAAACGACGCTGGATCGCGGCGCGCCCAACGCCATGCGCAGCCCCACTTCGTTGGTGCGCCGGGTGACAGCGTATGACATCACCCCGTAAATTCCAATCGACGCCAGCAGCAGCGCCAGCAGCCCGAAGAAGCTCGACAGGCGCGCCAGCAACTTGTCACCCGTCAGCGTGTCGTCCACGTGCTGGCCCAGCGTGCGGACTTCGGTGATCGGCCAATTGCCGTTCACCTCTGCGACCGCGCGGCGAATCTGAGGCAGAACAGCGCGGAGGTCTCCGGAGTAGCGAACGGTGATCTGGCTGAGAAACCCTACGCGTTGCGTATACGGATAAAACGCCATCGGCGTCGGCTTTTCGCGCAAGCTCTCGTACTTCGCGTCCTTCACGACTCCCACCACCTCGAAGTCCGTCTTCGGTTCACCCGGAAAGTGATACCGGCGGCCGATGGGAGACCCGTCAGGAAAATAGTCACGCGCCATGGTCTCGTTGATGACGGCAATTTTCGTAGACGTCGCCGTGTCGGTACGTGTGATGCCGCGTCCGAGCACAATCGGCAAGCTCATGGCCGCGAAGTAGTCCGGCCCCACGACATTGCCATGCACCTCGCGCTCATTCGGTTTCTGGCTGCCCTGAACTTGCACAGTCATGGTCCATGAGCCCGGATCGAACGTCAGCCAGGTCACACTCGCCGCGCGCACGCCGGGTATCTGGCTCACCCGCTCCTCCAACTGGCGGTAGAGACTGATTTGTCGGGGATCGTTGTCCGCGAAACCGAGCGACGCCGTGTCCATTCCCACAATCACCACATTGTCCGACCGGAATCCCGCGTCGACGCTGCGCAAGTTAGCCAGGCTATGAACGAATAAGCCGGCGCCGATAAGAAGCATCACCGATAGCGCCACCTGCGAACCGATCAGCGTCTTAGCCAGCAGGTTTCTTGATCTGGCCGACACGCTGCCGCGGCCCTCTTTCAGCGAGGAGCTCAACTCGACCCGAGTCGCTCGCAACGCCGGGGCCAGGCCGAATAAAATTCCCGTTGCCACGGTGAGTAGCGTGGTAAACGCAAGCACACGGGCGTCGGGCGCTGTCTGCAGTGGCAGCACTTCGGCGCCCGAGGACACCATCCACAGCAGGAACCTCGTCGCCCATTCGGAGAACGCCACGCCCGCCACGCCTCCCAGCACGCTCAGCAGGATACTTTCGGTGAGCATCTGCCGGATCAGCCGCAGACGGCCGGCTCCGATCGAAAGGCGCACCGCGATCTCTCTCCGCCGATTGGCGGCGCGCGCCAGCAGCAGGTTCGCAATGTTCGCGCAGGCGATCAGCAGAACCAGACCCACCGCGCCCATCAACAGGCGCAATGACGTCGAAAACCGGGCCCGAACCTCCGACAATCCTCTGCCTCCGGGCGTCAACTCGATGGAAGCATGCTGGATTTTACCCAGCTCCTTTTCACTCGGATTCGATCCCAGCATCGCATGCAGGCTCTGTTGAAAAATGAGATTCACTTGAGCGTTCGCCTCCGTGACGGTGACGCTGGGTTTGAGCCGCGCCAGAATATAGAGGCTTTGGAAGTGAGGGTCCGTGCGTGCTTTATCTCCGCCCCACGCCGGGGGTACCTGCGCGTTCATGGCCAGCGGAATCCACAGGTCCGGTGAGTCGCCGACCGACGTGCCAAAGAATTCCGGCGGTGCTACCCCGATGATCTTGTATACCGTCGATCCGATCGTCAGCGCGTGACCCACTACCGCCTGGTCGCGCGCGAAGCGTCGCTGCCACCACGAGTAGCTCATCACTACAACCGGATCCGCGTCCGGCTCTTGGTCCTCAGCGTCAGTGAAGGTGCGCCCTGCGATAGCATGCACGCCAAGCACGGAAAAGTACGTGCCGGAAACCAGCCGGGTGCTTACCGGCTCCGACGCTCTGGCTCCTTCCACCAGGACACGCGTATCATTTCCCAGGCTCATCATCGCGGTGACGCCGGAAAATACCTGATTTTCTCTTTGAGCTTCGCGATAAAACGGATAGCTGAAAAGCTGCCAACTATGGTCGGGCAGGCTATCTGTGATTCCGGCCGCCTGTCCTTTGCCGAACAGCACCAGCCGGTCTGGTTCCTGCACCGGCAGCATGCGCAGCATCACCGCATTCATGAGGCTGAAGATGGCCGTGTTGCCTCCAATCCCTAACGCCAGCGACAGCACCGCCACCGCCGTGAACCCCGGGCTCTTCACCATCATGCGTAGGGCATAGCGTAGATCCTGGCCCAACCGTCCCAACGATGTCCAACCCCACATTTCGCGCGTGACCTCCTTGATGAGCGCTACATTGCCGAAAGCCCGCCGCGCGGCGTAAGGCGCTTCCTCCGGCGGCACTCCCGCGTTCCGCTGTTCTTCTTCCTCCAGCGCCATATCCGCGCGGATTTCCCGCTCCAAATCCCGCTCGCGCCTGCTCCGCCCCCACATAATTCCTCTCTAGGCCGGCCGCATCACCCGCGCGATGGCCCGCGCAAGTTGCTTCCACTTGGATTCCTCGATGGTGAGCTGTTTCCGCCCCGCGGCCGTCAACCGATAGAACTTCATTTCCCGCCCGCTGTCAGTCGTCTCCCATTTGGAGGCGATCCAGCCCTGCCGTTCCAGCCGGTGCAGCGCCGGATAGAGCGATCCATGCTCCACTTGCAGCGCCTCGTCTGAAGTCCGCTGGATATGCTTGGCGATACCATGCCCGTGCATCGGCGCAAACAATAAGGTGCGCAGAATCAGCATGTCCAGGGTGCCTTGCAGCAACTCAACGCGGTCGGGTTCTTTGGCCATATCGTGATGGTAGGAATTCTACCAAATTAGTAGACGATCTACTACCAAAACGGTTAGCCGAGCCGGCGCCTACCGCAATTCCTTTAGCATTGCGGCGGCGTGCAGATTTTTGGCGTCCAGCTTGATCGCATTTTCGTAGCTCTTTATGGCCAGGCCCTTGTCGCCCGCCTGTCGGTAGGCTTCGCCTAGACTGTCGAATGCGTTCGAAGACGCGGGGTGCTCCGTTGTATTTAGCTCAAAAATGGCAATGGCGTCACTAACGTGCTTGTCGCCGTAAAGCATCTGATAGCCCAGCGCGTTTAACTCCGATTCGCCGAAATCATAGTCGGCGCTCCCGGTGTTCTTCAGCGACTGGTACGTTTGCAAAGCGGTCCGGATTCCGGAATCATGAATTGTCGTGTAGAGTTTCTCGGCGCCGGAGCGCGTTGGCAGCGTATACGGTTTACCAGCCAGGATATTCATAATTGCGCTGTTAATTTCTATCCGCTTGCTGTTGCCTCGGTTCGTCAACATGATAACGGTAACCCTCGGGCCCAGGTGGCGCCCAATGAACGACCGGAAACCCGCTGTGTTGCCGGTATGCCAAACGTATTTCTCCTCGCCAGTCCCGGTCACATTCCAGCCAAAGCCATAGGTGGAACTGCCCTCTTCAACTCGAGCGGGCGTAAAGGCTATGGATAATGTGGATTGTTTGACCAGTTTGTCTGTGTACAAGGCATGGTCCCATTTGAGGAGATCGTCAACCGTTGAGTAGATGCCTCCATCGCCGGGAACGGATGTCGGAGTCGTGTCATCGCGTTGCCCGAATTGGTCGTAACCCACGGCCGCCCGCGGATTTCTCTTGCGTGAGCTGTCATAGACATATGTCGCATCCATACCAAGCGGCTGGAAAATCCTTCGGGCCAGGAAATCGCTGAGTCCCTGGCTGGAAGCTCTTTCCACCACAATCGCCAGCAGGGCATAGCCGGGGTTGCTGTACCGGAATCGTTGCCCGGGCTTGGACAGAAGCGACATCCTCTTCACGATGGCATCGACCAGCGAATGTTGATTCAATTTGGAATCGTCCACCCCGAGATCGCCATAATCCGGAATCCCTGACGTATGCGTCAGTAACTGCCGCAGAGTGATTTGGCTCGTTCGCGGTGACAACGAAAATTCTGAAATGTATTTCCCAACGGGGTCGTCAAAACTGAGCTTGTTTTGTTCGGCAAGCATCATGATCGCCATGGCCGTGAACTGCTTGGAAACCGACGCCAGACAGGAGGGTGTTTCCGGCGTCCACGTCCTGTTAGTTTCGAAATCTGCTTTTCCGAACGCGTTGCGATAAATGATGTTTCCCTGCAATGCGACCATGATGGCCCCGTTGAACTGGCCTCGTTCATAAAGGGCAGACAACAGGTGCTCGATTTGCTCCGTTCGCGGCGCTTGCCAAGCCTGAACATGGATGCACCAAATCAGTAGAATGCCGAAAAGACACATTCTGCGTTTGAGTTTTTCGGCCATGGTGGTAGAGATTCTACCATGTCGGACGACTTGGCCGACCGATCGGTTAGCCGAGCCGCCACCGGATGGAGCGGTCTTTATTTATCTCCGGTACAGATACAACGTGTGGCTACGGCCTTCGCCGTCATCTTCGATGGAAACTTCCTTCACCGGCGTCCACTCCCGGAACGGGAAGTCGTGGGAAACGATGCGTGTGCCTTTCTTAAGCTGCTTCTCCAGCAGGGGACGCACTTTCTCGTTGGATACCGGCAGCAGATACACGGTGATCATGTCCGCCGAGCTGTAGTCCTGTTTGAAAATGTCGCCGTGGATGATGCGCGCGGTCTTTTCCAGGCCCAGCGTGCGGATCTTCTGCATGCTCTGGCGGTAGAGATCGTCCTCCATCTCGACGCCGGTGGCATCGGCTTTGTACTTCTGTGCCGCCATGATGACGATGCGTCCGTCGCCCGAGCCCAGGTCGAACATCTTCTCCCCAGCCTTCAGTTCGCCCAGATCCAGCATCTTCTCGACAATCGTGAGCGGAGTCGGGTAGTAGGGCGCCAGCTTTTCGACGTCTTGCGCAAAACCGATACCACCAAAAACTAGAGCCAGGTACGGAACCGCACCACGTCCCACCATGACTGCCAGTTTAGCGCTAGTCCGTGATCGACTTCCAGCCGCGCCGGGATAGATCCCAATAGATAACAGCGCCGGCCGCCAAACCCACTGCCAGGAAAATCAAACCCGTGCTAAATTCTTCAAGCACAATCTTGCCGATTCCAAACAACAAGCCGTAAATCATCACGCATCCGCTGACCCAATCGAGCAGATTGTATGCCATATCCCGTGTGGGCGGAATCTCTGGCGCAAGCTTCGCAACCGGCGCCCAACCAACCGTCCAGGGATGGACCTTCCGGTAGAACGACAGCAGTTTGTCCATCGGCTCAGGCGCAGTCATGAATGTAACTACGAGCCAGACGACAGTGGTGAACCCAACCGTGTACAGCATAATGTAAGCGAAACCGATCGGATCGTCGCTCGAGAGACCGAATCCCTTTTGCAAAGTCAGTGACGTCGCGAACGCCGCCGCCATTGCCGACACCTCGCTCCACGCGTTGATCCGCCACCAGTACCATCGCAGAATCAGCACCGTCCCCGTGCCCGCGCCCGTCACGATCAGAAGCTTCCAAGCGCCCGCAATCGTGTCCATGTAGTATGTGACGACCGCCGAAATAATGGTCAGAAACACCGTCGCCACCTGCGACATCGCCACGTAGTGCCCCTCCGTCGCGCTCTTGTGTACGAAGCGGCGGTAAAAGTCGTTGACCAGGTAGCTGGCTCCCCAGTTCAGATTCGTCCCAATCGTCGACATGAACGCCGCCGCAAAACCCGCCAGCATCAACCCCCGCAGCGCCGCCGGCAGGTAGTTCACCATCACCAATACATATCCGGATTCCTTGTCCTTAAGGTCCGGGTACAAAAGGATCGAGGCCAAACCCACCACAATCCACGGCCAGGGGCGAAGCGCGTAGTGCGCGATGTTGAACCACAGCGTCGCCAGCAGCGAATTCTTCTCGTCTTTGGCGCAGAACATACGTTGCGCGATAAAGCCCCCGCCGCCAGGCTCCGCTCCGGGGTACCAAACAGCCCACCAGTTCACGGAAATGTAAACCAGAAAAGTGATCATGGGCATCCAGGCGGAGTTCAGGTCCGGCACAAAGCTCAGCGCCGAGCCCGCGCGATGGATCTGGGAAAGCTTGACCTTCATGAGGTCAATGCCGCCAACCGCGTTCACAGCGGCAAAGGCCAGAATAATGATCATGGTCATCTTGAGAACGAACTGGAACAGATCGGTCACCAGCACGCCCCACAGCCCGGCCAGCGCGGAAATGAATGACGTCAAAGCGATGATCCCAAGCACAATCCACAGCGCCTGCGCCTTGGTCACGCCCAGCGTCAATGTCAGGATCTTGACCATGGCCAGGTTCACCCATCCGAGGATGATGCAGTTGATCGGCACCCCCAAATAGAGCGCGCGAAACCCGCGCAGGAATGCCGCCGGGACCCCCGAATAACGGATCTCGGCGAACTCCACATCCGTCATCACGCCGGAACGTCGCCACAGTCGCGCAAAGAGAAACACTGTGAGCATGCCGCTGGCTACAAAGTTCCACCACAACCAGTTACCGGCAATGCCGTTGCGCGCTACCAGTCCCGTGACCACCAATGGCGTGTCGGCGGCGAACGTGGTGGCGACCATCGACGTGCCCGCCAGCCACCACGGCACGTTGCGGCCGGAAAGGAAGAACTCGCCGATGTTTTTTCCCGCCCGTGCCTTGTAATAAAAGCCGATTGCCAGATTCAACAGAAAGTAGGCGGCAACCACCGTCCAATCGACGTATGTGAGTTTCACCCAGTTCGACCCTTCCCGGATTTCAACTGCGCTGTTGAAAAACCTGTGAATAATGGATGTCGAATGCAAGAATCACGCATGCAGAAACGCTTTCGTAACAAAATGCACTGTTGTTCAGCAACCGCATCGTGAACTTGTAAGTTTATCCCATCGTGACGCTTAGCAATGGCTCTCGATGGATTTTTAATGTCGCAACGCCAGAACCTTAATCCACCGCTCTCTGGTGGTGTGGAAATAACTAGGCCTGTCCGGTTACGGACGCTCCTACCCATTAGCGCACAGGCTCGTGCTGCCCGCCGCGCCTAAGCACTTTGCTTTGAGAACGTCATCGTGGGCACCAGTTTGCGATTGGTACCTCAAGCCTTTATGACGAATCTCCTGCAGCACCTCCACTTCTCGCGCAGATTGCTGGCCCGCAATCCCCTCTTCGCACTCGCAGCCATCGGCACACTCGGCTTAGGCATCGGCGCTAACACCGCGATCTTTTCCGCCGTCGACGCCGTCATCCTGCATCCGCTCCACTTCAAAGATCCTGATCAACTGGTGCTCCTGACCAAGAATATGCCGATGTTTGACCTGGCGAAGTCGGACGCCTCACCGCTCGATTTCTTAGACTACCGCCGCTTCAGCCAATCGTTTTCCATGATGGCTACGTTCGACAACAATAGCGTCAACCTCACGGGCGACCAGGAGCCATTGCGCGTTTACGGTCTCCATGCAAGCGCCAGCATGTTCCCGATGCTCGGCGTTCAGCCCGTTCTGGGCCGGTTCTTCACCGAGGATGAGGAGCGCGCCGGCCACAACCACGTGGTCGTTCTCGGAACGGATCTCTGGAAATCACGATTCGCCGCCGATCCAGGCGTTTTAGGGAAACAGGTTCAGCTCGATGGCCAGAGCTATACCGTCATCGGCGTCGTCGCGCCCTTCCTGGAGTTTCTGGAAAAATCCGAGCTTTACGTTCCCCTGACATTCAGCTCAGCGGATCTCGATCCGCACGCGCGCGGTCACCAACACCTGGCAGTCATGGCGCGGCTCAGCCCCGGCGTTTCGCTCGATCAAGGCCGCGCTGAAATGAAGGTTGTTGCCGCGCAGATGACCCACAATCTCCCCAAATGGTACCCGAAAGGCTGGAGCATCGATGTCGATCCGCTCGCCGATCAGGTTGCCGGGGAGATCGGAACGCCCCTGAAAATTCTGCTGGCCGCCGTCGGCATTGTGCTTCTGATCGCATGCGCCAATGTTGCCAATCTGCTGCTGGCCCGCGCTACCTCCAGGCTGAAGGAGATCGGTATCCGCAATACCCTCGGCGCAACTCGTGGTCAGATCATTGCCCAACTGTTGAGCGAAAGTGTGCTGATGTCTCTCATCGCTGGCGCGCTGGGCCTGATGCTCGCGGCATGGATGCTTGACCTGTTCGTGCGCTTCGGCCCGCCGGATTTCCTCCGCGGCCAGGAGCTCCGTATCAACGCTCTTGTGGCCGTCTTCACTCTCGGGCTTTCTCTCCTGACCAGCGCGATTTTCGGCTTGGCGCCGGCGATCAACGCGTCCAGGTTCGATCTCAACGAAGCTCTGAAGGCGAGTGCCGGGCACCTGAGGGGCGGTCCCCGCGGAGGCCGATTGCGCAGCGTGCTGATCGTCGCCGAGGTTGCATTGTCGATCGTTCTCCTTGCCGGCGCCGGTCTGCTCGTGCGCAGTTTTGAGCGGCTCGAAAACGCGAATCCCGGCTTTCAGCCCGATCACTTGCTTACCGCTCGCATCAGCCTGCCGGTAGTGCAGTATAGCCGCGATTCTGATGTGCGGTGGTTTTATTCGTGGCTCGGCGCCCGCATCGCCGTGTTACCCGGTGCTATCTCCGCGAATCTCGGAATGATGCCGTTTGGCTTCAGCGGCGGCGGAGGGTCATTCAGCATCATTGGCCGACCCTGGCCGGCGTCACAACCCGAACCCGACGTTGCCAGATCCATCGTTGGCCCCGGCTTTTTCCAAACCATGCGGATCCCCGTCAAGCAGGGCCGAACGTTCTCTGAGCGGGACTCCGCCGACGCCCCCAGGGTCGCCGTGGTGGACGAAACCTTCGCCCGTGCTTTCTTCCCGAAGGGCGATGCGATCGGCCAGTACATCACACACAAGGGAAATGATGGATATCAAATCATCGGTATCGTAGGAGCAGTGAAGGACAGAAACCTGGCGATGGACCCACGGCCCATGCGGTACTTCTCTTCTCTTCAGATTCCCTCACCGTACATGAACGTCATCGTGCGCACTGCGGGCGATCCTCTGCAACTGGTCTCCGGAATCCAGGAGCGCGTTCGCGAACTCGACCGCAACCTCCCCGTTTACCGCATCGCCACCATGGAACAATTGCTGGCCAATTCGCTGGCCCAACGCCGCCTGGTCATGCTGCTATTGGCGCTCCTCGCCGGATTCGCAGTTCTGCTCTCGGCAGTAGGAATCTACGGAGTGGTCTCGTATGCGGTGAGCCAGCGGACCGCCGAAATCGGCATCCGCATGGCCTTGGGCGCCGAAGCCGCGAGCGTGCAGCGTATGGTGCTTCGCCAGGCGCTCGGCCCAGTCGCAACCGGCGTGGCCATCGGGTTGCCCGCCGCCCTCGCCGCAACCAGATGGTTGGCGAGCCTGCTGTACCAGGTCACAGCCAGCGATCCTGTGACCTTCCTGACGGTGCCCGTAATCCTGCTCGTAGTCGCTGCGGTGGCCATCTACCTCCCCGCCCGCCGCGCCACGCACATCGACCCCATGATCGCCCTGCGATACGACTAGGTGGGCCGGACGTGTCCGGCCCCTATCCCGCACTGTAGGGGCGAGGCACGCCTCGCCCGACGCTACCGCGCCGTCCACCCGCCGTCAATCAGAATCGTGTGTCCTGTGATCAGTGACGCCGCCGGCGAAGCCAAAAACACCACCGCCCCCGCAACCTCCACAGGCTCCCCGATGCGGTGCAGCCCCGCGATACGCTCGATTACGTCCGCCCGGAACGCCGCGTCCGCCAATGCTTCTTCGGTGCCCGGCGTCTTGATGAAAGTCGGCGCAACGGCATTCACCGTGATGTTGTACTTGCCCCACTCGACCGCCAGACACTTGGTCAGATGCGATACAGCCGCCTTGCTCGCGCAATAGACCGATTCCGTCGGCAGCGCCGCGAACCCCGCCTGCGAGCTCAAGTTGACAATGCGCCCGCCGCCCTTCTGCCGCATCATCACGCGCCCCGCTGCCTGGCTCGCGAAAAACACAGCCTTCACATTCAACGTCAGTGTGAAGTCGAAATCCGCTTCGGTGACGTTTTCCGCCAGCCCCGTCGTCCCTCCACCCGCGTTGTTGACCAGGATATCGAGCCGCCCGAAATGATCCACGGTGTCGTCTACGGCCCGGAAAATCTGCGCCTGCCGCAACATGTCCATTTGCAGCGGCAGGGCTTGCCGTCCCATAGCCTGGATCTCCTGCACCAGCTCGCCGCCGGTTCTGGCATCCCGCAGACCTAAGACGACATGCGCTCCCGCATGCGCCAGAGCGAGGGAAATCGCGCGCCCCAACCCACGCGCCGCGCCCGTCACCAGCGCCACTTGCCCCGTCAAATCAAATCGCGGAAATGGATCCATGAAGGGGTAGGCACAGGCATTCCTGCCTGTCCTTTTACACACCTAAGAGATCGCCGCCGCCGGCGTCTCAGCGCGCACCTACCAAAGGAACTTCAAGCCCAGTTGTCCGATGCGCGGTGCCTTGGCACCGGTAACCAGTCCAAACTGCCCGCTGCTGTAATTGCCAACCGGATTGTTGAACTGCGCATGATTGAAAGCGTTGAAGAACTCCGCGCGGAATTCTATTGCCATGCTTTCCCAAACTTTGGTTGTCTTGTGCAGCGCCAGATCGAAGTTATTGAGTCCGGGACCATGGAAGAAACGCCGGTTGGCATCTCCTATGTAACCCAAGATATCCGATGTGAAGGCGCTACGATTGAAGTAGCCGTTTGGCCCACTGCCATCTGCCGCTGGCTTCCGTGGGTCCTGGATCACCAACCCTCCAACATAGTTCGGCTCGCTCACACCACTCGCACCCAGGAGTGAGTAATCGCCGCTTTGGGATATGTTCACTGGAAACCCAGTGGAAAACCGAGTGATGCCAATCAGGCTCCAACCCTGGGTGAGCCGCTTGGGAAGCGCCGTCGATTTGTCGAACGGGATCGACCAGTTGTAGCTGAATACGAAGTTGTGTGTAAGGTCATATTGGGAAAGCGCGCGGCTCAGGCTGTAATTGGTGAAGTTAACGGACTCCCCATAGGCCGAGGAATCATCCATCGCCTTAGAGAACGTGTAGGCGGCCAGGAACGTGACGTCTGCCGCCTTGCGTTCGACGGTGATCTCCATTGCGTTGTAGTTAGAATTGGCAATATTTGAAGTGTAGGAGTTGCTGCCGAAATCGGGACCGAAGGGCCCGCGGGTACCGTCCACAATCGTTCCGTCTGGCCTTGTGAAGACGCCCAATTCCAGCCCACGTCCGCATTGTTGGGTCCCAGCTAAGACTCCGGACCCCATCAGGCTCAGGCAGAGCTGCGCATTGCCTGGATTCGATTCTCTTTGCGCAATCAACCGGTGGCCCTGAGTGCCTACGTATGCCAGCGTCAGGACGGTAGCGGGACTCAAGGTTCGTTGCAGACTGAAATTGTAATGCTCCGCGTACGGAACATGGTTGTGCGGATCGTACCCTGGTGAACCCTGGATGGGCAGATATACCGAGTAGTTCAGGGTTTTATTCGCGGCTGATCCGGGCACTGGGAAAACAAAGGGGAATCGTTGTCCCTGGGAGACACCGTCTCCCCGGTCCTGGAATGGCAATTCAAACAGGGGTGGCACGATGCTGGGCCAGTAAAGCCCATAAGGGGCGTCACCCACTTCGTAGAACAAATTCAGATCTTCGATGGAAGTGTAGTACATACCGTAAGCCGCGCGGATGCTCGTCTTGCCTGGACCGCCGAAAACCTTGCCCAGCACTCCATCAGCGAACCCCGGCGAGTACGCTAGGCCTATCCGCGGCGCGAAATTGTTATAGCGCGTAGGCGCAAGCGTGTTCGGAATTCCGGGATCACCCGGCACGACCCAACCTTTAGGGGCGGTGGGAAATACCACGGATTGTTCACCGAGCACCAGGGTCTCGATTTTTCCCTGAGTGTCATACCACGGCGTGCTCACTTCCCAGCGTAAGCCGTAATTCAGAGTGAAATTCGGCTTCAACCGGAACGAGTCCTGGAAGAAAGCTCCGCCGTACTTGCCGCGCGAATCGAGAAACTGCTGGCTACACTGCGTATAACCGACCGGGGCACCGAGCAGGTAGTCAGCGAAATCGTTGCCGGTTTCCGACCCGTCGAACGAGAAGCTGCCATTGGGTGCGCACACGTTGCGCTCGTTGATTTGATAATACCGGTACTCGCCTCCCATCTTCAGCGTATGGCGGCCGACAATTTTCGAGAGCGCGTCGGAAAACGCCCAGGTGTTGTCGGGCTGCGTGGTGGTTAGCGTATTACTGCCCACACTGAGACCGCTTTGCCCGAACGACAAAGGGGGTAATCCTTCGAATCCGGGAGGGCCGCTTGGAAAAATGCCCAGTCCCTGGTTCTCCACAAAACCCAAGTCGGAGAGCTTGCCGAAGCCTTTGGTGGGCTTGTTGGTGACTACAGCACTGCGGAGAAAGCTCACGCGTGCTTCATTCACCGTGCCGGGGCCAAACACTTTCGTATTGCTCAGCACCACTTCTTGCGCCCGCTGCGGCGTGACCGTTGCAAATCCTGGTACGTTCGCCGCACCACCTCCGAATGGGTCCGTGAGCGTAGTGTCATCGAAGAAGTAATACACGTACCAGTTACCGGTCATTTGATTGTTGATGTCCACACGCTGCCCCGCCTTATCGTCTCTCACTGTCAGGTTTTGGCCGGCGGTGGAGAAATTGTTGTTGCCAAAATTGGGTAACGGGATGTACTTCATGGTGGGCAGCACGGGAGGAGCAAATGCACGCTGCGGAATTACGTCCCCGGGAAATACACAGTCTCCCGGGACATTGCAACCTCCGTACGGCTCCCCGTTCTTGACCCCGTAACCTAACCGGTTCGACAGCACCTGCGCCCAGTACGGTCCCTGAACTGAGCCGGTAAGCGCGCCAAGGCCGCTGAAATCTCCGCCACGCATCGCGGC